>Ga0180434_10000224_pt1 | contig 88312 bp, 94 predicted proteins | sample SS_ome_7_FD_132453 | JGI IMG/M metagenome (GOLD analysis project Ga0180434, IMG submission 132453) | Hypersaline lake sediment archaeal communities from the Salton Sea, California, USA - SS_1_D_2 metaG | ecosystem: Environmental > Aquatic > Non-marine Saline and Alkaline > Hypersaline >... | reverse complement strand
GTCGATGAGAGAGAGATAGAGTATTCAACCTCCTGGTCCCCTTCCGAGGATGATCTCATGAAAGAAGCTGACGACCCGAAAGATCCGAGAAGGCTGATGTCAGCCCATAAGAATAAATATGACTATCTTCTCGCCATGGGTTTTGCGGACCACGCGAAAAGGGAAGCCAGGTATCTTATGGACAAGGCAAGCGACGATCACAGGGACAGGGCCGAGCTTTTGTACTATCTGGCCGTTCAGGACAAGGGTGAATACCGCGAGCCCCTGCGGTTCGCCGAGGCAAGGTACCTGAACGCCATAAGGGACGGCGAGCTGTCCGAGTACGACTACAGAGTATGGCAGCTCGCCTATCCAAAAGGCTTCTGGAATCACGTCTTAAGATACTCCATCAAATACGGTTTGGATCCGTACCTCGTTCTGGCCGTCATCAGGGAGGAGAGCAGGTTCAACCCCAAAACTCTCTCCTGGGCAAGGGCGCACGGACTCATGCAGATAATTCCCACGACGGGGAGGGGAATTGCAAGGATGATAGGAATCAGGCCTTATCATTCATGGAGACTGTATGAGCCGGAGACGAACATCAAGATGGGCTGTTATTACCTTTCGAACCTCATCAAGAGATTCAACGGTAACGTTTACCTGGCGCTTGCCGCCTACAACGGCGGTCCCATGAGGGTCAAGGCCTGGCTGGGAAGATGGAAAAGGACCAAGGGAAAGGATCTTGATATAGACGAGTTTGTGGAAAAAATCCCATTCAGGGAGACAAGGTTCTACGTCAAGAAGGTCATGAAGAGTTATAATGAGTACAAGCGCATATACGAGAGTTCGTCTATTAAGAAACTACCTTCCTCCCAGGGGTGAATCAGTTGGATGAAGAGAACCGCATAGTAGCGGCAGAGAGAATTTCGGAGGATCTTGAGTTCTCCGGACTGCGCCCGAAAAAGCTGGCAAACTTCATCGGGCAGGAAAAGCTCAAGGAAAACCTGAAGATCCACATGGACGCGGCAAGTTCGCGCGGAGATGTTCTGGAGCACATTCTTCTGTACGGGCCGCCGGGCCTCGGGAAAACAACGCTCGCCAACATCGTGGCCGGCGAAATGAAGGTCGGTATAAGGGTAACATCCGGTCCGGCCATTGAAAGGCCGGGAGACCTCGCGGCCATTCTCACCAACCTTCAGGAGAAGGACATACTGTTCATAGACGAGATCCACAGGCTCAACCGCGTGGTAGAAGAAGTTCTCTATCCGGCCATGGAGGACTTCGGCCTGGACATAATAATCGGCAAAGGCCCGTCCGCCCGGTCGATAAGGCTTGATCTCCCCAGGTTCACCCTGATCGGAGCAACCACCAGAGCCGGACAGCTCTCGAGCCCCTTAAGGGACAGGTTCGGAGTGATTCACAGGCTTGATTTCTACAGCGTGAGCGAGCTGGGCCGGATAATCAGGAACTGCGCCAAGGTTCTTAAAATGAAGATAGACGAGGCCGGCTCCAAGGAAATAGCAAGGCGCTCGAGGGGAACCCCGAGGGTGGCGAACCGCCTGCTGAAGAGGGTAAGGGATTTTGCCCAGGTAAAGGCTGACGGAGCCATAACGCAGGAGGTGGCGAGCGCGGCGCTCAACAATCTTGAGATAGACGAACTCGGCCTGGGCAAGGTGGACAGGAAGATCCTGATCACCGTTATAGACAAGTTCGGCGGAGGGCCTGTCGGCGTCGACACGATATCGGCCGCGGTCGCGGAGGAAGTGGAGACCATAGAGGACGTGTACGAGCCTTATCTAATGCAGATAGGATACCTGGACAGGACTCCGCGCGGAAGGACGGTGACCGACGCGGCTTACCGGCACATGGGGAAAAAACCGAAAGGAGACGCCGACCAGAGCAAGCTTTTCTAGGGGGCTGTGGACTGTTAAGGCGTTTGAATATATAATGTACCAAAAGGAGGGGTCTTAAAATGCTTAAAGAGTGGCTTAGAAGTTCTATTCTTGCTTTGATTTTCGCTGTTTTCATTACATCCTTCGTCCTGCAGAACGCGGGAGTAACAACGGTGAGTTTTCTATTCACCAGGATCCAGACATCGCTCGCCATCGTGATAATAATCTCCATCCTTGTTGGAGTGATCTGCACGGGAATAATCGCGTTCTTCGAGCAGCTCAAGCTCAGGAAACAGGTAATGGAGCTTGAGAAGAAGATCAAGGAATACGAGCCTGTATTCAAGGAATAGTCTAAGTTGAAGAAACGAAAAGCAAGCATCTCCAGAAAGACAAAAGAAACCGCGATCTCCCTTTCTCTGGTGATAGACGGAACCGGGAAGCACTCGGCTAAGACGGGAATAGCCTTCTTCGACCATATGCTGTCTCTTTTCTCAAAGCACGGGGTCTTCGACCTCAACATCAGGGCAAGGGGCGACATCGACGTTGACTACCATCACACCGTTGAGGACGTCGGGATAGTGCTGGGCGAAGCCTTCAAAAAGGCGCTGGGCAAGAAGTCAGGAATAGAGAGGTACGGCGACTCCAAGGTGCCCATGGACGAGGCTCTCTCCGAGGTCGTGATCGACATAAGCGGAAGGCCTCACTTGACCTACAACGTGGATATCACAAAAAAGAAGTTCATAGATTTTGACACTGAGGTCGTAAAGGAATTCTTTGAGGCCTTCGTCCTGCACGCAGGCATGACCATGCACATAAACATGATACGCGGAAAGAACATGCACCACATACTCGAATCCATCTTCAAGGCCTTCGGCGTGGCGCTTTCAAAAGCCTGCTCGATCTCCCCCAGAAAAAAGGGAGTTCCTTCCACTAAGGGCGTTCTCTGAAATAACGCAAGTTTTACCCTTTTTCATACGATATTTATATATGGAACATTATGTCCCACATAGATTTCAATCCAGCTGCCCAAAGGCCACCAAACGCAATTGGTGCGCGCTCAAACCCCCGAAATGAAGCCAGAAGAAGAATAATCGACGCGAGGTCCAGGACATACATCATCCCTCCGGCAGGTCAAACGACGCCCTGCGCGGACATAAACGGAGGAGACGTCTTTGCGGAAATTCTGGCCGCCTATGAACTCGCGCTCATGATCGAGAGCGCCCGTGCAAGCGGAGCGGGCCAGGAAGAGATAGATGCCGTTCACGCTCTCATGGTGGAAGTCGCCTCCCAGAGCGAAGCCATCGACCACGTTCCCCCGAGCGACACGCTCAGGGCCGGAGCGTTCCTTGAGAGCGCTCTCAGCAGACAGGCGAAGAAAATGGGGATGAAACTGGCGGGCAGCCTTCACGTGACCGGAGGTCAGTTCATCGTTACCCTGCAGACAAACAAACCTAAGCTGCCGGACATATTGATTCCCAATTTGAAAGACCTGGCGAAATTATATGACGGGCCTCAAAGAGACATTATAGACCTAATAGAAGGGGTGCGTTCAACTGACGCTCCGGAAGAGGGGGTCCCGGAATCGGATTCAACCCAGGTCTGGGAAGAAGTCTACCTGTCAGACGCTGAAGTTGAAGGTGTTGAAAACATCATCCTTGACGCGATAGCGGAAAATCCCGTCATCCCGGGAGAGATCGAGATTAACCTGAGCTCCATCAGTGAGAACAACGAACTCCACATGGGCGAATCCGGAGTTATGGGATTTGAAGCCGCGGCAGGCCTGATCGAAGACCTTTCCCTGTACGCTCAGGCGCTTCCGGTAAACGAAGGGTATGAACAGGTTATCGACGTGCATGTCGAAGTTGGCGATGGAGGGTTTTTCTCGATCTCGATCGTTTCCCATCAGAGGCCTCTCCCCGAAGAATAGATCTCCGGCAAAAACATATGACACGGCATTTCAATTATTGTATACTTATACCCGCCGTATGACCTATGAGGAGAGAAAATACAGGAACATGACCAAGGCCAGAGGGCTGACAAAATTCACCGTTGAGGACAAGGAGACCGACCTTCTGATACTGGCGGACAAGAACCTTCAGAAGGAGGCCCACGCGTCGGTTCTTAAGTTCCGCTCCGAGCTTGAGAACTATATCATCAAAGATCCTAAATTTTTGAAATCCCTAAAACCTCACCGGGTCGGTATGAGGTCTCCGGCGATAGTCAAGAAAATGGCGCAGGCAGCCAAGCGGGCGAAGGTGGGGCCCATGGCGGCCGTGGCAGGAGCCATAGCCGAGCACGTCGGCAGGGACGTTTTGAAGCATTCGAGGGAAGCGATAGTGGAGAACGGCGGCGACATATTCATGAAGGTCGTGACCCCGCGAAAGGTGGCGGTGCACGCAGGGAAATCACCGTTCTCGGAAAAGATAGCCCTTGAGATAGACCCTGATCAGACTCCCCTCGGGATATGCACATCAGCCGGAACGGTGGGCCACTCGCACTCCTTCGGAGCGGCCGACGCGGTTGTCGTGACCGCCAGATCCACTGCCCTGGCCGACGCCGCGGCCACCACCATATGCAACATCGTCAAGAGCGTCGATGATATTCAGGGCGGGCTCAACCTTGCCAGAAGGATCAAAGGGATCAAGTCGGCTCTCATCATAAAAGACGATCACATCGGGGCGTGGGGCAGAATGAAGATAGTGGCTATCTAAAGGATCCTCGGCGTAAGCGTAAATATAACCTCAGTCTTAACGCTCTCCTCCACGCTTCCCCTGAACAACTCACCGAAAATCGGGATGTCTCCCAGAAGAAATATCTTTGAGGCGTTCTCCCTGCTGGAGCTGTTAATCAGCCCTCCAATAACAAGCGTGTCCCCGTCGCGTATCTTGACGTTAGACTCGGCGTTCCTGGTTGTGATGACCGGGAACTCGCCCGCCGTGGTGGCTCTCCATTCGGATATGGAGCTGACCTCGGGCCTGAATGAGACGCCGACAACGCCCTCGTCAATGACGCGCGGAATAATTTTCAGGCTGACCCCGGCATCAATGTACTGCACCGTCCATTGAACGGAGTTCGAATTGACGCTCGCCGGAACGGCGTAAGGAACGCGGCTTCCGATGTTTATCGAGGCTTCCCCTCCGCTCACCGACACGACGCTCGGCTGCGCCAGAATCTCGGCCTCTCCCCGGGACACCAGCGCGCTTAACAGCATCGTTATGTCTTCGGAGAGCCCAATGCTTCCCGTCTTATCATCCACGGCGAACCGGAGCTTGCCCGTCTCCCTGCCCCACTTGAAGCCCAGCTCCCTCATGCCGGATTCCGACACCTCGACCACCCTGCACTCAATGAGGACCTGGGGGGCGGCCCTCGCCAGGCTGTCTTCGTCGAAAGCCGAAGCCGCAACATCTTTCGGCAGGCCGGAGACTGTGATTATGCTGCCGTCTATCATAAATTTCAGGCCGGCGGCTCGGAGGACCTTTTTGATGGCATCAAGGCAATCAATATCCCTCAAGCGCACGGTTACCTTTTTCATGGGGGAAGCGGCCCCGCCTGATCCGACAACCAGGCCGAAGCCTCCTTCCTCAGCGAGAACCCTTGCCACATCAACGGGATCAGCATCCACAAAATCTACGGATTTCAGAACCGCTCCATCATCGGCATAAGACGGATCCAACAGGAAAAACATGATCATGATGATGCAAATGCGCTTCATCGCGTCATCCCCGGCTGAACCAGCTTCACAAAATCAGCCGAAATCGAATCCACCAGGTACGGGCCTAATTTTTCGCCGAATCTGAAAATCTCGCCTCTCCCTCCGACCTCAAACAGGGCCCTCCTTTCCCTTCCCGTGACGGCCCCTTTGAACTTGACGAAACCGCATCCGGGGATGTTTACCGGATCGCTTGACATCATTAGATAGAGTTCAACCACGGATAAATCCTGATTTTCGCCGTCATTATAGGTAAAAACGGCTCCTATCGGCTCCGCTTCATCCGTGACCGCGTCCTCTTCATCAGGAACGGGCGCCCCGGTATCGTGCGGGGAACATGACGAAAAAACCGGAATGACAAGAATCGCGGCAATCAGCAGGGTCTTGTTTCTCATCAGCATCCTCCGAGGTCAATTGAGCAATTTTTGTGCCGAATTATGCCCCTTCGGACCGTGGAAAAACGCGTCAGGCGCAGGGAGGCTCGACACAGAAATATTGAAATTTTTGGCCTTTTTTGCCGATAAATACTTGAGAGAATGAGACTTCTTCAAGGAGGCAGAATTCTATGAATGTAAGAATGGGAAACGCTCTTCTTTGCACCCGCATTTGCGCAAGGAGGGCGATAAACTGGATAACGAGAAAGCCCGCGCAGATCAAGAGCGCCGGAGATCTGAGAGTTATCGCCAGAAAGCTCGAGAGCATCTCGATCAGGCCATCCACGTTTGACCTTGATCCGAAGGGGACGATCTTCAGCAACGTTACGAAGGCCGGCCTCGCCGCTCTCGGAATGTTCGCGCTTGCGGCCTCTGTCGATTACGGCGTTTTCAATCTCTTCGGATCTCATCCGCATCTCCTGAACGACATCAATATAGGATGGTCAATGGGGCCTCTCGCCTGGCTCGGCGGAAACAGGGCCAACTTCGCTCTGAAGACAGCCGCAGCCAAAATAGTCATGAGCGGAGGAGAGATCGATGAAGTGGCGGATAGCATGCAGCTTCTGCCGGAAAAAGTAAGGAACTTTCTCTTCGACAAGCTTCAGGGGGCGAATCCTGGAAGGGCTTCCGAAATAGCGCGCTCCTGGCAGTCCGAATCAGAGCTGGACGATCTGTCCGGCAAGGCGGGCGAAGTCGATAACCTCCTGGATGTTTAATAAATGAGCGTGCGCTTATCCTCACTAGGGGCGCTGAGTCCCGTCAAAGCAGGAATTCAAAGGATTGGGTCGCTTGCGCCGTCCGCGAGAAGCCTAGCCATTACATCTTTAAGAAATCCCATTGGATCGCTTAAGCTTCTTAAGGTCTCCGTTGAGCAAAGCAGCTTCACCGGCCTCGGAAATTTTATGAGGTCCGTCGGCCGGAACTGGAAATTTCTTATGAACAACATGCTCTCCGAAGAGGCTCAGGGGAAAACCAAGCTCATGAGGCGCGAAGCCGGCGTTCCGGACAGCGCGCCGTTCACCGTGTTCGCCATGACAATGGAGGATCCTGAAATTGAAGCCGGCAATCTCAGGGGAGATATTGAGGAGCTTGAGAGCAAGCTCGAGGCAATAAACAGCAAGGCCGCTGAACTCAGAGGTGGATTGGAGAATGTGCTGACTGACAAAGGCGTCCCCCGGGAGCAACGGGATTCCGTTGTCAGCAACAATCCAAAGATGCTCAAGATTGCGAACACCATATCGGAACTCGAGGCCGCATCTGAGCGAGCCGGAGAAAAGATAGCCCGGAAGAGAAAAAGGCTTTCCGAGCTTACAGAACAGCTTGAATCGGCCAAAGCGGCCGCGGGAAAAAGGGAATTCTCAGGAGACGAGCTCAGCGTTTCCGAAATGATCGCCGCTCTTGAAGCCGCGAGTATAATCAACGAGAAAAATGATGATATCGACAGCGTGGGAGTGGACAGCACGGACAGCGATGTCATGCAGGTTATGGACGACGTGCGGAAAATGAGGGACGAAAGGCGAAGCCTGTCGTCTGATATTGAGAGGCTTTCCGGAAACATCGGGTTCGATGTAATACCGATCAGCATAATAAGCGAAGTAACACCGCTGGATTACATCGGAAACCCTGAAAATTCCGAAAACATTCAAAGAAAAATTGATGCTACTCCTCAGCTGGCAAGCGTGTGCAAAGACCTGGTTGTTAAAACCGCGGAGTTTAACCGTCTCGGAGAACAGATAAAGGAACGGCTTGAAGAGGCAGGGATGCTTGCCGAGGCCGCAAGAGATCCCAAAAACAGGATCAGGGCGCTCGGGAAAAGATACGATGAATACCTGAATACGTTCTCAAGCATGTTCACAGCGGGCACTATCAATCAAAACCGCCACGCAAGGGTCCAGGCGGAGCTGAAAGAGATCCACGAAAAACTCATAAAAGCCAACAGCATGCTGGACGTAACTCCCGCAGCGGCAGAACAGCTCATTAATGATGCGCAAAACAAACTCGGGTTCATGGGATTCTGGATAAACAATCCGGATGCCATACCTGACCAGGCTATGACCCCGGTTACTTCGGGCCCCAAGCTTCTGGGTCAGGCGGGCTTTCTTCCCCAAACGCCGCCACCGGTAGAAGACACAAGACAGATAGCGCGCGCGAGCGGAGCCGAAAAGCCCGCCTTCGAAATGGATGAACCCTCGCCGGCAAGTACTGCCGCGGCAATGCCGGCCGCCGAACCCGAGGAAGTGTCAGATCTTGAGATGCCGATGGTCAGCCCCTGGGCAATGCCTCCGACAGGCGACGTGTCAAAGATCGGGGATATTGCCGAGCCTGTGCCTCCGGAAGATCTGGAGAACGGGACTGTCGTAAAGGAAGAAAACTATCCCTATCTGAGCGCGCTCAGCAGGATTACGGGAAAGAAAGATCCCGATGAAGCCATAGCCGCGGTCGAGCAGATGTTTGAAGAGAACAGAATGAAGACCCAGACTATGATCGAAATGAGGCTGGTATTGAGCTTCATAGGAAATCAGGCTGAATACAATTCGATCAGGGACCAGATAGCTGATCCGGATGCCAGGCAGCTGTTCGAAAAAGTGGCGCAGATCATGCTTGACCTGAAGAGAAATCAGGGCCTGCAAAAGGATATTGTCGCCCTAAGGCGGGAGCTTGATTATGCCAGGGAATTCATCGACATCAAGATGCAGAACATATTCTCCGAGAACCTTCCTGACAGCCTGGATGAATACATCAATAGAAGGCAGGCCGGCGAATTATACGACCCGCAGGAGGAAAAGTGGGTGAAAGTGCCTCAGACAAACGCCGAGCCCGGAACATCATTCCAGCTGACCGACAGCATGCTGGGTGAAGGCGGAGGAGGAGAAGAAAGCTCTACCTAGATAATTTCCTTCTTCAGCCTGTTGACTATTCTTCTGCCGAAAAACCCCAGATCCGCCCTTTTTCCCAGAGTCTTTACGATCTCCTCAAGAACAATTTTACGGTTCTTGTCGGGGCTCTTGCGCCAGCGGTCCACTTCCTGGCCGAATTTCCATTCGATATCCTCTTCCCTCTGCCTGATGTCCCGGAACCTCTGCTCGGCCTCTTCCCTTTGCGCTGCCGGAGTCACGGCGCGGAATCGCATCGCTTTTTGAGAGCGCGACCAGCCCATTCCGCTCAGGTACTCGCCCGCTATCCTTCTTGCCTCTTTGATGTATTCGGCCTCGCCCCAGGGCTCAGCCATGATTAAGAAGCAAGCTTCCCGGCGCGGACCACGATGTTCCCGCCTACGATAGTGACTTCAATCGAACCTCTGAGCCTCCAGCCGTCGAAGGGTGTGTTGCGGCTTCTGGAAGCGGACTTGCTGACATCGTACTTATACTCGTTTGAGGGGTCCACAATGGTCACGTCAGCAACTGAACCCGCCCGGAGGGAGCCTCTTTTGAGGCCCAATATTTTCGCGGGCCTTAAGGTAAGCTTCTCGACCGCCTGCAGAAGCGTGAGCGACTTTGTCTCGACAAGCTCCGTCAGTACCAGAGGAAAGGCCGTTTCAAGCCCTATCATCCCGGAAGCGGCAAGTCCGAATTCCACTCTTTTCTCCTCAGGGGTGTGCGGGGCGTGATCCGTGGCTATGCAGTCGATGGTGCCGTCTTTAAGCCCCTTGATGACGGCCTTGACATCGGCCTCCGACCTGAGAGGCGGGTTAACTTTCGCGCTGGTGTTATAGCCTTCAACTTCGTTCTCGGTCAGAGTAAAGTGGTGGGGGGTGGTCTCGCATGTTACCGGAGCTCCTTCGGCCTTGGCGCGGCGTATCAGCTCGACGGAGCCGGCGGTGGAAACGTGGGCAATGTGGAGCCTGGCGCCGCCCTTGCCGCAGTATTTTTTTGCGAGCATGATATCCCTCGCGACCATCAGCTCTTCCGCGAGAGCCGGAGCGCCTTTTAATCCTATCCTGGTGGACAGGGCGCTTTCGTTCATCTGCCCGCCGTTCGACAGCGACAAATCCTCGCAATGGGAGATTATCGTGGCGGATAATCCGTTGGCGTATTCAAGCGCGGAGCGCATGATCGCGGAGTTTGAAACCGGACCGCCGTCGTCTGAAAACGCCACCGCTCCCCTTTCCAGGAGGGTGCCCATCTCGGTTATCTCCTCGCCCCTCCTGCCCCTGGTAACGGCCGCGACGGGGAACACGTTGACGACAGCTTCAGCCTTGGCCTTGGACAGCACATATTCAACCACTGCCTCGGTATCAATGGGCGGGTCGGTGTTGGGCATGCAGGCAATGCTTGTGAAGCCTCCGAGAGCCGCCGCGCGGCTGCCGCTGCCTATGGTCTCTTTGTCCGGCCGGCCGGGATCCCTCAAATGAACGTGCGCGTCGATGAATCCCGGGAATACAAGCTTGCCTTTAGCGGGGATGGTAACCTGAGCCTTTGATGATACGGTCTTCTTAAGCGCTGAGATCTTTCCGTCTTCAATGAGGAGGTCCATCTCAGAGTCAAGGTTCTGAGACGGATCAACGACCCTTCCGGATTTAATCAGAATCGACCTTGGCATCCATCAACCCTCGTCCTTTTGCCGCACTACCCTTTTAATGAACCTCCTTATTCCCCTGAAAGGGCCCTTGCCCTTTTGTTTTTCGAGTTTAAGATAAGCCCGCTTCGCGGCCTCCTGCTCGGCTTCCTTCTTGTTGAAGCCTTTTCCCTCGCCAAGGCTCTTGCCCTTGATCCTTACTTCCATATAAAAGACCCTCTTATGCCTCGGCCCGGTCTCCTTAAGCACCCTGTAGTGCGGAAGCCCCCAGCCCCTCTTCTGAACAAGCTCCTGCAGGGTGGACTTATAATCCCTTATGTATCCGGCGCTGCTGATCTTCTCGATCTCGCCGCGGAGAAAGTCCAGTATGAGGTCCCTTGCCTTCCCGATGCCGCCGTCAAGATAGACCGCGGCGATGAGCGCCTCAAAGGCGTTGGCGATGTTCGACTTGCGCTCCCTGCCGCCAGACCTTCTCTCGTTCCCTCCCAGAAGAAGGTAGGTCCCGAGCTTTAACCTTCTCGACACCACCGCGAGCGTCTCGTCGGAAACCGCGGTGGCCCTGATCTTGGTCAGGTCTCCTTCGGAGTGCCCGGGGAACTTGTTGAAAATGTACTCGCTTACGACAAGCTTGAGAACGGCATCGCCCATGAACTCAAGCCTCTCATTATCCGAGACGCCTTTCTGCTTCATTTCATGCGCGTAGGAGCTGTGAGTCAGTGCCTGGTTGAGGAGGGCCTTATTAAAGAAGGATACCCCGAGTTTTCTTTCAAGGTCTTTAAGTTCGTTTTCCCTTTGCTTGCTTATCATAAATTGTTTATCAGTCCGGCATATTTTATACTAAACGGACGAGTTTGACAAGCGTGATTGCCTTACATTATAATCTATTGCGCGCGAGGGCATCCAGCTGAAAGGAGAATATTATGATAATCTCCCCGGTTATGAAATTCATCATCGACAAGGAGGGCGGCTATCCGGCTCCGACTGAGAGAGAAAAACTGACCAGGGCGATCAACAAGTTCAAGAAAATTTTGAGAAACCTGAGCGGAACTTTCAACATTGCCGAAACCAAGTTCGGGCTTGCCGACATGCTGGTCGGCCGGAACAATCCCGGAGATTTTTCGGAGGCCATGCGTCTTTATAATTACATACTCGACGTCGCCCCGACCAGCTACCTGAGGGCGCGCGCGCTTGTGGGCAAGGCCGAACTGCTCATAGGGAGCAAGGAGGGCAAGGACCTTGAAGAAGCCATATCCCTGTGCGAGAAAGCCCTTCAGATACTTAAGGACGACCTCAGCGACTTCTTCACGGCCAAGGCCTTTGTGGTAGAAGCCGAGGTCCTCTCAAAGCTTGGAGCGCCCGGCCGGAAAAAGGCGGAAAAGCTGCTCAAGAAAGTCATCAAGAACAGGCATTCGAACGCGTATTTCAAGGCAAGGGCAATGGTGGGAGTCGCCGAACTTCCGCTTTACAACCCCAAGCCCAGGAACATCGGAGGCGCGGTAAAGCTTTGCGAGAACGCGCAGAAGCTGCTCTCGGACAGGCCTGATGACTATTTCGCCCTTAAGGCCAAGGTAGTTGAAGCCGAACTCAGAATAAGGAGGGCCAAGAAGAGCGATCTTCAAAAGGCCCAGGCTCTGTGCACCAAGGTGCTTTCCAAGAGCTCGGCGGAGAAAGGCCTTGTAGCCAGGGCCAAGCTGAACCTTGCCGAGGTATCGCGCCACCCGAAAGCGAAGAAGCTGTCGAGAGAAGTTCTCGAGATGGAGGGAATAGACCCATATCTGGCGGAGAAGGCCAAGCTTATTGAAAAATCACTAAAAAAGAAGGGCAAGAACGGTTAATCGCGAAATGTCAGAATCAAGCGTTCCGGGTTACATCATGGAATTTCCCTCCCCCACTGACAAGCAGGAGCTGACCAGGCAAATCGAGGAGTTGAGCAAGCTTCTTGCGTCTCCTCCGGAGGACTGCCCGAGGAATATGGCCAGGATCAAGCTTGCCGATCTTTACGTGGGAAGGAACGAGCCCGGAGATTACATGAAAGCCGACAAGGCCTACAGCGAGGTCCTGTCCGCGAGCCTGCCCAGGGACAGGGAACATGCTTATGCTTTGATCGGAAAGGCCGAGCTTTCAATGGCCGGCTCCGACCCCGCCCGGGTCAAGGCTTCGATAGATGCCTGCAGGAGCGCCGTGGCGGCGCTCAGCAATGACAAATCGGACTTCTTCTGGGGCAAGGGAAGCGTTCTTCTGGCTGAGCTTTTGATCAAGGCCGGGACCGACTCAAGCAGGCGCGAAGGGCTGGACATTTACGAGAGTTTGACATCAAGCACGGCCGCGCCCAGGTACTTCAGAATGAGGGCAGTTGTCGGCAAAATAGAGCTGATTAATTATTTCTTCAAGGAGCTTCTGGAGGCGAAAGCGGAACAGTCAATAGACGAATGCCAGGAGGCCCTGGACTTTCTCAAGGACGAGCGTCCCAACGATTACTTTTACCTGAAGGGCCTGATTGTGCTCTCTGAAGTCCTGCTCTGGAAGGACAAGAAGTCCATGAGCGCCAAGGCCGGAAAACTGCTTACCGAAGTCGTGAACAGCGAGGCGGCGGGTGACGATTTAAGGGCAAGGGCCAGTCTTGACCTGGCCGAGATATCAAGCCCTCCACTGGCAAGGTCACTGATAAAGGGAGTTCGCCGGATGGAGGGAATAGACCCTTATCTGCTCAACAAGGCAAAAGCCATTGAAGGCGCACTGAAGGACAGACCTCAAGCATGAGCAAGACCATCGCGGAAAAGATACTCTCCTCCCACAGCGGAAGGAGCGCAAAGGCCGGAGACATCGTTGTCGCCGACCTAGACTTCATGATGGGGCAGGACGGAACATCGGGTGTTGCTATCGACTCATTCAGGAAAATGGGCGCGGCGGGGGTGTGCGACGGGGCAAAGATCGCTATATGCATTGACCATTCGGCTCCAAGCCCCAACATAGGAGTCTCTGAGATCCACAAGAAGATAAGGTCCTTCTCGGGAGAGACCGGGATCAACCTCTACGATGTCGGCTGCGGGGTATGCCATCAGCTGGTGCCGGAACAGGGACATGTTGTTCCCGGCGATCTTGTCATCGGGGCTGATTCCCACACCTGCACTTACGGAGCCATCAACGCCTTCTCCACCGGAGTCGGCTCAACAGACCTCGCTGCGGGATGGATATCCGGGAAACTGTGGTTCAAGGTGCCCGAAACAATCAAGTTCGTGGTCAACGGAAAGCCGCCGAAGGGAGTCTACTCAAAGGACATCATACTCAGTATAATCGGGGACGTGACGGCGGACGGAGCAACATACAAGGCCGCAGAGTTCATGGGAGGAGCGATCGAAGACCTCTCGGTGGAGGGGCGGTTCACAATATCGAACATGGCCATAGAGATGGGCGCAAAGGCAGGGTTGATGCTCGCGGACAAGAAAGTGCTCTCATGGGTCAGAAAGCATTCCAGGAGGAAGCCTAATCCGACAGAGCCGGATGAGCACGCGACGTACTCCGACATAAAAGAATACAACGCGTCGAAGATGGGGCCCGTGATCGCCAGGCCGCACACCGTGGACAACGTTTCCCCCGTTGAGGAAGTGGAGGGAACTCCCATACAGCAGGGCTTCATAGGAACCTGCACCAACGGAAGAATGGAGGACTTCAGCATCGCCGCCTCCATCCTAAAAGGCAAATCCGTTCACAGGGACTGCAAGCTTATCATAGCTCCGTCGTCAAAACAGGTTTTAAGCGAGATGGTCAGGAGCGGAGTGTACGGCGCTTTCGTCGATGCCGGAGCCGTGATCGTTGCTCCGGGCTGCGGGCCGTGCGTCGGCACGCACAACGGCGTCCCGGCAGACGGCGAGAACGTCATATCAACGGCCAACAGGAACTTCAAGGGCAGGATGGGGAATCCAAACGCGTTCATTTATCTGGGCTCACCGGCTACGGTAGCGGCTTCCGTAATCAAGGGGAAGATTACCGATCCGAGGAAAATAATATGATGCTTAAAGGCAAGGCAAGAAGGTTCAGGCAAAGCGACGACATAAACACGGATTACATCATATCCGGGCGGTACAAGTTCAAGATCCAGGATCCGAACGAGCTGGCAAAGCATGTCATGGAGGACCTGGATCCTGATTTCGCGGAAAAGAGGCTGGAAAAGGGCGATTTCATCGTGGCGGGGCGGAACTTCGGCTGCGGCTCGTCCCGGGAGCAGGCGCCGATGGCGATCAAGTACGCCAATGTTTCCGCAGTTATCGCCAAATCATTCGCGAGAATCTTCTATCGAAATTCATTTAACCTGGGGATCCCCGCAATTGAGGCCGATACTGACGGGATTGAAGAGGGAGACGAGCTCGAAGTGGATCTGAATGCCGGTCTCATAAAGAACAAAACCAAAAACAGGGAGATCAAGGTCGCCCCGCTTCCCAGGACCATGCAGATACTGCTTGAGGACGGCGGCTTGGTCGAACATTTCAAAAAACACGGCGGCTTTAAGCTCGACTGACCCGCAAATTCAGATCCGCGCAAGATCAATTATGCACAATTCGCAATTTGCTTTTAATTATGGATTCTAGTATATTGTCCTCACCATGCGCGTTGTGGTTCAAAGGGTCACAAAAGCGAAGGTTGAATCCGAAGGAATCGTCCTCGGGGAGATCGAGAGAGGCCTTGTGGTATTCGCGGCCATCGGAAAAACCGATTCCGTTCAGGATATCAAGTACGCGGCCGAGAAAATATTGAACCTGAGGATCTTTGAAGACCAGGAAGGAAAAATGAGCCTTTCCCCGCTGGACCAGAAAGCCGAGATACTCGCCGTTTCAAACTTCACCCTCTACGGAGACGTCCGCCGCGGAAGAAGACCTGATTTCACCGCCGCCGCCGGGCCCGAAGGCGCCGAGAAGCTTTACAGCAGCTTTGTGGAAATCCTGAAAAGCCATGGACTGAAAGTCGAGTCGGGTAAATTTAAGTCCGACATGAATGTCGCGGTCGCAAACGACGGGCCCGTCACGATCCTTATCGACAGCAAGAAGGGATTTTAGTTGAGGCGGTTTGAGCAGATTGACCATCCCTCGGATATCGGGATTATCGCTTACGGAAAAACTCCCCTGGAACTGTTTGAGAGCGCGGCGTACGGCATGCTAAGCCTGACCGCCGACCTTTCCAGGGTGGAGCCGAGATCCGAGCTGGAGGTGGACGTAAGCGGAGAGGACAGGGAATCCATGCTTATCAACTGGTTGAACGAGCTGCTGTACGTCTCTGATTCAAGAAAAATGACCATCGGCAAGGTCAACATACTGAAGCTCGGGAAGAACGGTCTTTCCGCCAGGGTCACGGGCGAGAAGGCCGACACGGCCAAGCACGACATAGTGAGATCGATCAAGGCCGCCACCTACAACCAGCTGGAAATAAAGAAAAGCAGGGGCGTGCTCAGCGCCAGAGTGGTCTTTGACGTTTGAACTCCCCGCGATTTTTATGGTAAAATCCCTTACTATGCCGGATATATCCCTTTGCTGCGAAATTGACATAACCATCAAGCTGCTCCTCGCCTGCGCGCTCGGCGGAACCATAGGATTTTTAAGGGAGTGGCACGGCAAGGCGGCCGGCTTCAGGACCCACATGATGGTCTGCATGGGCTCCGCCCTGTTCACGATAGTGTCCCTTTTCCTGGCGATGCAATTTAACGGAGTCGACGCGGCAAGGGTCGCCTCCGGAGTTGTCATGGGAGTAGGCTTCCTGGGCGGCGGGGCCATAATAAGGGAGGGCGGCGCGGTCCGCGGGTTAACCACAGCGGCATCAGTATGGACGGTGGCAGCCATAGGGCTGGCGGTGGGTAGCGGAATGTACTTCGCCTCGGTGGCCGCAACTGTGCTTACGCTGATCATCCTTCACATACTCTCGATAGTCGAGAGAAAATATATCTCTCACCATCAGGGTTAGAAAGCTTAAGTCTGATGAACAGGTTTTTTCTCATAATAATCAGCGCGGTCCTCGTGAACAATTTCGTTCTTACGAGATTCCTCGGCATATGCCCTTTTCTCGGGGTTTCCAGCCAGATCGACTCGGCCGTTGGCATGGGCTTCGCCGTGATCTTTGTAATGACCATAGCATCCGCGGTGTCCTGGATAATACAGAACTTTCTGCTGGTTCCGTTCCACATAGAGTTTCTGCAAACGGTATCGTTCATACTCGTCATTGCCTCCCTCGTCCAGCTGGTGGAGTTCATAATTAAAAAGCTCAGCCCCACCCTAAAGCAGTCGCTTGGGATTTATCTTCCGCTGATCACCACCAACTGCGCGATACTGGGTGTGGCCATTCTTAATATCAGGACCAACCTAACGTTCATGGAGAGCGTCATCAACGGATTCGGATCCGGCGTCGGCTTCACCATGGCGCTCATGCTCATGGCAGGCATCAGGGAGAGGCTGGACCTCGCCCCGATACCAAAGTCCCTCAAGGGCGTACCGATTACTTTTATGGTCGCTTCACTGCTCTCAATAGCGTTTCTGGGGTTCATAGGACTGATATCGGAGTGAAACCGCCGGCATGGATAACAATTTACAGATACTGATAGCCTCAGTCGGAACAATGGCTCTTCTCGGGCTGATAGCCGGAACCATCCTGGCCGCCGCCGCCCGAATATTCGCCGTAAAGACCGACCCGAGGATCGAAGAGGTGGAGAAAGAGCTTCCCGGCTCAAACTGCGGCGCCTGCGGCTATGCCGGCTGCAATGCGTACGCCGAGGCGCTGATAACCAAGGGGGTCAGCGCCGGATTATGCCGTCCCGGAGGCGAGGCGGTTGCCAAAAAGATCGCCGAGATAGCGGGCGTCAAGGAAGTTGAGGTCACCAAAGCCAAGGCCGTTATACTGTGCGGAGCTGGAAGGGAGCTTTGCGCTGAGCGCGCGGACTACTCCGGAGAGAAAACCTGCAGGGCCGACGCCGCCACGTCAGGAGGCAGCAGCGCCTGCGCCTGGGGCTGCCTGGCGCACGGGGACTGCGCTTCCGTATGCCCCGTAGGAGCTATAAAGCTCAACGGAAAGCTTCCTCCCGTCATAGACAGGGACAGGTGCATAGGATGCGGGAAGTGCGTGGCCGCCTGCCCCAGGCACCTTATTGTTCTGGAGGACGAGAAAAACAAGGTGTTCGTGCTCTGCAGCAGCAGGGATCCGGGAGCCGAGGTCAGAAAAATTTGCAAGGTAGGTTGCATTGGCTGCAGACTTTGCGTCAAGTTCAGTCAGAATGAATCGATGACTATGGAAGGCAGGCTGCCCGAGATCCATTATGATAGAGGGGACATCGGGGAGCAGGCGATATCCAAGTGCCCTCAAAAAACAATAGTGAGGTGTAATTGAAAATGGACATACGCGGGTTTCTTGAAACTTCAATGCTGGACTGGGACGGAAAGATATCCTCGGTCGTGTTTCTCTCAAGGTGCAGCTTCAAGTGCCCTTTCTGCCATAATTATCCCCTGCTCTTCGAGCCGGAAAAGCTCAAGAAGTTCGAGGTCGAAGAGATCAAGAAATACCTGGCCGAACACAAAAACTGGATCGACGCGGTCGTGATATCCGGAGGCGAACCAACCGTGCATCAGGACCTGGGAAAGCTGATCGGCGAGTTCAAGGACATGGGGTTTCTTGTGAAGCTCGACACCAACGGCACCAATCCCGCCATGCTCAGGTCGCTAATGGAAAATATTGACTACGTGGCAATGGATATCAAGGCTCCGTTGAACGAAAAATATGACAGGCTCGCCGGAACTTCCGTGGACCTTGAGAAAATCAAGGAATCCATCCGGATAATTATGGGATCGGGCAAAAAATATGAGTTCAGGACCACCGTTGTACCGGGGCTCCTGTCGCTTGATGACCTTAAGGCGATGTCCGGGCAGATCGCGGGAGCGATGAGATTTGTGATCCAGCAGTTCGAGCCGGGAAACTGCCTTGACGAGAGCCTGAGAGACGCGAAGCCCTACCCCAAGGAGAAGATCCTCGAGATGGCCTCGGCGGCAAAGGAGTTCATCCCCAACACGGTAGTGCGCGGAGTCTAGCTTCGTGAAGCGCAGACCCTCCATTTTGATGATACTGGGGCCTACGGCCACGGGAAAGTCCGGGCTTGCAATTGAGGCGGCAAAAACCCTGAACGGCGAGATAATTTCCGCGGACTCCATGCAGGTCTACAGGGGAATGGACATAGGAACCGACAAGGCCCGTCCTGAAGACAGGCGCGGTGTCCCGCATCATCTGCTGGATATCGTGGACCCGGACGAGCCGTGGACGGTCTCCGATTTCATAGGACGGTCGAACGGCCTAATCAAGTCCATCCTTAAAAGAAAAAAACTTCCCATAATCGCCGGAGGCACTGGCCTATATCTGAAATCGCTTCTGGAGGGTTTCTCCCTGCCGATCGCCGGACCAAACCAGGCTCTCAGGGCCCGGCTGGAAAAACTGAGCGCGAAAAGCCTTAGGAAAAAACTGGTCGAGGCCGATCCTGAGGCGGCCGGAAAAATATCCGAAAACGACAGAAAGAGAACGATAAGGGCCCTGGAGGTGTTCGAGACAACCGGCAGCCCGATATCAAAACTGCAGAAGCGGTCCTCCATAGAAAAGGAATATAAGGTCATTAAGATCGGCCTGAACATGAAAAGGGAAAAGCTGTATGAAAGGATCAATGAAAGGGTTGATTCAATGATAAGGAAAGGCCTGGTTGACGAGGTCAGGGACCTGGCCTCCAGGGGATACGGCCTCAGGCTGACATCAATGCAGGCCCTCGGATACAAGGAGATCATCGGACATCTTGCCGGGACGGACAGCCTGGAAGGCTCCATAGAACTTATCAAGAAGAGGACGCGCAACTTTGCGAGGCGTCAGATGACATGGTTCCGAAGGTTCAGCAATGTTGAATGGTTTGACGTGACAAAAGGACTCGACCGGGAAGCGATCATCTCTCATATAAGAAAAAATCTGTAATTGACACCCCATTTACCGACGTATATAATTCGCTTGTTTATCCAATTATAAGGGAGGACTAATATAATGTATATCGCCGCTATCGCCCCGCTCGTTGGAATTATCGGACTCGGCTTCGGGTTTTTTCTCTTCAAGAGGGTCAGCGGAGCTCATCCCGGCTCCGAAAAGATGATGGAGATATCAAACGCCACTCACGAAGGAGCCATGGCCTTCATCAAGAGGGAATACGCGTCCATCGCTATTTTTATGGCGGCCGTATTTTTTGTTCTCCTCTTCGCGATCAACAAGTTCGCCGCGACATCATATTTGATAGGGGGCGCCTGCTCTCTTCTCGCTGGATTTTTCGGAATGAAGGCGGCGACCAGGGCCAACGTCAGGATGGCTCAGGCGGCCGTCGAAAAGGATCAGGGCAGGGCCCTGTCGCTGGCTTTCTCGGGGGGCGCGGTAATGGGGATGTCCGTAGCCAGTCTTGGAGTTATAGGCCTCGGCATCCTTTTTCTCATTTTTCCGGACCCCGTAACAAAATCCTCGGTGCTGAGCGGATTTGCCATGGGAGCGTCCTCGGTCGCCCTCTTCGCCAGGGTTGGCGGCGGCATATACACCAAATCGGCTGACGTTGGAGCGGACCTCGTGGGAAAAGTAGAGGCCGGCATACCGGAAGACGATCCGAGGAACCCCGCAGTTATCGCAGACAACGTCGGAGACAATGTGGGAGACGTGGCCGGCATGGGAGCCGACCTTTTTGAATCCTACGTCGGCTCGGTTGTGGCGACAATAGCCATAGGCGCGCTGATGGCCTCGCCGCTCAAGTGGATGATCCTTCCCCTTATGCTGATCGCCGCCGGAACGGTCGCTTCAATCATCGGTACTTTCTTCGTGGACATATTCAACAAGATAGATCCCCAGATCGCGCTAAGGAACGCCACATACACCAGCGGCGTGCTTTACATAGCATCCGCTTTCGGCCTGGTTAAGATATTGTTCGGGAGCGTGGAAATCTTCTGGGCGATACTGGCAGGGATAATCGCGGGAACGGCAATCGGGCTCGTAACCGAGTACTACACCTCCGGATCCCCCGTCAGGCGGCTTGCCGAGTCCTGCAAGACAGGTCCGGCAACGGACATCATACAGGGACTGGCCCTGGGAATGAAATCCACCGCGGCGCCGGTCCTCATAATATGCCTTGCCATTTTCGTGTCACACCACTTCGCCGGGCTTTACGGGATAGCAATTTCCGCGGTCGGCATGCTCGGAACAATCGGCATTCTAATGTCGGTTGACGCTTACGGTCCCATTGCCGACAATGCGGGAGGAATCGTGACCATGGCCGGAGCGGCTCCCGAAGTCAGGGAGATGACGGATAAGTTCGACCAGCTCGGAAACACAACCGCGGCGATCGGAAAGGGCTTCGCCGTGGGATCAGCCGCGCTTACGGCTCTCGCCCTTTTCACGGCGTACGCCCAGACGGTCGGACTGGCCCAGATAAACATAATGAGAGCCGAGGTCGTCATTGGAATTCTGATCGGAGGGCTGCTTCCATTCATGTTCGCCGCCCTGACAATGCAGGCTGTCGGAAGGGCCGCCTTCAAGATGGTCGAAGAGGTCAGGCGCCAGTTCAAGGAGCTGGGGCTTCTTGAAGGAAGGGGCAAGCCCGAGATAGCGAAATGCGTTGACATAGCAACGGGCTCGGCGCTGAACGAGATGGTGGTTCCAGGAGTTTCCGCGGTAATAGTGCCAATAGTCACGGGTTTGTTCCTGGGCCCCGAGGCGCTGGGAGGCCTTCTCGCGGGAGCCCTTGTAACCGGGGTTCTCATGGCGATAATGATGGCGAACTCTGGCGGAGCCTGGGACAACGCCAAAAAGTTCATAGAGGAGGGCAACCTGGGAGGAAAGGGATCTGACACCCACAAGGCCGCCGTCGTCGGAGACACGGTCGGAGACCCCTTTAAGGACACGTCAGGACCTTCAATGAACATCCTGATAAAACTTATATCCGTAGTGTCGCTGGTCTTCGGACCCATGTTCGTGAAGTTTTATCCGGTAATCTCCAGCTTTTTCTCAAGATGAGCGGGAAGGATCTCGGCCGGAGGCATGATTTTCACACCCACTCGGTCTTATCCGACGGATGCCTTGTCCCGTCCGAGGCGGTCCGGCGGGCCGAGGTCAAAGGGACGGCAACGCTCGCGATAACCGACCACGTGGATTTCTCCAATGTCGACTTTGTCCTGGATTCCCTGAGGAGAGTGGCTGACGAACAGGGCAAGTTCTTCAAGGCAAAGCTCATCCCCGGCGTAGAAATAACTCACGTGCCGCTTGAAGTGATGCCGAGGCTGGCGGAATATGCCAGAAAAAAGGGAGCGAAGGTCGTTGTCGTTCACGGGGAATCGCCCGTTGAACCGGTGATCCCGGGAACGAACAGGGCGGCCGCGGAATTGAAAGGGCTTGTCGACATAATAGCTCATCCGGGATACATATCGGAAGAGGACGCGGAGCTCGCGGCAAAGAACGGCATCTTTCTCGAAATCACTTCACGGCGCGGTCACAAAAAAGGCAACGTTCACGTCGCGAAGGTCGCCAGAAAGGCCAAGGCGAGGCTTCTAGTGAACACGGACGCCCACTCTCCTGAGGATTACCTGACGCAGAGGCAGGCCTATAGCATAGCGAAGCTCGCCGGGCTCACCGACAAAGAGGCGAGAGCTGCCCTGATCGATAACCCCGGGGAAATCCTTACTCGAATCTGACGTCGACCGCTCTGGCGTGCGCGCTCAACCCCTCAACGGCGGCTAGCACCTTTATGTCGTCCCTTACTCTCTGAAGAGCGGACTTGGTGTACCCGACAACGCTCTGCCTTCTCACAAAATCGTAAACCCCGAGCGGGGAGGAGAATCTGGACGATCCGCCCGTGGGGAGAACGTGGTTGGGCCCGGCAATGTAATCCCCGACAACGGCGGGAGAGTGAGGCCCGAGAAAAACGGCCCCGGCGTTCCTGATCTTCTCCAAGACTCTCTGCGGCGAGGCGGCCATTATTTCAAGGTGCTCCGGAGCGATCCTGTTGGCCAGCTGCGTGGCCCCTATCATGCCGTCAACGACAAAGATCGCCCCGCCTTCCTTCAGTGCCTTTGAAATTGTGCTCTTTCTCGGCAGCTTTCTGATCTGTTTCGAGAGCTGATCCTTTACGGAAAAAGCGACCTTGGCGGATGTGGTTATCAGTATCGCCGAAGAGTTCCTGTCGTGTTCGGCCTGAGACAGCAAATCCGCCGCTATGAACTCCGGTTCGGCTCCCTCGTCGGCGATGATAACAACGTCGCTCGGCCCGGCCATGGATTCTATGCCCACTGAGCCGAAGACCATCTTCTTGGCGGCGGTCACGTAAGCGTTGCCGGGGCCGACAATCTTGTCCACCTTGGGTATGGTCTCAGTGCCGTGGGCCAGCGCGGCTATAGCCTGCACTCCTCCAACCTTGTATATGCTGGATATCCCCACCTCGGCCGCCGCGACCAGAATGTGGGGATCTATCACGGCTTTCTTCCTGCGCGGGCGGGGAGGGGTAACCATCACAATCTCGCCCACTCCCGCGAGCTTGGCTGGAATGGCGTTCATTAAAACCGAAGATGGGTATGTGGCCGTGCCTCCGGGAACATAGATTCCAACCCTTTCTATCGGCAGCGAACGAAGCCCCATGACAACGTCATCCGGCAGCGTCTCGAACCACTGGTCTACCTTCTGCTTCTCATGATAAGCCCTTATATTCTTTATCGCGGCCTTGAGGGCGAGCAGGTACTTGTTGTTGACGGCCTTGTACGCTTCCTTGATCTCCTTTGGGGTGACCTTGACGTCTTTCATCTTAAGGGAGACGCCGTCGAACTTCCTGGTGTACTTGACCACGGCACTGTCTCCGCGGGAAATCACCTCGCCGATCACTTTGCGCACCGAGTTCTCAACTTGAGGACCATCAAGAATATGCCTGCCTTTGATCCTTCTTAAGGCATCTTCTATTCCTTCCTTTGTCACTATCTTCAACATTTTTCCTTCACCGCCTTCAGAGCTTAACGCCCAGCTTGGACCCCTTGTTGATCACTGTGCCGTCCGAGAGAACTACTCCCCCGCTCAGGTCGGATCCGGCGCCGATCCTGCAGCCCCTGCCGATCACGCAATTCCTTAAAGACACGTCTTCGCCTATTTCAACGTTATCCCATATAACCGAATTCGCGACAATTGATCTGTCCCCGAGAACGACGCCGTCACCCAGGACGCTGAATCCGTCAAGCTTGGATTCATTTCCGAGTTCGCAGCGCTCCCCGACTATCGCCGGACCGAATATCTTGGAGCCTTCTCCTCTTTTTGTCTTCTCCCCCATCCACACGCCCTTCTCAACCTCCCTGCCCGGAATAGCAACCTTGACCTCACCCTCAAGAATGGCCCTGTGCGCCTGCATATATTTAGACGGGTTTCCGATGTCCATCCAGTAGGAATCCGATTCATAACCGAAGACCGGATTGCCGGCCTTAAGAAGCCCCGGGAACAGTTCCCGCTCAAAGGAATAAGTAACGCCTGCCGGAACCGACTTGAAAACCTTCGGGTCAATAACATATATTCCGGCGTTGATCGTGTTGGCGGTAACCCTCTCCCAGCTGGGCTTTTCTATGAACCTCTCTATCATGCCGTTTTTGCCGGTTATGACCAGTCCGTAAGTAGTGGGATCGTCCACTTTGGTCAGCGTCAGAGTGGCGGTTGCGCCGTTCTTCTTATGGAACTTGATCAGCTTTGAAAGGTCCATGTCGGTCAGGATGTCGCCGTTGAACACCAGCATGGGATCGGAGTCAAAGAACTGCTCCGCGTTCTTCACGGCGCCCGCAGTGCCGAGAGGAGATTCCTCTATTGAGTACTGCACCTTGACCCCGTGGCGCTTTTCGTCATCCATCAGCTCCCTGATGCTGTCCGATAGGTAATGAAGATTGAGGATTATCTCGCTAATGCCGAATTTCTTTATCAGCTCTATCTGGTGAAGGATGAACGGTATGTTCCCGACCGGGACCATCGTCTTGGGCGTGTTGAAAGTAAGGGGGCGAAGCCTGGTCCCCAGGCCGCCGGCGATAATGATGGCCTTCATCACACAAGCTCCTTCTTGATTTTTTCAATTACATCGACCGGTGTCGGGTCAACCCCTGACAGAAGGGCAAGGTAGACGCTGGTAAAGTCGCCCAGAACCACCAGAGACAGCACCCTCTCCAGCGCTCCCGCCCCGGTTGAAGAAACCTCATGAACCGGCATCGCGGAGCGGAGAATGGACATGATTATTTCAATTCTCTTCCTGATCCTGTCGCTCTCGCCGGCGTCCCTCAGCACAACGAGCGACATGTTATGTTTGCCTTTTTTAAGTGAGCCAAGGCCGACAATTTCGTTGTGGCTCATCTCCGGGAGGACGGCAAGATGCGCCAGCATCTTGCTGTTCTCGTTTATCTGTGACGACCATCTCAGCCCGGCGGAGGCGGTAATGCCTTCCGATGCCATGATCACCGGAAGCCTTCCGCTCAGGCTTTCGGCGAGCCCGGCGGCCTGATCGGCGTTCAGCTTTCGCAGGCTCTTCGCCGAACCCATGACATCAGAGGAAGCTCCGGGAGCTATTCCCATTTTCTCAAGTGAGACCATCAGAGAGGACAGCATATAAGGCAGCGCCGCCCTGGGCTGAATTCCCTTCGGCACGGATATGAGCGGATATCCTTTTTTCTTCGATATCTTCCCAAGCTCGCCTCCGGAGGTGATCGATATTATTCTTGCCTTTCTCTTTTCGGCCATGGCAAGCGCCGAAAGGGTCTCCTCCGTGTTTCCCGAATAGCTCACGGCGAACATTACGGAATTCGCATCAAGGCCGGGAGGGGCCGAATAACCCCGATTGACCGTGATCGGGGCGGACAGCGCGGCCCGCGCGAGGTCGCCGCATATCGCGGAACCTCCCATGCCCGAAACGACAATCGAGCCGGGCCTTCCGGCACCTTCAAGGCCGGAAACGCCGGCAATCTCAAGGCCGGCTTCCAGCATGTCGGAAAAGCCCTTCACTTTTCCCAGCATGTCCTGTCGGTCGATCTTCGAAGTGTCAGTCAACCAGCGACGACGCAAAAACGAACTCAACCCCCTTCTTCTCGTACTGCGGCATGAGCCTCTTGAGAACCGATATGCTCACGGGTCTCGTGGCATGCCCGATGCCGATAGCGTAACCTTTATTTGCCGCAATTTCAACCAGTCGGGCGAGCTTGGCTTCCACGGCCTCCGCGTTCGCCGAGACGTCAAGGAAAAGCTCGTTGCGGCCCGCCCTTAAGCCCACTTCCCTGGCGGCCCCGTAAGCGACCGACTTCGGCGATGTTCTGCTGTCCACAAAGAAAAGCCCCCTGCTCGATATGCAGCGCATCACGTGCTCGGTCACTCTTTGATCGCTGGTAGCCTTTGAACCCATGTGATTGTTCACGCCTTTCGCGCCCGGCACGGAGGCAATGCTTTTTTCAATGAAACTCTCTATCTCACTCGAGCTCATCGCGGTCGTTATCATTGTGCCGTCACTCATGGCATGAGCGGGGTCGAAGGGCTCCATGGGAAGATGGAGCATTACCTCCATGCCGTGAGACGCGGCATCAAGGGCAACCCTCCTTGAAGCCGGTAGGTTCGGAAGCACGCTGAGGGTCAGCGGACTTGCGATGGAATAAATCGCGTTGTAGTTAATATAATCGTTCCCGGCGTCGTCAAGGATTATCGCGACCCTGGCGCCGCCGTAGCTTTTCGGAGGCCTGGTTGCCTTGGGCTCCGGCTTAACTGCCGGGGGTTTGATCTCAATTCTTTCCGCGGGCCTCTCAGGCTCAACAACGGGCGCCGGGTACACATCCACAACGGTCCGTTCAGCGTGGCGGGGAGATATGAAGGAGTAAAGCCCCCAGACAAGAAGATATCCGAGAACAAGGCAAACAAGAAGCAGCGGCAAACCCGGCCGGCCGCGGCTGCCTTTTGAGATGAAATGGTAAAGCTTGCTTCGCGCGCGGAGTATCCTTCCGCTGACTTCCCTGTACCTGAGAAGGTCCAGGATCTTTTTCTTAAGCTCTTCCCTCAACTGCAGCCTCGGCTATATTTTTTTCTCGAGAACTTCTATGGCTTTGTTGAGCTGGGCGTCATCATCATCGTCGATTTTCTCCGCTGCTTCCGCCTCGGTTGTGGGCTCAGGAACCTCAACAATGAGATCGGGAACAATCCCCTTTTTTGTTATATCGTGCCCGCCGGGTGTGTAATATTTCGCCACCGTTAAAAGTATGGCCGAGCCGTCATCAAGCTGCCTCACGTTCTGAACGTAGGCCTTTCCGAACGTGTGCGTGCCCACCAGGGTGGCGATCTTATTGTCCCTGAGCGCGCCCGCCAGTATTTCCGAGGCGGAGGCGGAGGCGCCGTTAATCAGGACAACAACAGGATTATCCCAGAGCACTCTTCCGGAAGAGCTTATGGTTTCCCTGCCGCCATCCCTGTCTACAGTGTAAACTATGACGCCGTCCTTGATGAACATGCTGCCGATGTCAACCGCTATCCTGAGAAGCCCGCCGCCGTTGTTCCTCAGGTCCAGGATCAGGCCCTTGGAGCCCTGGGCCTTCGCCTGGGCTATCGCGTTAGCCATTTCGGTAGCGGCGTTCTGGTTCTCGAACGTGTTGAGCTTTATGTAATAGATATCCTTGCTTATGCTCTTGCTCTCAACGCTCTTAATGGTTATCTTTTTCCTGACTATCTTGAATTCCTTCGGCTCTTCCCACGCTCCCCTGAGAATGCCTAGCTTCACCGCGGACCCGGACGGGCCCCTGATGAGGCTGACCGCCTCATCCAGCGCCATGTCCTTGGTGGTCTTGCCGTCAATGGTCATTATCTTGTCCTTGGCCTTAAGCCCCGTTTTGCTTGCCGGAGTGTCATCAATGGGAGCTATAACGACCAGCTGCTTCTCCTTGATCCCGATATATATTCCGATGCCGCTGTATGAACCGCTCATTCTTATGTTCATTTCTTTGAACGAGGTCGGTTCCATGAACCTGGTATACGGATCGTCAAGCGACTCAAGCATTCCCTTTATGGAGCCGTAGACCAGCTTCGTGTTATCTATGTCCTTCTCGATATATTCGCTTTTAACAATTTCAAGCGCCCTGAGATATATTTCCAGCTTGTCCTCGAGATCCTCAATGGCTCCGACCGAAACGACCTTCGTGGCCAAAAAGATGCCAAAGAACACCGCGGCAAAAAGCGCGGCGGCGATCGTTGCTTTTCTTATCCTGATGAACATCTAATACAACTCCTTATCTTTTGCGAAAAGCTAAATCAGATAACCCGACGGATTGACGGGCTTGCCCCCTCTCCTCACCTCAAAGTGAAGGTGAGGGCCCGTGGAGAACCCGGTCGAGCCTACGAGTCCGATTATCTGCCCTTTTTCTATATGCTGCCCGGCACGGACGTATATCCTTGACATGTGCCCGTACACCGTAGACATCCCGCGGCCATGGTCAATGACAACGGCCTTCCCGTATCCGTCCCACCAGCCGCTGAAGATGATCTCCCCTCCGTCGGCCCCTTTTATGGGGTCGCCGTAAGGAGCGCCGATGTCTATCCCCGTATGAAAGTGAGTGCCGCCCCAAAGGGGATGCCTCCTGTACCCGAAACCGGAAACCAGCCTGCCGCGCGCCGGCCTCATCATCTTGCCGGTTGCTCCGGTCTTCTTGTTTCCGGTAGTCTCGCGGTTGATGAGACCCTCGATCTGCTTCGAGGTTTCCTCGAGCTTTGCTATCCGCCTCTCGTACTCTACCCTTCTCGCCTTGAGGCTGGAATATATTTTCTTCTTGGCTTCGGCCTGAGCCTTGATCTCGCCTCTTTCAACCTCTATCTCTTCCGCGAGGTTCCTCATGTCGCCGAGCGCGTCTCCAAGCTCGCGCCTGACCGAGGATAGCTCCCTGACCTTTTCCTGGATGTCCCCTATCAGGTCCATGTCAACCGAGATCAGCTTCTCAAAATAGTATCCGCGATTAAGGAAATCGCCGATGGACTTTGACGAGAACAGGATCTCGAGAGGGTTAAGCCCGCCGCCGCTTTTGTATACCTCGCTTATCCTGTCCGCCAGGGTCCGGCCCTTCTGCTTCAGCTCGCCTTCAAGCTCCCCCATCTCCGAGCTGAGCGCGGCAAGCTTCCTTTTGTTATAGTAGATCTTCTCTTTGGTATGCTTCAGGCTGCCCTCCGCCTTCTTCAATTTACTGTTGACCCTGTAAAGGCTGTTCAGGGCGTTGGCCTCTTTCCTCTTTATCTCCTTGAGCTTGGCCTTTTCACTGCTGAGCTTCTCCTCTATGCTCTTGAGCTCAGAAACGTTAGAGGCCTCGGAGACTCCCGCGCCCGGAAGGAGCGCGGTCAGGAGAGCAAAGAAAACGCCGGCAGCCAGAAAGCGGGACAGCGAAAATTTGACGCATTGAAGGAGCAAACTTCTCTCCTCGCAACCTTCATTTCCTTTGATTTTACAATAAAAAAGAAGAGGTATCAAGCCTTGAACTCAAGCGGAAGTTTATTGTGCTTTTCCCTTATCTCCTCCGCCTCGCCGGCCTTGAAGAGGGCAACCTTGGTAAGGGGCGGGCCCAGAAGCTCATTAAAGGCCACCGCGATAAGGGTTACGTTCAATATAATTGACCTGAAGTCAAAATAGCTCGACTGGGGGGTGATCAGCAGTGAAAGTCCTATCGCGACGCCCGCCTGGGGAACAAGGATGAGGCCCAGATACCTGGTTATGGCTTCCGGAGCCTTTGATATAATGCCGCCTATATACGCTCCGGATATCTTCCCTGCAATCCTCATAAAAACAAATATAACGCTCCAGATCAATATGGAACTGCCAACGGAGCCGAACGCCCTCACGTTGAGGTGGGCCCCCGCAAGGACAAAGAAGAAGCAGTATATTGGAGGGGTCAGGCGCTCAAGGTTGGTGACAATATCGCTGTTCTTCGAAGATATGTTTATCAGGGTCAGGCCGAGAAACATGTTCGTGAGAAGGGCCGACACGTGAAAAAGCCCCGAAAGGCCTATGCCAAGCATGACCATGCCAAGCACGATTATCAGGGTATCCGTTGCCTGCCTTGTGGACCTGATGAGCAGATGGGTCAGCCACCCAAGGACAATGCCGAATAAAAGCGCGAGGACTATCTCAACTATCGAGGTGTGAAGCGTCTGGATCGCGGCTGCCCCGAAGGTCTCTATGCGTGAAACATCGAATGTTACTACAAGTCCGAAGAGTATTATTGCCACCGCGTCATCCAGCGCTATGACCGCGAGGGCCGTCTCCGTCAGCGGTCCATGAGAGCGGTATTCCTTTATCACGGCAACGGTCGCCGCGGGCGCGGTAGCCGTCGCTATGGCCGCGAGCGGCAGGGCCGCTCCCAGGGGCATTTTGAACAGGTACAGAAATATCAGGACCAGAACGAAGGCCCCCAGAGCCTGAAGAAGGGTTATTATTATAAGTCTGAATTTAAGCCTCTTTATAAGCTCCAGGCTCAGTCCTGCTCCGATTATAAGGGCGATTATTCCAAGGGCAAGCTGAGGTATGAAGCTGAGTTTAGAGAGCGTGCCCTCGCTGAATATGTTCAGTATAGATGGTCCGAACACAATGCCGGCAATTAAGTATCCTGTAACCCTGGGAAGCTTGAAACGGTTAATGATCCAGCTGAAGGCAAAGCCGAATATCAGCAGTCCGGAAGCGGTTACAAAGATGTCCTTATTGATGAATGAGTAGAAATCTGAAAGCATCTGACTCCTTCACTCCAGAGATCCGGTCTCTATCAGGGCCCGCGTCAAGCTTGACCTGTCCACAACTCCCACCAGCCTCTTGTCGCGAAGCACGGGAAGGCGCTTTATGTCCTTCCTCAGCATGATGCCCGCGATGTCGGCTATCGGCGTTTCTTCAGAAGCGCATATGATGTTCTTGTTCATGTAGTCCTGAACCAGGGCCTCTCCCACCGTGTTGAGCTTCTTGATGAGCTGCGACAGGTTGTCCATCCTTATCATGTCGGGGTTCTCTATCTTTACCTGCTCAGGAAAGAGCGACGTTATTATGTCCTTCTCTGAGATGAAGCCTATAACTTCATTGCTTCCGTTTACTACCGGCACTCCGGACAGCCCTCTCCAGGATAATATTTCGGCCACGTCCCTCAGCGGCGTGTTCTCGGTAACCGACGTCAGGTCTCTGCTTATGAAGTCCTTCACTTTTTTCATGTCAGTTCACCTTCCTTACCTTGCAAGAAGGCAGAAGCCTCTCAATGTCCTGTCCGGACGTCGGATAGTTCACCTTGCTTCTCTCAGTAGCCAGAGCGGCGGCTAAAGCGTATTTGAAGGCATCTTCGATATTTCCGGATTTAAGGTAGCTGTGCATGAATCCGGCCAGCATGCCGTCCTGAACTCCTATGAGAACGCCGCTCTGTTCGGCCTCAATGCCTCCCTCATAGAATTCTCCGCCGGCTGCGACCAGATAGTGAAGCTTCCTGTAATTGAGTATGACCACCTCGGCTCCGCTTTTCTGCATCTCCCTGGCAAGGCCTAACCTCACCTCGGGGCTGCCGAGCTCTTTGCCGAACAGCACTTTTTTCTCCCTCACGTCGGGCTTCACAATGAAAAGCCCGGGTATGTCCACACACTCCTTTAAGATCGGCTCAAGAAGGTCCAGGACCACTTTCTTTCCGGCCTTCACGGCCTTTAAAACAAGCTCCCTGACAAACCCCGGGTCGATTCCGGATGGAAGGCTGCCGCCGATCTCAACAATATCAGCCTGAGTGAGGAGCCTCTCGAAGTTGCTGACAAAGTTGTTCACGTATCGGTTGTCAACGGGCGTTCCGTCCTCGATAACCATGGTCTGCTGCGCCTTGCCTTCTTCAATCACGTAGAAATCGGTCCTGAGCTCCTGATCCGTGTAGACGAAACTGGTTGATATGCCGCGCCTGCGAAGCTCCTCCTCGAACCTCTGGCAGGTCAGCCCGCCAAGAAGCCCGGTCGCGATTACCTCTTCCCCCAGGACGGATAGGGCGCTGGCCACGTTTATTCCCTTTCCCCCGGGCATCCTCTGGGTGGACTTGGTCCTGTTCATTCTTCCCGGTGAAAGCTGAGACAGCAGAAGGAGGTGGTCGAAGGCAGGGTTCAGTGTCACTGTAACTATCATGATTCACCTCTGTTTTTATTGTTCTTTATTCTAACATACATGCCGCGCTTCCGCCTGTGGTACTTGACGGCGAACCTGTGAGCCTCATCACGCAGCCTCTGCAGCAGCTTGAGGGCCTGGCTCCGCCTCGGCAGCCTGATGGGAGATTTTTTTTCAAGAATGTGGATCTCCTCGCGCTTTTTGGCCAGGCCGATTACCGGAGTTTGTTTCATGCCTGACTCGTTCATCGCCCTCCTCGCGGCGCTCACCTGCCCCCTCCCCCCGTCGACCAGCACAAGATCGGGCTGCCGCATGCTGTTTTTCAGCGAGCCTGAGTAGCGTCTCTTCACTATTTCGAACATCGAGGCAACGTCATCCGCGCCCTCAACGCTCCTGACCTTGAACTTTCTGTAGTCCCTCTTAAGCGGCTCTCCCTCCACGAAAGCCACCATTGATCCGACTGTGTGAGAACCCTGGATGTTTGACACATCAAAGGCCTCTATCCTTATCGGCAGGGACGAAAGCTTGAGCCTTCTCCGGAGCTCTGACATGGCCGAGGCGGCCCTGTTTTCCGATGAGAGAACTTTCCTCTCCAAAAGAAGCCTGGCGTTCTCATCCGCCATTTCAACCAGCTTTTTCTTGGCCCCGCGTCCGGGAACCGTGAGCTTAACCTTTCTGCCGCGCCTTGATGAAAGAAAGCGGGAGATCTCGGACGGTGCTTCCGGTTTTACCCCCAGGGCGACCTCAGGAGGGAGCTCCGGCATGTCCGCGTAATACTGGCGCAGCACCGCAGACATTATTTCAGCGTCGCTTGATTCATTCCGGACCTGAGGATAAAAGACATCCCTTTTGACCAGCTTGCCCCGCCTTACCTGAAAGACAACCGAGCAGGCGCCGTTCCCCCTCCGAAATATCGATACTATGTCCCTGTCCGCGAGGTCCGGACCAACGACGGATTGGCGGTCTGCCATCCTTTCCACAATCCGAACGCGGTCCCTTATCGCTCTCGCCAGCTCAAAATCCAGCCTGCCCGACGCGAGCTTCATCTCGGCCCTCATGCTGTCCAGGGCGGAATCGTACCTGCCCTCGAGAAGAGCCGCGACCTCGCCGCACATGCTCAGGTATTCATTCCTTGAGACGCGGCCTGTGCACGGGCCTGAGCATCGTTTAATGTGATAGTACATGCAGGGCCTCTTTCGCTTCTTCAGGGGGGTCTCCTTGCACCATCTTATTCTGAACAGCCTTCCTATCAGCCTGAGGGTCTCCCTGACCGTCCCGCCTCCGTAAGGCCCGAAGTACTTCGCGCCGTCATTCTCGATCTTTCTGGTCAGCATGACCCTGGGCCATTCTTCCTGAACTGTGAGCTTGATGTAGGGGTATTGCTTGTCGTCTTTAAGGATTATGTTGTACCGGGGACGGTGTTTCTTGATGAAATTGCTCTCAAGCATCACTGCCTCCAGCTCGCTGCCGGTGACTATGTATTCAAGGTCCCTGACGGAATCGACCATAAGGGAGGTTTTGATCGAGCCGGGGCCGCTCCTGCGAAAGTACGAGGAAACTCGTTTCCTGAGGGATTTCGCCTTGCCGACGTATATAATACTGCCGGCGCCGTCTTTGAATATGTAAATGCCGGGCCTGTCGGGGAGGTGCTTAAGCTTATTCGCCAGCCTTCGCATTTTTGGCCTCGACCTCAACCTTGACCTTCGCAGAGACCTGCGGGTGAAGCCTGATCGAAACCTCGTGGGTTCCTATGCCCTTTATGTTGTCGGGAAGCATGACGCTTCGCCTGTCGATTTCGGTGCCCGAAGCTTCCCTTACGGCATCAGCGACGTCCTGAGGCGTGACCGATCCGAAAAGCTTGCCGGACTCTCCGGCGTCCACCTTTATGGTGACGTTCAGGCCGCCCAGCTTCGCGGCCAGCTCTTCCATCTTGCCCTTCTCGGCCAAGAGCTGAGCTTCCTTCTCTTTCCTTCTCTTCTCCCACGCGGCGAGGTTGTTCCTGGTCGCCGGTACCACGATGCTCCTTGGAATGAGAAAATTGCGGGCGTACCCGTCGGACACATCCTTTACCTCTCCCTCGAAACCAAGCTTGTTGAAGTCCTTAACTACGATTACCTTCATATTTCACCTCAATGCGGAAGATCAATCCACCGTAAAGGGAATGAGGGCCACCTGCCTGGCCTTCTTAATTTCCCTTGTTATCATCCTCTGGTGCTTGGCGCAGCAGCCCGTTGAGCGGCGGGGGGCCACTTTGCCCCTGTCCGTGACGAACCTGCTGATGAAGTCAACGTCCTTATAGTCCGCGCCCCTCTTCTCGGCGCAGAAGATGCACTTTCTCCTTTTTTTCCTGGGATAAAACTTTCTCTCCCTCTTCCTGTCATTTTTCATTCCCTAATTACCTCCCTTAAAATGGAACCTTGTCGTCCCCCTCTGCCTGGGGCTCCGCCTGAGGCGCGCCCTGATCTCCCGATTGAGCCTTTCTGCCGAGCATCTGCATGCCGTCGGCAAGCACCTCGGACATGGTGCGCTTGACGCCGCCCTTTTCGTAAGACCTGACCTGGAGCCTGCCCTCGACAGCGACGGGCCTGCCTTTTTTAAGATACTCGCCGCAGATCTCGGCGAGCCTCCTCCAGGCCACCACAGGAATGAAGTCAACATCCTGGCGGGATGACGCTTCATCCTGCTGAGAACTTTTGCTCCTCGGCCTGTTCACGGCCACGGTGAACCTCACTACAGGGATCCCGCTAGGCGTGTACCTGAGCTCGGGGTCCCTCGCAAGATTGCCTATCAAAAAAACCTTGTTGTACATGGCTGCCCCTAAAAGGGAAGATCCTCCTCTTCCCCGGAAGAGTCGTCCGAAGCAAACTGCCCCGCCGGCTCAGCCGGAGCGGATTCCCTGGTTTTTCCGTCGAGCATCTGCATGTTCCTGGCTACGACTTCCGTGGCCCATTTCCTCTGCCCGGACTGATCATCGTAGGAGCGGACCTGTATCCTTCCCTCTACCAGCACGGTCCTGCCCTTCTTGAGGTACTGGCCGCAGATTTCGGCGAGCCTCCTCCAGGCGATAATATCTATCACGTCGGTTGCGGGGGGCGATCCTTCGCGCTGAAAGCGGGTGACCTCCAGGCTGAACTTGGCCATGGGAAGACCTTCTACTGTGAACTTGGTGTCCGGGTCCGCGGTCAGTTTTCCAACAAGTATTATCCGGTTCAGATTGGCCATTTACTTTCCCTTGGGTTCCTCAAGCATTGAGGAAGCTATTTCCACCTTCTCTTCGCCGCCGGCCGCGCCTTCGCCCTCCAGGGGCTTGGGCTTGGAAACGGCTATCATAAAGCGAAGAATGCCTTCCGTTACCTTGAGAAGGGACCTCACTCCGTTGGGGACTTCGCTTTCTCCCTTGAAATAAACCGCGACATAGAATCCCTCGCTGACCTTTTTGGTCTTTCTCGGTGACAGCTGCAGCTTTCTTATGCCCCACCTGTCGACTTTCTCGATTTCACCCTTAAGGGAGCGGACCTTATCCTCGACCTTGGTCACAACGGAATTTATCTTTTCCTCGGCCAGGTCCGGGTAAAATATGCATATAGCCTCGTAGGATTTCACTTGTATCCTCCTTGTTGGAATAATGGACAAAGAGGAAGTATACCACAGGGGTTTTTTCAAGGCAAGGGAAAACGGTTCACACGTTAAACCTGAAATACGCTATGTCACCGTCAGACATCTCGTAATTTTTCCCCTCGGTCCGGGCCACCCCGGCATCCCTGGCCCTTGAATGAGAGCCGGACGAGACAAGGTCGTTAAAATGGATTATCTCGGCCGAAATGAAGCCTTTCTCCATGTCGGAATGGACCTTACCGGCGGCGCCGGGCGCTTTCGCGCCTTTCTTCACCGTCCAGGCCCTGGTCTCCTTTTCATTAGATGTAAAGAAGGTAATAAGGTCAAGAAGTTCATACCCGGCCCTGATGAGCTTTGAAAGCCCCGGCTCCTTGAGGCCGACCTCCTTCATGAACGCCGAGGCTTCTTCGGGAGGAAGGTCGGCGAGCTCGGCTTCGAGCTTTCCGCATATCGCTACGTCGTATTCGTCAGGCCCGGGAAGGCTGGATTCGTCAATGTTGGCAACGTACAGGACGGGCTTGGCGGACAGCAGGTCCAGCGGAAGATCAAAGCCCGGCGCGGGCCTGCCGGCATCCAGATGTTCTTTGATCTCCTTCAGTGCCTTCATTTCTTTTACTGCCTCTTTGTCGGCCGCCTTAATCCTTCCCTCCAGCGAATTCATCCTCTTTTCAACCGTGGCAAGGTCCGCGAGAATGAGCTCGGTCTGGACGGTCTCGATGTCGCGCTTCGGGTCGACGGAGCCGTCAACATGGGCTATGTTCGGGTCCGGGAAACACCTGACGACATGAGCTATGGCGTCGACCTCCCTTATGTAGGAGAGGAACTGATTGCCAAGCCCCTCGCCCCTGGACGCGCCCTTCACCAGGCCCGCGATGTCGACAAACTCGATCGTCGTTGGATAAGCTTTGGGGGATCCCATAAGCTCCCTGACCTTTTCAAGCCGCGGATCCGGCACCGGAACAACGCCTTCATTCTTGTCCTTCGTGCAAAAGGGATAGTTGGACACTTCCGCGCCCGCCCTGGAAAGCGCGTTGAATATTGTCGACTTGCCAACGTTGGGAAGACCGATTATACCGAGAGAAAATCCCATTTTACCCTCCGAACGGATTATATCACATATCGGACATCCTAAAAAAATCGGCGGAAACCCGAAAATCCATGCAAGTTTACAACCGGGCGAATCGATTATTAATACTGGAAGGAGAACCAATGACCAACATTCAATACGTCCCGGAATCCTACGGCATCAAGCGCCTGTGCACCATGGCGCTGGAAAGGGCCGAAAAAGGAAAGAAGCTCAGCGACGTCGCGTCGCAGGTTGTAAAGGAGAACATCAGCGAGAACCAGGACGTGCTGAACAAGTTGCAGCTCAACAAGAGAGAGAGCGTTCCGCTTGATTTCTTCATACATCTCGGCTTCGGGAACAAGGAAGTTATAGAGCTTGTTATCAAGGGCATGCTCGACTGCTTCAGGAACGAAGGCCACATCTAGCTCAAGACCGCCTGATATCTCCCCCGTAAATTACCGATAAATAAGTGGAGGACACGGCGGAGTGCGTAATTGACATCTTCAGGGATTTCCCGACAGCCCACCACAAAACACCGGGAACCCTCGGCGGCGTCAGGTTCAACGGCGGAGCCGACGATATACGGAACGTGGAGGAGTTCCCCGATCTTGACCCGGACAGGATCCTCACGGTCAAAATCCCCCGCATAGGGCTGCCCGGCTTTCAGCCGGTTTTGCCTCAATAATCAACGCAAGTTTTGAGCGCCGGGCTCCGATAAATAATATAAATAGCCATGAGGGAGGAGCCATGAGCAGGATTGAAATGGGATGGAACAAGACCGCAAATATGATAGCGCGCGTCGGCCCGCGGCTCAGGAACGGGCTGCTGAATGGCATGCCGCTGATTTCAAGGGACAGCAGGATAGACAAAGGCATCTACCTCAGCGGCTCACGCGCCCGTGTCGGGATCAGCGTGGATTTTGAAAGATCGGGGCAAGTTCAAATGCTGTACAACAGGATCCTGGACAGATCAATGGAAAACGGTCGGATATCCAAGAGCAGCCTGCTCGACAATGTCATGTGGGAGGTCAGAGAAGCTCTGAATTACGACAGCAAACATCAATTGTATTCGATCGAAAAAACGCTGCCCCCGGATCACCTCATTCAGCTGGAATTCTTCATGTCGTTTAGAAGGGCGGACTGCAGGGCAATGGCCCTGCTGGCCGGGGTACTGCTTGAAAGATTGATCGATCAAGGCCATCTCCGCGGAACGGTCAGCATCGACAGGAACGATGACAAAAAAACGGGAGGGCACGTTTGGGCGCGATATGCGTCCCCGGCCGGGATAGTCATCATCGTGGACCCGGCAAAGAATTTCCTGGGCCTCATAGACAACGCCGGGGCTCCGTGGGACTACCACAGGCCGGGCGAGGTTCCATTAGATCAGCAGCAACTCCGGCAGGCGGACAACAAACCGGTGCAGGGATGGATTTCCCGCGCCCGAGCCATCTTCAGCTGGCTCGCCAGATAGTCCCGGAGCAAAAAAACTCAGAACCTTCCGAATCGTGTTATAATCTTCCCCGATGAACAAGTCCTCTACCGGAACGTACTGTCTGCTAACGGCAATATTTATCCTCGCTCTGTCAGTTCGCGCGTTCAATCTCCGGATGAACCCCGGCTGGTACGTGGATGAAGGATGCATATTGAACATCGCCTCAAACCTGCTAAAGGGGAGGCTGCAGCTGTTCGCCGTTCCTTATTACCTGTTTCCCCGCCTCCCTCTTTTCCCCGCCGTCGCGGCGCTCTTTATCAGGATGATCGGAACGGACATACTCGCAGTGAGAATACCGTCAATAATTTTCGGATCTGCCACAGGGCTGATCCTCTACATGGCGGCAAAGGAATTATACGGCAGGGCCGCGGGGTTTTTGGCCTTCTTCCTGCTCGCGGTCTACCCGTTCGCGATACTCTCGAGCAAGTTCGGTTCGCCGTTCAACCTGATGGCATTCCTCGGCATACTTGCATATTACCTGTGCCTCAGATATCTGAAGGAAAGGAAGACCGCATGGCTCATTGCCGCGAGCCTGGCCGCCGGAGCGGCGGCGCTTACCGAGCTTTTCGGACTGGCGATAGTAGCCGCCCTGCTTTTTACCGTGCTGCTTACCGACAGAAGAAGGCTCCCCGCCGCGGCGCTGATATCCATCTCTCTCCCCGCGGCGTTTTTCATAATTATGTCGCTGGCCTTCAGGGATGCTTTTTTCTCCCAGGTATCGAACTTCGTGATCTTGAGGATAATTAACCCAAATCCTCTATACAAAACGATAGGGATAAGGGGGCTCGTCAACATCCGCGAATTGGTCGGCGGATTCTTCGCGACAATCACTTACGGGGGATTATGGACCGTTTTGGGAAGCGCCGGAATTATTTTTCTGGGAAGAAGCAGGGAGGAGAAGATACTCTCGATCTCGGTGTTCTCCTTGCTCCTTTTCAGCGTCCTGCTCGCGTTCGGCGGATCCTCGGGGAGATTCGTCATCGTGCTGATCCCCTTCATGATTCTCGGAATCTCGGCCATAGCCAGCAGGATAAGGACCGCTCCGGCCCTGGCTCTTGCCGCTATTCTCATAGCGAGCTCGGCCGGTGACTACCCGAACATTGTAAATTACATGAGCAGGCACGTCGTCATGTACCCAAAAGACGCCGTATCCGCGGCGGAATACCTGAACGGAAATATTGCGGGGGACGGCTTTGTGATCACTCTGGCCGAGCTGTCATGGCTCGTAAATGCCGAGGTAGCCGAACCCATAGACGTTGCCGCCTACATGAACAGGAGCCTGTCATTCCCGTTCAGGGAAATCTATCCCCGGGGCAAGTTCAGCTTTGACGCGTCACTCAACAACGCGGAGTACGCCATGCTGAACAGGTTCGTGAGCGGTTTTTATTCGTTTTTCCCCGGCGTGGTCGAAATTGAGCTGGAGATCAGGAAGACCTGGAAGGAGGATTATCTGAACGGCAGCTATGTGGTCTACAGGAACCCTAGGAGAATTTAAGGCTCATGTCCAGCGCCTTCGGAGAATGAGTAAGTGCGCCGATCGAGATTGAATCGACCCCGGTCCTTGCCACCCTCGCGACATTTTTTAGGTTAATTCCTCCGGATGCCTCGGTCAATATTGAGGCTTGCGGCACACCAAGCTTTTCGTTGTGCTTTTTGACCATCTGGACGGCCCTTCTCATCGAAAGCAAATTCATGTTGTCGAGAAGTATTGTATTGGCTCCGGCCGATATTGCCTCGCCGACCTCTTTAAGGCTTGACGCCTCGACCTCTATGCTCATGGTCGGCGGGGCGTTCCTGCGGGCGAGCGATACGGCCTTCCTGACGCTCCCGACGCTGGCTACGTGGTTCTCCTTGATCAAAACGGCATCGTGCAGGCCCATCCTGTGGGCGGACCCCCCGCCGACCTCCACGGAATACTTATCAAGTTCCCTCAGGCCAGGAGCCGTTTTCCTGGTGGCCAGTATCCTCGTTTTCCTGAACCTGACCTTTTTCGCGAAGGCCCTGGTCGTCGTGGCTATGCCGGACATTCGCTGAAGGAAGTTGAGCGCCGTCCTCTCCGCAGAAAGCATCGCCGCGGAGGGCCCGGATATCGCGGCAAGCACCCTGCCGGGATAAGCCCTGCCCCCGTCCTTCACCTTTACCCTGAACTTTATCTTCCTGTCCATAACCTCAAAGCAGATCATGGCGACGTCCATTCCGGCCACCGTTCCGAACCCCTTCGATATAAGCTTCGCCTTCGCGCGCGACTTGGCGGGTATTAGAGCGCGTGTCGTAGCATCCCCCGAGCGGATGTCCTCTTCCAGCGCTCTTTTCACCAGCTCCCTGACTTTCGACAGGTTGAGTTTCACCCTTTTATCACCTCAGGATCACCCATGAAATGTAATAGTACATTATCGGAGCCGTGAGAATGAAGCTGTCCATCCGGTCAAGAACCCCTCCGTGCCCCGGAAGAAGCTTTGACGAGTCCTTAACCCCCGCGTCCCTCTTTATCAGGGACTCCACAAGGTCCGATACCTGCGCCATGATCCCAACGGTGACGCCGAGAAATATGGAATCCAGAAGACTTATCTCCACCATGAAGGTGCTGAACAGCGCGGCGGCGCCCACGCACACCACGAAACCGGCCACCGCGCCCTCCACTGTCTTGGAAGGGCTGATGTAAGGGCTCAGCTTGACCCTTCCGAAGCTTGAGCCCACCAGGTAAGCGGTTATGTCGTTAGCCCATATTGTCAGCATTAGAAAGAAAATGTAGGCGCCGTGGTCGGTAAGGGCCCTGATGAAGATCATATAGCTGAAGAGCCAGCCTATGTAAAAAATGCCGAGCAGCGTGACGGAGATGTTTGGGATGGCGTCTTTGATCTTCTTGTAGAATATTCCGGAGCTGAAGGTCATTATCGCGGCGCACGTCAGAATGGCGGAGTGCGCCGGCTCCCAGTTCCTTTTAAGCGCCCAGTATGCGAAGATGATGAAGAAAGCCGTGAAGAAATTTCCGATGATGAACTGCGGCTCGTACCCTTTTTGCTTCATCAGGATGTAGAGCTCGTTGACGGAGAAAAGCGCCAGGACCAGCACCAGAAGCATGAACGGTATCCCGCCGAAGTACGTGCACGCGAATATAACAGGTGCAGTCAGAAGTATGGTCAGAATCCTCTGCTTCATTGTTCTTCTCCGAGTCAGACCTTTCCGAACCTGCGCTCCCTCTTCTGATAGTCCGCCAGCGCCCTGACCAGTTCGGCCCTGTCGAAGTCCGGCCAGAGCAGTTTTGAGAAGTACAGCTCCGAATACGCTATTTGCCAAAGAAGAAAGTTTGAAACCCTTCTCTCATTTGCCGTCCTTATTAGCAGGTCGGGATCGGGTATCCCGGCGGTATACAGGTTGCGCGAGATGGACCCTTCGCTGATTTCCTCGCCCGACGCCCTGGCGGCCGCCTCGACAATTTCGGCCCTTCCGCCGTAGCTCACCATGATGTTGAGGTTCAGGCCGGAATTCCCCCTGGTGCTCTCGGAGACCGACTCCATCTTGGCCTGGAGCTCCTTTGGAAAATCCGAGAGGCGTCCGAGAAACCGGATGCGTATGCCCCTGCGCTCAAGCTGCTTCAATTCTCCGTCTATCGTTTCCGAGAAAAGCGAGAGAAGCTTGTCGATCTCGCCCCTGGGCCTGCCCCAGTTCTCGGTCGAGAAGGCGTAGACCGTAAGGTGCTTGATTTTCAGGTCCTCACAGGCCGCCACCGTCCTCTTTAGCGCCTGGACTCCGGCCCTGTGACCCGCGAACCTCGGCAGGCGTTTCTTTTCGGCCCATCTTCCGTTTCCATCCATTATTATGGCCACGTGCGCGGGAACGTTGTCTTTGGAATGGGGGCTCAAACTTCCAGGATCTCCTTTTCCTTGTGCGCGAGAAGCTGGTCGATCTCCTCCGTGTGCTTCTTTACAAGCTTCTGGAGCTCTTCCTCCTTCATCTTCTCCGCGTCCTCGGAAAGCGTTCCCTTGTTCTTTTCCTTCTTCAGCTGGTCCATGATTTCTCTCCTGATGTTCCTGACCGCCACCTTGCCGTCCTCAGCCTCCTTCTTCACCAGCTTGACCAGCTCCTTGCGGCGCTCCTCGGTGGGCTGCGGAAGGTTCAGGCGTATCACGCCGGCTTCGGTTGACGGAGGCAGCCCGAGGTCCGAGGTCTGGATAGCCTTCTCGACGTCTTTTACGGAGTTTTTGTCGTAAGGGGTTATTGCGATTGTCCTGGGCTCGGGGACAGAAATCCCGGCAAGCTGCTTGAGCGGCACCTTGGTGCCGTAGTAATCCACCACTACGTGGTCGAGAAGGGACGGCGAAGCCCGGCCCGTCCTCACGGCGGCGAAGTTCTTCTTGACCGCCTCCACGGCTTTCTTGAACTTTGCCTCAGATGCCTTTACCGCGTCCTCCATGATGATCCTCCCCTTTTCAGCTTACGGTCGTCCCTACCATCTTGCCCAGCACGGCCCTTGTGATGTTGCCGTGCCTGGTCAGGTCAAAAACCACTATGGGGATGTCGTTGTCCATGCACAGCGACACGGCCGTTGAGTCCATGACCTTCAGCTTCTTGTTAAGTATGTCAAGGTAGGTCAGCGATTTGAAGCGCTTGGCCCTGGCATGCTTCGCAGGGTCCTTGTCGTATATTCCGCCGACCTTCGTCGCCTTAAGTATGACCTCGGAATCAAGCTCGGCCGCCCTGAGGGCCGCGGCTGTGTCAGTTGAAAAGTAAGGGTTGCCGGTGCCGGCGGCAAGTATAATGACCCTTCCCTTTTCCATGTGCCTTATGGCGCGTCTCCTTATGAAGGGCTCGGCGATCGATCGCATCTCTATGGCCGTCTGCACCCTGCTGGGCACGCCGACGCGCTCGAGCGCGTCCTGAAGAGCTATGGCGTTTATGACCGTGGCGAGCATTCCCATGTAATCAGCCGTGGCCCTGTCCATGCCGGACGCCATGCCCGAGAGCCCGCGGAATATGTTTCCTCCTCCGGCTACGATCGCTATGTCCACGTTATATCTGCGCTTGAGCTCCTTGATCTCCTTGGCTATCACTTCCAGGACATCGGGATCGAGGCCGTATTTCTGCTTTCCGCCAAAGACCTCGCCGGAGAGCTTGAGGAGGATTCTTCTGTACTTGACTTTAGGCAAGGGGGCCTCCTTGGGATAAATTTTATGGGATTATATCACCGAAAATTGGACGAGTCAAACACGGGCTATATGGCAATGGTTTCCTTGATGGTCTTCCTGCTTAACCTCAGCTCTCCGATATCGAGAGGAGGGGTCTCGCCCTTGACGAGGCTGGCCAGAACCTTCCCCGCGGCGGGAGAGTGCATGAATCCGTGGCCGGAGAATCCCGTGGCAATGATCAGGCCGGGAATGGAGTTGTCAATTATCGCGTGCTTGTCCGGAGTCTCATCGCTCATGCTCGAGAGGATCTTTTTGATCGAGCATTTTTCGGTTCCGGGAAACCTGTTCAATGACGCTTCTATGGTCTCGTCGACAGATTCCTGCTTCAGTTCGAAATCGACCTTCTCGTCTTTCCCGGACATTCCAAGCAGGCAGTCCTTTCCTTCCTTCTTGATATACCAGCCGGTCGGTATCTCCATTGTGAGGGGGAAATCAAAGTCAAAGCCTTCGGCAACTACCACGTACTTCCTGATATGGTTGAATTTGATGTCCACCCCGATCGTCTTCGCCAGCTCCCGCGATCCCACTCCCGCCGCGAGAATCACCGTATCCGCCCTCATCTCGCCCTTATCAGTCTCAACGCCTACGATTCTTTTTCCTTCTCTGACCAGCCTCTTAGCCTCTACCCCCATTACCATCTTCACTTCCCGCTCTCTGGCTTTCTTTTCATATATGGACATGAGCTTCCCGGGGTCCGCGATTCCGTCCCTGCTGTAGAACGTCCCGCTTTTCACGGAATCCGTGTTTATGTACGGGAACCTGCCCTTTATCTCGCCCGGCTTGAGATACTCGGCCTCCACTCCGAGAAGCCTCTGCATTTTAACGCGGGGCATTGAGTCGTTTTCGACGTCTAGGATAAGGTATCCGAGGTTTTTGTAGTCGATGTCGAACCCGGAGAGCTCCCTGAACGACTCGATCGAGAATTTGACGTTCACCGCGGTGGTGAATTGATGCCTCACCCCTCCCGAGCAGTACTGTGTGACCCCCATGCCGAGAACGCTCTCTTTTTCAACAAGCACAACGTCCTTTATCCCGGCTTCGGACAGGTAGTATGCGGAGGCTGCTCCTATTATTCCGCCTCCGACAATGATTATCATCGCGCTCTCCTGAAGATCTTCACTCTGACCCCGAGCTCGGGCAGGTCTTTTGTTTCGTGAACTTCAAGAAAGCCGTCCCTCAAGGCCTTATCGAACGCCGAGTTCCATTTATCAACATCCCCGGGAAGACCACCGCCCTCAAAGAGCTCCATCTTGTCCTTCAGCGGCTCGACCGTGGAGAAGTACTCGCTTTTGAGGAATGCCGGGTTCCTCGCGTCAAATGAGCTCAGGGCAGGAGCCGGCCTGCTCCTGAAATGGAACGTGAATGTGTACGGGCTGAGCCTCGGCGAAGAAATGACGGTGGACATCCGGGCTTCGCCCGGAACGCTTTGATCTATGAACTCCAGAACATCGGCCGCGCGGCCATCGAACCCGCCCGGAGGTGAAAAAATTGACGGAATGCGGGACAGCCCCAGAAGGGACGGAAAGAGGACAAGAAAATATGCGGCGAATAATGCAAATTTTTTCTTCCCTTCCCGGCCTGAGATCAGGTCGAAAAGTCTGACAGCGCAGAACGAGAAAATGATAATGAGCCATGGAGCTTCCATTAGAAAACCTCGGGCGAGCCTGTGCGGAAGTATGAACGTGGATATGAAAAGGGACGCGAGGAACATGACCGCGAGCGATCTCACTGTCCTGTTCTTGGAAAAATAGAAAGCCCCGAAAGCCGATGCGAGCGAAAGAAGCCCCAGCCACCTCGAAAAGAAATAATTGTCAATGACCGTCCTGAAATAATAGAAATAATGCTCAAAGAAGTTTGGAAGGCCGAGCTTCTCATGGGTCTCCTTGGTCCAGAGCACCATGCTTATCTTGCGCTCCATGTCGTAGCTTGTGAACCACATCACGGTTATCAGAAGAAGCGGGGCGAGAGCCGAAGCGTATTTCAGCCACGTGTAGCGCGTGACATTCCCGGATCTCCAGTCGGCTACAAGGTCGATAAAAACGACCAACGCGACGGCGGGTATTATATGCAGGGCGTAGTTGTACTTTGTCACCATTGAGATTCCCAGGACCAGTCCCAGGAGCCCCCACGGAATGAGGTCAAGCCACATTCTCTTTTCTTCAAGAGCCCTCAAATAAAGATATGCCGCGAGAACGAATATCAGGGCTCCCGGCATCTCTATCATGCAAAGTGAGGCGTAATCGAGCAGGAAAGGAGACGTGAGGCAAAGAGAACAGGCAACTATGCCGATTATCCACCCCAGCCTCTCATCGGCCCTCAGGCATACAAGATATGTAAGCATCACGGTCGGAATGAAAAGCGCCAGGCTGAGCGCCCTTGCCGCAGCGTAGCTCATGTTGAATATCAGGAAGAATGCCGCAAGGAGCCACGAGTGAAAGAAAGGCCAGTAAGCCTGACGGTGCGTATTTGCCCAGAAGGACTCCCAGTCGCCTGATGAGACATTTTCGGAAAGCCACATGCCGTACAGGGCGTGATGGCCCTCATCCCAGTGGAAGACATCGGAAGGAAGGATCTTCGTGAAGAATATCACGACGCAAACTATCAGCGTCATGCCGAGTATTATGAAAAAACCCAGCCTGCTCCTGTCCATAGCCGGGAATTATAGCACTTAATCTCCTGACGATAAAACCGAATTTGGCTGAAATTCAGCCCTCCGTCAGCCGACAAGTATCGGGAGGATAAAATGAGGATCGCCGCAGGGTCAACAAGGGTGTCATCGGCCGCAAACCAGCTCAGGTCACAGCTGAGCGCTCCGAGGCCGAAGGAAACGGTTATCGGGTTCGACCTGAAAACCGTATTTCGCGGAAACAACAGCGTCATGGTCATGTGCGACGCGGCCTCAATTCAGCTGATGACAGGGACGCCGATGAATTCCATGTGCCTGAAGGATTCATTCGGAAATTCGCCGGTCTTCAATTTCTATATCGCGGCGCTCCGCGCCCTTGGCAGCACATCGCTTCCGGCGGATAACGGCATAATTGCCCCCTTCATAGGCGACTTTCTCTATTCTGAGCATGAGAAGGGCGGATACTCCGCTCACGCATTCCTGATGGGCGGAGGAGTGGCTGCCAAGCTGTTCAGCAATCGGGGCGCTTTCAGGAAGCTCAAGGGATATTCATCAGCTGAATCTCTTTACGCTTCGGCGTTGATAACGTACGAGCAGTGGCTTCAGGCGAGGCCGGTTTCGGAAAGCCTGATAGAACACCCGCGGCTTGGCAGGGTTCACCATTTCGCGTTCGGGAGAGAGCACGACCGGGTGAATGAGATCCTGAACATACGCTTCACCGGTCGGGCATCCAATACCCGCTGGATGCACACCGTTAATTAAAAATGTGATAGAATTCCCTCCGTCATGTCATCGCTGATAGAACACAAAAAAGAATACGACGTCATAGTGATCGGGGCCGGCCACGCCGGATGCGAGGCGGCGCTCGCGGCAGCTCGACTTGGATGCGAAACGCTCCTTCTTACAATTTATCTTGATACTATCGCCTTCATGTCCTGCAACCCGGCGATGGGAGGTCCCGCCAAATCTCAGCTGATCCGCGAGGTTGACGCCCTGGGCGGGCAGATCGGAATATCAACGGACCTTACCTACCTTCAGATGAAGATGCTCAACACCGCAAAGGGCCCCGCTGTCCAGGCGCTCCGGGCCCAGTCCGACAGGGCCGACTACCACAGGGTAATGAAGCGCGCCCTTGAGGAGCAGGACAACCTTGAACTGAAGCAGGCGATAGTCGATGAGATCCTCGTCTCAAAAAAGGGCGAAGTCGAGGGCGTTAAAACACATCTTGACGTGGTGTACCGCGGCAAGTCGGTCGTTATCACCAGCGGCACGTTCCTCAAGGGAGTGATACATACCGGGATGAAGCAGATGCGCGCGGGAAGAGGGGGAGAGCTGTCCGCGGACAAGCTTTCAGATTCGCTGGCGAAGCTGGGCCTGAAGATAGGAAGGCTGAAGACAGGGACTACGCCCAGGCTCGACAGGAGATCGATCGACTTTTCGAAGATGACGATTCAGCCGGGAGACGAGCCGCCCAGGATGTTCTCCTTCATCTGGGAGTACGCAAATTACGGAATGAGCGTTCCTGAAAACCATCAGACCGGGCTCGAGCAGGTCCCCTGTTATCTGACGCGCACCAACGAAAAGACCCATGAAATAATCAGGGCTAATCTCGACCGCTCGCCGCTCTTCCGCGGTCTGATAAAGGGAGTCGGGCCGAGGTACTGCCCTTCTATTGAGGACAAGGTCGTCAGATTCGCCGACAAGAAGCACCACCAGATATTCATAGAGCCGACCGGCAGGGACACGAACGAAATGTACCCCTCGGGGTTGAACACGTCGCTCCCCGAGGATGTTCAGCTTGATCTTCTCCGGTCCATGCCGGGCCTTGAAAAAGTTGAGGTCATGCGCCCCGGATATGCGATCGAATATGATTTTGTTTATCCGGCTCAGATGAAGCATTCGCTTGAATCGAGGGCGGTTTCTGGCCTGTTTTTCGCCGGACAGATAAACGGCACTTCAGGTTATGAGGAAGCCGCCGCGCAGGGAATTGTAGCTGGGATCAACGCGGTCATGAAAGTAAAGGCAAGGGAGCCCATGATCCTGGGGCGCGATGAATCGTATACCGGAACTCTGATAGACGATCTGATCACAAAAGAGATAGACGAGCCTTACAGGATGCTTACCTCAAGGTCCGAATACCGTCTTCTTTTGAGGCAGGACAATGCCGACATGAGATTGACCGAAAAGGGCCGGAAGGCCGGGCTTGTCTCAAAGGAAAGGTACGACGCGTTCAAGAAAAAGAAGGAGCTGATAAAGGAAGAGCTTAAGCGCCCGACCCCCTCGGCGTACGTTGAAGTAGTTGAGCACGTGGAAATATCCAGAAAGTACGAGGGTTATATAAAAAGGCAGATCGAGCAGGTTGAGCGGTTCAAGAGGCTTGAAGACAAGAAGATCCCTTCGCACATTGATTATTCCGAGCTTTCCGGGCTGTGCAACGAAGCAAGAAAAAAGCTTTCCTCTATCCGCCCCGTCTCGGTCGGCCAGGCTTCCAGGATCGCGGGGGTATCGCCCGCTGACATCGGAGTGCTGCTGGTGCATCTGAAAGCCAGAGCAAGAAGTTAAACCGCGAGATAGATCAACAATTATTGATTTCATCCGCTCGCCATGGTATGTTTCAGGTGTTCCTTAAAGAGCTCAGGGGGAAATAATGAGAAAAACGCCGATTGCCTCTTTTCTCCTTCTGTTCCTTGCCACATTATTCTTCTCATTGATCATCAGCGGCTGCGATTGGGAAAAGCAGATTGTGTTTAAGAACAGGTCCACAGGCGATGTTTTTGACAGGACGGTCGAGTTCGTAAATTCAAAGAAGTGGAAGTTCAAAAGCATAAACAAGGCGGAGGGCGCCATGTCAGCGATAATCTCCGAAACATCCAATGCGCTGGTCACGAACGGGGTTTACCTTGATTTTCAATGCTCCCAAACCGGGGACGATGTGACCGTTAATTTAAAGGAACGCCGATCGGGCGGACTTACCATCACGTTCTGGGACCCCGAGACCACGCTGAAGGAATATATGGCCTTTATGGGCGAGGGGAACGGTTCCGGAACATCATCGTTCGATTACGACAGTTACAGGCCGGTGGAGTTTTCGTACTTCACTGACGGGTTCAAAGACTATGAGAAAAATGAGGGCCCCGGAGTTGGGCTTTATATGGAAAAGCTCAGGTTTGAGATCGCCTCAAATGACAGCCTGGCGCAAATCACCAAAGAGAGCAGGGACGCGCTCTCGTTCTGGGGCCAGGTTTACGGTGCCGGCAAGGAATACCTGGACCTGTTCACAAAACAAATGGTCTTCTCAAAGGGAGGATATGAATTTACGTTTCTCTTTCAGGATAAGCTGAGCAGGCATTACATTGAAGAGATAAGTGCCGGAGATAAAGTCACCCTATATGCTCTTTTTGGGAGCTATGACACTTACGGGAATAAATTCACGGTCATGATCAACGAGTTCAGGAAGGTGGAGCAATGAAGCTTGCTGGAGGTAAAAACATGAAGAGGCACAGATTTCTTTCGGTTATCGGTTTGGCGCTGATCTCATTGTGTTTAATGGCTTTATTGAGCGGCTGCGACTGGCAAAAGAAAGTTGTCTTCAAGGACAGGTCTTATAGTGATGTGTTCGATAAGTCGGTCGACTTCATTTCTTCAAAGAACTGGGAGGTCAGGGAGCCGAACAAGGCAAAAGGAACGATGATAGCCGTTCTTGGCGAGCCTCAGGGGGAGCTCTTTAAAAGCTCCGGCATGTACCTTAATATCAAGTGCGTTAAAGCGGGGGAGGATGTTGAGGTATATTTAAGCTCCACTGCGGCAGGCGGGCCGTTCTGGGATGCTGACGTTACCCTGAAAGAATATATTGCTTTCGTTGGAGGGGCGGCCGTTGTCGAAGGCGAGACCCCGTCGGCAGGCCCAACCGAAAAATCGGAACAGCTGCAAGGCTTTCTTAAGCTTGTGGAAGAATCAAAAATGATCTTCACCGCGCCGCCAAGTCTGGTCGAGACTCCTGTCGTCGAGAACCCGCAAATACTGTACAATTACGCGATGAAGGACCCGGAGGGCCGCTTCGAGGTAAGGTACACGATAGCCGCATCCCAGGACAAATCGTTCCTGGACACTATCAACAACCAATTCTGGGGGTTATATCTTGTGTACATGCTGAACGCGTCCGCCGGCAAGCTTGATCCCGATGAGGCCACAAGCAAGGTTGGCGAGTTACCGAAAGATGCCGTGCGGGCCGAGTTCAACGCGGACGGAGGCTACACATCGGCCGCGCCTGCCGGAGAGGACTTCGGGCAAGGATACTCTAATTGCATGATGGTCGGAATAAAGAAGGACAATGTCGGGGCTGCTTTCATCTTTTACCTTTATAACGAGCTAAGCATGGAGGATTTTAATGCTCTTATCGCGCCCGTCTACCACGCGCTGAAGTTCAAGTAACCAGCATCGCCAGGCTGCCCGCTCAAGCTTTCTCAATCAAAAAGGGCGGCAGAGCACACAATAATAACAATCGCCCCTTTTGCCTTTTACCTTATAATCACTTTTAATTACAAGGTGAAAAAGGTGTCACTCTGACAGGATGTTGTTCAGTTTCGCTTCACTGAAACTTCTTTGCATAGATTTTGTAGCCTGAGGATCCCCGCCGGGTATATGCTAGGTGAGGAACGCCATTGTTCAGCAACCGAAAAAAAATATACAGGGGGCGCTGATGCAAAAGAGGAGAAAAACAAAATACAGCGCGCCTTTTGTCATGGAAGGGCCCCTCCGGTTAACCTGAATAACCAATAATATCATTCTTGCTAGGTCCGCGGAAGGCCTACCTTGCGGACCTTAACACCAGAAAGGCGGCAAGGAACTGGACGGATAGAATGATAATGACAAATACTATGATCGGAAAGTACGGTTTTTTGAATATTCCGGTCTTGCCGATCTCGCACAGTTTCTTCAGTAAAAGTGCCAGCGCTGCCGCTCCGGTTATGGCGATGACCGGATTCTGCTCAAGGAATTTCCATGCTTTCAGGGAGAGAGAAAAAATATCCCGCGTGATTTCCAGGGTTGTGCCGAGGAACATGAAGGCGAGGAAGATGATCACATAGGCCCCTATCGCAAGAGCCCCCCATACCATCGCGCTGCCGTAAATCTTGCCCTCGCCCTGTTTCATGCGGAATATATTATTATGGGCGCTACGGCGTGAACCTTGCTTCTATGGTCCTGTTCTGGTCCATCACGAAAGTGGCCGTGGTCTCAAAGCAGGCGGCTCCCGTGATGAAGTCGGCTATCCACCAATCGAAGGAACAGCCTGAATGGTTGGTGGCCTCAGCCGTCACCAGTGTCCCGTTTAGGTAAACTATGACCGCCTCGTCCGTGACAACGGTGTCGGGAGGCGTAATCTCCATCGTCCCTAAACCTGTGCCGTTAACAATTGCATGCAGGGAGCGGTAAACCACGGTCGGGCTGTCATCGTCGGACTTAAGGACCTCGCCGCAGCCGGCAATCAGGAAGAGCGCAAAGAGACAACACATTGAGGCCAGGAATGCTTTATTTTTCATTTGACTCACCCCTCGAATTAAGCTGGATCAGTCTGATTATACCACTTTTCCTTTTAAAATGTTCGGTTCCAGATGAAATTTCACCCGCAATTTGTCGATATATACCCAGAGGAAAAGAAAGCCATGAGCTTCACGATTACATCACTTATAACCAGCGCGATTTCCGCGGCAAAAGCGGCAACCCAAAAGAGAGAGCCCGCGCGGCTCGAGGGAAAGTCGTCCGAAAAGGCCGAGGAAATGCTCACGCAGCTCCTCGAACACAACAACCTCACGATGGTAGACAATAAGACCGGCAGGCCGCTGGCGGGAATAGACGGCCCCTACAGGTACCAGGGTCCGGACATAGACGGCGACGGCGACATAACGGAATTCCTCACGTTCTCGGAAACCGTAGGCTACAAGCTCTTTGCGGAAGCGGTTATGGGCGCCCACGCGCGCAGGACCGGGAACAAGGCGCTTGAAGATAAATGCTACAGGAACTTTGAGCGCGTCTGGAATTGGGCCTTCGAGAACATGGTGAGGAGGAACATCGGCAAGGTCTACGACTACGGAAAAAAGGAATGGGTCCCCGTCCCGGAAGGCAAAAGGGACAGTCTCCTTGCCTGGAGATACATAGATACGATAGACGAAAGCGGAAGGGGCGGGATAATCTACTATAAGCGGGGCCGCGAGGGCGACGGGAGATGGATAGACGGGATAGACGGCGCTCCGGACGGAGATCAATTCACCGCCGTGGCGCTTTACATAGCTTCGAAGCTGTGGGCCGACAGGACCCAGAAGCACGCCTACCTGGAGAACGCGAGGAACATCGTATGCGACATGCGCCTTAAGTACATCAAGAACATCGGTGGCAGGAACTATCTCATGGGCGGGGACGAGTTCCACGCCGTGAACGGGCTGAACCCCTCTTATTCATTTGAAGCGGCCTACGAGAATATCTTCCCCGAGCTCGACCCCGAGGGTAAGGCAGTGTGGAGGAGCTTGATACAGACGTCTTATTACGCGGCCGTCAACGGAGCGGACTGCACAATGCATACTTCCCTGAACGAAGCGGTCACCGGCTCCGTTAACCTTCCTCCCAACTGGATCTCGGTGAGTGACGATCACTCATTTTCCGACATGCCATGGGCAAACGACCTTGACTGGATCTCAGGGTGGGACGGGATGAGAACCCTCGCCATGAAGGCCTGGCACAGCGAGGTGAACCCCGAAAGCGAGCTTGCGAGAAGATACCTGACCGACAACACGGGAACGGTCGAGGATTTCGGCCCCTATTCATTCATCAAAAGAACCTTCAAGAACGAAGGAAAAATACAGGTCGGTTTCGGCATCGACGGTTCCACGAGGCACGTTGACGTGCTGCAGGATTCGGCGGATTTCCAAAACGTCTTCGCCTGGGGAGTTCACCTTGCCTATTTCTCGTCCGCCGGAGACGGCGAAATGGCGGAGGCCATGTTCGGGAAAATTGCCGAGCATTACGTTGGAGACCTCAACGGGAACGGAGTCATCGAAGACTGCGAAGGCACTTTTTACGCGGGTAAAGAAGAGCTTCTTAACGCGGCAAGGCAAAATCAGAACAGGCTTGACAGAAACGGCAACCCCATGACGGACAATGAGCCCATAATCACCCCGGGCGTAGAAGTGGACGGCAGCGTTTTCGGAAAAGAGGGCAAGGTAATAATAGCAAAATACGATTATTTCGGAAGCTACTGGGCATGGTTCGGCCTCGCCACCGCGACCGGCTGGATCGGTGATGCCCTGACCATGCAAGAAACTGGCAACTGACCCTTTTCTCCCCTCCCCCCTTCCCGCTTGAAATAACCGACCCCCGCTGGTATAATTTCCAGGTTATTCGCTTATAAATTTAAAGGAGGGAGTCTCATGAAGACGTTGAAATGCATTATATCGGGCGTTGTGGCGGCAACATTCCTGTTCGGGGTGGTTGGAAGCTCCATGGCCGAGAGCATCGGCTACATTGACGTAACCAAGGTCTTTAAGGAGTACAAGGAAACGGAGAAGGCCGAGGAAGAGCTCAAGAAAAAGAAGGAAGATTACGAAAAGGAGTTCAAGGACGCCCAAGAGAAGCTTGAAAGCGCCGAGAAGGACAAGAAGAGCTTCGAGGAGATAGAGAAGCTCAGGGGGGAACTGGAGGAGAAGCTGGAGCCGAAGAGAAAAGAGCTCTTCAGGCTGAATGAAGAGCTGACCAACAAGCTTCAGGGAAGCATTGTGACCGCCGTTGAGAGCGTGGCCAAGAAAATCGGCATTGACGTTGTGGTCGACAAGCAGGTCATGATAACCGGCGGAGTCGACCTGACCGAGATGGTCATCAAGGAACTCAACAAGTAAGCGAATGGCAAGAAACCTTAAGGACCTCGCTAAGATCGTCGGGGGAAGCATCTCCGGCGATCCCGCAACCTCGTTCGAGGGCGCAGCCTCCATAGAAAAAGCTTCCGGAAAAGACCTGACCTTCGCGCTCGAGAAGCGGTCCGTTCCCGTGGCGGACAGGTCCGACGCCGCCGCGATGATCGCCCCGAGCGGGACTTCTCCTAAAAAACCCGCCATTCTTGTTGATAATCCGAGGCTTGCCATGGCCAAAGTCCTCAAGCTCTACGAAAAAAAGAAAGCTCCCCCGGTTAAGGACCTTGCCACGGTCGGCAAGGGCTCATCGATCGGAAAGGGGACCGTGCTTCATCCGGGCGTCAGGATAGGGAGCGGCGTCACGGTGGGGAAAGAATGCGAAATACATCCGAACGCCGTGATCTACGACGGCGTCACAATAGGGAACAGGGTCATAATCCACGCGGGAGCGGTCATAGGCGTCGACGGCTTCGGCTTCGCCCAGGACGGGGGAAAGCACGTAAAGATACCCCAGATCGGATCGGTCGTCATCGAGGATGATGTTGAGATCTACGCGAACACCTGCATAGCCAGGGGAACTCTCGGGAACACCATTATCAGGAGAGGAACGAAGATCGACAATATCACCCACATCGCCCATAACTGCGACATAGGAGAGGACTGCGCCCTCACCGCCCTCATAGGCTTCGCCGGGGGCGTGACGCTGGAGAAAAGTGTCTACGTCGGAGGGCAGGCCGGCTTCAACGGGCACATAACGGTCGGAGAGAACACCGTAGTGATGGCCAAGTCCGGCGTTACAAAAGACATACCGAAGAATTCCTTCATTTCCGGCTTCCCCGCGCAGGACCACAAGAAGGAGATGGAGTTCCAGGTCAGGCTGAGAAAGCTCGCCGGCAAATAATGAACATCGCCCTCTTCACCGAATCCTACAAGCCCTACGTAAGCGGGGTCACGACCTCCGTAGGCACCCTGGTGAGAGAACTCCGCGCGCTCGGGCACAGGGTATTCGTTTTCGCGCCGGGCTACAAGGGTCACAGGGAGACGGATCCGGACACGTTCCGTTTCCCTTCGGCTCCGACAAGATACCCCGGGTTCCGCATCGCCGTTCCGTTCCTGAGAAGGATGCCCGATATCGAAATAGATGTAGTGCACTCCCATTCTCCGTTCCAGCTCGGCATTCTTGCAAGAAGGCTCTCCCGGAAAAAGAAAGTTCCCTTGATCTACACACTGCACACGTTCTTCGATCAATATCTTCACTACGTTCCGCTTCTTCCGCGCCGGTTCGCGAAAAGGCTGCTTTCCGGTCATCTCAGGCACTACTGCGAGTCATGCGACAGGGTGATCGTGCCGAGCAAGCCGGTCGGGGAATATCTTATTCAAAACGGGGTGAAGGCTAACATTGATGTCGTTCCCACCGGGATCGACTTTGAGCTGGCCAAGAGCTTCACCGGAAAAGGCGTGAGGGAAAGACACGGGATACCGAAGTCGGACACGGTCCTCATTTACGTCGGCCGCCTGACAAAGGAGAAAAACCTTCCTTTCCTTTTTGAGTCGTTCTCCCTTGTGCTCAAGGACCATCCAAGGGCGCGCCTCATGATAGTGGCGAGGGGGCCGATGGAAGGAGCGCTAAGGTCCCTGGCTAAAAAGTTCGGATTGAGCAAAAGAGTAACGTTCGCCGGTCAGGTGAGATATCCGGAGGTCTTCGATTATTATTCCGCGGCCGATATCTTTGTTTTCTCATCAACCACCGAGACTCAAGGCCTCGTTATCGGTGAGGCGGCTGCTTCCGGACTCCCTGTGGTCGCCGTCGATTCGTCCGGCGTGTCCGACGCCGTGGCGGACGGCGAGAGCGGTTTCCTGACCCCGCATGACACAAAGGCTTTCGCCGGAAAAGTCGGCCTTCTCATCAGCAGCGAGGAAAAAAGAAAGAAGATGTCGAACGCGGCCGCGGCCCTCGCCAAAAAGAAGTTCTCGTCCAAAGCTTACGCCGAGAAAATGACGTCGGTTTACTCGCATTGCCTTAAGTTTAATTGAATGGTATACTGGCGGCCGGAGGGCGGCATGGTAAAGAAATTTCTACCCTGTGCGGTTCTGGCTCTTGTAGTTCTGGTTCTCCCGGCCGGAGAACTTTTCGCGCAGGCTTATTTCCCTTCCCCAAGCGTCAACGGCCCAACCGGCCTGGTCAGGATGCCTTCCGCCGACGTTCTGCCTTACAGGAACCTGAACATCGGTTTCGACTACGGCACAAACTCCTTCACCAACAAGCAGATGGTTTACTACAAGATGAACGTTGGTACTTTCCAGGGGCTCGAGCTTGGAATAGTTGGGGGAACAACCGACGGAACCGAGGGAGTCCCGCGGGAGGGCGTCTTCATCAACATGAAATACAGCCTTGCCGCCGGAGGCTACGACAACCCGCTTCTTCTGGCCATCGGCGTTGAGAACCTGTCTTCCTACTACCAGACTGACGTCTATATGGTGGCGACCAGAAGCCTGAAGGACGGCCCCAAGATCCACTTCGGCTTCATGGGGGATTTCCCGGGCGACAAGTTCAGGCCTCTCGGTATGTTCGGCCTGGAGCTTCCTTTCTGGGAAAACTTCGTATTCATGTCCGACCTCATGGCCGGCGAAACGATATTCCAGACCGACGTGGGTCTCAGGGTTTACCTTTCGCCGACGATGGTTCTCAACGTAACCGGCCTCAACATAACGTACGACGAGAGCACTATAGGCGACGAGGACGCAAAGGAGTACAAGGACCCCAAGAGCGTGATGATTGGGCTGTCCATGACGAATCCTTTCTAGGGTCAGGTCTATGACTTCCCGCCTCATAAAAATTCTGGTTCTTGCCTCGGCGCTGGCGCTCTGCCTTCGTTCATCGCCCGCGAAAGACTCCATACTGGACCTGCCCGTGTCGGGATATCCGGTCGACGGAATGATGCTCAAGGTTTACGCGATAGAGCGGGTTTACGAATCACTGGATGAGAAGGACAGGTATTATGCCGCCTTCGACCATGCGGGGATCTCGCCGCCGAAAAACCTCAAGCCGGGGGAGAGTGTTGTGCTCTGCGCTCCGTTCAAGATGTACAACGCGGTTGGGCGTCCCGCCAAGAGAAAGGCATACCTGATCGTTAGGAATATAGGGGTCGAGAGAGCCCAGGACGACAGGGTTATGGTTAGCAACGATCCCGAGGTCATAGGATCGCCGGGCACGTTTCTCTCGGAGAAGCTAAATCCAAGTGAATCCGTCAGGCTTCTTTACTACCACAAAGGTGCCGGCAAAAAGCACCAGACGCTCAAGGTTTCGGTGCACAACCCAAACCCGTATGAAATAGCCCTTTTCACCTCAAGGGGCCTGGGAGGGCCGTGCGCTGACGGCATATACGCCGGCCACAAGGCGACCCGCAGGTTCCTCAGGCAGGAAAGGGCCGATTCCGGCAGGATTATCAAAATCCCTCCCTACCAGAGCTACACCGTAGCGGAGCAGGAGCTCAAGGATTCCCAGGTTTCGACCGGTATCATCAAGCTGCGCCAGCTCACGGGCCGCGGCGCGACCGTGACGGTAACGGCGGGAAAGCATGGGGAATACGGAGAGAAAAAAAAGGAGGACGGCAGGCTGTCGGGCGTGCTTGACCGCGCCTACGTGGACATCTCCGAGAGCTACAGCCTGGGGGAGCCGCCTCTTAACATCAGGATCGGAGAATCCCCCACGCTCGTCACGGAGAACAAGGGCTTCGATATTCACAGGGGCAACTACGGCCTAATGCACAGGATAAAACTGGACATAAACAACCCTTCTGGCAGGGCTAAGAAAGCTTCCATTTTTTACGTTGCCTCCGGAGGCCCGACCAGGGGCATCTTTATGATGGGAAATTCCCTGTATGAGACCGGCCTGCTTGACCCCAAAAAGAACAAGTCAGAGAAAATAATGACCGTGACTGTGCCCTCCGGGGGCACAAGAACGGTGTCGATCAACATGATGCCGCAGCCCGGATCCTTCTATCCCACCAGATTTGTCCTGCTTGAGGGCTCTCCTTGATAAGGCAGTGATCTTCTGATATCATCTATCGTCTATGCGAAGAAAGACTATCGGCAAAGAGGTCTCTCTCGAGGGCGTCGCGCTGCATTCGGGCGACCGGTCAAGGGTAACTTTCAAGCCCGCGCCGTCCGGCAGCGGAATAGTGTTCTCAAGGGCGGACATTGAGAAAAAGCCCAGAATAAAAGCCCTGCCGCGCAACGTTTCCGATACCGCAAGGGGAACGACCATTGAGTCAGACGGCTCAAGGGTCTCGGTGGTCGAGCACGTTCTCGCCTCCGTTCACGCCCTGGGAATAACCGACCTTGAAATAGAGATGAACGGACAGGAGCCCCCCGCCCTTGACGGCAGCGCCCTGCCCTTCTTTTCGGCCCTCAAAGAGGCCGGCTTGAGAGAGCTGGAAGGCGACATTGAGCCGCTGAAGGTCGGAAAAGAGATCGTGGTCGGGGACGGAGAGGCCTCTTTGCGCGGCAGGCCGTCGGATAGATTTAGAATAAGTTTTATGATAGACTTTCCGGGTACCGTGATCGGCAGGCAGGAGCTCACGGTAGACATCAACGGGGATTCCTTCGGAGATGAAATTGCCCCGGCCAGGACATTCGGCTTCCTGAGCGAAGTAGAAGAGCTCAAGAAAAGGGGGCTGGCAAGGGGAGCATCGATGGAGAACGCCCTCGTCATCGGCGGCTCCGGCTACTCAAACAAGCCCAGGTTCAAGGATGAGGCCGTGCGCCACAAGATACTCGACCTGGTAGGAGATCTTGGGCTTCTCGGAAGACCGATTCTCGCCCACGTTATCGCGGAGCGATCCAGCCACAGGCTGAACACCAAGCTGGCCTCTCTGCTGTACGAAGAGGCGGACAAAAAGTAATTCAGGAGGGCAATAATGTCTGAAAAAGAGATCATCAAAGAAACCGTGATTGACATCAAGGGCATCCTGAACACCCTTCCTCACAGGTTCCCTTTCCTGCTGGTTGACAAGGTCATCGAGCTGGAAGAGGAAAAGAGGGTTGTCGCGATAAAGAACGTCACAATGAACGAGCCTTTTTTCCAGGGTCACTTCCCTGGATTTCCCGTTATGCCGGGCGTTCTGATAGTGGAAGCCATGGCGCAGACCGGCGCTATAATGGCGCTCAGGGCTCCCGAGAGCCAGGGAAAGCTCGTCTTCTTCGCCGGGATAGACAACGTCCGCTTCAGAAAGCCGGTCGTCCCCGGCGATCAGCTCAGGATCGAGGCCGAGACGCTGTGGGTCAAGGGGCCGATAGGCAAGATGAAGGCCCAGGTCAAGGTGGACGGCGAGATGGTTTGCGGCGGAGATCTGCTTTTCTCGCTTGTCGACCGCTCCGGCGGAGACGCGAGCATACATCCGACGGCCACAGTACACCCCTCCGCAAAGATCGGCAAGGGCGTCGAGGTGGGGCCGTTCAGCGTCATCGGTCCAGAGGTCGAGATCGGGGACAATACATCGATAGGGGCACATGTAACCATTCATAAGTGGACGACCATCGGTTCAGGGAACAAAATATACGACGGTGTCACCATAGCCTCGCCTCCCCAGGACTACAAGTACAGGGGGGAAAAGGGCCGCGTGATAATCGGCGACAACAACCTGATAAGGGAGTTCGTAACCATTCACCTCCCCACAGGAGAGGGCAGGGAAACTAGGATAGGCAACGAGAACTTCATAATGGTACACGCCCACATCCCGCACAATTGCCGCGTCGGCAACCAGGTAATAATAGGGGGATATGTGGGAATAGGCGGGTTCTCCGTGTTCGAGGACCAGTGCGTGGTAGGCGGAATGGCCGGGATCCACCAGTACGTCAGGGTCGGACGCCTGGCAATGATAGGCGCGCACTCAAAGGTGACGAAGGACGTTCTGCCGTTCACCCTGGTCGACGGTACCCCGGCGGAAGTGAAGGGATTGAACACCGTTGGAATGGACAGGAGAGGAGTAAGCAACTCGTCCCAGACTGAGATCAAGAAGGCGTTCAAGTATCTTTATCAGTCCAAGATGAAGTTTTCCCAGGCGCTTGAAGAGATCAAGAAGAAGCTCAAGCAGGTTGACGAGATTAAGCACATTATCGGCTTCGCCGAAGCTGAAGCCGGCCGCGGCATAGGCAGAAAGGTCGGGGAGGATATACTTCTCGACGAACCGATACTTCCGGAGATCCCCGAAATAGGAATTTGACCGACATGCCTCTCAAAATAATGCTCTCGGCGGCGGAGGTTTCCGGCGACGTGCAGGGAGCCGCTCTCGCCAGGGAGCTGAAAAAAATTGATAGTGACATCAGGCTCTTCGGAATGGGCGGGGAGCAGATGGCCGCCGCGGGGGTAGACATAAGGCTGGACATCACCGACACGAGCACCATCGGTCTCCTGGAGCCGATCAGGTTCATTCCCTCTCATATAAGATCGTTCCGCGCCATGAAGGCCCTGATGAAAAACGAGAAGCCGGACGCGCTCCTGGTCATCGACGCGCAGGGCTTTCACATGCCCCTGGTCTCTGCCGCCAGGAAGATCGGCCTGAAAACAATTTATTACATCGCGCCGCAGGAGTGGCTCTGGGGCACCAAAAAGGGCGTCAGGAAAGTGGTTGAAGCGGTCGACATGATAATCGCGGTGTTTCGCAGGGAGTATGAAGCCTATAGGGAAGCCGGCGGGAAAGCGGTCTATTTCGGCCACCCCGTTGTCGACATAGCCAAACCCTCGTTCACGCCTTCGCAGCTCAGGTCCTCCTCGTACGTAAAAAGGGACGCGCCGTTCATCGGGCTTTTCCCCGGGTCAAGGCGGCAGGAGATAGACAGGCTCCTTCCCGTGATGCTGGACGCGGTCAAGATAATCGAGAGCAGGTTGGGGGCCGTGAATCCGCTGCTCGGACTCTCCTCGACAAAGTTCCGATCGAGGGTCGAGAAAATAGTCGGCAGGAGGAAGGTCGACCTTTCAATAATCGAAGGCGGCACTTATGACACGCTCGCGGCCTGCGAGGTATCGATAGCCGCTTCCGGAACGATACTTCTGGAGGCCGCCGCAGTCGGCGCGCCCGTTATCATGACCTACAGGCTTTCGCCCCTGACGGCGTTCCTCGCCAGGCACGTGGTCAAGCTCGACAGGAAGCTGAAATATTTTGCGATGCCGAACATTCTGGCGGACGAAAAGGTGATCCCCGAGCTGATCATGAAAGATTCAACCCCCGAGAAGATCGCGTCAGAGGCAATATCGATAATCGGGAGCGAGGCAAGGGCGGAGAAGATCAGCCGGGGCCTTAAGCGGGTCGCGGCCATACTGGGCGATCCCGGGGTGGTCTCCCGCGTGGCGGGGAGCGTTGTTGATTTTCTGGGAGGATCAAAGTGAACGCGCGCTTTGTCGCGGCGGGGCTCCTGACGATAGCCGCGCTGTCGTTCGCGTCCTACTTCACCGCGCTTGAGCTGGACTTTCATTATCAGGACGACTACCGCCTCATAAAAACAGCAATGGAAAGCCCCGCGAATTATTTCTTCGGCAACTGGAGCGGGAGGCGGGGCGCCGGAGGTTTCTACAGGCCCCTTATAGTCCTCTCGATGGCCGCAAATTTCATGGCCGGAGGGATCGACCCTTTCGGCTACCATCTGACCAATGTCATTGTACACGCCTTTAACGCCTGCATGGTCTTTTTGATCGCCTATTTCCTGTTGAGCAGCTTCCCGGCGGCGCTTTCTTCAGGCCTCATTTTCGCCCTTCTCCCGATGAACGCGGAAGCAGTTAACTGGGTCTGCTGCAGGACGGACCTTATCGCGGCCGCCTTCATTCTTGCGTCGTTCGGCCTCTTTGCCGTGAATTCCAGGTCTGGAAAATCGTGGGCTCTGGCGCTTTCCCTGATGTTCTTCATTCTCTCGCTCGGCAGCAAAGAGACCGCGCTTGCGCTTCCGCTCATCATAACCGCATTTGAGCTCTTCAACGGCAGGCTGAAGGAGAGGATAAGGGCAATATCATTATATTTCGCCGTCCTCGTTCCCTACTTTGCCCTGAGATACTTATCCCTCGGCGCCCTGTTCGGCGGTTATCCGCTTGAGGCAAAAGATGTGATGGTTAATCCTGTCCTCGGGTCGCTCAAGACCTTCCAGCTGGTGTTTTTGCCCTTCCGGCAGGAGAGCGTTCCGCTTTATCTTGCGCTGATGTCGGGCATTTTAATCGCATGCGCGGCCTTTGGCTATGTTTATATCAGAAGGAAAAGCCCGGGAAGATTCTTCTATTTCGCGCTGTCGTGGACCGCGCTGGGGCTTCTTCCGGCTCTCCCCATACTGCCTATCGGGCTCGATCTTAAAACTTCCCGCCTCTGGTACCTCTCTTCGGTCGGCATAGCCTGGCTGATATCGTATGTGGTCTTTGACGCTCTCTGGAAGGAAGGGGGAAGAAAGAAGCCTGCCGCGATCCTGATCCTTGCCGTTTTCATGCTCTACAGCGGATTCTTTCTTCTGAAAGCCAATCAGAACTGGGCCGAGGCCTCAAACATGGTTAGGAGCATAAGGGCGGGCGCCCTTGAAATAATGTCCCGCGAGCCGGAGGGTTCGACGTTCTATTTCTGCAATGTTCCGGACAATTATAAGGGCTGCTTCGTCGGAATGCCTTTTCTTGAGCCGCCTTTCTATTCCGGCGCGCACTCTGCGGTGAGGGAGCTGCCGGCGGGAAGCGCCAGATATTATGTATATGAAAGCGGAAGGTTCAGGCAAAGCTCTTTGAAGGAGATCGGGGACAACAGGTTTCTTCTTCTCAGCGACGATTATTTCAGCAGGAGAAAGTTTGAGAGGTTCATTAAGGGGTTTACTGAAAATTAAACATCCTTCGCGTCCTCTCCCACGCTATTTTGTCTTCAGGAGAGGCCTCTGAAGACGAGGCGAGTTTCTCGGCTACAGCCATGTTTTCCTCAAAACTTTCCGTGTCCCTCAGGTCCGAGTATACATGCGCCAGGACAAGATAGTTCGCGGCGTTCTTCGGTCCGTACCTGACCGCGAGCTTGGCCTCCTCCAGCGCCTTCTCCGTGCTTCCGATCGAGACCGGGTATCCGACCGTCCTTCTGTAAGCCGTCGCCAGCGTCCTGTGAGCTCCGTCGAACTCCGGATCGACCGCAAGGGCCGCAAGCATCCTGCGCTCGACTTCCTCGTCTATGGCTATGCGAAGGAACGGGTTCCTGATTTCCCCGAACCTTTCCATAATGACGCCGAACCAGTAATTCCCCTCCATCCCCTCCGGGCTGGCCGCGACGCTCATCTTGATGAACGACTCCCCCCTCACCAGAAGCGGGTCGCACTCGGTGGTCGAGTCTGCAAGAAAGACGCACGACCTGGCAGCCTTCCATGAAGGCTCGTAGCTGGGGACGCCGGACAGGATCGCCAGCTCGTAGAAGCCTATACTCGCCTCGCACGAAGACTCGATTTCCCTGCTTGAATAGCAGAGGTCGCCGAGCTCAATATACGACGGATTCTCGCCCGCAAACAAAGGCTCGGCAAGCAGGAAAAGGGCAAAAACAATAACGGTTTTTTTCACTATAAAGGTCTCCTCTCTTACGAAAGGGCATTTTATAACAGTTTTACGTTGTTATAAAGCGTTTTCTCGAGATCTATTCCTCCGGTCATATAAGATCTATTATGGAAAGTAAAAGGGCTGCGGGGCGCGCGGCGCGTATCGGTATTCGGAGCGGGAGGATGGCCGGTTTTCAATAATGAGCGATCTCGTAAGAACCCCCGACCCCTGTCCGCACCCGCTCCCAGACCAACCCCTATTCGCTGAGCGAATAATGCCCGCCCCTGGCCCTAATAAGGTGGACGAGATCGCTCATTATTGGGAGGGGCGGAGGTTATCAATAATAAAGCGATTGCACACCTTAATTACACGGATAATGTTAGAGGCCCGCGTTATGTTCAGGACCAGGGCGACCCGATTGAGATCAAAATACTTCCTTTGTTGCAATCGCGGGGGTTCCAAGGGGCTCCGCCCCTTGGTTTACTTCTTTGGTTGCTTTCTTGTTAAAGACAAGAAAGCAACCGAGAGGGTACAGAGAGGCCTGGAATTAACTTCATGATGCATCTGGGGGGCGAGCAGCCCCATACCGAAGGGCCTTGGCTTCTGATTTACATAATAGATCTTATATAAATCCCAGGAGCCCGTAAATGTTGCTCTTTTTGATCACGTGATCAGCGCGCATTCTAACGATTTTATCGGCGTCATCGAACGTCACGCTGACGCCGGACTCCCGGAACATCGGAAGATCATATTCGCTGTCGCCGACCGCAAGAACCTCGCTCTTCTTAAGCTTCAGCCTTCGTTTCAATTTCCTGACAAGCCTGCCCTTGGCCATCCCCGGGACCTTGAGCTTGATCCTTCCGGTCAGCCTGCCGCGCCTGACCTCCAGCTCGTTCGCGTGAATGTGGTCTATCCCGAATTTCCTCGATACGTAGTTCGCGAAAGCCTCTATCGAGCTTGATACAAGGGCGGTCCTGACCCCTCTTCTTCTAAGGGCCCGAAATGTTTCTTTCAGTTTTGGAACATACCGCATCTTTCTTATCGCGCGCATCAGCTTCTTAAGCGGCAGGCCCTTCCAGCACGCGACATCTTTTCTTATGAAGGCGTTATATCCGAATTTGCCCTTCTTGAAGTCCTCCCAGTACGGGTCTCCGTGGCTTTCCCATGTTCCCATTTCCCGGTGCGCCCTTTCCCAGACGGTCGTGCCGGCCGTAAGCGTGTCGTCGAGGTCGAAAACCGCCAGCCTAATTTTCATGGGCCGCCCTCAGCTGGCCGCAGGCGGCGTCAATGTCGCGTCCCCTTCTGTATCGCTCGGACACTTCAATGCCTGCCTTCTCCAGAACCGCGCGGAATTTCCTGGTCGTTCCCCTTGCGGGCGGCTTCATCGCGCAGCCCGGGAAGGAGTTGAACTCGATCAAGTTCACGTTCGCCTTCATCCCCCTGAGCAGGCGCGCGAGATCGCCGGCGTCATCCTCCGAATCATTGAGACTGTCTATGAGGATATATTCAAAGGTGACCCTTCTGCCTGTTTTTTTGCTGTAGCTCCTCGCGGCCGCGAGGAGCCTGTCAATCGGATACTTCCTGTTAACGGGGAGAAGGTGAGAGCGGACGTCGTCGTTGGCGGAATTTAGCGATATCGCGAGGCGGACCTGAAGTTTTTCTTCCGCGAATCTCGCTATCTGAGGGATGAGCCCGCAGGTGGATATTGTTATGTGCCTCTGCCCGATGTTCTTGCCTTTGGGGTGATTGAGTATCCTGACGCTCTTGAGAACATTATCGTAGTTGTCGAACGGCTCTCCCATTCCCATGTAAACAACGTTCGAAATCCTGCCCGCCTTCTTCGCAATCTGGATCACCTGGCCCACGATCTCTCCGGCCGAAAGGTTCCGCGCGAACCTTACAGAGGCGGTCGCGCACATCGCGCAGCCCATCCTGCATCCTGATTGTGTTGAGATGCACGCGGTTTTCCTGCCTTCGTCGTCGAGCAGGACGGATTCGACATGACTGCCGTCAGAGAGAGCCCACAGATATTTCACGGTCCCGTCCGAAGATGTCTGTTCGCCGGCCGTTTTTAGGGGGGTAATTGCAAGTCTTTCCGAGAGGGCGGCGCGAACGTCCTTTGGAACGTTCCTCATTTCCTCAAAAGAGCCGACGCCTTTCTTCTGAGCCCAGGAAAAAACCTGAGAGGCCCGGAAGCGGGGAGACACGAGGCGCTCCAGCTCATCAAGGGAGAGCCCTCTCAGGTCGCTCAGCCGGTCTTTCATGAGGTCGGGTTCAGGCCGGCGGCTGATTGCCGCCCGCTTCCTCGACGAACTTCTTTATGGCGTCGATGTTCTCGAGTATGAGCTTGGCCTTGGCTAAGCCAAACGAAAAGGGGAACTTGTCGTCCTCGCTCCTCTTGATGACGAGAAGGGGCCTTCCCTTGAATTCAGATCTTTCAATAATCACCTTTTCACGTCCTTCCTTTTTACTGTGCTACCACGGGAAGAGCGACCTGATGCCTTCAAATATCCCGGCCGCCTTCTCCGGCATCTGCGTAATGAGTATGTATATGCTTCCGCTGAATATGGACACCGTGATGAAGACTATGGTCAGAACGATCATGATCCAGTTCTGCCTGGAGGTGCCACGCATCTCGTCTATAAGAGCTTCGTGCAGCTCGGCGACCAGCGCCTGGGCGCTCATTTTTTTTCTCCTCTTCTTCTTCTGGATGCGCCTGGACTCCCTTTCGTGAAGCTCGTGCAGAGCCCTGTACTTCCTGAATATCCGGTAGAGGACGAAAACAACAAAGAAACATGCCAGCACCGTTGCCGCCAGTGCGATATGCTGATAAGCGCGCGGTATTGTGATTGTGACCGAAACAGCCTCTTTAGTCGGTTCCATCAACCATGATTATAGCACTAGAACCAGGTAACGTACCAGTAGATGGCAAGAGCTATGTAGGTTATCCTGTAGCACCAGCCCTGGAGGGATTTTGCTTTTTTGTTCAGAAACGACAGGAACTTCTTCCCGAGCTTGATCTTGCTCATGGAGGCCTTCCCGTACTTTCCGTCTCCGAGAATATAGTAAGAGGCGAGAAACAGCACGCCCGAGAGGCCCAGAAACCTTCCAAAAACCCCGGTGTCGTGGTAGCTGAGCTGGTAGCTGTAAGGATAGAGAAGAAAGTACGCGGTCAGCGCGCTCAGCACGACATATGAAAGAAAGTTCGCTATGCCCTCTATTCCGGTAGGCCTGAACCTGGTCTTTGACTTGTAAGCCCTTTCGAGCTTCTTGACCAGTTTGATGTTGTCTTCGGAGATCCGGGTGTTCTTGGCGAGGACGTAAAGCAGAAAAAGAAAGATGCTCCCTATGCTCAGCGCAAGATACGGGCGGCTCTCCCCGAAATTAAGGAACCAGCCGCTGATCGCCATGAAGAAGGTGAGCGTCAGATAAAGCGCGAAACTCAGGTGCCTGAGCTGGTTCCTGGCTTCCTGATACTTAAGGCTGTCTATCTCCCATGCCCCCGGAAGCTCAATATTTTTATCTTCCGCCTCGCGCGGAGCCGTCCTTTTGGGAACTATTATCCCCGTCGTAGGAGCGGTCTTTGCCGGCACATTCTCCCCCGCCGGCCCGGAAACCTGAAATTCTGCCATAATGGTCACCTCACAAAATTAGATCCCATACATGGCTTTATCGACTAAAAAAAGCCCAAATTTCAGTTTTTCGACCTGGCCGGGCGCGCTCCAAAAACTACCACCACACCCAGTAGTCCCAGAACACCATGGCCAGGCACATAAATACCACTATGAGTATGGCGATATCGTGAATGCAGACATTCGCCTTGTGCCTGCAGTGTTTAAGCCTGCAAAATATCGGCAAAAGCTATTTTCCCTTCTTCTCGAAGCCGAGCTTGGTGGTTATCGCAGCCCCGAAGCCTGTAAGCAGTGCGATATTCCTAACCAGGCCCCCCACGTACGGGATAAGGCCAACCAGAAAGAGAACAGCAACTCCAAGTATGGCCTCTATGAGGACGGATGGCTTCTTTTTGGCCTTCTTGTAGTGCATATCAAGAAGCCGGTTGCCCAGTATCTGCGCCACAGCCACATAGCCGAGCAGCATCGCGGCCGATATGAAGACCAGAACGATGAAAATCAGCGGTATGCCTATTACGGATAGCGCAAGAGAGATAACCGCCGGAACCAGAAGCGCCACGCCGAGCAGCCCCCAGAGGAGGGATTTCCACCAGCTCTGGCGGACCTTGGCGGCAATGACGCCCAGGTGCTTCTGCATGAAGGAAACGAGAACGGCCACAAGGCCGAGCAGCCCGAGAAGTATGATTATGACGAAAACGGCCACCCCGAATATCGACATTACGCCTATATAGGGCTCGGCCGCCTTCATGACCCCCGCGACATGCCTGTTCATGGTGACGTCAACGACGTCTCCGCCCACAATGGCGTTCGGGTCCTTAATAACCCTTCCGCCCACGGTAACGGCGTCCTCCCCCACCCTCGCTGTCGAATAGAGGCGGACGTCCCCCATAACGGCCACTACGTCTTCTTCTATTACGCCCCTGACGTAGACGTTGCCCCTGACGGCCACGACGTTCTTTACGCTTCTTCCGTAGGGAACATGAATGTCTTCGCCGATGCGGACAAAGGAGTCGCCGCTGGCTACCGCGGCAAGTGAAGGAACGGCACACGCAAGAAGGAAAGCCGAAAGCAGGACGAGCAGGAAGCCCTTTCTCATACACATCCCTCCTTATGCTTACCTGGAGGTATGGTACATTATTGTGGGGGTGCGGGTCAATTAGAATTGGTATTCGGGCGACCTGCCGGTTACGGCTTCAAAGTCCTCGTCGTTCGGATAAACGATGATCTGTCCCTCTCCGACATTCTCAGGATCCTCTATACCGCTCTCTCTTGCGATCCAGGATATCAGTCCATTGATCTCCTCTTCGGAAAGGGGAGGGTCAAGGTACTCGTATCTGCAGAGAACCTCGCTCCTCAGGGTTTCCTCTCCGGTCATCACGTGGAATTTGTCTCCCCTCTGTTCGTCGCCGTGCTCGCTCAGCGTGTATTCGCCAAAATCCGTGGCGTCAGAATAGCCCATTCGGGTCCTGATAAAATCAATATATTGCATGCCCTCCGGAACCGTATGCACCCGATCGTTGTCCATGACATATGTGACTCCGGTGGTGTTGTCGGTAAATACCAGTACCGCATGCCCTATTGGCCTGGCCTGAGGAGAGTTGTATGGATACATCACGGGAAAGATCTCTACCACCCTTGCGTTGAAAGCTGGCTGCCCGTCAGGAAGCCGGATCGAGGCAACGATTTGACATCCGATATCGGCATATACGTCACAGTCTATCCTTCGCTGCCCGTTTTCGTTGACGGAAAAGCCCTCATCCAGGGATGTTTCCAGTGTAATGCCCTGCGGGTGCGTCCCCCATCCGGTCATGTTTGCGCCTTGAACGGAATTGTGCAGGTGTATGAAGTTGTCATGGAGAAACTCGTGCAGGCACATGTTCATGCAGACCGTTCCGCTGGAATCATACGCGCCCTGAATATGCAGGGCGGCATCTCCTATTGTGGAAAATTCCGGCCGGCCGGCCCCTCTGTCCGCAACGCTGGCTTCATTTATTGAAAGCATGGCCCTTGAGATTTCATCTTTTTTTGCGAACATGCTGTCACGTATTTCTCCCAGGTGTCCCGGGGCAAATGCGGCATCGGGGTCTATCTGTGCCTGAAGCGCCAGGGTTTTATACGCGCGCTCGTCAATTCTCAACCTAATGCCGTCAGGAAAGAACCTGGTAAGCCCGGGAACGCTGTCCTGGGCAAGAAGAGATGTTAAAAACCTCGCCGCTTCTTCGCCCGTGAAGGCCGAAAGATTGCTGGCATTCAGGTAGCCGCCGCGATAAAGTGCGGAAATGATCTCGTTAAAGTCCACGTCCAGATAGGCGTCTCCGTCGCGGTAAGAAATAGCGCCCGAGATTATTTCTCTTGCTTCCGCCTCGTTCGCATCGGGAGAAAGCACCCCCATGCGCTTTATCGTGGAGTACACCCTGTCCACGATCTCCTCTCGGGTCAGATCTTTTCTTGTGGCTTCCGACATTCCCCTCCACGGGTTCACGCCGGGGGCAGTATAGGAAACAGGAGGCAAACCGGACATAATTTCTCCTTTATATTAGTATTATCGTGGCAGGCCGCCCAAAACTTGCGCCTGTTTTGTTTCTTGTGAAGGCGCACCTTATTTGATATAATGCTCCCTCAATCATTTTTGGAGGACAAGTTTTGCCTGTCGCTTTTTTCGACAACAAACAGCAGCATTCCTCGATCAGGAAGGAACTCGACGAGGCAGTGTCCGCCGTCGCGGACTCGGGAAGGTTCATCCTCGGCGACAACGTAAAAGCTCTTGAGGCGGAGGTTGCGGAATACTGCGGAGTGAAGCACGGAATAGGGGTGGCTTCCGGCACCGACGCTATACACCTGGCGCTCATTGCCTGCGGAATTAGGCCTGGAGATGAAGTAATAACGCCTCCTTTCACCTTTGTCGCCACGATAGAGGCCATATGCTACATCGGAGCGAAGCCTGTATTCGTCGACATAGACCACAAGACCTTCAACCTCGACGTCAAGAAAGCCCAAAAGAAGGTCGGTAGAAAAACAAAGGCGATTCTGCCGGTACACCTCTACGGCCAGACAGCGGACATGGAGCCGATAATCGAGCTCGCGCAGAAGCACGGCCTGAAGGTCGTTGAGGACGCGGCCCAGTCTATCGGCGCTGAGTACAGGGGTAGAAGGGCGTGTTCGATGGGCGACGCTGGATGTCTTTCTTTCTTCCCGACCAAGAACCTCGGGTGCTTCGGCGACGGCGGGATGATCCTCACTAACGACGACGAGGTCGCCGAGACATCACGGGTGTTGAGGGGGCACGGGAGCAAGACAACATACCACTACGACATGATAGGCTACAACAGCCGGCTGGACGAACTGCAGGCGGCTATACTCAGGGTAAAGTTGAGGCACCTTGACGGATGGACGAAGGCCAGGCAGAGGAACGCCGCCGCCTACGATAAGGCTCTCTCCCAGATTATGGAAGTGCACCGCCCGTTCGTTGAGGACGGATGCACCCATGTATACAACCAGTACACAATAAGGGCCAAGAACAGGAACCTGCTGAAAGACCACCTCAAAGAGAAAGGTATAGGCGCAATGGTCTATTACCCGCTCTCCCTTCACCTTCACAAGGCCTACCAGGGACTGAAATACAAGTTCGGGGATTTCCCCGAGGCAGAGTCGGCCCAGGAAGAAGTACTTTCTCTCCCGATCTTCCCCGAGCTCAAGCCGGAGCAGATCGCGGAAGTCTCTCAGGCCATAAACGATTTCTACCTAAATATTTAGCGTTATGAAGCCAAAAAATAAGGATAACCGCAAGTTCTCCGTAGGAGTTGCCGGGATCGGTTTCATGGGAGACCATCACGCCAGGATCACCTCCGGCCTCCCGGGGGTCAGTCTCTCCGGAATCTTCGATCAGGACGGCATGAGGGCCGAGGTCGCCTCAACCAAGTACAACACCAAGGCCTTTGAAAGCTTCCCTTCGATGCTTGCTGAATCAGACGCCGTAATTATATCAACGCCCACGTCAACACACTTTCAGATGGCCATGGAGGCCATAGAGGCGGGCAAGCATGTGTTCATCGAAAAGCCGCTCGCGGCAACGTCCGAGGAGGGCGGAAAAATCCTGGAAGCCGCGAGGGACAAGGGCATTGTGCTGGCCTGCGGATTGATCGAGCGCTTCAATCCGGCCTTCACCGTGGCCGACTCGCTTGTCAAAAAGGACAGGGCGCTTATAATCAACATTAAAAGGGAGAGCCCTCTTCCCGAGAGGATAACGGACGCTAGCGTTGTTCTCGACATGATGATCCACGATCTGGACCTCGCCCTCAAGATGACGGGCTCTGTTCCGCTCGACTTCAAGGCCAAAGGAAAGAAGGTCAAAACCAAGATGATAGACCAGGCCTTCGCGAACATCTTTTTCAAGAACGGCATAATTGTGAACATTGAGGAGAACCGGGTGAGCGAAAGAAAGCGCAGGATGATCTCCGTCAATTGCGAGCGCTCGCACATCGATGCCGACCTCCTGAACAGGGCCGTCAGGCAGAAGTTCATGCCGGACCCCAAGGCCCCCGCGGTCGAACCCCCCAGGGAAATAGAGCATCCCGTTGAAAGCGCCGATCAGATAACTCTGGAGCTGAAGGACTTCTTCGCGGCCGCAAAGCGCGGAAGGGAGCCGGAAGTGACCGGAAAGGACGCCCTTATGGCGCTGAAGCTCGCGGAGGACATAGAGAGAAAGATACTCAGGCGCTGATATGCTCCTTACGATAATCTCCTTCATAGTGGTCATTTCCGCGGTTGTAATCCCCCACGAACTGGGCCACCTGGCGTTCGCCCTTATTGCCGGAATCAAGCCGCTGGAATTCGGCGTGGGGTTCCCGCCGAGGCTTCTGGCTTTCAGGAAATGGGGCATGCTTATCTCGCTTAACATGATCCCTGTAGGAGGGTTTGTCAGGGTGGCGGGTATGAACCCGGAGGCCGAGGCGGAGGACGAAAAGTACTCTGCCGAAGAAAGCTACGCCGCCAAGCCCCTTTTCTCAAGGGCCCTCGTAATACTGTCCGGCCCCATGATGAATTTTGTGTTCGCCTTTCTTTTGCTTTCTTTTATCTTTGCCGCCTTCGGCGCGCCGTCGGGAATGAAGGTAGAAAAGGTCCTGCCCGGCTCGGAGGCTGAAAGGGTCGGGCTGGCTGCCGGCGACGAGATAGTGGCCATCGACGGCAGGGCGGTTGAAAGGAGAGAGCAGGCGATACAAACCATACACTCGAGCGCGGGCAAGGCCCTTTCGCTTGCCGTATACAGGGGGGGCAAAATGCTTTCCATAGCCGCGGTGCCCCGCCTGGACCCGGAGCTCAAGGTGGGCCTTATCGGATTCGTGCCAGGGCAGCTCTATCAGAGAAAGCCTCTCTACAAAGCGGTATGGATGGGCGCCAGGCAAACGGCGGAAACGATCGCGGCCCTTCTTGGGGTTCTTGGCGGGCTGATCATCGGCAGGATATCAATAATGAATCTGGTGGGCCCTCTTGGAATAGCCGTCATCAGCGGTCAGCAGGCGTCCAGCGGAGGGCTTGTTGAGCTCCTCTATCTGACCGCGTTCATCTCAATCAACCTGGGGCTCATAAACCTTCTTCCCCTTCCCGCGCTTGACGGCGGAAGGCTCGTCTTCATGGGGGTTGAGGCGGTCAGGGGTAAGCCGATGCCCAGGGAAATGGAGAACAGGATGCATTTGGTCGGAATTATACTGCTTCTGGCCCTGATAGCGGTTATAACGGCAAACGACGCCATAAGGATTTTCGGCTGGTTCCCTGCCCGCTAGGCTATTACCTGCTTAACGTCCGGCGGCGTGCGGGACGGCCCCTCCCCCACCCTTTCCGCGGAAGACAGCACGTTCTTCAGGAGCATGGTTATCGTCATGGGGCCAACGCCCCCGGGGACCGGGGTTATATATCCGGCGACATCCCTTGCTGATTCAAAGTCAATGTCTCCGGTCAGCTTTTTGTCCACCCTTGTTGTCCCGACATCGATCACAACGGCCCCCTCCTTGATCATGCTGGCCTTTATCAGTCCGGGCTTGCCGGCCGCGGCAATCAGTATTTCGGCCCGGGAGGTCTCGGAAGGAAGGTCCTTGGTCCGCGAATGGCACCAGGTAACCGTGGCATGCCTGCCGAGAAGGAGGATGGCCAGGGGTTTCCCGACAAGGTTGCTTCTTCCGACTATCACGGCCTTCTTGCCCTTGATGTCGATGCCTGTGGATAAGATGAGCTCCATGACCCCAAGCGGGGTGCAGGGAACGAACAGGGGATCCTCGCCCTTAAAGAGCCTGCCCATGTTCTCCGGGTGCAGCCCGTCCACGTCTTTCCCGGGCTGAATCTCCCTTAAGACCCTGGTCTCGTCAATGGATTCGGGAAGCGGCAGCTGAACCAGTATGCCGTGGACCGAGGGGTCTGTGTTGAGGCTGGCGATGAGATCGACGACGTCGGCCTCTTTTACCGTCGAGGGCAGGCGGTGCACCACCGATTCTATGCCGGCCTGCACACAGGCTTTTTCCTTGCCCCTTACGTATGACTCGGAGGCCGGGTCGTTGCCGACCAGGATCACCACAAGCTTGGGGATCACGCCTTTTTCGGCCCTCAGTCGCTTAACGTCCTCTCCGATGCGCTCCCTGAGCCTTAATGCTATCGCTTTCCCGTCAATAATCGAGCCCATACTTATCCACATCCTTTGTCCACACTGGGTTCTCCGCCTTTGAGGGACTCATTCTACCACAGAAATGTTTCACGTGAAACATCCCCTACTTGCCCACGCAGAAATCGGCGAATATTCTCTCGATCACCTCTTCTGAGACCTCTTCTCCGGTCGCCTCCCCGAGGGCCGAGGCGGCCTCTTTCAGGTCAATTGCCGCAAGAGATGCCCCCGCGCGCTCCGCCAGGGCCAGGCCGGCCCTTCCAAGGGCCTCCGAGGCCCTTATCAAGCATTGCTTATGGCGCTGATTGATCGCTACGTCCCGCGAACCACTGTCACCAGACCTTAAGAGGGCTTCATAGATGCCTTTTTCAAGGGAGTCCAGGCCGCTGCCAAGAAGGGCCGACAGCCTGTAGCAGGATGCCTCTGGCGCGGCCTGTTTTGCGCGCGCCTCGATCCTGTCGCAGTCCCCCTTGTCCGATACATCGATCTTATTCAGCACAACCAGGGCCCCCCGGCCCCCGAACTCGGAGAGCATCCTGATGTCCCCCTCCTCAAGCTCCCTGGAGGCATCAAGAACGATCAGCAGCAGCTCCGCGGATCCGGCGGCCTCTCTGGCGCGCTCGACGCCGAGCGCCTCCGGCTCGTTTCCCGGGGCCCTCATTCCGGCTGTATCGATCAAGATTACGGGCAACCCCCCGATGTTGGCCTGCTCTTCAACCGTGTCCCTTGTGGTGCCCGGATGCGGGGTAACTATAGCCCTCTCCCTTCCCAAAAAGAGGTTCAATAGGCTGGATTTGCCGACGTTTGGCATTCCGATTATTGCCGCAATGGCCCCCTGCCTGAGGATCTGGCCGGCATCAGCCGTCTTTAGAAGCCCTTTAAGGGTATCCATGATCGGCTGCGCCTTAAAAGAGAGGCTGACTGGTTCCGGCTCCTTAACGTCTTCCGGGAAGTCTATTGAAGCCTCAATGGCCGCGAGCAGGGAAAGAACCTCTTCTCTGGCGGCCCTAATTGGCCCTGAGAGCCTGCCCTGAAGCTGATTAATGGCTATGGAAGCCCCCCGGCCCGTTTTGGCCCTTATGAGGTCAATTATGGCCTCTGCCTGAAGAAGGTCTATCTTACCGTTAAGAAAGGCTCTTTTGGTGAACTCTCCCCTGCCCGCCAGGGCCGCCCCTGCACCGACCGCTTCCTGCAGGATCGTGTTCATAACGGCTGAGCCGCCGTGGCATGATATCTCCGCTACGTCTTCCCCTGTATAGCTGTTCGGGGCCTTCATGTACGCGGCCATAACGTCATCAACAGGCGCGCCTGAGCCTGCCTTGTGAATGGTGCCCCGATAAAGCCTGTGGGACCTTATTGCTTCCGGGCTGCTCTTTTTGAAGATTTTAAGAAGGACTTGCTTGGCTTTTTCGCCGCTTATTCTGATTACGCCTATGCCGCCCTCCCCGGGAGGGGTGGAAATCGCGGCAATAGTGTCCCCTGCCCTAGCTTTCCTGCTGCCCACCTTCCCCTTCCCCCTGCGGCACGACGATCACTCTTCTGGTGGCCCCCTGCCCCCTGCTTACGGAGGAGGCTCTTCCGTCATCTTTAACGGCCAGATGCACTTCCCTTCTGTCCCTTGCGGACATGGGAGGCAGCGCCACCTCTCCGCCCTTTTGAAGCGCCTCCTCTATGGCCTCGGAGGCTGCCCTCTTCAGCTTCTCGCTTCTCTTGTCCCTGTACCCCGCGGCATCAACCGAAACATAGGCTCTCCTGTGGAGTTTTCTGCTGAGTATGGCTGAGGTAAGCGTCTGTATGGCATCAAGGGCTGCACCCTCCTTGCCTATTATCCTTCCAAGGTCTTCCCCTTTTATCTCGAGGCGCGACCTGCCCTTTTCCTCCCCCTGGATGGAAACAAGCGTCATGAAGCCCGCCCTGTCCAAAAGCTCCTGAAGGATCCCTTTCGCCATCTCGGCCGTGCTCCCCAGCGGCGAGACTTCCACTTCGGCCTCCTGGCCTCCGAAGACCCCCAGGACCCCTGCCCTGCCTTCGTTGATGACCTTTACGTCAGCTTCGCTCCTGCTGATCCCCAGAACCTGAATCGCCGCCTCCACCGCGTCCTCCACGCTCCTGCCTTTCATTCTTACTGAGCCCATTGCTTTCTCCCCCTTTATTGATTCTCCTTAAAATGTACGCCTGCTGCGCCGCCGTAATGGCGGTATGAACCACCCAGTATATCTGTACGCCCGCCGGAAAATTGGCGGAGATGAAGGCTATAAAAAGCGGCATCGCCATCATCATGGCGTTGCCCCCCTGCTGCGCCGGCTGCGGAGTCGCCTTTTGCGTTAAATATGTGGTAAGACCGATCAAGATGACCAGGGCCGAGATCGGGAGCCCGAGAATGTTTACGAGGGCGATATCCGGCTTGGCGAGGTCAGATATCCACAGGAACCCGGCCCCGGGCCCCTCGAACGTCATGTCTCTGATGGCGAAAAAGAGCCCGATCATGAAGGGAAACTGGAGCAGTATGGGCAGGCAGCCTCCCAGGGGGTTAACCTTCTCCTCCTGGTAAATCTCCATGGTTTTCTTCTGAAGCTCCTTGGGGTCGTCCTTATATTCCTTCTGGATCTCCTTTATCCTTGGCTGCAGCTTCTGCATAGCCGCCATCTGGACGAGCGACTGGCGGGTAAGAGGATAGAGGACCAGCTTCATTGTCACGGTCAGAAGAATAATGGCCACCCCGTAGTTCGGGTAGAGGCCGTAGAAGAAGCCGACCGCCTGCCTCATAAGGTCGGCAAGAAAAGAGATTGGGTTCATTTATGTTTCCTCCCGGAATTTGTTTCACGTGAAACGCGGGGGACAGGATCAAATCCCCCGGGGAACAGAACATTACACCTGAGCAGCCTCTTGACGGCCAGCACCAGCCCCCTGACAAGCCCGTGGCGGCAAAGCGCTTCCTCGGCGTAATGCGAACAGCTGGGATAGAACCTGCAGGAAGGCGCCAGGGCTGGCGATATCAGAGCGCGATAAGCCCTCACGACGCCGATAACAAAAGAGGTCAAGGGTCCGGGCGCCTGATCAGCGCCTGGCCGGCAAACTGTCCTCGATAAATCCCGCATTTTGAAAGATTCTCTCCATGTCCTTTTCGATGGCCTTAAGGTCGGCCCCGGCAGCTGAAGCCATCGGCAGCATGACCGCCTTGTGCCCGCCCAGCCCCGTCGGGAAGATCCCCCTGAAGGCTTCCCTTAGAAGCCTTCGAAGCCTGTTTCTTCTGACCGCCCCGCCGAACTTTTTCCCGACGATGTAGGTCGCCCTTAGACCAGCGCTTTCGCTTTTCACAATGTACGCGCTCAGCAACCGCCCCCGGATTTTACGGCCGTCCTTGAAGGCCCTGTCTATTAAAGCTTTGCTTTTTTTGGAGGCGATGCGAGCTCTCCTGGAACCGCGAAGGGCAGGGGCTATACCGATACCCTGGCCCTGCCTCGGGCCCTGCGGCGGTTCAGGACCTTCCTCCCGCCGCGAGACTTGCTCCTGGCCCTGAAGCCGTGCTTCCTCTTTCGCCTGCGCACGTGCGGTTGAAATGTTCTCTTCACCATAATGTCTTACACGTTTCCCTTCTGTTCAGCGGAGGGAATTATACATCCTGGGGGCCGAGATGTCAATGAGGTTTTGCTTGGGAGGTTTGAAAAATTCCTGTTGATATCTACCGCATTTTCTGGTAAAATATCCCTTGCTGTTCGGCCGAAGCGGCCGGAAGCCGGGATCAGCCGATCACGCTGTAATGCACATGGCTGTGGATAACGTTTCTGGGTGTTTTTTGCTGTTTTGAAAGCAAAAATGGCGAGTTATCCAAGGCCCTGTTGATAACTAGAATGTCCAATTTCAGGAGCAAACAGGTGCCAGAAGCTAATATTTCTCACGTATGGAAAAAGGCTCTTGCCTCTCTTGAGAAAGAGCTCAATAAACCGATATACGAAACCCTGCTTTCGTCGTCCAAGCCGCTATCGGTCATCGACGGGAAATTCATAATAGCCGTCCCAAATGATGTCATAAGGGAGTGGCTGCACGGCCACTGCAAGGCCGCGTTCAAGAATTCGCCGGGTCTTTTTCCGGACGGGGTCAAGGAAATTGAATTCATCGTCGGCTCAGAGGATCTTTTCACCACGCCCCCGCTTGAGCAGAAAACGTCTCCTCTGCCTTTCGCCCAGGCTAAGGCGCAGGCGGGAGCTTCGTCCTTCTGGAACCCGAGATATACCTTTGACACTTTCGTCGTGGGGCACGGAAACCGCTTTGCCCACGCGGCCTCACTCGCTGTCGCCGAGGCTCCCGCCAGGGCATACAATCCGCTTTTCATATACGGAGGGGTGGGGCTGGGAAAGACCCATCTTATGCAGGCGATCTCGCATTACGCCCTGAAGTCTTTCCCTAAAATGAGGGTTCTCTACGTGTCGTCTGAAATGTTCACCAACGAACTGATAGGCTCGATCCAGGAGGGCAGGGGCAAGCGGTTCCGGGACAAGTACAGGGGAATAGACCTTCTGCTCGTGGACGACGTGCAGTTTCTGGCCGGGAAGGAGAGAACCCAGGAAGAGTTCTTCCACACATTCAACGCCCTTTATGAGGCGAGCAAACAGATAGTTCTTTCGTCCGACAGGCCGCCCAAGGATATTCCGACCCTGGAGGAAAGGCTCCGGTCCAGGTTCGAGTGGGGCCTGATAGCCGACATACAGTCTCCCGACCTGGAGACGCGCATAGCTATTCTGAAGAAAAAAGCCGACATCGCGGAGCTTTCGATCCCGGACGAGGTGATGACCTTCATAGCCACCAAGATAACCTCCAACATCAGGGAGCTCGAGGGAGCTCTCATAAGAATAGTGGCCTACGCGCAGCTCACGAACGCCGAATTAAGCGTTCAGACGGCAGAGGGCGTTCTGAAGGACATCATGATTCCGCAAAAGGACAGGTCCGGCGTGTCGATAGATCTGATCAAGAAGGTGGCGGCCGAATATTACAGCGTTAAGATAGACGACATGTCGGCCAAGATACGAACAAGGGAAATCGCGACGGCGAGACAGGTTGCCATGTACCTTGCCAGGGAGCTGACCACGGCTTCCCTGCCGAAGATCGGCGAGGAGTTTGGCGGAAGGGATCATACAACGGTGCTTCACGCGTACGAAAAAATCCGGGGGGCGATAAAGGCCGACCCGAGCATAGACGGCGCCGTCAGGTCCATAAGCGAGACTGTTAATAAATTCGTTTCCTGAGCGCGGTCTGGGTGTTGAGAAACTGATGATATCCTGTTGATAGGTTGGAGGAGTCCACAGGGACGTCAAGGTGGTTGATTCAGAGTGGTTTTTTCTCAACAGATTATACATGGGTTGTGTTAATATTTCTGGTTAATATTTATTTTCAAAACAGTAAATATTCTTCAGTTTAACATTTCCACAATCCCTACTATTACTACTGATTTTTTATATGTATAATATAGTTATTATTAGGGGATAAACTGAAAGGGGGAAATATCATGGAGTTTTCCTGTTTGAGAAATGACATTTTGAAAGGCGTTCAGGCCGTAGAGAGAATAGTTTCGACAAAAAGCACCCTGCCAATAATAGGAAACATCCTCTTTGAGGTAAAAAAGTCGGGACTAACTCTTTCCGCGAACAATCTTGAAATGGGAATAGAGATCACCGTTCCTGCGAAAGTATCGAAAGAGGGGTCTGTTTTAATCCCGGCAAAGACGCTCGGAGGCATAGTATCAAAGCTTCCCCAGGGAGACATCTCAGTAAAAGTCAGTGAAAAGAATCTCGTTAGAATTTCATACAATGAGTCTTTCTTTACCATTCACGGACTTCCACCTGATGAATTTCCATCACTGCCCAAAGTGAAGGACGGCAAGGCTTTTGAGCTTGATCCATCCGTTCTTTCAGAGATGATAAAACAAACCATATTCGCCGTTTCTTCCAGTGAAGAGAAATATGTCCTCAACGGGGTTCTCCTTGAGACAGGAAGGTCGGATATTCAAAACGACACTTCCAACCTCAGGCTGGTCGCCACCGACGGATACAGGTTGAGCAGAAGAGGGGCAAAGGTGGAAATTAAGGACGCGGGAGGCATTAAAGCCATAGTACCGGCAAAAGCGCTGGGTGAGGTCAGCCGCGTCATCCAGGATTCAAGCGATAAATCCTTACACGTAGTTGTAGCGGATGAGCAGGTGGCCTTTAAGTATGGAGACGCTTACATAGTATCACGCCTCATACAAGGGCAGTTCCCAGACTACAAACAGGTTATCCCAAAAAGCAGTGACGCCAAAATATCCGTTTCAACAAAAGAGCTTCTTGACGCTACCGAGCGCGCGGCCGTGATAGCATCCGGCAGCGCGAACATAATCAAGCTGGAGCTCAAGGGCGGGAGCGTACATATAATTGCCAACACCCCGGACGTTGGAAGCATAGATGAATCGGTAAAAGTGGAATCCAAAGGCAAGGACAAAACATCAATTTCCTTCAACGCGAGGTTGATAACGGACGTCCTGAAGAACCTCTCGACCGACAAGACTGCCCTGGAGCTGTCCGGCCCACTCAGCCCGGGCGTGATAAAACCGGTTCAGGGAGTGGATTACATTTACATAGTGATGCCGATAAGGACCGCGGAATCGGCCGCGTAGAATAGCCCCGGCCGTGGCAGAGCATATAATAAAGTTATTGGAGGGCATCTTTCAGAGGGAGTCCGGACTGCGCAGGGCCGTATCGGAATCTTCGGCAGCCATGCTTTGGAAAGAGGCGGCGGGGAAGGAAGCTGAGGGCAAGGCTGAGGCGCTCAGGGTCAGGGATGGCGTGCTTTGGGTTGTCGCCTCAAGCGCCGTCTGGGCCCAGGAGCTTTCCCTCAGGAAAAGAGAGATCCTTCGCCGGATTAATTCCAGGCTGGGGGCGGGGGACGTGCTGAAGGATATCAGGTTCAAGACCGGATCGGTGCAGGGGGAATGAGATGGCAAAAGCAAAAAAGAATAAACCGGCAGCGAACAAGCCGGCCTCAGTGAAGCGGATGGAGAAGCCCGCGGCCTCTTCCGGCGGATATGACGCCAGCAAGATCAAGATACTGGGCGGCATTGAGGCGGTAAGGAAGCGCCCCAGCATGTACATCGGCTCCACAAGCAAGGCCGGGCTGCACCACCTTATTTACGAAGTCGTTGACAACAGCGTTGATGAAGCCCTGGCGGGATTCTGCACCAGGATCGGAGTGACGATCCACAAGGGAGATTCGGTGACGGTCGAGGACAACGGCCGCGGCATACCAATAGACAAGCACAAGGACGTCAAGAAGCCCGCCGCGGAGGTTGTAATGACCACGCTTCACGCGGGAGGCAAGTTCGGCGCCGGGGTCTACAAGGTGTCGGGAGGGCTTCACGGCGTCGGCGTTTCGGTGGTAAACGCCCTGTCGGAGTGGCTTGACCTGGAGATATCCAGGGACGGGAAAGTATACAAGCAGCGCTTCGATCGCGGCAAGGCCAAAACCCACAAGCTGGAATCCGCCAAAAAGGCGGCTTCCGGCACGTATACCAAAGTTACTTTCAAGCCCGATAAGGAGATATTCAGCGAACTCGTTTTCAACCGCGATACCGTTGCCCACAGGCTTCGCGAAATCGCCTTTCTGAACAAGGGCCTTGAGATAAAATTCACGGACGAAAGAGAAGAGAAGATCGAGACCTACAAGTATGATGGAGGCGTTGTCGCGTACGTTAAACACCTGAACGAAGGTAAGGAGGCCATGTACTCTCCTCCGCTGTACGCGATAACCGAGAAAGACGACGTTTTTGTGGAATTGGCCTTTCAGCACTGCAAGGACTATTACGATGAGAACATATTCTCGTTCGTGAACTGCATCAAGACCAAAGAGGGCGGAACGCATGTGGTCGGATTTAAGAGCGCGCTGACCAAGGGGATCAACACCTACGCCCGAAAAAACAACCTGATCAAGGCGGAGGAATCCTTGGCCGGCGAAGACGTGAGAGAAGGGCTCACCGTGGTGCTGAACCTCAGGGTTTCAAGCCCCCAGTTTGAGGGGCAGACAAAGACCAAGCTCGGGAACAGCGAAGTAAAGGGCATAGTCGACTCCGTTGTTGTCGACGCGGTCGCCACATACCTTGACAAGAACCCGGCAGCGGCGAAGGCCGTCGTTGACAAGGCCCTCCTCGCTTACAGGGTGAGGTCGGCGGCCAGAAAGGCGCAGGAGCTCGAGCGCAAGAAATCAGCGCTCGACACCGCGACGCTTCCGGGCAAGCTGGCGGACTGCACGGAGTCAAACCCGGCCAAATGCGAACTTTTCATCGTTGAGGGAGACTCGGCGGGAGGATCGGCCAAGCAGGGGCGGGACAGGGGCTTTCAGGCCATTCTTCCGCTTCGCGGCAAGATCCTTAACGTTGAAAAAGCCAGGCTCGACAAGATTCTGGCGAGCCAGGAGATAAGAACAATGATAACCGCGATCGGACCCGGCGTGATAACTGGGCTTCGCGGCGACGGGGACAAGGGCGGGGAAGTGGCGGCAGAGGAAATACTCAAGAAGCTGCGCTACCACAAGATAATAATAATGACCGATGCCGACGTGGACGGCGCGCACATCAGGACGCTTCTTCTCACCTTCTTTTACAGGTATGCCAGGGAGCTCATTCAGAACGGCAATCTGTTCATAGCCCAGCCTCCCCTTTATCTTGTGAAGAAGGGCAGGGGAGAGCACTACGCCTACAGCGACAAGGACATGGAAAGGCTTATGAAGTCCCTCGGGAAGGAAGGCACCTCGCTTCAGCGGTATAAAGGCCTCGGAGAAATGAACCCGGGGCAGCTCTGGGAGACCACGATGGATCCCGGATCGCGGACCCTGATTCGGGTTTCGCTTGAGGACGCCGAAGAGGCCGACGAGATATTCAAGATCCTCATGGGCTCCCAGGTCGAGCCCAGGCGCGAGTTCATACAAAAATACGCCAAAGAAGTGCGCTGGCTGGATGTTTAGGAGAATATGATGGCGAAGCGCAAAAAAGGCAAACAGGAAGAGCTTGACTTCTCAAAGGTCAATAAGCCGGGGGCATCGCCCTCGAAAAACGAGAGGAGCGTCAAAGTGAAGAAGAGCGGCGGGAAGAAGGAAAAGCGGCCCAGGAAGGCGCCGGTCGCGCGCAAGGAACCGAAGAAGCCGGAGCCGGAGAAGGAGCAGGCCAGGGAGAAATCGGGGCCGACAATTCTCACCACCTCGGTCGAGGAGGAAATGAAGAGCGCATACATCGATTACGCCATGAGCGTAATCGTGGGCAGGGCGTTACCGGACGTCAGGGACGGCTTCAAGCCCGTGCACCGCAGAATCCTTTTCGCCATGGACGAGCTGGGGCTCCATCCCACAAAGCCCTACAAGAAATCGGCCAGGGTCGTCGGAGAGGTCCTTGGTAAATATCACCCCCACGGCGACACCGCGGTTTACGATTCGATGGTGAGAATGGCGCAGGAGTTTTCTCTGAGATATCCTCTGGTTGACGGGCAGGGCAACTTTGGATCGGTTGACGGAGATTCCGCCGCGGCCATGAGGTATACCGAAGCCCGCCTATCGCACCTCGCGCTTCAGATGCTGGCCGACATCGAAAAGGACACGGTAAATTTCGGCCCGAACTTCGATGATTCGCTCACCGAACCCCTGGTTATGCCGTCAAGGTTCCCGAACCTGCTTGTTAACGGGAGTTCCGGCATCGCGGTGGGAATGGCGACCAACATCCCCCCGCACAACCTGTCTGAAGTCGTCGACGGCATACTTGAAGTCATCGAAAACCCCGAGATAAGCCCCGAGCACTTGATGAAAATCGTGAAAGGCCCCGACTTCCCGACCGGAGCGCTGATCTGCGGCGACGAGGGGATCCGGGAGGCTTACTCCACCGGGCGCGGCCTGCTGAAGCTCAGGGCCAGGGTGGCCCAGGAGAGGACCAAGACGGGCAAAGACGTGATAATAGTGGAGGAGCTTCCGTACCAGGTAAACAAGGCCCTTCTCATAGAGAAGATAGCCAACCTAGTAAAAGACAAGAAGATAACCGGGATCGCCGACCTGCGCGACGAATCTGACAGAAAAGGGATGAGGATATACATTGAGCTCAAGCACGGCGCCTCGCGCGATATAACGCTCAATCAGCTCTTTAAGTTCACCGACATGCAGACCACGTTCGGCATAAACATGGTCTGCCTGGTCGGGGGCGTGCCCAGGCTTCTCAACCTTAAGGGCCTTATGAGCGAGTATGTAAAGCACAGGGAAGAGGTCGTTGTGAGAAGGACGAAGTTCGACCTCAAGAAAGCGGAGCATGACGCCCACATTCTCGAAGGGCTCAGGATCGCGATATCCAACATTGACGCGATCATCAAGCTCATAAGGCAGTCGAAAAATCCGGACGAGGCGAGGTCCGGCCTTACCTCGAAGTTCAAGCTGACAAAAGTGCAGGCACAGGCCATCCTTGACATGAGGCTGCAGAAGCTGACCCAGCTGGAGCGCCACAAGATAGAGGAAGAGTACAAGGCTCTCAAAAAACTGATCGCCGAGCTCAAGGCGGTTCTGGCCAGCAGGAAGAAAGTTCTTGGCATAATAAGGAAGGAGCTTGAGGAGATCAGGGAGAAATTCGGCGACGAGCGCAGGACGATGCTGACCGAGACCGCGGAGGTGTTCGAGGTCGAGGCCCTCATCCCGAAAATAGACGTCGCGATACTCATAACAAGGGACGGCTACATAAAGAGGATGCCCGTTACGTCTTTCCGCTCCCAGCATCGGGGCGGCAGGGGAGTGACGGGAATGACGACAAGGGAAGAGGACAAGATAGAGAACATATTCATTGCCTCTACCCACTCGTACATACTCTTCTTCACGAACAAGGGCAGGGTGTACCGCGTTAAGGTGCACGAGCTCCCCGAAGCCAGCCGCGCCGGCAAAGGCCAGTCCATAGCTAACATACTGCAGGTGGGGGAGGGGGAAAAGATAACCGCCGCCATACCCGTGCCTGACGTGGAAAAGAAGATCTTCCTGGTAATGGCGACCAAGCACGGCATAATCAAGAAAACCGAACTCGCCCAGTTTTCCAACATAAGGAGGAGCGGCATAATAGCCATAGCCCTCAAAGGCGGAGACGAGCTTAACTGGGTGAAGGAAAGCAACGGCAAGAGGGAGATTATCATAGGGACACAGAACGGAATGATAATCAGGTTCAACGAAAAGGACATAAGGCCCATGGGAAGATCTGCCGCGGGCGTGAAGGGGATCACGCTAAAGAAGGGGGACAGGGTCGTTTCAATGGACATAATAGAAGGCAAGCCGGATATTCTCGCGGTGAGCGCGGGAGGCTTCGGCAAGAGGATGGAGATAGACGAGTTCAGGGGGCAAAGAAGGGGAGGAAAGGGGATGACCGCCATGAAGCTCCGCGACAAAGACAGGGTTGCCGGCATGAGGCTTATCCTGCAGGACGACGAATTGCTTTTCGTGACCGCCAAGGGGACCATGAGCAAGCAGGACGCCAAGGGCATATCAACACAGGGCAGGTACGCCAAGGGCGTGCGCGTTCAGAGGCTCGACAAGGGAGACCACATCGTAGACTTCGCGAGAGTGTTAAAAGGTGAAGCGATCTAAAGAGAAGAAACAGCCGGACAGCGGCTTGAAAGAAAAGGCGCTCAAGGCCATCCTCGCCGTTTTCGTAGCGTTCCTCATAGGGGCCTTCGTTTACTTTCTTGTCATTAAGGCAGGCACGCCCGGAGAGGGCAAGGTCAGGATATTTTTTCTCAAGGGAGAGGGCATAAGCTCGGTGACCAGAGAGGTGCCGAAAGGGAAGGGGAGCGCGCCCTTTGCCGCTAGGGAGCTTTTGAAGGGCCCGACTAAGCCGGAAAGGGAGGCGGGCTATTTTTCCGAAATTCCCGCGGGCGTTCGCCTCCGATCCATCGCCATTGAGGGAGACACGGCGGTGGTAGATCTTTCGTCAAACATTGGGGAGTACGGAGGCGGCACGGCGCGGGTCGAAGGCATAGTTGCCGAGATCGTTTATACACTTACCGACCTTAGCGGGGTGGAACGCGTCAGCATTCTTGTTGACGGGAAATCCGGAGTGGCGCTCGGAGGGGAGGGGTACATAATCGACAGGCCCCTCGGCAGGAGGGACGCCCAGCTTTGAAATGGTGGATTGCAGCCCTGGCCTATATGGCTCTGATTTTTTACCTGTCCTCAATGCCCGCGCCCGATATCACCAGAGAGGTCCCCATAATATACCGCATTAAACTTGTTCATATAGTGGAATACGGCATATTGGGGGCGCTTCTTTTTCTTGCGGCGCGCGAGACTATGAGCATGGGTCCGGTCGGAGCGGCCGTTTTTGCCGTTTTAGCAGCGTCTGCCTACGGAATATCCGACGAGGTGCACCAGCTTTTTGTTCCTATGAGGTCGGCCAGCGCCGTAGACGTGATCGCTGACGCGCTGGGGGCAGCCCTTGCCCAGCTCGGCCTACTAAAGCTTAAAAAGCCCGTCATCTAAGGCAATGTTGGGCTTGATATCGTAGTAGGTAACGTCGACCACCTCGACCGAGCCTTCCCGCTCAACGATTTTCTTGATGAGCCACGTATCCGGATCCACGAGTACGGTTTTTGTGTCGCTCCCCTTCGCGGTATTAAGGGCCATGTAATCCCTGCCATCCAGCTTTTCGGCCTCGAGCGAGACCTCGTCCGTGTCGACGGCCTTCTTCATTTCATCGATAAAATGCCTGAAATGCGACTGTTTCAGCGTATGCCCCCTTATCGTTGTGACCAGGGGGTCATCGAGATCAAGCGTGAGAACTATCCACGACAGCCACCCGCCCTTTATCCCTTTTACCTTGCCCTCTTTGTCAAGAACGGCCACGGCCCCGCTGTCTCCTTTCAGCACCTCGACCCTTACGAGCTCCGGACGCCTGAAGGAGATCTTGTATATCTTATCCTCCCTTGATTTCCCCTTCACGTAGTGGGCGTCTGCAGTGCAGGTGTAGCCGTCGATCCTTGAAAAGGCTTCGTCCATATTTGACACAACGTCCCTGGCCGCGAGCCCTGAGGCGCAGGACGAGGAAAGGACCAGCGCGGCGATGCAGACGGGAATGGCGCCTCTCATTTCAAGCCTTTCAGCGCTTCCGAGAAGGCGTCAATGTCGCTTTTTTTCGTCAGCTCCGTAACGCAGACGAGCGAGGAGCCGGCGGGATTCTTGAGGGGAAGCCCCCCGACGAAGCCCTTTTTCAGCAGGGCCCTGTTGGCCTTCTCAGGAGAGACCGGCATGGAGAGAACGAACTCCTTGAAGACCTTTGCCCGGAAGGGTATGCCGTAGCCCTTGAGGCCGCCAAGAACGCGTCTGGCGTAATTGGCTTTCTGAAGGCAGTGTTCCGCCGCCTCCCTTAGCCCGCGCCTACCCATTGCTGACAGGTATGCGGTGGTCGCAAGGGCGTTCAGCGCCTCGTTCGTGCAGATGTTGGATCCGGCGCGCTCTCTCCTTATGTGCTGCTCCCTGGTCTGAAGGGTCAGGACGAAACCGCGCCTTCCCTGAGAGTCTGTTGTCGCACCGGAAAGCCTTCCCGGCATAAACCTGAGAAGATCACCTTTGGCGGCGAATATGCCCAGCCCGGGCCCGCCGAAGGAAAGAGGGCTGCCCAGATATCCGGCTTCGCCCGTGACGATATCGGCTCCGCAGTCCGCCGGCGGCTTCAATATGCCGAGCGACAGGGGATCGACAGACACAATCATAAGCGCTCCGCGCTTATGGAGCGCATCCGCCAGCTCTCCCAGCTCCTCCTCAATGCATCCGAAGAAGTTCGGCTGCGACACTATCGCGCATGCCGTGTCGTCATCTATGGCGCTGAGCGCGGCCTTCATATCAATGATCCCGGAGGGCGACAGGGGGATATCCTCGGCGGTCCACCCGGAGAACTGGCCGTAAGTTTTCACAACAGCCCTGTAGTTCGGGTGAAGCGCGGACGACACCAGCGCCTTTCCCTTCCCGGTGAAGCGGCATGCCAGCGAGACAGCTTCCGCCGCGGATGAGCCGCCGTCGTACATTGACGCGTTGGCGGCGTCCATGCCGGTGAGGCTGCATATCATCGACTGGAACTCGTAGATCGCCTGAAGGACTCCCTGGCTGAGCTCGGGCTGGTAGGGGGTGTATGATGTGTAGAACTCGGAGCGCCCGGTCAGGTGCTTAACGACGGAAGGCACGTAATGCCTGTACGATCCGCCTCCGAGGAAGGAAACAAGCCCCGCCTTGTTCCTGCCTGAGAGCGATTCCAGATGCTCCATAAGCTCCGGCTCTGACAGGGGAGGCGGAAGGTCGGGAGCGGAGGCCGCCTTTGCCTCTTTTGGAAAAAGCTCATCGACCGACGATACTCCCGCGCCGGAGAGCATCTCCCTCCTGTCGGCCTCAGTGTTGGGGGTGTAGCTCACGTCCTATTTACCGAGCTGGCTCTCGTAGTCCTCTGACGACAGGAGGTTGTTCAGGTCGGAAGGAGAAGCCATTTTGACCTTTACTATCCAGCCCTTGCCGTACGGGTCGCTGTTGATCGTCTCGGGCTTTTTGGACAGATCCTCGTTGATCTCGGCAACCTCTCCGCTTACGGGGCAATAGAGGCTTGATACGGTTTTAACGGATTCGACAACGCCGAACTCGTCCATCTGCTTCAGCTTCGCACCCACTTTTGGCAGCTCAACGAACACAATGTCTCCCAGGCTGTCCTGAGCGTGATGTGTTATTCCGATGGTGGCGGTGTCTCCGGACACTTTTACCCACTCATGCTCTTTGCTGTATTTCAGTTCTTTCGGGTACAATACAATTCCTCCATTCAAAAACTAGCCTTCGGACGACTCCCTCTTCTTTATCCTCAGGCTGAAGTATCCAAAAACGAGGCCCGCCACTACTATTCTGGCCAGGCTGTCCCCGAGCCTCTCCATTACCATT
>Ga0180434_10000223_pt1 | contig 88988 bp, 73 predicted proteins | sample SS_ome_7_FD_132453 | JGI IMG/M metagenome (GOLD analysis project Ga0180434, IMG submission 132453) | Hypersaline lake sediment archaeal communities from the Salton Sea, California, USA - SS_1_D_2 metaG | ecosystem: Environmental > Aquatic > Non-marine Saline and Alkaline > Hypersaline >... | reverse complement strand
TGACACATCATCCTTCTCCTGAGTCAAACTTACCAAAAAGAAATAAAATGTCAAGGAATGTGGGGGTTTTTTCGCCAGAAAGAGTCCTTTTTGAAAACCTTTCCCGGTGTACCTGCCCGCTATTTCCACCCGCCCATCTGATTTCTCTTCCCGGCAGGGTTGGCCGGCACACGATCCTCTTTTCCATTTTTGGAATAGATGGAATAACCGCTATTTACAAAGCGGCGGGATTGATTTACACTGATCCCGGCAGGAGGGAGATATGAAAAAACCGGTCACGATTGTCCTGGGGGGACTTCTGATGCTGGTCGCATCCGGATGTGATCCCGGCAACAAGGTGGATTTCTCCGGGCGGTTTTACGTCACCCTGGGACCCAACCCCCGGGGCACCATGGACTTCACCCGGACCGCCGGCGGTTATGATTTTGTCCTCACCGGGGCGGGATACCACGTGCAGGGAACCGCCACCGGAACCGGGGACACCCTCACCCTCAAAGCCGACCTGCCCCCCCTGGGGCCCTTCACCGCCACCCTCACCTCGACGGACGAGGGCGAAACCTTCACCGGCGCCTGGACCATTGCCGGAAACACTCTGCATGAAGGCACCCTGTCCGGGACCCGGATCCCCTGGCCCACATATCACCTGGACCTGTCAGCCATTCCTGCCCTCATCACCCATCACTGCCTGGATCCCCGGCAGCAGCAGCGGGTGTCCCGTTTCCGCTCCGCCCACGGGCTGGACTACTCCGATGATTTTGAGAGCTGCCGGAGCATGAAACACAGTTTTGACCTCCTCGCCGGGATCGACCCCCAAGACCGCCGGATCCTGGCGCCCTTTGACGCCACGGTCATCGGCCGGCTGGAGGACTGGGAAGGAAACACCCGGTGGAAAGGCACCACCATCGGCCTGCAGTGCGAAGCCAGTCCGGCCTTCTGGGTGCTGATCTTTCACGTCAACCTCGATGAAGACCTGCAGGTGGGAGACCGGATCAGCGGGGGGGAACAGCTGGGCCGGCCCCAAAAGGCGGACGGAGGGACCACCATCGCCGTATGGGTACACACCCCGGCGGGAGACCGGCTGCTCTCCTACTTTTCGGTGCTGACCGACGCCCGGTTTGCCGACTATCAACTGCGGGGGATGAATTCCCGCGGCTCGGCAATCATCAGCCGGGCCCGGCGGGACGCCGATCCCCTGACCTGTGACGGGGAGGAATTCACCGGTACCGGCAGCCTGCCCGACTGGTACTGTTTTCAATAACGAACCGGAGACTACCGCGTCTCCCCCAGCCACCGGACCGCCGCTTCTTCACTCTCAAACAGCTGCAGGGCCAGCCCCCGGTTGCGGGCCACGTTCTCCAAAAACCGCAGGTAGTCGTAGCGGTCAGGGGGATAGACCACCGCGAAGCGCAGCCGGGCCGCTTCCCGGACCAGGCGGGAGGCGAAGCCGAAGGTATCCAGGGTGTCGGGGAAAGTCTGAACCCGGGCAGCCACCACCAGAACCCGGTTCAGACCGCGGGTCCTGTGCAGCCGGAGGGTTTCCCGCAGGGTATACTCCAGAACATCCCCGTCGATTTCATCCCGGGGTTCCACCCGGATGATCTTTTCCTCTTCCATGACCGACACGATATCCGGCACCATCCGTCCTCTTCGCCCGGGCGGATCTCCTTTCCTTCCGCCGGTATCAAAGATTATACTTCCCTGAAAATGAAAAAGTCAAAATACCCCGGGTAAAATGACCTTCTTTCTGCGAATTCAGCCGATTTCCTTGACCCGGCCGACGGCCCCGCTGGTCAGCCGGACCTTGATCCCGTGGGGGTGGGTGGGGCTGCGGGTCAGGATATCCCGGACCACCCCGGCGGTTCTTTTCCCGGTCCGCTGGTCTTTTTTCAACACGATCCGGACGGACATTCCGGGCCGGATATCAGATCTGCGGGTACCGTCCATGGCCTCATTATAACTGAAACCCGGTCCCAATAGAAAGCCCCCCGGATTGATCATCCGGATCTGTTTGCCGGCAGGTACTACTTTTTCCTTCTTTCCACCCTCTAACCCGTTAACGCTTTCACCCGCTAACAGCCGCCAGCTGTGTGAGGTGGTGAAGGTTACTTCGGCATCTCCGTCTTATACTTCGCCACGAACCCTTCCCCCTCTTCGTCTTCCCCCGCCAGCCAGGCATAGCCGCCGGCAAAAAACGGACCCGCCAGCAAAACCGATCCTTCTTCTATTTTAAATATCCCGCGATAGAGGAATTCACCCTCCGGAGACACGATATCCATCTCCTGGATATGGGTGGGTACGAAGTGGGACTGGAATATATAAAGCAGGTCGTCGTAGGTGTCTATATTTGAGAAGCAGGTCACTTCATCCCGCAGGGTCTTGGCCATGGCAATGGCCAGTTCTTTGGGGGCAAAGCCCTTGGCCAGGCGGATCAGGACGTCTTCCCGTTCCTTGAGGGTCACCGGATTTCCTTTGCGTTGCAGGGTGAAACTGCCGTGGGGCGTGGCCTGGATGTCGGTGATGTATATTTTGTACTGGTGGTTCATCCCGTAATAGATCCGGTCCTGATAGCGGCCGAAAACCATCATCGGGGTAATGCTGGGAACCACCAGATTGGCGGTGCCCCGGTCGGTCCGCAACACCCCGCTGTCAAAAACCGTGAAATCGGCAATCACCCGGTCCTCGCCGGTCTTGAGGTTGATGTAGCGCATCTGGGCCTCTTCAGAGGGCAGACCGGCGATAGTGACGGGGGCGGAGATGTACTCGTCCAGGTTGATAAAGAGGTTGGCGCCGGCGGTTTTCCGGCGGGAGGTGGTGTATTCTCCCCGGTCGGTAAAATAGTGGAACCTGTCCGGGTCTTCGATCACCAGGGTATTTCCCACGGCGGTGAGGTCCGCTCCTCCGATGTTTTTGACCTGCCCGGGCCCTTCTCCCTGACTGCCGAAGGCAGCCAGAAATTTGCCGTTTTCGTCAAATGCATAGTATTCCCGGTTTTTCAGGTCCCGCAGCCCCACGTGGCCGGAATCGGTAATATCGATGTCGGCCACCATTCCAAAGGGATTTTCCCCGGCGGTATAGGTACGCCACACCTCTTCCAGGGGAAATCGATAGGTTCCCTTCAGGGGGTTTTCGGGATTGACGACTTCTTTGGCCAGCAGCATCCCCCCCCCGACCCACAGGGCCATCAGGGCCGGTAAAACGAATTTCATGTGAATGGATTTTTCCATAAAAACCCTCCCGTGTTCAAATTGTCACAGCTTGAATTGATTCTAAGGACATATCTCGGAAACCAAAATAGGAAAGCAGTGCCATTTTTCACACTTTCCCCAAAATGCAGCTGCGCATATCATGGAACGCACCGGCGCCGGAAAAAGTTCATATTTTTTTCCCCGGGGGGAATTTTTGGCCGCTCCGTCTGAAAGGAAGCCCGGATTTACTTGACCACCACCCGGACTTTGTCTTTCAGCAGGGCCTGGAATTTTTTGACATCTTCCTTGCTGCCCTCGGCCAAACCGTAGTGGAAGGGGATGGCCACCGAGGCCCCCACGTCCAGGACCGCCGCCGCCGCCTGTTCCACGGACTCCATGGTATAGGTCTGCCCCAGGGGCATAAATGCAATGTCGCAGGTTATCTTTTTCATCTCCGGGATCCGCCCGGTGTCCCCGGGGTGATAGACCTTCACCCCGTCAATCTCCAGCACGTATCCCACCCAGCGGTTGCTTTTGGGATGGTAGTCCTTGCCGGGGTTATAAGCCGCCACCACCTCCACAAAGATTCCCTCCAGGTCGAAATGTTCGCCGGGGGCCACCGCCCGGGTCAGGGTATAGCCCGCCCCTTCCACTTTCTTTTGGATGGTGGCGGGGGCGACCAACTTCGTATCGGGACCGGTAACCATTTTCAGATCCTTCGGTGAAAAATGGTCCCCGTGACCATGGGTGATCAGCACCAGGTCCGCCTTGACGGGCTTTTGGACCATGTAGGGATCGAGGTAGATGATCTTCACCCCCAGGTCGATCTTGATGGAGGACTGTTTGTCCCAGCTGATCATCTGCACCAGGGTATCCACCTTGTCTGCGTGTTCATCGGCCGCCAATACCCCTCCGGCCATCCCCAGCAAAACGATTCCCCCCATAATTATCGATACAATTTTCATTTTGCCTCCTTGTCTCATTGATCTTTTTTCATGGTAATCCAGGGCAACAAGGTTGTCAAGGTTGACAAAACCGATTCGAATTTTCAAAATAACACCAATGGGCTATTTAAATTTAAAGGGAAAAACCGGTACCATAGTGCCAACGGCATTGGGTCTGATAAACAGGGAAAATGCCGGCAGGAGGTGAAATGAGACATTTGATGTTCTTTCTTTGGATCCTGACCGTAATTGCTCCGGGGTACGGGGAGAAGATCGCCGAGTTTCCACAGGTGATGAAACCCAAAAAAATTCTGCTCGACGGCAACCGCCTGGTTATCGGGCTGGACCAGGAGTATACCGTGCAGGTCTATTCCAACCCCGGCTTTGAATTGCAGGCCCGGTTCGGGAAAAGGGGAGAAGGGCCCGGGGAGGTGAGACGCACCCCCCTGGTATTCGCCCGGACCGATTCCTACCTGCTCTTTTCCCGGGGGAAACTGCTCTGGTTCTCCAAAGAGGGAGAACTCCAAAAAGAGATGAAAATCAGCCGGGAGTACCTGTATGTCAAACCCGTTGCCAAATATTACGTGGCCGCCCGGGATTTTTTTGATCCTGAAGATTTCTCGCACACCATGAAGTTTTATCTGCTCGATTCAAAAACCAGTATTGTAAAAGAAATTTACCAGGGTGACCGGGACGTGAATACCGCCCGGGGTATGGTTTTCGAAGAATTCAGAATGGTCACCCATTTTCTGGGAGTTGAGACCCATGGGGATAGAATCTTCATCGGAGACAGCCGGAAGGGATTTCATATCGACGTCTTGAATGCCCGGGGTGATCATCTTTATGCCATCCATCCGGATGTAAAAAGAGTGCGGGTAAGCAAAGATTTCCGGCAGAAGATCACCGATGAATTCAGGTCCCATGAAAGCGAACTGTGGCCACTGATTCGGAACGTCATGACCTTCTACGAATATTTCCCGGCCATTCGAAACTTTACGATTGCAGATGGCCGGATATATGTCACCACCCATCACAGTCAGGATGACCGGCAGGAACTGATCACCCTGGATCTGAAAGGAAACATCCTCAACCGCAGGCTGATTCCCTTCCAGTCATGGCGGATTCGAAAATTCTACGGAAACCCGGTGGACCTCTTTGCCATCAGGGACGGGAAGCTGTACGAACTGGTGGACAACGATCAGACAGAAGTTTTTGAGTTGCATGTCACCGGCCTGGAAGAATTCTGACTGGGTATTCCCAGGGAATCAGGAGGTGGTTTCAAAACCGCTTCCTTTTAAAGGGATTGTAAAAAATGGGGTATTGGCCCGGTTTACAATACAGAGAGACCCAACTTGAATCCTGAAATTGTATGCGGAAAGAAACCTTGAGATTCAATTGGTATTGTATTAGACTGTGTTATGATCTCTGAGAATCCATGAACAAGCAAATGAAATACAGCATACAACCGGCCAAAGATGGCACTCACATCGTGCTGCGGATCAAAAGCGACTTTACCGGGGGGCAGATGATGGAAAGGATCATCGAGGCCCACGACCTTGGTAAGAAGCTGAAAACCAACCGGTACCTGGTGGATGTCCGGGGAGCCCGCAACATCGATACCACCCTGGACAACTATCATTTCGCCCACGCAGACATGAAAAAATCAAAAGGCGTCAACCTCACGGCCAGAGTAGCCGCCCTGGTCAGCGTGGGGGACCACTCCCACGATTTCATAGAGACCGTCCTGTACAATGCCGGGTATTCCTTGAAAATCTTTCACGAACTCAAAGAAGCAAAGAACTACCTGAAAGAGTGAGACAGTGCCTGGAGTAAAGGGGCCATCTCTTTCACCCGGCCGGATGGAATAAAAAAAAGGGGATCTTTTCAGGCAAGATCCCCGGCGTTCCGATCTATTTGAATCAATAAGCTGTTGGTCAGGGAAGAATATCTTCGTCCCAGTCAAAATCCTCCAGAAAGTCAAACACCCCCTCCAGGCTGTCCATCACCGAGCGGTTGATCTCCTCCGCCAGTCCTTCCAGACGAATTTCCAGGTCTTCCAATCCTTCCAGGCGGATATCCAGGTCTTCCAGCGCCTCCAGGCCTTCCAGGCGGATATCCAGGTTGTCCAGGGCCTCCAGACCCTCCAGCCTTATCTCCAGGTCATCCAGGCATTCCAGGGCTTTGAGTCCCGACAAATCCACCCGGATATTCTCCAGGGCTTGCAACCCATCCAGACCGCGGATCCGGATGTCCAGATCGCGCAGGGCCTCCAGGCCTTTGACCTGCACCCGGCAGGGAAGTTCTTCCTTCTTGCGGTCCTGATCCCGGCCCACCAGTAAAAAGGCAAAGCAGACCAGCAGAACCAAAACGGTCACCGTTTTCCATGATTTCATCATCTGATCTCCCGATCTTTCATCTATAACCTATAACGATTTTTGGGGCGAAAAGGTTACAACAAAAAGAGGATGTCGGGAGAAAAAACCCGTGAACCGGGGTCGGAGGGAAGAACCGCGAGAAGAAACCACCGGCCGGGCGGGGAAAATCCCGCCCGGCGAGGTGGAATCACTCCTTTTTTACCACAAAAAAACTTTGAAAAACCGGCTTCAGAGCAGCAGGATCAGCCCGAAGAGAATCCAGCTGATCGGCATGATCTGCATCAGGAAGGTCAGGCTGAAAAGACCGATGACCATCAGCAGTATCAGGATGCCGTAAATCAGCAGAATCCATCCCAGGATGTTCACCACTCCCTTGCGGTCAATGATCACCATGATGCCCACGATCACCATGATGATGGGCATCCACCACTGCTTGAAGGAAGTGAACACATTCAGGGACTCCAGCAGTCCCAGAATCCCGATGACCAGCAGGGCCAGGCCGATGTGGGTGGGGCTCCCCTTTTTGTCTGCCATATCTACCTCCTTTGGTTAATGAAACATGATATTGTACAACTGTTCAGATTGTAAAAAGAAAATAAAAAAAAATCAAAAAAATTTATTTTTGAACAACTCCTCTATCGATTGAGAGGAGACAGCGGGAGGCAGAAAAACCTTACAACTCGTACTTTTTGGTTTTCTGGATCAGGCTGACCCGGGAGATCTTGAGGATCTTGGCGGCCTGGGTCTTGTTGTTTCCGGTGTACCGGAGGACTTTTTTGATATGTTCCTTTTCCATCTCCTCCAGGGACTTGGGGATGAAATCATCGGCCAGGGGCTCGGCGAAGCTGGTGTTTTCCAAAAAATAACTGGGCAGGGATTTTTTCTTGAGTTCCTGGGTGGTCTCCACGATAATGGCGGAATTGATCAGGTTCATCAACTCCCGCACATTGCCCGGGAAGGGGTAACTGTAAAAGAGCTTGAGCACCGGTTTGGATATCTTCCGGACGTTCTTGCCGTATTTCTGGTTGTACTTCTTTAAAAAATGCTCCGCCAGCACCTTGATGTCGTCTCCCCGTTCCCGCAGGGGCGGCAGGTATATGGAGTTGATGTTCAGGCGAAAGAACAGGTCCTTGCGGAAATTTCCCTTGTCGATCTCGTCGTAGAGGTTCTTGTTGGTGGCCACGATGATCCGCACGTCCACGTGGATGTTCTGGGTGGAGCCCAGCCGGTAAAACTCCTCTTCCTGGAGCACCCGCAGAAGCTTGACCTGGATGGGCAGGGACAACTCGCCGATCTCGTCCAGAAAGAGAGTCCCGCCGTTGGCCTCCTCTAAAAAACCCTTCTTGTCCGATACCGCCCCGGTAAAGGATCCCTTGGCGTGGCCGAAAAACTCGCTGGAAAAAAGATCGTTGGCGAAAACCCCGGCGTTGACGGCGATGAACTTCTTGTCCTTGCGCTCCGAAAGATTGTGGATGGCCTTGGCGATCAACTCCTTGCCGGTGCCGCTTTCTCCCCAGATCAGTACCGAGTTGTTGGTCCGGGCGAATTTTTCCACGTAGTGGAAGATCTTGAGCATCTTTTTGTCCCGGGTGATAATCTCCCTGAATTCCTTCTTCCCGGCCAGGCTTTCCAGTGAAGCAGCCTCCTCATCGGATTCCAGCCGCCGGCTTTCCCGGTTTTCTTCCGCCGCCCGTTCCAGGATGTTGAGCAGATTCTGTTCCTCGATGGGTTTGACCAGGTATTCAAAGGTACCCAGTTTCATGGCCTTGACCGCCAGTTCGATATCCTCCACCCCGGTCAGAACAATGGTGGTGATGTTGATATTGTGGTCTTCGATATATTTGAGGATGTCCAGCCCGGTGACCTGGGGCATGTCCATGTCCAACAGCAGGATATCGTACTCTTCCTTCTTGAGAATATCAAAGGCCTGGCTGCTGTCCTGCAGCATCTTGCCCTGATACTTACCGGACTGCAGCAGAAAAATCCGGATGAAATTCAGGATGGCCTGATCGTCATCGATTACCAGTACTTTGGTCATGGTTTGTCTCCGGGCAGATTGATGGTGAAAACGGTGCCTTCCCCCTCCTTGCTGTTCACCATGATCCGGCCGTTGTGTTCCTTGATGATGCCGTAGGATATGGAGAGACCCAGGCCGGTGCCGCCGCGGGCCCGTTTGGTGGTGAAAAAGGGGTCGAATATGGATTTGCGGGTTTTCTGATCCATGCCCACCCCGTTGTCCGATACCATCACGGTCACCTCGTTGCTCTTTTCATGGTAATCGGTGACCACCTTGATCACGCCTTTCTGACCCTCGGGAATGGCCTGGGAAGCGTTGACCAGCAGATTGACCACCACCTGTTCCAGCTTCTGGAGGTTCCCCTTGACTCCGGGGATTCCTTCCTGCAGACGTTTCTGCACGGTCGCAGTCTTGCGGAGCTGGTTGCTGACCAGCCGCAGGCTGCTTTCCACCACCTGGTTAATGTCCACATCGTCGTCGAGGGTGCCCTCGTCCTTGCGCGCGTAATTGCGCAGGCCGTAAACGATCTTCTTGATCCGCTCGGACCCCTCGACCATGTCCTCGATCAGGACCGGTATGTTTTCCCGGAACACCTCGTAGTTAAGGCGGGCAATCTTCAGGTTCGAATCCTTTCGGCCCTCCCGCTCCAGGATGGGAAAGATATCCTCCATGGCCTCCTGGATAATCCTGATGTTGCCCCGGATGAAGGTGTTGGGATTGTTGATTTCGTGGGCGATCCCGGCGATCAGTTTCCCCAGGGAAGCCAGCTTGTAGGACTGGATCAACTGGAACTCCATGTTCTTGGCCTTGGTCACATCCTTGCAGATCTCCAGCACCGTCTCCACCTGGTTTTTTTCATTTTTCACCGGAAAAAACTGCAGGTCAAAGTAGGTGCTGTTGCTGATCCGCTCGATATTGATGGCCCGCCCCTCATTGAAAACCCGGGTAAGGGGACAATCGGCACAGGAACGGGAATGTTCAAAGAGGGCCTGGAAACATTTGTCTCCCTCCTTGATCCCCGGCCGGTTGCTGAGGATGATATTGCGGTCCCGGTCCACCATGATAATCCGCCCTTCCATGGCATTGAGCATGGCCTCCAGCTTGGTCCGACTCTGCCCGCATTCCTCGGTCAGTTCCAGCAGTTTCTTGTTTTTTCGCAACAGAATTTTGCGCTGTTTTTCCAGGTCCGCCCGGCTTTCCACCCGCTCGATGGTCTTGGAAAAAGAGAGGCTGATCTCGTCGATCAGCTGTTTCTCCTCCTTGAGAAAAGTCTCCTGGCGGCTGTAGGAAACCTTGAGGTACCCGCGCTTTCTCCCATGGGTAATGATGTCGGAAGAAATGGCCGTCTTTTCCGGCCTGTCGTTGAGTCGATAGGTGTTTTTGTCCATCACAAAGGTCACATTGGCGATCTTGGAAAACTGCACCCCCTTTCGGATGGGGGGGAGAGAATTTTCGATCGCCTCTTTCAGGGTGGTGGCCTGGTCGATGGCATTGCTGACACTGTACAGGCAGGTCAGTTCCTTGACCCGTTCCTTGAGGGTCTGCTCCACCTGGTCCAGGTCCCCGTTGCGGCCCGGGCCCCGTCGCTCCTCCCTGAAGAGCACCAGGGACCCTCCTTTGCCCAGTGGCTGGTAGCGGCCGGTCAGTTTCTGATCGCCGATCCGCAGGGACCCGGTTTCCCGGTTCTTTTTCAATTCCTGCAGCTCCCCTTCAATCCGGCGCCGTTCTTCGGGATCGCTGAAGTGGTCCAGGAAATTTTTTCTGGGGGGTTTGGAACCCAGCAGCTTCTCTGCCAGGGGCCGGCCCACGGTCACCAGTTGAAACCGGGCGTCCAGGACCAGGGTGTTGTCCAGCAGCCGGTCAAAGGGATTTTCTTGCTTGAGGCTCGCCATACGGGGCCATTATAACATTAATTTCCCTTTAATTTTAGTGACAAAGTACTTTTCCGACAACAGAATGGACTGGTCTTTCTGCCGGAAAGAACGGGTGCTGGTGGGAAATAGGGCAAAGGCCGGTTTTTTGACCCGGGGGGCATGGCCCGCCGAGAAAAGGTCCCGTCCCCAGATGTCCCCCGGTCGGACCTCCTGGTAGTAACGGTTCACCCGGCGGATTTCATCCAGGATCACCGCCGGCAGGTCCCCCCGATAGGCCGGGGCGAATCCGCTGTAAATCCGGTTGATCAGCTCCAGGTTGTCCATCCCGGTGCGGGGTTCATTCATCCGCTCCTTGCGCTGCACCCGCCGTTCCGCCGAGGTGAAAGAGCCGGTTTTTTCCAGGTGATTGGCCATGGGCAGCACCACCTCGGCCTGTTCGGTGCTCTCGCAAGAATAGACATCGCAGACCATCAGGAATTCCACGTTGGCCAGGGAACGCACCGATTCCATATGGCTGAAGGGATTCTCACCGAAGACCAGGGCGCCCCGGATATTTTCCCGGATGCTGTCGTAGGTCATCTCCTCGCCGGTGAAAACCGCCGGCAGGTCAGCTTCCCACAAACGGGCGATCCGATCCACCTCGGTTTTTTCCTCCGGGGTGACGTAACCGGGCAGGTAGCGGGGATGCACCCCCATATCCATCAGACCGGTGGAATTGGAATAGTCCCGCAGCACGATGATCCCGCTGTGGGGCTGACCCACCCGGCCGGTGAGCATCAGGTAGTTGAGAGCGGCGTCCAGGTCATGTTCCGCCTTTTCCTTGAGGTTGTCGATGTTGGTCACCAGGGTGACCCGGTGTTCCCGGTTGACCAGCTGGGCGATGAATTCATCGTATACCTCCCGGGAGACCCCGCAGAGCCGGCAGACTTCCGCCGGATCAAACTCCTCGACCTGTTCTTTCAACCGGGGAAAATTGTCAATCCGGTCCCCGACTTTGGGATCGTGGCACTTCTGCCGGATTACCTCCCGGACCAGCCCGTTGAAGAGCACGGTATTGGTTCCCCGTTTGGTATCCACCCACAGGTGGGCAAAGGGGGTGAGTTTGGTTTCATTGGAATTGATTTCGATGATCCGGGCCCCCCGTTTGCCGGCAGACTTGATCTTCTGGGCGATGATATGGTTCTCTTCGGTAAAATCAGTGTTGAAGGTCACCACCACATCGCTTTCCTGCATCTGGTCAAAGTCCGTGGTGCTCACCGCCATCCCGATGGACCGGTCCACCCGATCGCCGTGAAGACCGCTGAGCAGGTTGGAGAAACTGTGAATCCGGTTGGTGCCGATTCCCCTGCGCGCCAGCTTGTTCAAAAGATAAAGTTCCTCATTGGACAGTTTCGGGCTGGCAAACACCCCGATGGATCCCGGCCCGTATTTCTCCACCAGATCCCGGATCCGCTTCTGCGTATGCTGGACAGCCTCTTCCATGGAAACCGTACGGGGCTTGCCTTCCCGCTGGATGGCGGGTTTCAACAGCCGGTCCAGTTCCTGCAGGTGACGGTACCCGAAACGCCCTTTGACACACAGATAGCCCTGGTTGTGGGATCGCAGGACCGCTTCGTTCTGGGCATTGGATATGTAATAAATATCATCGGAAATCTTCCGGTAGTTGAGGTTGCACCCCAGGGAGCAGAAATTGCAGATGGAGGCGTGGTTCTCCCGGGGAAGGGTGCCCACCACCTTGTAGGGATATTTTTCCGTAATGGCGCCGGTGGGACAGGCATCGATGCAGTTGCCGCAGGAGATACAGTTGGTCTCCATCAGGGCATTCTCCATGGCCGGCCGGGCCACCGCCGAAAAACCCCGGTAGACGAAACCCAGGGCGGACACCTTGAGCATTTCCGAACAGGTCCGGATGCAGCGTCCGCAGTTGATGCACTTGTTGGCATCCAGGCTGATGAAGGGATGGCGATTGTCCACCTGGTACTTGCGGACCTCACCCACGTAATTGCTGATATCCAGCTGGTATTCATCGGCGTACCTGCGCAGGGCGCAGTCATGGTACTCGGTGCAACCGCACTCCAGGCAGCGCAGGGTTTCCTTCTGGGCCTGCTGCCGGGAAAATCCGAGTTCCACCTCATCGAAATTTTCTTTGCGTTCCCTGAGGGGCAGTTCCGGCATCTTTTCCCGCTTGATTTTCTGGTGATGGGAAAGTTCCGATTCCGTGACTTCGGCCAGGTTGTGCTTGAAGCTGTAGAACCTGACCGGCGGCTTTGAAGCCCGGCCGGTCTTCAGGTAACCGGAAATGGCCTCGGCGGCCCGGCGGCCGTGGCCGATGGCCGCCACCGCGGTCCAGGGTCCCAGCACCGCGTCTCCCCCGGCAAATACGCCCTTGACCGAGGTTTCGAAGGTGTCCTCCCTGACGATCAGGGTCCCCCAGCTTTCCAGGTCGCACCGGGTGGGGGAATCGTTGAAGGTCGTGTCCACCTTCTGGCCGATAGCCGAAATACAGAGGCTGCATTCGATGGTAAACTCGCTGCCCGCAATGGGAACCGGCCGGGGACGTCCCCCCTTTTCATCATCCACCAGTTCCATTTTCAGGCACTCGATCGCCTTCAGCCGGTCGCCCTCCCGGATCAACCGCTTGGGATTGCTCAGAAAGTGCATTTCCACCCCTTCTTCCCGGGCGGCCTTGACCTCCGCTTCGTGGGCGGGCATCTCCTTGATCGAGCGGCGGTACACCAGTTTGACCGAATCGGCGCCGCAGCGCAGAGCGGTCCGGGCGGCATCGATGGCGGTATTGCCGCCCCCCACCACAATCACCGTACCGGACAACTCCGGATTGCCCTTGATCTGACAATCCCGCAGGAATTCCACTCCCCGGACGATTCCCCCGGTATCATCTTCGTGCTCCAGACGCATGCTGCTGCCCGCCTGGGCCCCCACCGCCAGGTAGACGGCATCGAAACCCTGTTCTTTTAACAGTGAGTCCAGGGTAAAATCCCGGCCCAGTTCCCGGTTGCATTCCGCCTCGATCCCGGTATTCAGTATCCACTGGATCTCCCGGTCCAGGATATCCTTGGGCAGCCGGTACTCCGGGATCCCGTAGCGAAACATTCCGCCCAGTTCGGGCAGCTTTTCAAAAACCCTGACCCGGTGGCCCTGAAGCCGCAGGTAATAGGCGCAGGTGAGCCCCGATGGCCCGCCTCCGATGACCGCCACGCTTTTGCCGGTACCCCGGGGGATATCGGGACTCCACATGTCCTTGAGATCCGCATCCGCCACATAGCGCTTGAGAAAATTGATGGCCACCGGCTCATCGATGATACAGCGGCGGCAGACGGTTTCGCAGTCGCGGACACAGACCCGGCCGATGGCCAGGGGAAAGGGGTTGGTTTTCTTGACCAGCTGCAGGGCCTCATCGTGCTTGCCCATGGAAATAAGGGCGATATAGGTCTGGGCATCCACCGATGCCGGGCAATTATGGGTACAGGGACCGATGCAGTCCGCGTAGTGGTTGCTGAACAGCAATTCCAGGGCGGTTTTGCGGGCCCTGATCACCCGCTCGCTGCGGGTCTGGATTTTCATTCCCTCCCGGGGACGGGTGGAGCAGGAAGGGAGAAGTTTCTTCTGACCCTCCACCTCCACCACACAGACAAAACAGGAACCGTAAGGCTCCAGTCGCTCTTCGTGGCAGAGGGTGGGGATGTCATCGATCCCCTTTTCGGTCACGATCTCGTAGATGGTGGACGCGGGGTTCACCGGGTATTTTTTTCCGTTGATGGTGATTTCTATCTTTTTCATGGCGCTAGGCTCCTTATCCGGTCATGTCCGTATCACCGCATCGAAATTGCAGGCATCGTAGCAGTTGCCGCACTTGATACACAGGGACGGGTCCAGCACATGGGGTTTTTTCTTATCCCCGGTGATGGCATCGGTGGGACATTTTCGGGCGCAGAGGGTACAGCCGGTGCATTTGTCCGGATCGATGGTGTAGGTGACCAGCGAGGGACAGCTGTGGGCGGTACATTTCTTATGGATGATATGGTCTTCGTATTCGTTGCGGAAATACTTGAGGGTGGTGAGCACCGGGTTGGGGGCGCTCTGGCCCAGGCCGCAGAGGCTGGTGGTGATGATCTGATTGGCCAGGTCCTCCAGCAGGTCCATATCGCTTTCCTTGCCCTGCCCGTCACAGATCCGTTCCAGGATCTCCAGCATCCGCTTGGTGCCGATCCGGCAAAAAGTGCACTTGCCGCAGGATTCATTCTGGGTAAAGGTCAGAAAATACTTGGCCAGGTCCACCATGCAGGTGTCTTCATCCAGGACGATCATCCCCCCGGAACCCATGATGGCCCCGGTTTTTTTCAACTCGTCATAATCGATCTTCAGGTCGGCCATGCGGGCCGGAATGCATCCCCCGGAGGGCCCGCCCATCTGAACCGCCTTGAACTTCTTGTCCTGCTTGATTCCCCCGCCGATTTTAAACACGATATCGTGAATGGTGATTCCCATGGGGACTTCCGCCAGGCCGCTGTGCTTGACCTTGCCGGCCAGGGCGAAGACCTTGGTGCCGGCGCTTTTTTCCGTGCCGAACCGGTTGAAGGCCCGGGCCCCGTTCAGCAGGATAAAGGGCACGTTGGCCAGGGTTTCCACATTGTTGATATTGGTGGGTTTTCCCCACAGGCCCTTCTGGGCCGGAAAAGGCGGCCGGATCCGGGGCATGCCCCGTTTCCCCTCGATGGAAGCCATGAGCGCGGTTTCCTCTCCGCAGACAAAAGCCCCGGCCCCTTCCTTGATTTTCAGGTTGAAGGTAAAATCGGTGTCGAAGATTCCCTCTCCCAGAAATCCCTTCCGGGTGCAGTCATGCAGGGCGGTCCGCAGGCGCTCGATGGCTTTGGGGTATTCGGCGCGCACGTAGATGTACCCTTCATCGGCGCCGATGGCGTAGGCGGCGATGATCATCCCCTCGATCACCGCGTGGGGATTGCCCTCCAGAACACTCCGATCCATGAAGGCACCGGGATCCCCTTCGTCGGCATTGCAGATGACGTACTTTTTATTACCGGGGGCCTGCAGGGCCAGTTGCCACTTCAGGCCGGTGGGAAATCCGGCCCCTCCGCGTCCCCGCAGGCCCGATTCCTTGACGATGTCCACGACCTGGGCCGGGGTGTATTCCCCCAGCACCTTGCGGATGGCCGCATAGCCGTCGCAGGCCAGGTATTCATCGATGGAAGTGGGATCGATCCTCCCGCAGTTCTTCAAAACGATCCGTTCCTGGTTTTTAAAAAAATCGATCTGATCGGCCACATCCCCCACTGAGATCAGGCTGTCCCGGAGGGGATTTCCCTTCAGCACATGCTCCTCGACGATCTTTCTGGCCTTCTCGCTGGTGACCCGGGAATAGAGAAAACGGTCTTTGCCGTCGAAATATTCGAGCAGGACCTCGGCATAACAGTTGCCCATGCAGCCGGTCTCCTTGACCTCTACTTCCAGGTTGCGCTCTTTGACGGCCTCCTTGACGGTTTTCATCACTTCCAGCCCGCCGGCGGAGATTCCGCAGGTGCCGAGCCCTATCATTATTTCCTTCATGATGCAATCTCCTTGCGGTTTTTCCCTTTTTGGAGAATCACCGGGCCTGTTTCCGGATCCCCCTGATGATCTGCTGGGTCTTCTTGGGGGTAAGATTCCCGTGGGTGTCTTCGTTGATCATGATCACCGGGGCCAGGGAACAGCAGCCCAGGCAGGCCACCGACTGCAGGGTAAAAAGCCCGTCTTCAGTGGTTTCCCCCACCGGCACCCCCACCTCATTCTGCAGGGCCTTGATGATATCCTTGCCGCCGTTGACGTGGCAGGCGGTTCCTTCACAGATCTTGACCACATATTTTCCCAGAGGCTTGAGGCGAAACTGTGCATAAAAGGTTACCACGCCGTATATCTCGGCGGCGGGAATTTTCGCCAGTTCGCTGATGTAGTAGATCACCTTCTTGGGAATGTAGCCGTAGGATTCCTGAGCGGACTGCAGCAGGGGAATGAGGGCCCCGATGTCTTTGCGTTTCTTGATCAGGTCCACCTTGAAAGACTTGATCTCTTTTTCAATCAAGCTGATATTTTCATTTCCCGTTTCCATGGAAAACTCCTAAAATTGAACCATAATTTGGCACCGGTGAACCCCGCGGACACCGGATCCGAATCGATTGGACACGCGTAAAAATCCATAGCAAAATGAAAGAGTATTATAACAAAAATACCGCTTAAATAAAGGGGAAAAAAAATTTTCCCTTTTTCACCGGTCCATAAAAAAAGGGCCTGCCCCCACGCGGGCAGGCCCTTTGATCGCAACCGGTTTTCCGGTTTGGGTTTACATCTCAAAAATATTGATCACCGGAAATTCCTTGACCTTTAAAATTCCGTTCATCGGAGCGATGCGTTCCTGGATCATCTTGTGGATTTCTCCGAAATAACTGCCGTGAACCAGCAGCATCAGGTCATAGCGCCCCCCGGTGGTATAATCGCAGGAAACCACGTTCTCGTTGAAACGAAGAGCGGTGTAGATGTTCTCCAGTTTTTCCTTCTCAATTTCCAGGGCGATGTAAGAGCAGACCCGGTTGCTCAGGTCCCGCTGTTTCTCCAGGTTCTGGTCGTTGTTGAAAAGAGCGTCTTCGCCGGTATCGATAATGCCGGCGATGTCCTCATCAAAGACCGGGTCTTCTACGGAGAGGTAGTCCACGGAGCCGATTCCATCCATGCCTTCCACCTGCTTTTTGAATTCCTGGCATTCGCCGTAGGATTTGCCCTGCACCAGCAGGATCAGGTCGTACTCCCCCTTCACGGCGTCACAATAGAGGACATTTTTTTCATAGTAGAGCTTGCGATAGGTCTCAAAGAAACGATCTTCCCGGTCCATCTTGACCAGCATGTAGGTGGACAGGCTTTTGTCAGGTTCGGGGGCCGGCTGGGTTTCGGCCTGCTCAGCAGTCTGTGAAAAGAGCTCCGCCAGCTGGTCCACGGAGAAGGGTTTTTCCAGAAAGGCCATCACCTTCAGATCCCGGATTTCCTGGGGATTGATCTTGTCCGCGTAACCGGTAATCAGGATCACCGGGATTCCCGGGTATTTGAATTTGATGATCTTGGCCAGTTGCGTGCCTTCGATATCGGGAAGTTTGATGTCCAGGACGATGGCGGAAGGACTCTGGTCGCTTTTCACCAGGGCTTCCAGTTTCTTCAGAGCGGACACCCCGTCTTCACAGGGATCGGTTTCAAATCCCCGCTGTCCCAGACTGACGCTCAGGCTTCTTCTGATCGATGACTCATCATCTACCAACAGTATTCTTTTTTTCATTTTATCACTCCTTGAAGGTTTTTTTCACACCCTACACTAAGCAATCGGGATGCCAAAACTTGATTTTCCTTTTATATCAATGGTTTTCATCGATCCGGCCCCCTCTGGCCCCGGGGGCCGGGTGTTAAGATTTTTTAAATCTTTCCAAAAAACTCTTTGATATCAAGGGTTTCGGCCGCCGTTCAATTTCCTTACAACAACAGTCCGGGCCCCGATCCAGCCATATCAAGGGTTTTTGGGTGTTAAATTTTTTAACATTAAATTATTTTACAGCTCAGAGGGTAAAGTAAGAAAATTCTGAGCTTGGCTGGAGGATCACCCATTTTTTTATGAAGGAATTGGTTATTTTTCTTCAGAATCTCAAGGACAGACAACTCAACCCTCCGTCCAGTTTGCGAAACTCGGAGACATCCAGGGTTTTAACGGCAAATCCCGCTTTTTTCACCCGTTCCAGGGTTCGGGGAAACCCGGCCGGCAGCAGGACCACATCATTGATCCTCAGGGCATTGGCGGCATCGGTTTCCTCCGGCGGGACCGGGATCCGCCGATAGGCTTCAAACATGCCAAAGCCGGCCAGCGCTTCCGAAACCAGGAGGGTATCTTCCCCCAGGTAAGAGACCCCGCTCTTCAGGTGTAAAAGATCCTTGATTCTGATTTCAAATCCCTCCAGGCCGTAGTGCCGCAGAAATTCGGTCAGCTGGTCCAGGCCGCTGTCGCCGGTCCGGCGGGAAAGACCGATAAAGTACCGGGAACCGACGGTCAGGACGTCCCCTCCGTCCAGGGTGCCGGGAGGATGGATGTGGTAAACCGTGGAATAAAATTCCTTCACCTTCCCCTCCACCGCCGCGGTTTCCCCCTGCCGGGAGGGCGCGCCGGGCCGGGTGATCAGGGCGAATTTCGGGGTCAGCACCGCCGTATCCTCGATAAAAACCGAGTCGGGGAAAGCCTCGTCGGCTTGCATGATTTCTACCTGCAACCCGCATTCTTCGAGGATTTCAACATATTTTTGATGCTGGGAAAGGGCCTTGCGGTAATCCGGGATTCCGAGGTTGCGGCTTTTGATGCCGTTGACCATATTCTGGCAGGGAGTTTTCACAATGGCTTTTTGAAATTTCACAGGCCCATTATAACATGGGCAAAACCAAAGTAACAGGTCACCAAAGGAGCCGTTTATCCGTAAACCAATTGCCAGAAGTGTGCGTTTTGTTGTATAAATAACAATGCCAAATCAAAAGGAGAACGCAATGAAATACTGGAAAAGCAGATCCATCATCATTGTCCTGGCCATCGTTTTGTTGATACCGGTTGTATCCCTGTCCGATTCTGCCGACCGCCGGCAGCGACCGGACAGCTGTACCAGTATCATGGTGGGGCGGAAAGCCTCCACCGACGGATCCACCATCACCGCCCACACCTGTGACGGGCCCTACCGTACCTGGGTGGAAATCGTGCCCGGGAAGGAACACGGCGGGGATGCCCGGACCGCGATTTACACCGGGAAACACTGGACCCGGACCCCCGATGACCGGCAGAGCCTGAAAGAAACCGGAGAGATCCCCCAGGCGGAACGCACCTATTCTTTCCTTAATACCTCTTACCCGGCCATGAACGAACACCAGCTGGCCATGGGAGAGACCACCATCATCGCCAACCGGCTGTTGAAAAGCAACAAGGGGCTGTTTCTGATCGAAGAGCTGCAGCGGGTGGCCCTGCAACGCTGCACCACCGCGCGGGAGGCCATCCGGCTGATGGGAGACTTGATCCGCGACTACGGCTATATCGACGGAGCCGAGTGCCTGACCATCATCGACCCCCGGGAAGTATGGATGTTCGAGGTGTACGGTCCGGGTCTGGGCAACCAGGGGGGAGTGTGGGCGGCGGCCCGGATTCCCGATGATCACGTGGGGGTATCCGCCAACAGCCCCCGGATCGGGCGGATCAACCTGGACAACCCGGATTATTTCATGGCCTCGGACAACATCTACAGCCAGGCCCGGGAATTGAAACTCTGGGACGGCAATGAACCCTTCGAAGTCAGCCGGGTGTACGGCGACCGCAGCGAGGAAGGCCGCAAGCGGTACCTGAAATACTGCCGCCTGCGGGAATGGTGGGTGCTCAACGCCCTGGCACCCTCCCTGAAACTGGATGCGGAGGCCGGGGACCTGCCCTTTTCGGTGAAGCCCGATCACCGGGTATCGGTGCGAAAGGTGATGGACCTTTACCGGGCCCACTACGCCGGCACACCGTATGACATGATCCAAAACCTGGGCAGAAAAGATCCCAAAACCGGGACAATAACGGTCAGCAATGCCGTGCATCCCTGGATTAACCGGAGGTTGATGGCGCTGTTCAACGATCTGGTCCCCGGGGTCATCGATTTCAGCCGTTACATCGCCATCAATTACTGCGCCTATTCCACGGTGATTCAAAGCCGCTCCTGGCTGCCGGACCCCGTCGGCGGGATCACCTGGCTGGCCTTTGACAACCCGGCCCTGGCGGTCCGCATCCCGGTTTTTGCCGGCACCCGGAAGCTGCTGGATGAATTCCATGTTTCCAATCAGAAGGGATACCGGACCGACTCGGCGGCCTGGGCCTATCGTCGGGCGATCCGCCTGTCCCAGCCCCGCTGGGACAAGAACCGAGCGGTGATGGAAGGGGTCATCAAGGAATACGAAGACAAGGCCTTTCACGAGCTGCCGGGCCTGGAAGAACGCGTAACCGCGCTTTTAAAAGAAGACCGGGAGAAGGCCCTGGAGGTGCTGACCGATTACGTCCTCAACTTCAGCCGGATGGTTCTGCGGCGATACTGGGAACTGGGAGACAGTTTCTGGCCGTTGTACACCGACGGTTTTTAAAGGGTGATCGAAGTCTGCTTGCGCAAACCGAAAATCTTCAAAATTAAGAACCGCAGCATCATCCAAAAACCGCTGACAAAACGGTATTCTTTCTTGACCATTCGTATTCGCAGCCGGTACCGGTTTGCCCGGCGCCACCAACCCGGATTCTTGTAACCCAGGTTCCGATACAGTTTCAATTCGGTCCCGGCCGGCGGTGAGGGCCGTAGGGGCAAACGGAATCCGGAGGGGAAGTCACCCGGGAAATACTCCCGGAGGTACCGGAGCATTTCCCGGACCAGGGGTTCCAGGTACACCCGGCCAACCCTGGAAAAAAAATAGGCGCGGTCCAGACGGGGGCAGCTTCGAAGGACCATCAGGGCATCCGCCACCCAGTGCACCGGCCGGGTCTGTTTCCAGTAAAGGGCATGCTCCAGAATATGGAGCAGCTGGTCTTCCGGCCGGAGGGTCAGCAACTGCCGCCCTTTCACCCGCGCCTTCCGGGGAGAGTGCCAGACTTCGCCATCAGCGCCGGGGAAATTGTAGTGTTTAAGCAGGTTCCAGTGCAGGTCACACCGCAGCCCCTCTGGATGGGCATAGGCGCAGGCGTTAAAAAGGATCCGCTGCACGCTGTTTTCCCGGGGAAGAACCAGCCGGTCCGCGGGAATCCAGCGCAAATTCCTGAGAATCCGATCCGCTGCCTTCAGTTGATGACGGGGAACCAGCACATCGATATCCCCCATGGGCCGAAGCCGGGGAAGGGGATAATACCCGGTGATCATGGCCGCTCCCTTGAGAAAGATCAGGGGAATGCCGCGGGACGAAAACCCCCCGGCCAGCCGGTGGATATGGTGCAGGATCAGCTGGTTCTGAAACCAGGTCTTTTTCAAGGTGCCATATAATATATCCCGCTCCATCCCCCCTTTCCAACCCTGGCGCTCGAGGTTCCAGGTGACCAGGGGTAGCAATCTCTGGCAGGATGGATCCGCCCGTTCCACGGACCCGATCCGGGACATCCAGCGCTCCCATTCAGCCAGTGCCTGGCTTCCCTTTCCCAGGGCGCACTGCAGCAATTGCTGTTGATGGGGCTCCGGAATCCAGCTGCTTCGCCCCCGGGGGATTCTGGATTCAGACATGGGAGCCCTTTCTGCGTTTGATGGCTTCTTGCAGCACCACCAGTCGCTCACGCTGGAACTGCCGGTTCAAAAGATCGCTGTTGCATTTATGCAGCCGCCGTCTGGCCATGATTTCCTTTGCCATTCCTTCCCGCAGGGGAATTCCCCGGGCCCGGATAAACCATTCAAGATCGGCCGCCACCCGCAGGTCCTCCCGGTACCATCCCACCCGGTAAAAGCTTTCCTTCTTGACCATGATCACACTGGCGGAGAAACCGGGCACCGGACCCGGGGGACAGTATATCCTGCGTCGATCCGACTTCGGCAGATCCTCGCTGTAAAACGGTTCCATCCCACCGCCGACGATTTCCAGCCGGGGATGCTCCCGGAACTGCCTGACCTGGAGCGCCAGTTTTTCCGGCATCCACAGGTCGTCGGCGTCCAGGTGGGCCAGGTATTTCCCCGATGCCTGCCGGATCCCCCGGTTGCGGGCGGCGGCCAACCCGCTGTGAGGCTGGGTGATCAGGGTGATTTTGGGAAAAGATCGGGCAATATCGGCACTATGGTCCTTTGACCCGTCATCCACCACCAGGATTTCTGCCGGCGGTAAGGATTGCCGGGTCACGGATTCCAGGGCGGCGGCCAGGTATTTTTCCCCGTTGAATACCGGGATGATCACGCTGACCGGAAATTTATCCGCATTCATTTTCTTTTGATAGACCGCCTGACCAGTTTTATCATGTCGGCCTTTCGATCGGAAAGCCGGTAAATCAGGTTGGATTGATGCAGCCGCCGGCGCAGAAGAACCCGGGAGAGCATCTCCGTCCGCAACCCCCTTTCCCGCATTCTGAAGAGCCAGTCCAGATCGGACCCGGTTTGTAAAGACGGGTTGAAGTTTCCGACCTTGGTCATGGCTTCCCGTCGGATGACCATGGTGCCGAGGGAGGGCATTTTCCCCGCCTGGGGAGCCAGCAGTACCTCCTCATTAACATGGGGAGGGATCCGGATTCCGGGCTGCACGTAATTTTCAAGCCAGCCAAAAACCGCATCGATATCGGACCTGTCCATCAGAAATCCCATCTGCAGGTCAACCTTTTCCGGCATCCACCGGTCATCGGCATCCAGGAAAGCCAGGTATTCGAGGCGGGCCCGCCGGATCCCCCGGTTGCGGGCGGCGGCCACCCCGGCATGGGACTGGATGATCAGCGACACCCCCGGAAAAGTCCGGGCAATACCGCCGCTGGCATCACCGGACCCATCATCCACGACGATGATTTCACCTGGCCGGCGGCTTTGGGTGAAGACGGATTCCAGGGCTTCGCCCAGGTACCGTTCTCCGTTGTACACCGGGACAATCACACTCAGGGGAGCCTTGGCGGTTTTCACAGGTTCCTCAACAAGTCCTTCAGGGCCGCGGGGACCCGCTGGGGCGTGTGACCCAGGGTGATTTCAAAGAGCGGCAATGAACGGCTGAGTTCCGCCAGCATCATCGATACCTTTCGTTTTCTCCCCGCCTGTTGAAAAAGGGTTCCGGGAGCCATGGCCAGGTAGGCTTCCCGGGGAGAGATTTCCCGGACGGCCGTGGGAACCGTGTCATCGATCCGGGGAAACACGATGGCATCCAGCGGACATTGTTTTTGCATGTTTCGGTGAAAAACCGAGCCGGCCAGGAGCACTGTTTTCTGTCCCGGATCAACCGCGGGAATCCAGACCCCCTTCTTGAGAACCGGCATTCCATCCAGGGAACGGGCATCCAGTTTACCGGTCTGGTATAGGCTGTGCAGGGAATACCCATCCTGATTGCCGATCACCACATAGTCATCTCCCAGGTACTGCAGCCCCGCCGACAGGCACCGGAAGGCCGTGGTGCTCTTGCCGCTTCCCCCCGCACCCGCCAGCAACATTCCCCGCCCTCCATGGGCCAGGCCGGCTGCGTGAATCAGATACCGGCCCTGCTCTTCGAGCCAGCGGTGGAGCAGGTCTTTGCAGGGTGCCGCGATTTGTGCGGGGGAAAGCCGCCCCAGGTCCGGCGCGGAATAGAACGCGCAATTTTGCCGCAGGTCCAGGAAACTCAGGGTACCGCTGGCGCGGTGCAGGGAAAGGTAAATATCACCGTTGTCAAAGAAGGGGATATCCTCTCCGGGTCTTCCCGGTTTCTCCGGGGGGGGGAAGCGCCGGTTGATGTCCGAAAAACCGGGCTGGAACCGGCAACAGATGGTCAGGGCCGGCGGATCCACCGGGGGGATCCCGAGGTGGGCGAGGGCGGGGGTGAGCCTGCTTCCGGATTGCCGATCGGGGAAAATCACCCGGATCGGCTGCCCGAAAAGAGCAAAATGGAAAACAAAATCACCCGGGGTTTCCTCTATTGCCGAGCGTACAACCTGCAGACCGGCAGACAGATAATCCATAAAATTCAACCGATACGTTTTCCCGGATACAAACCGAAAACCCTATTCATCGCGCCGTGAAGAAGTTTCCGCCCGCTCGGGCCATCCGAGAGGATCCACCTCATGAATGGGATCCAGCAGCAGCAACTCCCGCTGATCGGTAAATTTTTTCAGTACCGGAGGGTGAAATTCCCGGGGGAATTCTGGCAACAGCCGGTCAAGCTGAAACCCTTTATTCCCATCAGCGACGGGCAGCCCGTCGGTCACCAGGCCTTCATCCCGCAATTGCCGAACATATTGATCCAGGATCTTTGCCAGATCCGGGGGAGGATTTTTGAAAAAATCCCCAAGAGCCTCGGTCAGCTGAGGCAGATTCATCCCTTTTTCGATCAGGATCCAGACCGGGTAACCGGCCTGCTCAATGCTGTAATAAATCCCTTCATCGAGGTTGATCACCACCACCTCCTGATCAAACTTCTCAAAAATAATGGCCGGGATATTGGGCTTTAAGGCGAGGGATTCCATGATTACTCCATTGCATACATCTTTGATTTGAAAATACTCTTGCATCCTGGGCCGGACTGAATCCGGACCAGAATTGAATATATCACAGTTGCCCCCAGTAATCAATCTCAGTTCAGGCGACGCCCTGCCCCCCATCAGGTTTTTTTATGACCTCCTTATAAAGATTCAACCCACAGACAGGGGCGCTCGGCGTGGGCCTTTTCATGGTGACCACCTGAACAGATGGAAAATTCAAAGATCATCCAGCACCCCTTCAGGGTCAAAGCGGACCCCCGGGTCCGCCTCTACTGTCCCGTCTCCTTCTTGACATTGCTTGTTGATATGATAAAATCAATCATTCTTCCGAAAGTGGCCCCATAGCTCAACTGGTAGAGCAGTGGACTCTTAATCCAAAGGTTGAAGGTTCGATTCCTTCTGGGGTCATTCCCCCTATCTCCCCGTTCCCCGCAAAGATCTTTATGAGGATACCCGGAAAAGAAGAAACACCGGTTCCGTCAGGGGTCTTAAGGAAGGGATGGTGGGCGATGCAGGATTTGAACCTGCGACTTCTACCGTGTGAAGGTAGCACTCTAGCCACTGAGTTAATCGCCCACGGGTGCCACTATTTTAAACATTCTTACCGCATCTGTCAATCATTTTTTTCCTCCAACCGCAAAAAACCCCGCTTGCCCGTCCCGGGCGAAAAAACGCTGGCGGAAGGCGGGAATCTGTACTATAATCCGTGGGGGGAAAGGAGGATGCGTTGAAAAAAATCATCATCTTACTGTTGACCGTAGTGGCAACGGCTCACGCCCGGCCGGCAGCAGAGCTGCCCCGGGTACAACTGATCCGGGAATACCAGGTCAGCGATACGGCCGGACCTTTCTTTTTCCGACACCCCGGCAATCCCGTCTTCGGCCCGCAGGGCGAACTGATCCTCCGGGACCAGCGACAACTGCTGATTTTCGATTCCGGCCGGCGATTCATCGCCAACCTGTATCAGCCCGGGGAAGGTCCCGGAGAACTGCAGGGAATCATCGGCATCTGGCCGGGGGCCGGCCGGTTCCGGGTGTTCAACTCGGCGCCGGGGAAGATGGTGATCTTTGATTACCGGGGAAATCACATCAGAGAGGTCTATTACCCCAAACCGCTCTACAAGTCCCGCCTGCTCAGCCGCGTTGAGGGGAGATATTTCTTTACCGAGGAAGAGTACCGCAATCCCGCCAGCGGGGAAAAAACCATCGACACCCGGGTCCGGATCTTCTCCCTGGATGAGCAGGGGCATTTCCTGGGGTACCTGGATTCCGGTTTTACCAAGAAATACTTCCTGGGCCCCGCCACGATAATGAACCTGAATTTTATCCAGACCGGCACCGCGGATCACCGGAACATTTTCCTGGCCCACTCCGGTTTGTACGAACTCAAGCATCTCGACCTGTCCGCGGATACCATCACCTCCCTGTTCAGCCGGGAATACCCGAAGGTGAAGATCCGGAACGAATGGCGCCGGTATACCCACCCCACAAGTTACCGGACCCGCAGGCGCTATTTCCGCCATACCCTGGACGACATCCTGCGGATCCGGGTGCTCGATGACAAAATCTGGCTCTTCACCTCCACCTGGATCGACGGCCAGGGGTTACGGGTGGATGTGGTCAGCACCCGGGGAGAATCACTGGGAAGTTTTGCCTTTCCCCTGCCCGGCGGGATTCACCACAGCGTACTTTCCCATGCGCCCCTCACCTTCCACGGCCACCGGCTATGGGTGTTTGAGCAGGATGAATCCGGCTCCCTGGTTCTGAACGGGTACCGCCTTTCCAACATTCCCCCCTGGGCCCGGTAACCGGTACCCGGGAAGGATCCCGCCCGGATTTATCTTTCCCCCGCGTCGGAATCGGAGGCCTCCGGAACCATTCCGGTTTTCAGCCTTTTGATCAGGGCCTTGAAATCCCGATGACTCCGGATACTGTTCAGATCACTGTCGCTTTCCAGCAGGCCGAGGTTGTGAAATCCCGCTTCCACCGCCTTTTGCAGAGACTCCAGAGCCGCCGCGCGCTCTTTGAGCAGGGCATGGCAGGTGGCCTTGTTGTACCAGGAATCGGCATCGTCGGGTTTCAATTCCAGGGCCCGCTCGCAGGCCCGGATGGCGTCCGGACAACGACCCAGGGCCTTGAGGGCATTTGATTTGCTGTACCAGGCGGGGTAAAAATCATCCTTGATTTCCAGGCAACGGTCGTAAGCGTCCAGGGCTCCCTTAAAATCCTTCAGGCTGTAAAGAGCCTTGCCCTGGTTGCACCAGGCGTAGTAGTTATTCGGTTCCAGCCCGGTGGTGCGTCGGTAGGCCTCCAGGGCCGACTCGAAGCGATCCATCTGGTGATGGGATACCCCCAGTAAAAACCAGATCCCGGCTTCCTCCGGATTGATCCGTAAAAGCCGGGTAAAAACCTGGATCGCCTGCCTGTGGTTGCGCATCCGAAAGTACGCAATCCCCTGGTGGTACAATGCCTGGTAATCGTCGGCTTTCAGGGAAAGGGCCCGTCCAAAAGCCTTCACCGCCTGGCTGTACAGCTCCAGCTCCTTTAATACCACCCCCTGGTGGTACCAGATCCGGGGATCATCCTGCCGGATCTTGAGGGCCTCGTTATAGGCTTCCAGGGCCTCCCGGTATTGACCGGACTGGTAGAAAGTCACCCCCCGGGCCACCCAGGCCGGGTAATAATCTCCCTTGAGGCGAATGGCCTGATGATAGGCCTTCAATGCTTCCGGATACTCTCCCAGCTCAAAATAACTCAGGCCCAGTTCCAGCCAGGCCTGGGGATATTCGGGCCGGTGAATAAGGGCCTGCCGGAAAGATTCCACCGCCCGGCTGTAATCTCCGGATTTCTGCAGGACCAGCCCCCGCTGATACCAGGCATCGGGATCCTTCTCCCGGACCTGGAGCACCCGATCGAACTCCGCCAGGGCCGCCGGGAAATCTCCCAGCCGGGCCCGGGCCAGTCCCAGGTTGAACCAGATGGCGGGGTCGTCGGGGTTTTTTTCCCGGGCCTTTTGATACACAGCGATGGCTTCCTGGTACTGTCCGGACTTGTAGAGAGAAGCCCCCCGGTCATACCAGGCCGTATCCTGGTTCGGGTTCAGAATCAGGGCCCGGTCGTAGGCCTCCGCCGCCTCCCGGGGACGGTCCAGCTCTTCCAGAATCCTCCCTCTGCCGGTCCAGGCCCGATGATCATCGGGGTTTAAGGCCAGGGCCTGGTCATAGGCTTCCAGGGCTTCGGACAGCCGGCCCAGCTCCTGCAACCCACGGGCGGTTTTCAGCCAGACCCGGGGGTCCTCCTTCTGGATTTCAAGGGCCTTCTGGAACGCCATGACGGATTCCTTGATCCTTCCCAGCTGGTAGAGACTGATGCCCAGATGGTACCAGCCGCTGAAGGATCCGGGATCCAGGCGGGTGGCATGGTTCAGCATCCGGACCGCTTCCTGGTAATTGTTCCGGCCGGCCAGCACCACCCCCATCCCCAGCAGCGCCTCCGGGTTATACGGTTCGATCTGCAGTGCCCGGTGGTAGGAATCCCGGGCATCGTCCTCTTTTCCCAGCTCCACCAGGGTCCGGGCCCGGTAGATCCAGGCCGATATCATTTCCGGGTTGATGCGCACGGTGGTATCGAAAGCCTTCAGGGCCGGTTCGAATTCTCCCAGTTCATACAGAACCATCCCCCGGCTGCACCAGGCCTGGTAAAAGTCCTTCTTCAGGGCAATGGCCTGGTCAAAGGCTTCCAGGGCTTTCTCATAATCCTCGAATTCTACCAGGAGCGTTCCCTTGGTATACCAGAGTTCATAGTCCTCTTCCCCGGCCCCGGCGTCCTGGCCTCCCGCCGCCAGGGGCCACCCCAGCCAGCAGAGGACCAGGATTGTCAGCAGGGTCATGATTCCCTGGTTTTGAATACCGGTCTTGTTGTTCATCCTACATCCTTAGGGCACCAGCAGCAGCAATCCGCCGACTGCAAAACCCACGATCAGATTGACTCCTTTGATGGCCACAAAGGTTTTGCGCGATTCCGCCAGCATGGGCAGCATGCCATGCCCGTCCTGTACGATGGAATTGGCCAGTAAAATCGGGAAGCCAACCGCTCCCTGAGCGAAAAGAGTGACAAATATCAGGTGGGGGCCGGAATCTGGAATCAGTCCGATCAGCACCGCCATCAGGAGAATCAGAAGGGGATTGGAGCGGATCCATTCTTCTACCCGCAGGTACTCGGTCAGGAAATAAAGGGCCAGCAGGGTTCCGAAAATCCAGAGAAACATCTGGGGGATGTGTTTTTTTACCACGTGATTCCACAGATGCTCTTCCAGGAAATGTTCCGACACCGTGAGAATGATCAGCAGGGCCACCAGGGAAACCCCCAGGAAAGTGATGCGCACCCAGTTCCAGGACTCCGGCCCGATTCTGCCGGAAAGGATCCCGGCCAGCACCAGGGCCAGCAGGAATATCAGGGTGCCCCGCTGCAGGGTAAGGTTCTGCAACTGCCTCCGGATATTCTCCCTCTTGAAGCAGACACACTCCTCCCGGTGAATGGGCAGTTGTTTCGCGCCGGATTTGAAACGAAAGAAAAGGTCCACCGCTTTTCCGGTCAGCAGGCCAATGACCAGCAGGATACCGGTGAGCAGGAGGGCAGTCCCCGGGATCAGCGTAAACATCAGGAAGGCGGCATCGCCACTGGTGGCGATCATGCAGGCCAGCACCGCGCCGAAGCTGAGCAGTCCGTGGGAATAAAGCCCCACCACCGTAAAACTGCCCAGGCAGCCGGGAATCGCACCGAAGACCCCCGCCAGAAGGTACTGGTTCCACCTGCTTTTCATCAGGTATTTCTGCCACACCCCCCGGGTCTGGGTGTTGACCACGTCGATGATCACCATCATCAGAAAGATGAAACCGGTAATCATCAGGGCCTGGCTGAATACTTTCCAGATCATCCAATCTCCTGACGCCGTCTGTCAAATCGCGCTCCCATGTTATATCATAAAACCAAATCTTTTTAAATTCCCCGGCGATGAAACCCATTGTATTTTTTTCCCGAAATCCATAGAATATCAGTATCGAATCAAAAAGGAGGTCACATGTTGCAACTCAGACAATTACCGGTTATCGTTATGATTGGTATGCTGATATTCTGTTTCGGCTGTACCAAGGAGGAAAAAAACCTGATGGAGGGCCTTGCCTATCCGGAAACCCAAACCGTGGAACAGGTGGACGACTACTTCGGAACCCAGGTCAAAGATCCCTATCGCTGGCTGGAAGAGAGCAACGATGAGGTCCGGGAATGGATCGAAGCGCAAAACGCGGTCACCTTCGCCTACCTGGAGAAGATTCCCTACCGCTCGGCCATCAAGGAGCGGCTCAACGAATTGTACAATTACCCCCGTTACTCTTCTCCCCAGAAGGTGGGAGAGTATTATTTCTTCTACAAAAACGACGGCCTGCAGGACCAGTCGGTCATCTACAGGCAGAAAGGTCTGGAGGGAGAGCCCGAGGTTTTCCTGGATCCCAACACCATGTCCGAGGACGGCACGGTGCGGGTCTACCTGGGAGAACCCTCTCCGGATCACCGCCATATTACCTACATCCGGTCGGAGGGCGGTTCCGACTGGCAGGAGATCCGGGTGATGGAAGTAGAGACCGGAGAAGAGCTGCCGGACCGGATCCAGTGGGTCAAATTTTCCGGCACCAGCTGGCTGGAAAACGGGTTTTACTACAGCGGGTATCCCCGCCCCGAGGCCGGGGAGGAGTTGACCGCCGCCAACCGCTTTCACCGGGTCTATTTTCACCAGATGGGAGATCCCCAGGAAAAAGACCGGCTGATCTTCGAAGACTCCGACCACCCCAAGCGCTATAACTTCGCCGAGGTCACCGAGGACCGGCACTATCTGATCCTCTACCAGTCCGAGGGAACCCACGGAACCCAGGTTTACATCCAGGACCTGACGGCGAAGGGTTCCACCCTTACCCTGCTGTTCGAGGGCTTTGAACATGACTACACAGTCATCGACAACCTGGGTGACGACCTGCTGGCGCTGACCAACCGGGAAGCACCCAATCAGAAAATCATCCGGCTGAACCCCGCGGATGGAGAGCCCGTTGACTTCCTGTCGGAAGGGGAGAACGTGATCCGCGGCGCCGACATCGTCGGCGGTAAACTCTTTGTCTCCTTTCTTAAGGATGCCGCCACCCGGGTATTCCAGTACAGCCTCGATGGGGAGCAGGAAAGGGAAATCCAGCTGCCGGGCATCGGCACAGCCTACGGCTTCTACGGCAAGAAGGGCGATGACCTGCTCTTTTATACCTACACCTCCTTCAACCACCCCGCCACCATCTACAAACTGACCATCGAATCCGGAGAATCCGAACTGTTCAGGGAGATGAAAGTCCCCTTCGATCCGGAAGCTTTTACCGTCGAGCAGGTCTTCTACCCGAGCAAGGACGAAACGCGGATCCCGATGTTTCTGGTGTACAAAAAAGGCCTGAAAAAAAACGGCAAGAACCCGGTCTACCTCTACGGGTACGGCGGTTTTAACGCCAGCATGACCCCCAGCTTCAATACTTCCCGTATCGCCCTGCTGGAGAACGGTTTTGTTTACGCCATGGCCAACCTGCGCGGGGGAGGCGAATACGGAGAGAAATGGCACCAAACGGGCATGCTGCTCAACAAGCAGAATGTCTTTGACGATTTTATCGCCGCCGCCGAATATCTCATCGAAGCGGGTTACACCGACAAAGACCGGATCGCCATCGCCGGCGCCTCCAACGGAGGATTGCTGGTGGGAGCCTGCATGACCCAGCGGCCCGATCTGTTTGCAGTGGCTCTGCCGGCCGTGGGCGTGATGGACATGCTGCGCTACCACAAGTTTACCGTGGGCTGGGGATGGGCCGTGGAATACGGCTCCAGCGACGAGGAAGCGCATTTCCAGAATCTCTACTCTTATTCCCCCCTGCACAATATCCGGGAAGGGGTGCGGTATCCGGCCACCCTGGTGACCACCGCCGATCACGACGACCGGGTGGTGCCGGCCCACTCCTTCAAATTCATCGCCGCCCTGCAGCAGCACCACCAGGGCCCCGAACCGGTATTGATCCGGATCGAGACCAAGTCCGGACACGGATCCAGCAGCCTTTCCAAGGGCCTGGACATCACCGGTGATGTCTACGCCTTCATGTTCCAGAATCTGGGAATCACACCCGATTATTAATTGCCAATAAAAAAGGCCGGGCCGTAGAGACGGTCCGGCCTTTTTTTATCGAACGGTCAGGGGGTCAGATCATGCATGGCCGCCAATGGGGGCGTTTTCACCTTGTATACGGGATAGGTACCCGGCCCCCACCACTGACGGATGATCATATGATCGAAGAAATTCCAGACCAGCAGCCCGTCCCGGGAGCGGGGCTCCAGCATGTAGGCTGCCAGTCGGGAGAGGGGTTGTCTGAGAGAAACGTAGTAGGCCCCGGCCGGAACGGATACCTCCACTTCCTCCTCTTCAAAGGTAATCGACTCATGGGCAAAATGCCCCTGGAAGGGACGGGCGGCGGATTTTAACTCCTGCAGCTGATAGCGCCTGACCGGAATTCTGCACTCCTCTTCCACCTGCTGAACCCGGATCCCGTGGCGGCAGAGATGGAGGGCGGCCTCCCGGGCGGCCGGCAGAAGGATATAACCTGCAGGCAAGCGGACCACCTCGGTGGCCTTGAAACTGGCATAAAGGGCGGTTTCATAGTCCTTTTCCCGGTCGGTCTTCCGGATCCGGTAATCCCCGTACCAGCGGGCCGGATAGCGGTCCCGCTCCGATTCCAGGATCTTCACCTTCTCAAAGACATAACTTTTGATAGTGAAATCGTAGGTTTTCACCGGTTCAAAACGTACCGGGAAATCACTGTGGGCCAGGTCATGAATGCAGCTCAGGTCCGCCTCCCGGGCCAGGTCCATCATCTCCCGCATATGGGTGGAAGTGTATTCCAGGATGGCCTTGATGAAACCCAGAGAACCCAGTACCCGGCTTTTAAAATCTGCATGGGAGTAATTCTCGTTTAAAATGGCAAAGCGGTTGCGCAGGCCGTAATAGCAGTTGCTGTAGCGGGCTTCGGCGGTATGATTCACCCATTTTTCAGTATAATTTTCCGCTCGCCGGTCAAAATTACCGTAGGGAATGCTGTCCACACCGTATTTTTCCAGCAGGATTCGATCCATTTCCGGCAACGCTTTTTCCCACATGTAGGTCACCAGGCGCTGATCCCCCTCCCCGGTGGTCTGGGGCGCGTAGGTGACCGGTTCCCGATGATAGGAACCGTTGGTGGTATGCATGTCCACGAACAGGATGGGATCCCAGCGGTTAAATACCTCCTCTATCAGGGCGGGCACTTCGACACTGTCCAGTTTGATGAAATCGCGGTTCAGATCGTACCCCTGGCCGTTCTTTCTCTCCCCGGCCCGGGGCGGGCCGTTGTCCCGGCGGTTGGTTTCCGACATCTTTTCGTTGCCATCGGCATTGAAGATCGGAATAATCAGCACGGTCTGGTTGTTCAGAAGATCCAGCCGGCCGCCAGCGAGAATCTCCCTCATCAGCATCAGGGTGGCTTCCTTGCCTTCCACTTCCCCGGCATGGATATTGGCCTGAATCAGAACCGCGGGTTTGTCGAGCACAAAAGCCCGGGCGGGAGTGGCAATACCGTCACGGCTCAGGATCACCAGGGGGATCCTGCGCCCTTCGGTGGAGGTTACAAAATAGCGGATATGCATGCGATCCGGGTTCCTCTTTTTTAATACATTGATGAAGCGGATCACGTCCGCATACCGAGAGGTTTCCTGGTACCCGGTTTTTTCCGGCACGGTCTGCAAATCCCCGGCGGACAGAACAACGGTGCAGAAAACCACCATCAGGAACCACAAAATGCTTTTTCTGGCCATGGATGGCGCCTCCTTAAAAAGACTGAAACATCTTATTGTACCAGCAATTTTTTTTCCTGTCACCCCTCGCCGGACGGAACGAAAAGGCAGATGGAATTCGGGCGGGAAGCGGGAGTGAAGCCGCCCGGAAGAAAAGATTCAGGAATTATTGAAAATAAAGGCAGGATCAACGGGACGGGGGGACTTTGCTTCCTTTTTCCCCCATTCTTTTCCTGATTACCTGAACCACCATGGACAGGGCCACCCCCAGAAGCAGCAGGGCGCAACCGGCCAGGAGGTGGTGACCCGCTGCCAGGTTCTGGCGGATCAGCAGAACCAGAGCGGTGGTGGTGATCCCAAACATGATCACCATGGGAATTTTGACAAACCAGTTGGCGGTGCCCCGGCTCTTCAGCCAGAGGGTGACTGCCAGCAGCGCCAGAGCGGCCAGCAGCTGGTTGGCGGCCCCGAATATGGGCCAGATCGACCGCCACTCTCCGGTCAGAGCCAGCGCCCCGCCACATCCCACCGAAAGGAATGTGGCGAAAAACCGGTTCCCGAAGATCCCCCCGACTTTGCTATTCGATGATCTGGCCAGCTCCTGGAAACTGAGCCGGGCCAGGCGGGTGCCGGTATCCAGAGAAGTAAGGGCAAAGGCGGAGACCGTCAGGGCGGTGAGGACCACCCCGATATCCCGGGGAATGGAAAAGACCGTCAGAAAACCCCCGATACCGGCGGCAAACAACTCCACCGGTCCCTGTTGGGCGATCATCCGGGTATAGGCACCGCCGGTCAGGGAGGCCACGGTGATCAGGGCGATCACCGCCAGCAGGGATTCGATCAGCATCGCCCCGTACCCCACCGGCTGGGCATCCCGCTCCCGGTTGAGCTGCTTGGAGGTGGTCCCGGAGGCCACCAGGGAGTGAAAACCCGAGATCGCCCCGCAGGCCACGGTGACAAAGAGGATGGGAAAGAGCAGACCGATATCCTGTTTGAATCCCCTGAAAGCGGTGAATTGCACGACCGGACGGGTCAGCAGGATTCCCCCGAAAGCCCCGATCAGCAGGAAATAGAGCAGAAAAGAATTCAGGTAATCCCGCGGCTGCAGCAGGATCCACACCGGGGTGATCGAGGCGATAAAGATATAGATCATCAGGATCCAGATCCACAGGTCGAAGGGCAGTGCCAGGGGGAAGCGGATCCCCAGATAGACCGCCAGTCCCAGCAGGAGGATACCGATCCCCGACAGCAGCAACAGGCTGATTCTATACCGGTAGAGGGCCAGGCCAAAGAGCACCGCCAGCAGAATGAAGAGGGCGGAACAGGTTCCCACCTGGGGACGGGCCACAAAGGTCCGGGCCACGATCACCAGAAAGGCGGCGACGACCAGAATCAGGGCGAACCAGGCGAATATCAGAAAGATCCGCTGTCCGAATTCCCCCACCTCCGCCTGAATCACCCGTCCCATGGATCGGGCGCGGTGACGCACCGAAGCCACCAGGGCGGTAAAATCATGGACCGCCCCCATGAATACGCCCCCCAGCAGGATCCACAAGTACACCGGAAGCCATCCGAATACCGCCGCCGCCACCGGGCCGATGATCGGAGCCGCTCCCGCAATGGAGGCGAAATGGTGGCCCAGCAGCACCGGGGTCTTGGCCGGCACATAATCCACCCCGTCGTTCTGGCTGTGGGCGGGGGTCACCCGGGAGTTGTCCAGATCCAGCTTCCGGGCCAGGTAACGTCCGTAAAAAAGGTACCCCAGGAAGAACACCACGGTGGCGGCGATGAGGAGGAAGGATCCGTTGATCATCTTTTTATTTCCTGCCGGTCGGAATCTTCAGGTGTCTATTATAAATAAATTCCGGGATGTTTTCAATGACCGGACCGGTGGATGAAAACTCCCCGGCCCCAATCCCGGTTCCGGGCCTCAATTCAGACCGGACATCTTCAGCAGGATGACCCCGTGGGCGGGGAGCTTGACCTTGAGCAGGTCATCAAAGACCCCCAGATCCCGCTGGCGCCAGAGATCCCGGAGCCGGACCGGGCGGAAAACATCCAGTTCTTGCAGGTCCAGGGTATAATCCCGGTTGACCGGATCCAGGTTGAAGATACCCACCGCCTGGTTTTCATCCGCCAGGGGTTTCTTCCACACCTGGATTCCCTCCTCTTTGATGACCGGGTACCCCTGCTTGCCGGCGGGATCCTGATTGACCGCCAGCACTTCGCGGTTGGTGAGCAGATTGAGGGTGAACCGGTCCATTCGCTCAAGATCACATCCGATCAGAAGGGGGGCGGCCATCAGCGACCAGAGGCTGATGTGGGTGTACTGTTCGTCGGGAGTCAGCCGGGTGGGATGGAGCCGGGGCCCCCATCCCACCCATCCCACCACCAGCATATCGGGATCGTTCCAGTGGCCGGGACCGGCATAGGAGGCGCTGTCCGCCTGGCCGAATCCGATGTTGGACATGCTTTCCCAGGTATCCGTGATGTCACCGGTGGTTCGCCAGAGGTTTCCCCCCGCTTCCGCCCCCCACTCCCAGACCTGGCCCATGCCGTACTGGCAAATGCTGAAGACCACGTCCCGCTTCAGTTCCGCCAGGATTTCACCCATGAGGACAAAGGGCTTTTTCAGCTGATCGACGGTATGATCCTCCGCCACCTCCTCGTAGGAACACCAGTCGTATTTTAAAAAATCCACCCCCCAGGAGGCAAATGTGCGGGCATCCTGGGCCTCATGGCCGTAGCTGCCGGTATACCCCCCGCAGGTAACCGGTCCGGGGGAAGTATATATCCCCAGTTTCAACCCCAACCGGTGGATCTCCGCGGCCAGCTTTTGCATATCCGGAAATTTCCCGTTGGGCAGAATGCGGCCGTTCCGGTCCCGCCCGGGAGCCTCAGAATCCGCCGGAACGGACCATCCGTCGTCGATATTGATGTACGACCACCCGTATCGAACCAGGCCCGTTTCCACCAGGGCCCGGGCAGTTTGGAGGATCTTTTCCTGGCTGACACTCAATCCCCAGCAGTTCCAGCTGTTGGTTCCCATGGGCGGGGTAAGGGAAATCCGGTCACCGATTACGATGCTGATTCTCTTCTGATCGGTGCCGTGCCGGTTGCGGGCGGTAATCCGAACCCGGTACCGACCGGACTGTACCGGGGTGCCGGTGATAATCCCGGTTTTGGAATCTATTTTCAGGTAAGGGGGCAGTCTTCTGGCGCTAAAGGTGAGGGGACGCTCCCCGGAGGTGGCCACAGTGAAAAGAAAGGGACGACGGGGGCGGGCGCCGGTCACCGGAGCGCAGTTGATACGGGGTTCGGGGGGGGAAGGCGGGGTGAGGACATAGGGGGTTTCTTCCGTTTCAATCAGCGTCTGCGGGGTCTGGTCAAAATCAAACCGGTAGGTCACCCGGCAGGACTGGTCCCGGGGCGGGATGATCACCCGGTATTCCCGGCTGCTCCGGGGGGCGAGGGACAATTCCCCGGTTTGCCGGAACACCTCCTCCCCGGTCAGTTTTCCGGTCCCCCGGATGGTAAATACACCACTCAGGGTAAGGCTCTCTGAGAGATTGCGCAGGTCGATCTTCTTCTCCATGCCGGCGGTGAAAAACCGGTAGGTCCGGCGGCGGTGGTCCACCAGCAGGTAATCTTTTACATTCTCCATCCGGATCTGGGGACGGCCGGACCAGATCCCCCCCTGTCCCCCCTCGTCAAAAACCCGGACGGCGATCAGGTTGTCCCGATCCCAGCGGATCCTCGGGTCGTCGACGGGCAGCAGGTACACCCGCTCATGATCCCAAAGCCGGGGTTCCTCCCGGGTGAAGGCATCGTTCGGCAGGGTACCGGGCTCCACCCGCCGGCCGTTGACGCCGAAAATCCGGCCGTTTAAAAAACACTGGTCAAAGTTGTTGATCTTTCCCAGGCAGATCCGCAACCTTTCTTTCAGATAAGACTGTTCCTTTAAACGGGAGGGAATCCGTACCACCACCCGGTACCAGGCATACCCGTCGTAAGGATCGTATCCCTGGGCTTCCCAGATTTGATCCACCCGGATCGGAGCCCATTCGCTGTCGTCCAGGGAGGGATTTTTGTACACCCCCCGGTCTCCGGTTTTAAACCGCCAGCCCTTGCTTAGATCGATCGCCGGTTCCGGCAGGGAGGCGGGTTTCCTGCACCCGCTGAACTGGACAAAAAACAACAGGGCCAACAGGATCCCCGGCTTTTGGATCGGATTTTTCATGGCCGCCTCCGGTTCTGCAAACTCTTTATATTATTGAAAGAACCAGGGCGCTTGTCAAGGGGAACCGGCCCCCATCTCCTTTCCATTCAGCCATGAATATGGTATATTCGGATCGCGGCCGTCTCATGAAAAAACGCATTGCGGTCTGCTGTTACGCCGGTTATCAGGCAGGGGAAAAACCGCGGTCCCTGGTGATCGACGGACGGCGGCTGCAGGTAAAAGCAATCCTTCACCAGGAGCGCATTGAGGAGCTTCCCTCCCGCAAACGGCGACTGGTCTTTGACCTGCTCGCCTCTGACGGCGGACGTTACCGAATCCTTTACGATCCCGCCCGGGCGGGCTGGTACCTGCTGTCCCGCCCGCCGAAGGGGGAGGAGGGAATTACACCAGGCTCAGATGGTGATGGGCCATGATCAGCATTCCCTGAATGGGTACCCCGTAACTGCAGGCGGATTCACAGTATCCCGGGCAATCCCCGCATACATCCGGTTTGGGAGTCTGCAGGGCCAGGTACTTTTTCAGGGCATACTTTTCCTTTCCCTGGGCGGAAAAATAATGATGATACCGCATGATCGTGTTCACCGGCACTCCGACCGGGCAGGCCGACTCACATTCCCCGCAGGCATGGCGGCAATAGAGCGGACCGCATCCTTTGCGGTAGGCGGACAGTTTTTCCCGGTCGTATTGGGACAGGTCGGTGCCGGAAAGACGGATAAACTGCTCGATCTGGTCGAAATTGCGCATGGAACAAACCGCTGAACTGACATGGGGATTGTTCAATACAAAGCGGATCGCCGCATCTCTGATCTCATTCTGATTCTGGAGATGGTATTTTTGAATAAAGGATTCCGCCTGATCGGCTTTTTTCTGGAAACGGGCCAGGCTGTCGGCATAGTAGCGGTTGGGTTCCTTGCCCTGTTCCCGGGTCCGGTCCAGGTAATTCTTGATCCGGTAGTAGGTGCCCACCGGATTTTTCTTCATGATGGTGGTCCCGATACCCTTCCGGTTGCATAGGGCCAGCACCTTCTCCCCGTTGTCGGCCTGCAGGAAGTTGTAGGCCATTAAAAAAACATCAAACCGGCCGTCTTCGGCAGCGGCGGTCAGGATGGTCTCCATGGACTCTTTGGTGACTACCGGATGGTTGGAGCCATGGTTGGAGACCCCCACAAAGTGCAGTTTTCCCTCTTTTTTCATCTGTTCCATGGCCGAGTGGAATCCCGGGGTCAGCAGGTCCGCCACCGTATCGGGGCTGTGCACCATCATGCAGTCGATATAATCCGTCTGCAATTCCTCCAGGCAGCGATGAAACCGCTGGATGAAGCTCTCCCGGGACAATCCCTCTTTTTCCTTGATCTCCAGCTTGGAGGTAATGAATATCGATTTGCGATCCCGTCCCTGGATGGCTTTTCCCACTACCCGGTGATTCTGATAACTTTCGGCGCTGTCGATATAATTCACCCCGGCATCCAGGGCCGTTTTGATGATCGCCTCATTGCTGGAGAATCCCAGGCTGATATCCGAAACCTGAAAACCGGTGCGACCCAGGGGCCGGTATTTCCGGATGACCGGTCGGGTGTCGTTCCCGGTCTGCCCGGAGGCGGGATCCGACCGGCCGAGGATCCGGCGACCGCCCAGCAACCCGGCGCTGCCCAATCCGAATACCGAATTTTTAACAAATTTTCTACGGCTGATACCTTTGCTCATAAGGCCTCCATTTTGGCTTATTTTAAGATTACTTATACGGTCCCTTCCCGGACAGGGTTTATTCCTCCCGAACCCGAAACATGGACCGGACCGAATCCGGCAGCTCCCGGGGGATTTTTCGGGAATAATCGAAACAGACCATGCCGTTTTCCACCAGGGCGATCGCCTGTTGATCCCGGGGACGGGTAACCCGGAAAAAAAGCCGAAAGCCGCACCGGGAAGGCTCCCCGGCCTTTACTTCAAACCGGAGTACATCGCCGGCAAAGGCCTCGCCCTGGTACACCACCGCCGTATCCCCGATGATCAGGCCCGTTCCCCCGCAATCCATCTCCGAGTAACCAAAAGATCCCAGGAAGGCCAGCCGGGCCTCCTGAACCATGGAAAGCAGCCGGTCGTTGCCCAGGTGCCCCCCGTAATTCAAATCGCTTACCCGGACCGCCAATTCGGTGGCAAAAGGATACTCCGGGCAGGGAAACAACCGGGTTCTCGGCATGATCTTAACCTCAGGACAGATTGCCTTTCTGGAACAGGATATCCAGGGCGGTGATATATATCCCGTCGTGTTTGTCCAGGTCTCCCATGACCGCCTCGATCTCCTGGATCAGGGTCGGGATCTGATGGGCGGGAACCGGCGCCATGATGGTTTTGCAGGTCCCCCCCCGCTCGGAAAGAAAGTCCAGAAAACCGGAAAACAGGGCCGATTTGGAGATGTAATTTTCCGAGGTGGCAGACTCGGATATTACCGTATTGTAAATCTCCCTCTCCACCAGTATATTGATGATCTCGTGCAGGTACCTGTCCTGTTTCAGGTGGATCAGCAGCAGTTTCTCCCTGACCCTTTTCACCCGGGGAGGGACAGAGGGCTGGGTGAGGGAGCTGAAATTTCTCAGGAATGTGCGGTGAAGGTCATATTCGGTGGCCGACTGCACAAGTTCCCGGATGATGGATTCTTCCCGCAGCATCTTTGACACCTGGGCCAGAAGGCTGAGGTATTCCCGGTCTTCCCCCTCCGGTCCCAGGATGCCGATTACCAGCCGGACCTTGCGGTTGTCGCGGCTGTGAAAATCCATCCCCCTTTGGAGAGTGGCGACAAAAAGGGAGAAAAAACCGATCCCCGGCAGCTTGGCATGAGGCAGGGCAATGGCGTTGCCAAACCCGGTGCTGCCCAGGTTTTCCCGCTCCTCCAGGGCCCGGAAGATGTCCTCGGATGACTTTCTTTTGTAGATCCGGGCGTACTTTTGTGCCATCTTCTGCAGCAGGTCCTTCTTGGAGACCGCCGGAAAATTCACGAAGACCATCTCTTTGCGCAGGATTTTCATGATATCCATGGATTACCTCCCCTTCCTCAAATCCGCTCCCCGGACGATTCCCGCCCGGGAGATCGAAGGACCCACCAGTTCGTTGATAAAAACACTGATCAGCACGATGTTCAGGATCAGGTCCAGACCCGTTTTTACCTCCGGTCCGGCAGAGAGCAGCAGCGGCGAACTCTTGATAAAAAGAACCAGCCCGATGGCCACCCCCGCCTGGGGAAACAGGCACAACCCCAGGTATTTTTTCACTTCCCTCGGGATCTGATTGAGCAGGGAAACCAGGTAGATGCCGCTCAGTTTTCCCAGAAACCGGCTGATAATATAGAGGATCCCGAATACCACCACCGATCCCTTCAGGATCACTTCAATATCCAATTCCAGTCCCGCCAGGATAAAAAAGAGGGCAAAGAGCGGCGGCGTAATGGGTTCGATGATGCTGAAGATCCGCGCATTGGCGCCGGACAGATTGACCAGGGTCATTCCCAGGACCATGTTGGCGATCAGCGGGGAAAGATTAAAGGCGATATTCAGAGAGGTGCAGAGCAATACCACTGATATGGATATGATCAGAATCTCATTTTTCCGGTACTTGTTGCGGCACATCCAGGAGATCACCACCCCGGAGACAAAACCGATCAGGGCCGCGAAGAACAGCTCCCTGAAAGCGTGGGCCAGGCCGGTGAGGATCCCCGAGTGAAGGGCGGCCTGGGGCGAAAGCATGGGAACCACGACGGAAAAAACCACGCTGAAAAGGATGACGCAGACCGCATCGTCAAAGGCCACCACTCCATAGAGAAAATCAACAAAGGATCCCCGGGCCCGCAACTGTTTGATGATTACCACCGTCGCGGCAGGGGCGGTGGCGGCGGAAATGGATCCCAGGATCAGGGCGTACTGCAGGGCAATGCCCGCCAGGTTGAGGACCATGGTAACCAGGATGAAGGCGCATACCGCTTCGAAAACGGTCAACAGCAGGATCTGCCCCCCCACCTTCCTCACTTTGGACCATTTGAATTCGGCGCCGATGTTCAGGGCGATCAGGCTGAGGGCGATTTCCGTGACGCTGTTCAGGGTGATCTGCATCCGGTGATTCACCAGGTGCAGAAAAGATTGTCCCATGATCACCCCGGCGACGATGTAGCCGGTGATGGCCGGCAGGCGCACCAGCTGGGCCAGCTTGCCGAAAAAATAGCCCACAATCAACAGAAGTCCCAGGTTGAAGAGGATGTGATCGGAAAAAAAGTCTGTCAGCCGGACGATAAAATCGGTTTTCATGAACCCGGAAAGGAATTCCATTGCGGCCATGATCCATTTTAGCAGATTTTCCGCACTTATCAAAAAATCCGGGGGGCTCCGGAGGGGCCAAAAAACAGTATGCTCTAAAAAATCGTTTTATTTTTGACGCAAACTTATTATAATATCCCAGGAGGTGCAAAAATGTTAATACACGCTGAATTCATCAAAACCGCAAAAAAACAAAAATCCAAGCTGGCAATTATCGATCGGACCACCGAAAAAGATTTTACCTACGCCAAGACCCTGATCGCCGCCATTATCCTGGCCCATAAACTGAAGAAGTACCGGGACGGTTACATCGGCGTCATGATTCCCAACTCCGCCGGGTCGGCCCTTTCCGTGCTGGGGATTCTGTTTGCCAACAAGACTCCGGTCATGATCAATTATTCCACCGGCGCCGCCGACAACTGCCGGTATGCCCAGAATAAATGCGGTTTTAAAACCATCATCACCTCCAAAAAACTGCTGGAGAAAATCCAGTGTCCCATGGTGCCGGGGATGGTTCTGGTGGAAGACATCCTGGAAAGCGTGACCACCGTCGACAAGCTCCAGGCCGCCGTGACATCAAAAATGCCCCTCGGCTACCTGAAACGCCGCTACTGCCGGGGCAAAATGGACGATGACCTGGTAATCCTCTTTACCAGCGGCAGCGAGAAGGATCCCAAGGGGGTACAGCTGACCCACCGCAACCTGCATTCCAACATCCTGAATATCGTAGACCGCATCAACATTGAGGAGAATGACATCTTCCTGGGAATTCTGCCCTTCTTTCACGTTTTCGGGTTCAACACCAATTTCTGCCTGCCCCTGACCACCGGCTGCACCCTGGTCACCTATGCCAATCCCCTCGATTTCAAATCCGTGGTCTCCATCATTCGGGAATACCGGGTGACCATCGTTCTGGGAACCCCCATCTTTTTCATCGGCTACCTGCGCAACTCGGAGCCCGGTGATTTTTCCTCCATCCGCATCGCCGTGGCGGGAGCGGACAAGACCCCCGACTGGTTGCGAAAGAAATTTCTCGACCAGCACAACCTGCAGCTCCTGGAAGGCTACGGGACCACCGAGACCAGCCCGGTGGTATCCGTGAATACCCCCGAAGAGGACCGGCCCGGTTCCATCGGCAAACCCCTGCCCAATGTCCAGGTGAAGATCACCGAACTGGAAAGCGGACGCCCCCTTCCCGACGGCAGGGAAGGAAAACTGCTGGTGAAGGGTGATCTGGTGATGAAAGGCTATTTCGATGACATCGAGGAAACCTCCCTTCGGATCCGTGATGGCTGGTACGATACCGGCGACATCGGCATGCTCGATCCGGACGGGTACCTCTGGCACCGGGGACGGCTGAAACGATTCGTTAAAATAGGCGGAGAAATGGTATCCCTGGTGCGGACCGAGAGCGTACTCAACTCAGTTCTGCCCGATGAAATCGACTGCTGTGTGGTGGAAATCCCCGACAAGGTCCGGGGGGCGAAGATCATCGCGGCCGTGACCCGTGAAATCAATGAGCGTAAAATCCTCAAGGAAATGGCCAAGCAGCTGCCCAACCTGTTCCTGCCCCGGGAATTCGTCGTTATCAAGGACCTGCCGAAGATGGGCACCGGCAAGGTGGACTTTCGGACCGTGGGTGACCTGATCAAATCGACGCCCAACCGCTACGGCGGTCAGTAAAAAGGACCGCCTAACGGAAGACGGAATTCATTCAGATTCCCCGGAAAATCACGTTCTCCCGGTTAAACCAACGGCTGCAGAACCACAGGCTGACCCCGGCCAGGGCAAACATTACCAGGTACACCAGGACCAGTAATCCCGGCTCCATGGTCCCGGAGACAATTTCCTTGGTGGCCAGGGAAACATTCAAAACGGGGATGAGGGCGGTGACGGTGGTCAGTTTCACGCCGGGGAGCAATCCGGCGGCGGCCGGCAGAATGACCAGAAAATTCATGGGGGTCATCAGGCTCTGGGCCTCTTTAAAACTGTTGGCAAAAATGGAAAATGAAAGCAGAAGAGCCGCGAAAAAGGCACACAGAGGGATCAGCAAAGACAGCATCAGCAGGATGGATTTGATCTCTACGATTTTGATGATGCTCTCCAGGATCTGAGGTGGAATCTCGGGGATCTGCTTGATGGCGATAAAAAGCCCCACGATGGCCAGCACGGCGCTGGTCACTCCGGCCATGAATACCACCAGGAATTTCCCCAGAACAATTTCCATCCGGCTGACCGGTGAAGCCAGCAGGGTCTCGATGGTATAGCGCTCCTTCTCCCCGGCTCCCAGATCGATGGCCGGATACATGGCCCCGAAAAAACAGAAGAGAATAAACAGGTAGGGCAAAAATCCCCCGGCATAATGCCCGATCTTTTCCTGGACGGTCGATACGTCCACCTCCGAAATCTCCACGGTCCGGACAAAGGACGGCTCCAGTTGAACTTCCCTGAGCCGGGATTCCAGGTAGATCTCCCGGACCCGGTTCAACAGCTTCCGAACCCGGCCCCGGGTGATTTCCACCTCGTTGGACAACTTGTAATAGAGGGTGATATCCCCGGTCCGGCCGGTCGCCACTTTTTGGTCAAAATCGGCGGCCACCTCAATCAAAAAATCCAGGGAGTCCTCTTTGATCCCTTCAAGGGCCTCTGCCCGGGGCCGGTCGGTGACCAGTTCAAGATCCCGGGTTTCTTTCAGCAACCGGGTCAATTCCTCCGCGTTCCCCCTGGATATATAGGCCACTTTGAGTGTTTTTTCGCCGGCCTTCTGCGCCTGGGAGGCGGTGATCCTGGCCGCGAAGGTCATGATCACCGGAAATACCAGCAGGGGCAGAAGAATCATGGTGATGACCGTCCGTTTCTCCCGGAGGATATCCAGCACCTCCTTTTTGAATATGATCCCGGTCTTAGTCATGATTGCCTCCGATGATCCGCACAAATTCATCTTCGATGGTCCGGCCTTTTTTCCGTTGGAGAAACTCGTCAAAACTGCCGCTGTACAGGATCTCTCCCCGGTGGATAATGGCCATGTCGTCGCTGAGCAGCCCCACCTCTCCCATGATGTGGGTGGAAAAAATCACCGTTTTCCCCCGGTCCCGGCAGTCCCGGATCAGCCGGATGATATTCTTGGAAGTCAAGACGTCCAGTCCCACGGTGGGCTCATCAAAGACCACCACGCCGGGATCATGGATCATGGTCCGGGCAATCGACACCTTCTGTTTCATGCCGGTGGACAGTTTCCCCACCCGTTTGCCGGCAAATTCTTGAATTTCCAGCAGGTCGAACAGTTCTTTCTCCCGCTTTTCGTAAACCTCGCGGCGAATCCCGAAGAGGGATGCATAGTACCGGACAATCTCACGGGGGGTCAGCCTTTTGTACAATTCGGTGGATCCGGTAAGGAAACCGATGCTTCTGCGCACCTGCTGTGACTGCCGCCGGGTATCAAACCCCGCCACTTTAATGGTCCCCGAATCCGGTTTCAGCATGGTGGCCACCATCCGGAGCAGAGTGGTTTTGCCCGCGCCGTTGGGACCCAGCAGGGTAAATATCCGCCCGGGGCGGCAGGTCAGGGTGACCTGGTTCACGGCGTTAATCCTTCGCTGACCGGCCGGCAGTCCCCGTTCTTTCTTCTGTTTACGGGTGATCTTGAAACTCTTGGACACATCCTTGATTTCAATCATCAGCGGTTCTCCTCAAATCCGGTTCAAAAGAATTTATACGCCGCTCCCCGGGTTTTTGTTTTCAGGAAATATCCGGGTGTTTGTAAAAATAGCTGGCCACCTGCACCACCCAGCGCCGGGGAAAGAGCCGGGTCAGGAAATACACCACCTTGTTTCCCATTCCGGGAATTTTAATGTGCCGTTTGAATTTGAGGCACTTGATGGCCCGGCGGGCCACGGTACGTGGCTTCATGTAGTAGATACTGTTAAGTTTGTATTTTTTGTCCAGCCCGGCCTTCCGGATCATCTCAGTGGCGATCCCTCCCGGGGCAAAGGTGGAGATGAAAACATTCCGGTTTTGGTTCTCGGCGATCAGCCCCTCGGTAAAGGCCTGGGCGGCATGCTTGGATGCGGCATAGACATTCTGATAGGGAATGGGCATAAAGGCGGCGGCGCTGGTCACATTCAGGATGGCCCCTTCTCCCCGGTCCCGGAAGTAATCGTAAAAGAAGAGAGTCAGCTTCATCAGGGAGTGGTAATTGATATGAAAAATCTGCCGGTACTCCTCAAGCAGACGGCTGGAAGTACTCTGGTAAGAGGTCATGCCGGCGTTGTTGATCACCGCGAAGACCGAACATTCGGCGGTGGCGGCGGCAAACAGGTCCCGGGCCCCCGATTCACGGCTGAGGTCCACTTTGATGCTCCTGACCTGACGCTGATATCGTCGTTGAATGTCTCTCCCGATCCTCTCCAGCAACTCTTGACGGCGGGCCGCAAGGATCAGGTTGGCCCGTTCAAATTCCGCCAGGCGGTAGGCGATCTGCCGGCCCAATCCGGAAGATGCTCCGGTGACCAGAATCCACCGGTTCTCCAGCTTTAATTTGGCCATCCTGTCTTCCACCGCCAAAAGAATATTGGTTCTATTTAATCATAATATAAAAAATTGGTCAAGATTGGCCCGGGCCGGAAGCGAAGCGACGGATTCGAAGAAAAGCCGGGCAAATCCCAGGCCTCTCTATCCCATCATCGGGCAGGGATGTGTTATAATGTAAGACTCTGACCCGAGATCAGAAGGACAACCATGGACAAGATCCTCCGTATCTACAGCGAAAAGAAAGAACCTTTTGACATCGAAGCCCGGGGGCTCTGTTCCGACCTCAGGGAAAACCTGGGCATCCGGAATCTGAGCCGGGTCCGGATTCTCAACCGCTACGACATCCAGGGTATCAGTGAAAAGGACTATCGGAGAACCCGGAGCATTATATTTTCTGAACCGCCGGTCGACCATTTCTACGAAGAAGAAGTGCCCGCTCCGGATCCAGGCCGGTCTCTGACCATCGAATACCTGCCGGGGCAATATGATCAGCGGGCCGACTCGGCCGCCCAGGCCCTGCAAATCATCACCCTGGGGGAAAAACCCCTGGTGGCCACGGCCAAGAGGTACCTGCTTGAAGGACCCCTGACCGAACCCGAATACCGGATGATTCAAAACTACCTGATCAACCCGGTGGATTCCCGGGAAGCCCCGTCCCAAAAACCCCGGACCCTACACCGTCCGTACGAATCCCCGCGGCCGGTACCGGTGGTGGAAGGCTTTGGCGCCTTTGCCTCCCGCCGGCTCCGGGAATTCAAAGACCAACAGGGGCTGGCCATGAACCTTGACGATATGGCCTTCTGCCGGGACTACTTCAAGAGCAAGGAACAACGGGATCCCACCCTGGCTGAAATCAAGATTCTGGACACCTACTGGTCGGATCACTGCCGGCACACCACTTTTTCCACCATCATCAAGTCGATTCACATCGCCGACGGCCCCCTCAACCTTCCGGTAAACCGGGCCCTCCTCCATTTCCGTCAGTGTGAAAAAAACCTGTTCTCCAAATCCCGCCCCCTGACCCTGATGAACATCGCCACCATGAGTATGAAGGAAATGCGGCAGAAGGGCCGTCTCGACGATCTGGAGATTTCCGGTGAAGTCAACGCCTGCAGCATCATCCGCGATATCACCGTTGACGGTAAGGCCGAAGACTGGCTGATCATGTTCAAAAACGAAACCCACAACCACCCGACTGAAATCGAACCCTTCGGCGGCGCCGCCACCTGCCTGGGAGGCGCCATCCGGGATCCTCTTTCCGGCCGGGCCTACGTGTATCAGGCCATGCGGGTCACCGGCAGCGGGGACCCCCGCCAGCCCATCGAACAGACCCTCCGGGGGAAACTGCCCCAGAAAAAAATCACCGTGGAGGCCGCCCAGGGCTACAGTTCTTACGGCAACCAGATCGGGCTGGCCACCGGACTGGTTTCAGAGATCTATCACCCGGGGTACCGCGCCAAGCGGATGGAAGTGGGGGCGGTGGTGGGAGCGGTAAAGAAAGAACAGGTCCGGCGGGAGGAACCGGTGACCGGTGACGTGGTACTGCTGGTGGGAGGCAAAACCGGGCGGGACGGCATCGGCGGGGCCACCGGATCCTCCAAAGAACATACCGAGGCATCCATCGCCACCGCCGGGGCCGAGGTCCAGAAGGGCAACCCGGTAGAGGAGCGAAAACTGCAGCGGCTTTTCCGGGATCCCCGGGCAGCCCGGATGATCAAGAAAAGCAATGATTTCGGCGCCGGGGGGGTATCGGTGGCCGTGGGCGAACTGGCCCCGGGTCTGGATATCCATCTGGATGAAATTCCCAAAAAATACCAGGGCCTCAACGGCACCGAGCTGGCCCTTTCCGAATCTCAGGAACGGATGGCGGTGGTAATCGACCCGAAAGACCAGGAGGAATTTCTCCGGCTGGCCGGGGAAGAAAACCTGCTGGCCGTCCCGATCGCCCGGGTGACCGAGGGTCAGAGGTTGCGTATGTGGCACGGGGGAAAATTGATCCTGGACATTTCCCGTGATTTCCTGGACACCCACGGGGTCACCCGGGAAGCCAGCGCCGAGGTTTCCCGGATTGATCCCGAACAGAATTTTTTCCGCCAGGGCCTGGCTCCTTTTGGCCTGAATTTCGGAGAACGGCTGATCCGGACCCTCGAGGACCTGAATGTCTGCAGCCAGTACGGACTGGTGGAACGCTTCGACAGCACGATTGGGAAAGGATCGGTTTTCATGCCCTTTGGCGGAAAGTATCAGGCCTCTCCCATGCAGAGCATGGTGGCCAAAATTCCCGTCTTAAAAGGGCATACCGACCAGGCCACCATCATGAGTTACGGGTTCAATCCCCGGCTCTCCCAGTGGAGTCCCTTCCACGGCGCCCTGTACGCCGTCATCGATGCGGTCAGCCGGGTGGTGGCCGGCGGCGCCGATTACCGGAAGGTGCGGCTGAGCCTGCAGGAATATTTCGAAAAATTACGAAACGATCCGACCCGGTGGGGGAAACCCCTGGCAGCCCTGCTCGGCGCTTACCATGCCCTCAGCCGGCTGGAGATCGCCGCGATCGGGGGCAAAGACAGCATGTCCGGAAGCTTCGAAGACCTGGACGTCCCCCCCACCCTGATTGCCTTCGCCCTCGACGTGATCGATTCCGGGCAGGCCGTTTCCAGCGATTTCAAGGAAGAGGAATGCCCGGTCCTGCTGCTGAAGGTCACCCGGGACCGGGAGGAAATGCCCTCCTTTGACCGCCTGAAGGCCAACTACCGCTGCCTGCATGAACGAATCCGGCAACAGGAGGTACTGGCCTCCGGTGGTATCGATCCCGGGGGAATCGCCAGTACTGTCGCCAAGATGTGCTTTGGAAACCGGGTGGGATTTGAGTTTACCACCGGCATTTCCAGCGATGAACTGTTCCGGCCCCATCCCGGCGGGATTATCCTGCAGATCCCGGGGCGGGTGGATATCGGCAAAACCTTCCGGGCAACCGATTACCAGCTGCTGGGATCCACCTCCCTTGACGGCACGATCCGGAAGGGATCCGAAACCCTGTCATTGACCGGCCTGTACCGGCACTGGTGCCGGCCCCTGGAAAAGGTCTTCCCCACCGATCTGTCCTTTGCCCCCGATCCGGCCATTCCGGCCTTCTCATTTTCCCGCCGGAGTGCAGTCCGACCGGCCGTCCCCCGGGCCCGTCCCCGGGTACTGATCACCGCCTTTCCCGGCACCAATTGTGAAGACGATACCGCCCGCGCCTTTTGGGCATGCGGAGCGGATCCCAGGGTACTCCTGTTCCGGAACCTGGATTCCTCCATGATCCACGATTCCCTCAAACAACTGGAAACCAACCTCAACCAGTGCCAGATCCTGGTCATCCCGGGCGGTTTCAGCCTCGGGGACGAACCGGAAGGATCCGGTAAATTCATCAGTACGGTTTTTCGGAATCCCGGGGTCAAAGAGGCGGTACTGGATCTGCTCTACCGGCGGGACGGATTGATCATGGGGATCTGCAACGGGTTCCAGGCCCTGATCAAGCTGGGCCTGCTGCCCTTCGGGAAAATTCTCGATCTTGAGGAAAAGAGCCCCACCCTGACCTTCAACACGGTGGGCCGGCACGTATCCCGGGCCGTACACGCCCGGGTGGCTTCGGTCCTGTCCCCCTGGTTTATGCACTACCAGGTCGGGGAAATCCTCACCTTTCCGGTATCCCACGGAGAGGGGCGGTTCGTCGCTGCCTCACGGTTGATCGATAATCTCGCCGCCGGGGGCCAGATCGCCACCCAATACTGTGATGCCGGGGGAATCGTCCGGGAAGGCAATCGGACCAACCCCAACGGATCCTTTATGGCCATCGAGGGAATCACCAGCGAAGATGGGCGGGTGATGGGGAAGATGGGGCACATGGAGCGACTGGGTCCCCAGCTGTTGCAAAATATCGTCGGGAACAAAGATCTGAAAATCTTCCAGGCCGGGGTGGATTATTTCAAGTAACCCATGAATTCATCTTCCGGGGAGCTGTTCCCCCTCAACGAAACCCTGCGACCCGCCAACCTCAAGCAGTACCTGGGGCAGGAGCACCTGGTAGGGGAAGGAAAAATCATCCATTCTCTGATCCGGCACAAACGGCTCAACTCCATCATCTTCTGGGGACCGCCCGGGACCGGAAAGACCACCCTGTCCCGGATTCTGGTCCGGGAACTGCATTACCCGTCCCGGGAGTGTTCCGCCACCATCGCCAGCATCACCCAGATCCGCAAGTTCCTGCAGGAGGCCCAGAAACTCCGGGAACTGGAGGGAAATCCCCTGGTGCTCTTCGTGGATGAGATCCACCACTTCAACAAACACTCCCAGGACACCTTCCTCCCCTACGTGGAACGGGGGGACATCATCCTGCTGGGTACCACCATCGAAAATCCGGCCTACAAAATCAACCGGGCCCTGCTTTCCCGTATCCGGATACTGGAACTCTATCCCCTGAAGGATTGCCACCTGAAAACCATTCTGGAACGGGCGGTCACATTTCTAAAAAAACAAACCGGACGCAGCCTGGATCTTCCCCGGCCGGTGGTCAACATCCTGTTGAACCATGCCCAGGGCGACTGCCGGCGAATCCTCAATCTGGTGGAAATTCTTTTTCATCTGGGAGCAGGGAAAATCACCCCGGACCGGGTCCGGGAAATCATCCAGAAGAACATCGGCGCCTACGACCGCAGCGGACAGGACCGCTATCACCTGATCTCCGCCTTCCACAAAAGCGTGCGAAATTCCGATACCGACGCCGCCCTTTTCTGGCTGTACCGGATGCTGGAAGGAGGCGAAGATCCCCTTTTCATCCTCCGACGGATGATCCGGATCGCCTCCGAAGATGTGGGCTTTGCCGATCCCCAGGCCCTGACGGTCACCCTCCAGGCCCGAGAGGCCTTTGATTTTCTGGGACTTCCGGAAGGCAGTATTTTCCTGGCCCAGGCGGCCATCTACCTGGCCTGCGCGCCCAAAAGCAACTCCCTGTACCGCACCGAGAAAAGAATGGAGCAGCTGGCGAAAAAATACCGGCATCTTCCGGTGCCTGCGCATCTGCTCAATCCCTCCAATTTCGTCGACCGGAAAAAGGGGGCGGGGAAGGGATACCGTTATGCCCACGATTACCCCCAGAAGACCACCGCCATGCAGACCCTGCCGGAAGGGGTCAGCGAAAAGGGGTTTTTTGAACCCAACGCCATGGGGTTTGAAAAAAAGATCCGGGAACGACTGGAATTCTGGGAAAAAGTCAAACGGCAGTTCTCAAAGAAATCCTAACCGGGAACCGTGAAGCGGGAGATATCTCCCGCACCCTCCCGGATCACCCGGGGAGTTTCTTCGGTAAAATCGATGATGGTAGACTGGATTACCGGCAGAGGGCCCCCGTTGAGAAAAAGATCGATGGAATCTTTGAAATCCGCCACGATCCGGCCCGGTTCGGCATACACCTCATCCGGACCGGTGGGGATACTGGAATTAACCATGGGCCGCCCCAGGGCCTCCACGATCCCCCGGGCCACAGCGCAGTCGGGGATCCTCACCCCGATGGTCTTGCGGGTTTTGAATATGGGATGGGGGGTCTGCCGGGCCGCCGGCAGAATGAAGGTGTAGGGGCCGGGAATCAGTCTCCGGATAATCTTATAGGCCGAATTGGATATGTGAATCCATCGGGATGCCTGTTTGATGTCGTTGAAAATAAAACTCAGGAGTTTGCCCTCCTCGGCACCCTTGATGTGTAAAATCCGCCGGATGGCCTCTCTGGCCAGAACATCCGCGCCCAGTCCGTACACCGTATCGGTTGGATAGACGATTACCTTCTCCGCCTGCAGGGCCGCCACCACATACCGGATCTGTTTCCGGTGGGGGGCATAGGGATCGATCTCCTGAATATCGACGGCCACGGGATCACTCCTGTTCTTCGGCAGACAGGCGGGAGAGTTTCTCCCGGAATTGCTTCCAGCGTTTCTCAAACCGGGAACGGTCATCCTCTTCCGCCTGCTGAAACGCTTTCTCTGCGGCCGCCACCGCCTGTCCGTACTGCTGATTCTGCCAGTGGGCCTCCGCCAGGGTATCGAGGATAAAAGGTTGGGGATCCAGTTCCACTGCATCCAGGGCATACTTCAGGGCCAGCTCCGGCTGCCGGAACTCGGGATCCGGACAGGTCAGGTAGAGCCAGGCCAGGTTGTTGAGCACCACCGGCTGGTCATAATCCGCCATCAGAGAGCGGTTGTAATGCCGGACCGCCTGCTCCCAGTTTTTCAATTCATGATAGTAACTCCCCAGGACGCGGTTCAGTTCCTGGTTCTGCGGTTCTTTTTCCAACTGCCGGGCGATGGCCCCCACCGACAGCATCCGGTCGGTCCGGGAGGAATAATACCCGGCGGTCAAGGCCAGCAGGAGCACCGATGACAGCAGGAAAAACCCGATCCGTTTGTGTAACATCGAACGGTGCTTCCGGATCAGGTCGGGATCTTTCCGGGCCCGCTGCAAAAAATCGATCCGCTGAAATATATTGAAGTGATGCCAGTTCTTTTTCCGGGGACTTTCGCGGGTCACCCTCTGCAGCTTCTCAAAGGCCGATATCAGGAGATTCACCTCGACCCCCGCTTCAAAACAGTAGAGGTCGGCCTGGCGTTCGAAATTGCGGATGAAAAAAGCGAAAACATAGCGAAAAAAAAGCACAAAAAGCAGGATGGAAAAGGCGATGATAAAAAATTTCAACACCGTGAAATCGATCTGCCCCCGGAATATCAGCAGCAGCTGGTAGAGGGTGAAATTCAAAATTCCATAGCTGAGGACGAAAAAAACAAAGAAAAACAGGATGTAATAAAACATGTGTTTCTTTTTCACGTGACCGATCTCGTGGGCCACCACGGCGAAGATTTCCTCCCGGTCCAGCAGGTGCATCAGGCGTGGTGTAATAAGAAGCAGGCGGAAGGGATAAATGATCCCCACCACCGCCGCGGTGACCAGGGAATTGTTCAAGGCCTTCCAGGAAAGGATCCGGCCGAATCTCACCCGCTGGTCGGCCAGGAATTTTTCAATCCGCTGCCGGAGTTCCCGGTCTTCCAGGGGGCGGCAGTCCCAGAGCAGGGTAATGAAAACCGGGGCAAAAAGAACGATCAGGATCAGGAACAGGAAGAGGAGAAGAAAATTGGCCAGGGTGGATTCCCAGACGCGGGCCAGCAACCGGGGGAGAGTCAGCGAGAGAACCTCCTGGAAGAAAGTAAAGAGAATCCAGGGGATCACGATCACCAGGTTGAATTTGAAATTGGCCGATACGTACCGCAGGGGGGGCGACAACTCCGGCAGTTGATCGCCCAGGATCCGGGCGCTGCTGTACCAGATCACCCCCAGATGGAGCAGGAAAACCACCACCCCGGCGATATCCACGAAGGTTTCCAGGCGGCCCAGCCCGGGCACCAGGGTGAACAGTTTTTTCAAATGAAAGGAGTACAATTCCAGCCCGAAAACCAGGATCGCGATCACCGAATGATAAAATATATAGCGGTTGTTTTCCCGTTTCAGCCAGGCAGGGGAACGCTCCCGGCTGTCGTATTCATTTCTCAGCTTGGAAAATCGCATGCGGTTAAACTGAACAAAGAGCATCAGCAGAAGAAAGGTGATCACCAGGTTAAAAAAGGTAACCGGCACCGGGCCGGTGGGAGCGTAGACGTACAGGAAAATGGCAAAGATGAAATATAAAAAATTCGTGTATATCATTTTCGGGTATGGTCCATTGTATCAGATCGGGGGGTGCTTGTCACCGGGAAAGCAAGGAATCCGGGGACAGGGTGATCGATTCAGGCCCTCAGGGTCGGCCCGGGAGCGGCGGGCGGCGGGTGAACGGCCCGGGTGTATTTGTTCTTCATGGTGCCGGTCCGGTAATCCAGCTCCGATCCCAGTACCGAGTGGGGAACCAGATAGATCAGGAGCATGACCACGACCGCCAGGACCACCCAGATCCTGTTTCGTTTCTTGAAAAGTACCGCCAGAATCCAGAAAAACAGGGCGATCAGGGCCTTGTTGTCGGTAAGATCGGTGCCCAGGGGAAATCCGGTCCAGGCGTCGCCGAAGGCATGGTATTGAACAATGGGCCCCAGAATGCCGGCACCGGCGAAAAAGACCGGCAGGGTGATATTGACCAGTTTGTCATAATGCCCCTCCCGGGAAAGCAATTCCAGTCCCAGGCGTACCGTCAGCAGGATGCTGAGAAACATCAACAGGACATGGGGGATCAGGAAATAACCGGGGACCGGGCCCTTGAACCTCGCCACCACACTTTTCCCGTCGTTAATATAGAGCCTCTCATCGGAAGATTGCAAAAAAAGCCGGTATTTCACCTTTCCGGCCACCGGTTGGGCCGGGATCTTCCCCCGCCAGATTCCCGGGGAAACCTCCTGCAGGGGGGTGGTATTCTCCGCCCAGCGGTCGGTCGAATTCAATCTGCGATATTCCAGAAAGACGGGAGGGCTCTGGGGTTCGGTCTCCAGGGTCACCGGCAGATCCCGCCCGGTCTCATGGCTGCGCAGCAGCCGGTAGGATACGGTGATTCCCCCGATGGTCTCCGACCCCCTGACCGGATAAGTGGGACCGGTCATTCGCTGGAAAACCGATAGAGAAAGGGTGATCAGAAATGCGGCAGTCCACTTCAGTGCAGTACGGGCTTTGCGGTTCATCTTGACCTCCGCGGATATTGTACCCTTTTTTGGCATTAAGTAGAATACCTGTTGACTATGGACCGGATTAAATTTAAAATGGGTTATAACATGAACCAGTCAATCGGGAAGATCCTGACCCGCCTGAGGGAAGAAAAGAAAATGACCCAACGGTCCATCTCCCGGAAGACCAATTTCCCCCTTAAAAAAATCGAATCCCTGGAGAATGACCAATTCCAGCACTTCCCGGGAAAATTCTACTATATCAGCTATATCAAGGAATACCTCAAAACCCTCGGATATGACCGGGAATCCTTCCTGAGGGAACATGAGGCCCTGATCCGTTCCATAAAGTTCAAGCAGCCGGACAACCGCGTCCAGTTTTCCCGGATCCATTACCAGCGATTCAAACGAAAAAAGGTCCTGCTGATCTTTCTGGTCATAATCGGATTGCTGGCCCTGGCCGGGCTGGTTTTTTTCCTGCTGGCAAAGGGGAAGATTGACTGGGAGAATATTCTGGGAAGCCTGAATCACCTGGTCAATCCCTGATGCGCTGAAAATGGAAGCAACCGTCGTTCGTTCCGTTTCGGAAAACCCGCTGCTGCGGGCCATCCTGAGCAGCCAGCTGGATGCGGATCTGGTAAAACTGATCATGACCCGTTCGGTCCCCTTCACCGAAATCGAGTACCTGGAAGTATACGTGTACCTCCTCCGGATCCGAAAAATCAAGGACCGGGTAGTGGAGCGGCTCAAGGAAATTCCCGATCAATTCAAAACCCGGTACCTGCAGCATCGCACCCTCAATCTTCGCACCGCCTATTACCTGCTGATGGAATCCATCATCCAAAACAAGCTGGAAAACCTGTCGGTGATCATCAACCACAAGCACCTCCCCCACATCTTCCTGGAAAAAATCGCCCAGCTGGGTTCCGCCGAGGCCCTGGAACTGCTGCTGGAAAACCAGCAGACCATCATCAAACACCCCGGCCTGCTCGGTATCATCCGGGCCAATCCCCGGACCAGCTCTTTCATCGAGAGCACCATCAAGGAACTGGAAGAACTCATTCAAATGCAGCAGAAGGATTCCGCCATCCAGGGCCTGAAAAAGAAAATCATCCCCCGCATCCAGGATATTTCGTCGGAGGACCTGGTGGGCGAAGAGGAGGAATTCGAAATCCTCGATTTTGAGGAAGACGAGGGTGAGGAAGAAGAATTGCCACCCGGAGAAAAGGAAGAACGGGAGAAGGAAGAAGAAAAACGCTACCAGAAGCAGATCTCCAATATGAGCGTTCCCGAAAAAGTGCTGCTGGCCCGTATCGGAAACAGCCGGGACCGCCTCAACCTGGTGCGGGACGCCAACAAACTGGTATCCAAGTCGGTGGTGGAAAGTCCCAAACTCAACGAGGCCGAGGTTTGTCAGATCGCCAACAACCGGAGCCTGGACAAGGATGTGATTTGCGCCCTGGCCCGAAACAAAAAATGGCAGGCAAGTTACAAAATCGTTTCCGCCCTGGCGCTCAACCCCAAAACCCCGGTAAACGAAGCCATGGGATTCACCCGCAGGCTGACCAACCGGGACCTGCGACTCATCTCCAAGGACCGGAACACCAACCCGGTGATCCGGAATTTCGCCCGACAGCTGCTGGACACCAAACAGTAGCCCCGTTCCCTCCGGTTGACTATCCCCCCAAAAGGTACTACAATATCTGTATGAGTGAAAGAATCAGATCCACCACCATCCTTTGTATCCGACACCAGGGAAAGGTGGTCATCGGCGGGGACGGGCAGGTATCCTTTCAAAATACCGTCCTCAAGCACAAGACCTCCAAAATCCGCCGTCTCTACAACGGGCAGATCCTGGCCGGATTTGCCGGTTCCACCTCCGATGCCTTTTCCCTCTTCCAGCGTTTTGAAGGAAAACTCAACGAGTACAACGGCAATATATCCCGGGCCGCCATCGAGCTCTCCAAGGACTGGCGGACCGACAAAATCCTCCGGCGGCTGGAAGCCATGCTGATCGTCGCCAACGATGAAAAGATGTACCTTCTGTCCGGGTCCGGCGATATCATCGAACCGGATGACAACATCCTCTCCATCGGATCCGGAGGACCTTACGCCCATGCCGCGGCCCTGGCCCTGAGCACCCATTCCAAACTCCCGGCCCGGACGATCGTGGAGGAATCCCTCAAGATCGCCGCCAACATCTGTATCTACACCAACAGCAATTTCACCATCGAGGTTTTGGATGAGCAGTAAAACCAGTCGAGACGATTTGACCCCGAAGCAGATTGTGGCGGAGCTGGACAAATACATCATCGGCCAGACCAAGGCCAAGAAATCGGTGGCCATTGCCCTGCGGAACCGGTTTCGACGCAAACAGCTTCCCGAAGAAATCGCCGAAGACATCATCCCCAAAAACATCCTCATGATCGGACCCACCGGGGTAGGCAAAACCGAAATCGCCCGGCGGCTGTCGCGCCTGACCGGATCCCCCTTTATCAAGGTGGAAGCATCCAAATTTACCGAGGTGGGGTACGTGGGACGGGACGTGGAATCGATGATCCGCGACCTGACCCGCATCGCCGTCAACATGGTCAAAGCCGAAAAGATGAAGGAAAATGAAAGGAAAGCGCGGGAAAATACCGAAGAGCGAATCCTGGACCTGCTCCTGCCGCCCACCAATGTCCGGGGTCCGGCGGCAGACCTGAACCTGGAAAAGGAAGCCCCCAGCCAGACCCGGGAGAAAATCCGAACCCAGCTTCGGGAAGGCAGACTGGACGAAAAGAAAATAGAAGTGTCGGTAAAACCGACCAATTTTGCTCCCCTGGAGGTTTTCTCCTCCTCCGGCGTAGAGGAGATCGGAATTACCATCAGTGAAATGCTGCCCAACATGTTCGGATCCAAGAAAGCCAAAATGCGACGGATGAAGGTCAAAGACGCCCATGAATACCTCCTCAAGGAGGAACAGAAAAAGCTGCTGAACATGGAACTGGTGGCCAAGATCGCCATCCGCCGGGTAGAGCAGATGGGGATCGTTTTCCTGGATGAGATTGACAAGATCAGCGGCAATGACGTGGGACGGAGCAGCGGACCCTCGGTATCCAGGGAAGGGGTACAGCGGGACCTGTTGCCCATCATCGAGGGAACCACGGTGAACACCAAATACGGCATGGTGAAAACCGACCACATTCTCTTTATCGGAGCCGGCGCCTTCCATATGGCCAAGCCTTCCGATATGATCCCCGAGCTGCAGGGACGGTTCCCCATCCGCGTGGAACTGGATTCCCTGAACCGGACCGAATTCGAAAAAATCCTCACCCTTCCCAAGAATGCCCTGACCAAACAGTATCAGGCCCTGCTGGAAACCGAAGGACTGGAAGTCCAATTTACACCGGACGCCATCAAGGAAGTGGCCAAGATCGCGGAACAGCTGAATTCCACTTCGGAAAACATCGGCGCCCGGCGGTTGCATACCATCATGGAAAAGACCATGGAGGAGATCTCCTTCGAAGCTTCGGATCTGGATCAGGGCCGGGTGAAAATCGATGCCCGGTACGTCAATGAGAAAGTCAAGGACATCGCCGATGACACCGATCTTTCCAAATATATCCTCTGAAGACGATGAATAACAGACTCCTGGCAAACCTGGCGGGGCTTTTGATTCTCCCCCTGGTGTTACCCATTGCCTGTGGCAGCAAGGCCCCTCCCCAGCTGGTCCCTCCAAAAAACCCCCCGGCGGTGACCGACCTGACCGTCTACCAGAAAGGCCCCTTTCTGTACCTGGAATGGGGGTTCCCCGTCCGGCTCACCGACCGGAAAACCTCCCTGGACACCGGGGATATCCGCTATGTTCATATCTTCTATTCCACTGAGGAAATCAACGAGCGCAACTACCGCCGCCAGTCCCAGGCCGACTACCGGATCAAACCCGAGCAGTTGTCCCGTCGGAAGAACCGGTTCACGGTCAAATTCCCCTTCAAACCCCACCAGCTGGAGGAAAAATCCTATTTTTTCACCCTGTATTACCGGTACCGCCACAAGAAATCTCCTTTGAGCAGGCCGGTATCCATCCGCACCCTGCTGCCGGCCCGGGCCGTTACCGACCTTCGCCTTACCCAGGAAAGGAAGGTCATCCTGCTCAGCTGGTCCCGGCCCACCCTGAATATCGGCGGCGATCCCCTCTCCGGGATGACCGGATACCGGGTGTACCGCCGAATCGGCGGAACGGAAAAGGATCCCGGGGGATTCCAGCTGCTTAATACCGGGGAGAAACTGCTGGCGGAATTCTACCAGGACCGGGAAACCAGCCGCGAGGGCCTCTATCGCTATTACGTGGTGACCACCCACGGTCCGGCGATCGAAAGCCTGCCCTCCAACCCGGTCAGTATCCAGGTTCGCAATATATTCCCCCCCGCCAGTCCCCAAAACCTGGTCTGCGTGAGCGCCCGTGACGGATTGCAGCTCTTCTGGGAAGCGGTGAAGGATCAGGACCTGGACTTTTACCGGATATACCGCCGGGCCGAAAAGGACTTCGAATACCAGGTGCGGGTACCCCGTATCACCGACACTTATTTTAAAGATACCGAGGTTACGGCCGGAACCATTTATTTCTACCAGGTCACCGCCTTCGACACCGCCGGGAACGAGAGCGATCCCTCCAATACCGCCAAGGAAAAGGCCAGGCAGTATTGAGAATCCGCCCCTTTCAACTGGAAAGATACTTTTCCCGGCACGAATTCACCACTCCCCATCTTCTCTGCTGCTCAGACTGCGAACCCCTCCGCCTGCAGGAATTGCTGGACCTGGCCGACGATGCCGGACGCCGGTTATGGGAGGAACTCAGTCTGGCCTATACCCGGTCCCGGGGACACCCGGACCTCCGGGAGGAGATCGCCCGGCTCTACGGCGGCCATCCGCCATCGAACATCGTGGTGGTCATTCCGGAGGAGGGGATCTTTCTGTTCATGCATACGGTCCTTCGGGCCGGGGACCATATCATCGTAACCTATCCCGGATACCAGTCGCTTTACGAGATCGCCCGCTCCCTGGGATGCAGAATCAGCCGCTGGATCCCGAGGGAAGAGCACTGCTGGCAATTCCAGTTGGAGGACCTGATGCCCCTGATCCGGGAAAACACCCGGCTGCTGGTCCTCAATTTTCCCCATAACCCCACCGGGGCCATCCTCACGCCGTTGGAATACCAGAAAATCGCCGGGATCGCCGATCAACATGACCTGATGATTTTTTCCGACGAGATGTACCGGTTTTTGGAACACTCCCCCGGTGAAGGGTTCACTTCCCTCGCCGACCTGACCCCGCGGGCCATCGTCCTGGGTGGATTGTCCAAGTCCTTCTCCCTGCCGGGCCTGCGCATCGGGTGGATGGTCAGTTCCAACCAAAAATTACTGGATGAACTGGTCTCCCTGAAGGATTACACCTCGATCTGCAACAGCGCTCCCAGTGAAATTCTGGCCATCATGGCCCTCCGGGCCCGGGACCGTATCCACTCCCGGAATCGGGACATCATTCAAACCAATCTGCGACGGGCCGAGGATTTTTTCGGGGAATTTCCCCGGCATTTTCACTTTGCGCGCCCCCGGGGAGGTCCCATCGCCTTCCCCCGTCTTCAACTGGATATCCCGGCCTCCCGGTTCTGCGACGGGCTGCGGACCGAAAAGGGGGTATTGCTGTTGCCTTCCACCGTTTACGATTTCGGGGATCGCCATTTCCGCATCGGCCTGGGCCGGCGGGATTTTCCCGTCGGACTCCGGATCACCGGGGACTTTCTCCGGGAGAAATTCCCGGGGTAGTCCCCGCCGCTGTTCTCCTAAAAAATGTTGTACTGGCAACCGGCGGACAGGGCAAATCCGGGGGCCAGGGGAATATCCGGATCGGGGTTGGCGTAATAGGCTTCGTTTAGCAGGTTCTGGATCTTGGCATAGAAAAACAGCCGGGAGGAGAGATACACCCCGCCCTTGAAATCCAGCCGCCGATAGGCATCATTGGCCACCTCGGCCGGGCCCGGGTCTTCCTTGGGGAAGGAATAAAGGAAATTGGCCTCCAGCCAGAAGCGGTTGAGAATATACTTGGCCGCCAGCAGGATTTTGGGAGAAGGCACGTCGTTGAGCGGATCGTCGGTCTCGCGGCTCCTTCCCTGGTAGACAATGCCGTGACCGAAGATCTCCAGACTCTGAACGGGAAAGAACTGGAATTCCATTTCCACCCCGTTGACCTGTCCCCGGTCCACGTTGCCGTAGGTATATATCCCCCCATCGACCCGGTACCGTTCGATCATATCCCGCACCTGATAGGAAAAACCGTAAAGCCCCAGGAAAGCATGGGGGGAGTAAAACCGGATCCCCGCATCCAGGTTGAAACTGCTTTCCGGTTCCAGGCGCTCGTTGCCGATCACGTACCGGCGTCCGGTGATACCGGTGTAAAAACTCTCCGAGAGCGAGGGCAACCGGAAAGCTTTCCCCAGGTTGAAAAAGGCGGAAAAATGCCGCCCCAGTTTCTGGCTCACCGCCAGAAAAGCCGAAGGAGCCTGGTCGGACTTTTTCCGGGGTTCACCGTCCGAAAGGGCCTTCATCCCCAGGAAGGTGTAGCGGACCCCGCCGAAAATATCCAGGCCGGGGATACCGTCGTAATCGGCGGTAACAAACAATCCCAGATCCGATCGCCGACCGTCGTCCAGGGGGACCACCCGCTCCTTCAGCCCGTCTGTTACCGTCACATTGTCAATACTCAACCCGGTCCGGCCGAAAAAATCCAACCCCAGCTGCAGGGCCAGGTGTTTACCGGCGCTTTTGTGAATCAGGGATTTGAATCCCAGGTTCACGGACTCGGTGTGGGAGGATTCGGTCTTTGCCTCCGGTTCATTGCGCTTGTCCAGGTCGACCCGGGAAGGATTCAGGTAGACCAGGGTTTCCCACCGGGTATTTTTCAGCAGCCGGTGATCAGAATAATTGAGCCTCAGGAAATGATTTTCCTCCCGGGGGTACTGGTCGTACACCCGCTCCCGGTTTTCCCGACCGGGCTTCCCGATATCCGTTCCCCGGGCTCCGAAATAAGAAAAGGACAGTTCCCGGCCGCCATGACGGTAATTCAGTTCCAGAAGGCCCGCCGCATTCTGAAATCCCGAATGGTAGACCTCGCCCCGGGGAGAACGGTAATTTCCGGCCTGCCCGTAGTAGCCGCCGGTGGAGAAGGAAAATCTTCCCAGTTGCCGGCCATAGGTAAAACTGCCGCCCACCCGCCGGCTGTTGCTGTCGGCGTTCAGGCTCAGCGTCCCCCCGGATTCCATCCGGTCCCCGGTCTGGGCATTGATGATCCCGCTGATGGCATCCGACCCGTACAGGACCGAGGAGGCCGAACGAACCACCTCCACCCGGCTGATCAGCTCGGGAGGAATAAAGGATGCCGAAGTTCCCGCCCGGCGGTCCGAGGTTATCCGCGCCCCGTCCAGCAGCATCAGCACCCGCTTGCGTCCAAACCCCCGGATGCTGGGAGTGGCCTTGTTGCCCCCGGACCCGATAAAGTGCACCCCGGGGGTATGGTCGACGGTCTCCACCAGGTTGGCCGCCAGCTTCTCCTTGATCTCGAGCCGGGACACCGAGGATTCAGCGATGGGCACGGTGGTCTTTTTTTCCTCCCGGTTCAGGGCGCTGACCGAGATCTCTTCGGTGAGATATTCGGTGGGCACCATGAATACCACCCGGTCCCGCCGTTTCAGAAACTTCTCCAGGGTCACCGAGTTGCGATAGTACCCCTCCTTGGAGAACTGCAGCATCCCCTCTCCCGCCGGCAGATCCGCCGGCAGGGGTATGGCGAAGGAGCCGTCTTCCGACGACCGGGCGGTACGCAGGCTGGGCAGAAGTACCACTTTTACTCCCGCCACCGGCTGCCGGTCGATATCCTTAATGATTCCCGCCACCCGCCTTTCCGCCCCCGGATACGCGTTCAGCATCCCGATACCCAGCAGAAAAATGACAGATGCTTTTAAGACTTTCATGTTTTTTTTTACCAGAATTGCCGGGAGATGTAAACGGCAAAGCCCGGCAAAATCCGGCGGGGGACCTCTGATCAGGTGACCCGTCGGGGGATCAGAGGATTGATCCGGCTGAGCAGCTCGTAGTTGATGGTCCCGGCGATTTCCGCCAGGTGGTCGGCGGTGATCCCCTCTTTGCCGGAATGGCCGATCAGGGTCACCGGGTCTCCCGGTGTCACATCGGGAACATGGGTGACTTCCACGATGATCATGTTCATGCAGACCCGGCCGCGAAGAGGAGCCCGCACCCCCCGGATCAATACCGTGGCGTTGTTGGAAAGCCCCCGGTCGTACCCGTCATAATAACCGACGGGAACGATGGCCATCCGGGCGGGGGCAAAGGTCTTGTAGGTAATCCCGTACCCGATTCCCTGCCCCTCTTTCAATTCCTTGACCTGGGCCACCCGGGAGTACCAGCTGAGCACCGGACGGAGTTCAATCCGTTCCCGCTTCGAGGCAAAATAGGAGATGTAGGTTTCCTTTGATGGCCAGAGTCCGTAGGCGGAAATCCCCACCCGCACCAGGTCAAAGTGGGTTTCGGGGAACAGCAGCGCCGCCGCGGAACAGGAAAAATGGCGCAGAATACCGGATTGGGGAATTCGGGCCAGGAGGGCCCTGAATTTCTCCAGCTGCCCCCGGGCATAATCATGGGAGAGGGTATCCTCGATATTGGCGTAATGGGAATATATCCCGGCGATGACCACCTGCGGATCCGGTTTCGCATCCAGGCATTGCAGGGCCTCCTCCGGCGGCATCCCCAGTCGGGAAGTGCCGGTCTCCACTTTGATCTGCACCCGGGCGGGGCGGTTCATCTTTTGGGCCAGCGCGCGGACCTGCCGGAAGTATTCTGTGGAGGGCACCACGAACTCGAATCCCTCTTCGATGAAGCTTTGGACAGCGGCGGGGGGAGCCCACCCCAGCACCAGGATCTTCCGGCGGGGATCCTCCTCCCGAACCTGCCGGGCTTCCGGCAGGGAATCCACGGCGTAATAATCGATGAATTCAAGGTCCCGGGCGACTTTCACCACCTCCCGGATCCCGTGGCCGTACCCGTTCCCCTTGACCACGAACATGACCGGTTTGCCGGTAATCCGGTAAAACGCCCTCAGGTTGTGGATCAGGTTCCGGGAATTGATCTCGATATGGGTCTTTTCCATCAGGATTTGGTGAGGTTGATGCCCAGTTCCTTCAGCTGCCGGGCAGAAACCGGGGCCGGGGATCCGGTCAACAGGCACAGGGAAGAAGTGGTCTTGGGAAAGCAGATGACGTCCCGAATCGACTTTTCCCCGCACAACAGCATCACGATCCGGTCCAGTCCCAGGGCGATTCCCAGGTGGGGGGGGGCGCCGTAGGAGAGGGCCTGGAGAAAAAACCCGAATTTTTCCCGAATCTCCTCTTCCGACAGTTTGAGCAGGGAAAAAATCTTTCGCTGGAGCTCCAGATCGTGGATCCGCCGGCTGCCGCCCCCGATCTCCACCCCGTTCAGCACCAGGTCGTAGGAGAGGGAAAGAACCTGCAGGGGATCCTCCTCCAGGTCGGGGACCTGCTCAATCACCGGGGAGGTAAAGGGATGATGGTGGGATTCGTACCGCTGCTCTTCACGGTTGTAAAAAAAGAGGGGGAATTCGGTGACCCAGACGAATTTCATTTCCCGGTTATCCCGGGCCTGATCCCGCCAGAGATACTCCCGCAGCCGGCCGGTCTGGATGAGGGCGTCTTCCCTTGGTCCCCCGATCATCAGGAGGATTTCATCCTCCCGGATCTGATGCTCCTTGAAAAGGGCCTCCAGCTTTCGGGAATCGGTCTTGACCGCCGCCTTGAATCCTTCCCCGGTTTTCCGGATCCAAATCACTCCCTTGCCCCCGATCTCCCGGATGTAGTGGTTGATCCCATCCAGCACTTTGCGGGAATAGCGGGCGGAATCCGGCAACACCAGCCCCTTGATCACCCCCCCGTCATCCAGGATCCCGTTGATGATACCGGAATCCAGTTTCCGGGCGGAGGAAGAGAAATCGGTGATCTGCAGGGGGTTCCTCAGGTCGGGGGCATCGGTACCGTATTTCTCCATGGCCTCCCGGTAGGTGATCTGTTCAAATCCGGTTTTCAGCTGGTACCCCCGCAGGGCAAAGATCTCCCCGATCAGCTCCTCGATGATCTCAAAAAGCTCTTCCCGCCGGGCAAAACTCATCTCAATGTCCAGCTGGGTGAATTCCGGTTGCCGGTCGGCCCGCAGGTCTTCGTCCCGGAAACAGCGCACGATCTGAAAATAGCGTTCAAAGCCGGAGACCATGAACAGCTGCTTGAAAAGCTGGGGAGACTGGGGCAGGGCGAACATCCGCCCCTTGAAGACACGGGACGGCACCAGGTAATCCCGGGCTCCCTCCGGAGTGGACCGGGTCAACATGGGGGTCTCCAGATTGATGAATCCGCGCCGGTCCAGATAATTCATGATCGTCAGGTTCACCCGGCTGCGCAATCGGAGATTTTCCTGCATCCGGTGATTGCGCAGGTCCAGGTACCGGTATTTGAAACGGAGTTCCTCGGAAACCTCCTGGTTCTGTTCCGGATCAAAGGGCAGCACCGCTGATTTCCCCAGCACCTGAACTTCCCGGGCCACCAGCTCAACCTGACCGGTGGGAATATCCGGATTGGGATTGCTTCTTTGTACCACTTCTCCCTGTACCATCAGCACCGATTCCCGGACAATCCCCTTGATGAGATCGGGATCCTTGAACTGATCGTCGACCACCACCTGCAACACTCCCTCCCGGTCCCGCAGGTCGAGAAAGGTGATCTGACCCAGTTCCCGTTTTTTTTGCACCCAGCCGTACACCCGGATGGTCCTCCCCTGCAGGCCTTCATCGATCCGGCCGCAATAATGGGTTCTTTTCATAGGTTCTGTTTTTGCCATTTGGTCAGGTCCTTTTCTTTGATGCTTTCCTGCTCGCGGGTTTTCAAATTCTTGATGGAGAGTTCTCCGGTCCGGATCTCCTCCGGTCCGATGATGACCGCGAAATCCGCTTCTATCCGGTTGGCCCGTTGAAATTGCTTTTTAAACTTCTGAGCGGCATATTCCACCAGGGCGGCATGCCCGGCTTCCCAGAACCGGCGGGCTACCCGGATGGCATGATTCAGACATTCCGGCTGCTGGTAGATTACCATGGTCTTTTTGCGCTTCGGAGGCGAAAAATCGGCCAGGTGGAGAATGATCCTTTCCATCCCGGCCGCGAACCCCACCGCCGGCAGGTCCGGGCCTCCCAGTTCCCTGAACAGGTCATCATACCGTCCGCCCCCCAGGAGGGCATCCTGGGCACCCAGCTGGCCGGAGATGATCTCAAAGGCGGTCTTGGTGTAATAATCCAGTCCCCTGACCAGGGTGGGATCGATCCGGAAAGGCACCTGGTACTGATCCAGGGTATCTTTCATCTGGTCAAAATGCCGACGGCAGTCCTCGCAGAGAAAATCCAGGATCTTGGGCAGGTCCCGGACCGTTCGGCGGCATTTTTCCTCTTTGCAGTCGAATATCCGCAGGCAGTTCCCCGCCACCCGGCCCCGGCATTCGTCGCACAGATCCGCCTGACCGGCCGCGGCCCGCAGTTCCCGCAGGTAACCGGGGCGGCACTCCCGGCAGCCCACGGAATTGACCAGCAGGGTCAACCCGTCGATCCCGATTTCCCTGAGAAATTCCACGGAGGTGTAAATCAATTCGGCGTCGGCCTGAGGAGTGGGATCGCCCAGGATCTCCACTCCGAACTGATGGAACTGTCTGAAACGTCCCTTCTGGGGCTTGTCATACCGAAACATCGGGCCGATATAGTAAAACCGCGGGGGATAGAGATGCTCCATGAAGTTGTTTTCCACCGCCGCCCGGACCAGGGAAGCGGTGTTTTCCGGACGCAGGGTCAGGTCCCGTCCGGCCTTGTCCCGGAAGCGGTACATCTCCTTGGAAACCACCTCGGTTTCATCGCCGATGCCCCGCATGAAGAGTTCGCTGTGTTCGAATATCGGGGTCCGGACCTCCTGGTAGAGGAAACGGGAATAATATTCCCGGATTTTTTGTTCCAAAAAAAGCCAGCGATCGATTTCAGGGGGAAACAGATCCCGGGTACCCTTGGGAATCCTGAAACTGCTCATCGGTCACTTCTTCTCCCTCAACGCCAAAAACCCGTTGCGGATCAGGCGGTGGATCTTCTTGATATCGTAGGACACCACGTCGGTCTGACCGATAATGGGCATGAAATTGGCATCCCCCTGCCAGCGGGGCACCACATGCAGATGGAAATGATCCTCAATGCCGGCGCCGGCTGCCCGGCCCAGGTTCATCCCGGTATTGAACCCGTCGGGGGCGAACACCTTCTCGAGCACCCTCAACGAATCGATCATCAGGGACCACATCTCATCCATGACCGCGGGATCGGCGGTGAGCGGGGAGGAGAGATGCTCTTTGGGCAGGATCAACAGGTGTCCGTTGTTGTAGGGATATTTATTGAGCATCACGAAGGCCCGTTTGCCCACGCAGCAGACCAGAACGTGATCCGGATCTTCCCGGAGGGCCTCACAGAAGACGCATTTTTTGCGATCGCGGATGGCACCCGACAGAAAATCCCATCTCCAGGGGGCTTTCAGGTATTTCATTTATTCTTTTTATCCATCTCGTTCTCGAGCAGATCTCCGATGGTGGTGATGGATTTGGTGTCGTCGGATTTCATGTATTTCTGAATATCTTCTTTCTCTTTTTTGGCCGCCAGGGCCCGGAAACTCAGGTTGATCCTTTTTTTCTCCGGTTGAACGTTGACCACCAGCGCTTCTCTTTCCTCCCCCTCGCTGACTTCCTGGGCGATCTCTTCGGGTTCGATCCGTTTTTTGGAGATTTCACCGATCCGGACAAATCCCTCGATCTCGTCCGAAATCTGGACCTTCACCCCGTTGTTCATGATCCTTTTCACCGTGACCTTGATGACGCTGCCCTCTTTGTGAGAATTGAAGAATTCCATCCAGGCCTCATCCTCGATCTGCTTGAGTCCCAGCTTTACCTTGTAATTCTTGTCCAGCTCATCGGACAGGATCATGGCCTTGATCTCCTGGCCCTCGGTCAGGTAATCGGCCGGGGAATCAATTCGGAAATACTTGATATCTGAAATCTTGATGATCCCCTCCACGTTCTCCTCCAGCCCCACGAATACCACGGTTTTGAGGATCTTCTTCACCCGGGCGGTTACCACTTCGCCTTTGTGGTGTTTTTCGATGTATTTTTCCTCGGGACGCAACTCCAGCTGCTTCAGACCCAGTTTGATTTTCTTTTCCTCGGGATTCAGGTCGATCACCTGCACCCAGAGTTTGTCTCCCACCGCCACGTATTCCTCCACCGTATCGGGGGTTCCCTCCCAGGTCAGATCGGAAATATGCAGGAGGCCTTCCACGCCTTCCTCCAGTTCGATGAAAGCGCCGAAACTGAGAATCTTGGTGACTTTGGCTTTCATCCGTTCCCCCACCGGGTACTTTTCCTCGATGTTGGTCCAGGGATTGGGAAACCGCTGCTTGTACCCCAGGGTGATCTTGTGATCGCTCTGGCTGATATCCAGGACCATGACCGTAATCTCATCCCCCTTGCGGAACTTCTCCTTGGGGTGGCCCACCTTGCCGTAGGATATCTCGTTTTTATGCAAAAATCCGTTGATCCCGCCGATATCCACAAACAACCCGTAATCCAGTACCGAAACCACGCTGCCCTTGATTTCCTGGCCGGTCTCCAGCTCCTCCATCAATTGGGCGACCTTCTCCTTGTTCTTCTCCTCCAGCACCCTGCGCCTCGATACCACTCCGGTTTTGTTGCGTTCGTCTATTTTCAGGATCTTAAACCAGAATTCTTTTCCGATATACTTTTTGGGATTGCTGATCTTGCGGATATCCACGTGACTCATGGGAAGAAACATGTTGACCCCGAAATCCACCATGAATCCCTTGTTGTTGGGAACCGTATCCAATATCCGACCGATGACCTGGACATCGGTTTTAAAGGCGTTCTTGATCTTTTCCCAGCCGCTGAAACGGTCATATTCCTTCTTGGAAACGATGATGTAGCCTTCGGCGAGGTTCCGCTTCTTGTAGACCACGGAAATCACATCCCCGACCTTGTATTTCAGGTTCCCTTCCCAGTCCACCAGTTCCTCCCGGGGGACCATGCCCTCGGTTTTGGATCCGATGTCCACGATCACCTTGTCATCGATGAAATCGATGATCCGTCCTTCCAGTGGTTTGGAAGTATCAAGGGAATGGAAATCATATTCCTCCAGCATCTCAGAGAATGAGTTCTGCTTTTCTTCTTTGGTTGTCTTTTCACCGGTGTTTTCCATTTATATCTCCTTTGGCCTGGACCCATGGTTCACCAGGTCTTCCGGTCGGCGGGACGGTTGAGAGACCGGGAACCGGCTGCGAAACAACCGCAGGAGAATCCGAACCCGGTCGTCGGCAAAAAAGTCCGGCACCCTTTGTCGTGGTAGTCTACAGGGGACAGTTCTTACCGGTCGCCGCCAACAAATATCAATTGCTATAGGATATAATATTATCCGGTTTTTGTCAATGTTTCCCACCCCCCGTCTTTCAATGTCAGGGGAGATGGGATATAATTTTCTGATGACCGAGAACAAACTCACCCCCATGCTCAAACAGTATTTCAGCATCAAGAAAAAGTTCCCGGACACCATCCTCTTCTTCCGGATGGGGGATTTTTACGAGATGTTTTTCGAGGACGCCAAGATCGCTTCTCCGATTCTGGAGGTGGTGCTGACCACCCGGGACAAGAAAAAAGAGGATGCCGTTCCCATGTGCGGAATTCCCCATCACGCCCGGAATTATTACGCCGCCAAGCTGATCAAAAAGGGACTCAAGGTGGCCATCTGCGAGCAGGTTGAGGATCCCGCCCAGGCCCAGAACCTGGTCCGGCGCGAAGTCACCCATATCCTGACCCCGGGAACCTTCGTGGAACTGGAAGAGGACGAACAGGTCAACAATTACATTCTGTCGGTATTCCAGCAGGGGGATTCCATTTCCCTGGCCTCGGTTGACCTGGCGGTCGCCGATTTTGAAGCGCGGTTTTTTTCCACCCATACCATGGACTCCTTCGCCAGTGAAATTTACCGCAAATATCCCCGGGAAATTCTCTGCCCGGAAAGTTTCAAACCCCGGCTGCAGGAGATTCTCCAGCGGTTTCCAGACCGGTCCCGGATCCTGATCAACACCTTCCAGGATTACGAATACAACGCCCTGGAATGCGACCAGATTCTCAAGGAACAATTCGGGGTGTCCAGCCTGGAGGGGATGGGGCTGGCAGATTATCCGCCGGCGATCACCGCCGCCGGCGTGCTGCTGAAATACCTGAGATCCCTGCGCAAGGGCATCCTGTCCAACATCACCACCCTCCATTTCACCCCCCAGGAGGATTACCTGATTATCGACAACACCTCCCTGAGAAACCTGGAAATCCTCAAGAATCTCCAGACCGGCAGTGTGAAGGGAAGCCTTTTCCAGGTCATCGATTTCACCATCACTCCCATGGGGCGCCGGCTGCTGAAAAAATGGATCTCCTATCCCTGCCGGGATCCCCGGGAGATCAACACCCGGCTCTCCGCGGTGGACGCTTTCTATCAAAACCTGATCGCCCGGTCAGAACTGCGTTCCCTGCTGCGGGATTTTTACGACCTGGCCAAACTGAACACCAAGATATCCCTGAACGTGGCCCTTCCCAGCCACCTGCAGAAGCTTGCCGCCACCCTGGCCCGGATCCCGGATCTGAAGAAGATCCTGTCCGAATTCCCCTCCGGCATTCCCCGCCGGGCGACCAAAGGACTCAAACCCCTCAAAGCGGTATCGGATCGGATTGCAGCCGCCATCGCCGATCAGCCCGGGGACAACCTCAGTCAGGGAAATTATATCCGCAAGGGATACCACCGGGAGCTGGACGAGTTGCGGGCCCTGACCAAAAACGCCAAGGGCATCATCTCCTCCATGGAAACCCGGGAACGGGACCAGACCAAAATCCCCTCCCTGAAGATCAGGTACAACCGGGTATTCGGGTATTTCATCGACGTCACCCGGACCCACCTGAAACTGGTGCCCGACCATTATATCCGCAAACAGACCCTGGTCAATTCGGAGCGCTTTATCACCGACGAACTGAAAAAACTGGAGCAGAAAATACTCAGTGCCGAAGAGAGAATCCTGGAACTGGAAAAAAAACTGTTTCAGGAGCTGATCGGGGAAATCCAGCGATACTCCGGGGACCTCAACCAAAATTCCGAGTGGATCGCCCGGGTGGATGTGGTATCCGCCGGCGGGGAGCTGGCCCACAAGCACCGTTACGTGCGGCCGGTTATCAACCGGGGCCTGAAACTGGATATCCGGGAAGGACGGCACCCGGTGGTGGAAGCCACCCAGGAACAGGGATTCATCCCCAACGACACCCAGTTGTCCAACGACCGGCAGCAGATCCTCCTGATCACCGGCCCCAATATGGGCGGCAAGTCCACCTATCTGCGGCAAAACGCCCTAATCGTCATCATGGCCCAGGCCGGTTACTTCGTACCGGCCAAGCGGGCCTCAATGGGAATCTGCGATCGGGTTTTTACCCGTATCGGCGCGTCCGATGCCCTGATCGAAGGCAAATCCACCTTCCTGGTGGAGATGATCGAGGCGGCGGTCATCCTGAACAACGCCACCTCCAGATCCCTGATACTGCTGGACGAGATCGGCCGGGGGACCTCTACCTATGACGGGATTTCCATCGCCTGGGCGGTGATCGAATACCTTCACGATCTCCCGGAAAAACCCAAGACCCTGTTTGCCACGCATTATCATGAGTTGACTGAACTATCCAGGGTCCTCAAACGGGTAAAAAACTACCACATCACGGTCAAGGAATGGAAGAACCGGGTGATCTTCCTGCACAAGATCAAAGAAGGACCGTCAGACCAGAGTTTCGGGATCCACGTGGCCCAGATCGCCGGGATCCCCCCGGCCATCATCCGGCGGGCCCGGGGAATTCTGAAAAGCCTGGAGAAAAAGGAGATCAGCCGGGTTCTCAAGGAGCGTCTCATCCAGAAACAGATCACCGAAGCCCGGGAACCGGAATCCCCGCCCCTCACCGAAAGCGAAGTGGAATTTTACCGGGAAATGATGTCGGAACTGGAGAAGGTGGAGATTTCCAACATCACGCCCCTGCAGGCCCTGAACCTGCTCCACTATTTGAAATCCGAAAGTGAAAAGGTCCATTCCTGATCCGGCGGGAACCGGCCGGGTTCCGGTTTCGTTTCAATATATTTGAAGGAGGAAAAGTTGGCCAAATATTCCAAAGAAGAATTCCAGATCTCGGGCAACAAGCTGATTGAAAAGGTCAAGGAACTGATCCACGAGGGCAACATCCGTCGCCTGATCATCAAGAACGAACAGGGACAGACCCTGGTGGAAATTCCCCTGACCCTGGGAATCGTGGGCGCCGCCCTGGCTCCGGTCCTGGCCGCCGTGGGGGCCATCGCCGCCCTGGTGACCCGGATGACCCTGGTGGTGGAAAAAATCGAGGACGATCCCAGGCAGTGATTTGACAAAAAACCGGCCGCTGCTTATCATTATCCCATGAAGAAAAAACTTCCCGAAACCCTGGACGAAGACCAGTTAAAGATCATCAGGGAGACCCGAAGCGGCCACCGGGCCCTCTGGCTGATCGTGGGCCTGACCCTGGCCGTGATCGGGGTGGTGGTATACCTGGTGTTTCTGCAGAGCCCGTCCCGGCCGGACCGTTTTCTGGAAAAGACCCGGATCACGGATCCCGACCGGCTGCCTGCCGGGGAGGCCGGCCGTTCAGAACCTCCCCCGGCCCCGGAAGAAGATTCCGCCGCCCGAAGCCTTTTTCCTCCCCCTCCCGCGGGACTGATGGAAAGCGACGCTTATTTGAAGGAACAACTCTCCTCTCACCTGGAAGATCCCCTGGTCCAAAGCTTTTTCAAACAGCAGGGGGTCATCCGCAAGGTGGTGGCGGTGATCCACAACATCGCCCGGGGCGAGAGTCCCAAACCCCACCTGGATTTCATCTCCTTTCCCGGTCCCTTTGCCGTCATCGCTGAAGGGGACGACCTGCGGATCAGCGAAAGATCCTTCTCCCGCTACAACGGGCTGGTAGATACCTTCGTGGCGCTGGATACCCGGAAAATCGCTGACCTCTACCGGACCACCGAATCCCTCTTTGACCAGGCCTACCGTGAACTGGGGTACCCGGGGAAAAATTTCCGCCCGGTTTTGCATCAGGCTTTGGAAAAGATCCTGCAAGTCCCGGTAATTTTTGACAAGATCTACGTGGATCCGGGGGTGCTCTCCTATGAGTACGTGCGGGAGGACCTGCGTTCCCTGAGCAGGGCCCAGAAGCATTTTCTCCGCCTGGGACCGTTGAATCTGCGCCGGGTCCAGAAGAAAATCAGGGAACTGCGGGAACGGCTGGGTAATTGAACCCTGGTTCCCGTTGAATCCCGGATCCCGCAGGAGACAGCTTCGATGCCGGCCTCCAAAAAAAACCGGCTGAAAGCCGCGGTCATTCAGACCGGATCGGTTTTATTCGACGCCCCGGCCTCCCTGCAAAAAGCCGACCGATGGATCCGCCGGGCGGCTGCCCGGGGAGCCGGCCTGGTGGTGATGCCCGAGGCTTTCATCCCCGGATATCCCCGGGGCATGAGCTTCGGAGCGGTCATCGGGAAACGTCACCGATGGGGACGGGAGCAATACCGGCAGTACTACCGGAATTCCCTGAGCCTGGACGGTCCGGAGATCAGGGGCCTGAAAAAGCTGGCCGCGGAGCTGAAAATATTCCTCGCCCTGGGAATCAGCGAACGGGAGGAGACCGTCCACAAGTCCCTCTATTGCACCCTGCTTTACATCGGTCCCCGGGGAACCATTCTGGGTCGTCACCGCAAGATCAAACCCACCGCCACCGAACGAACGATCTGGGGCGAGGGGAACAGCCATCTTTTCCCGGTGATCTCCACTCCCGCCGGACGGATGGGGGGATTGATCTGCTGGGAAAACCACATGCCCCTGGCGCGAATGGCGCTCTACCGCCAGGGGATCGATATCTATCTGGCCCCCACCGCTGACTGCCGGCCGTCCTGGCAGCATACGCTGCGTCATATCGCCCGGGAGAGCCGGTGCTACGTTCTGGGAGCCAACCAGTGGATCACCGCAAAAGACCTTCCCCGGGAACTGATAAACCAGACGGGGGTCTCTCCCGAAGACCGGACCTGTACCGGCGGCAGCGTGATCCTTTCCCCGCTGGGAGAAATACTGGCCGGCCCGCTGACGGACGGGGAAGGGATCCTCACCGCCACGCTGGATCCGGACCAGGTCATCCGGGCCCGTTTCGACTTTGATCCGGCCGGTCATTACCAGCGACCGGACCTCTTTTCTTTCAGCTGGAAAACCGGTGCGACGGACGGACCATGATGAGAAGAATCCATCCGGCAAAGGGTCTCCCCGCGGAGCTGATCACCTCCCATCTCTCCTTTATCGAACGGCAGTGCCGCCGGTCCCTTTCAATCGGCCGCCGGGATCACCCCATCGAACTGGAGAACGAAGCCCTCATCCTCTGCAATCGGGTTCTGGACAAACTGAAGGCCGAGGATTACCGGATCGTCCGCCAATTCCGGGGTCAATCCAAATTCACCACCTACCTGAACGCCATCATATCCTACCAGGCGGTGGATCTGATCCGCCACCGGCGGGGGAGGGACCAGAAAAAAGAGCGGGCCGGGGAATGGGGTTCCCTGGGCCGCCGCCTTCACCGCCGCGTTATCCGGGACGGGTTGCCGGTCCGGGAGGTCTACCGGGAATTGAAGGAAGAAGACGGCTTCAAGGGAACCCGGCGGGATCTGGAACAGATCCTCGGCCGGATCCGCGGCTCCGGACCCCGGGTCGGCAACCCGGAGACCGGCGGGATCCGGACGGGCAGCATTCACCCGGAAGAAAGGGATATCATCATCCCCGACTCCGCATCCGACCCCCAGACCCGGTACCTGCAGGAGGATGAGCAAAAACGTCTCCATGAGCTGGTGCAGAAAATGGTGAATGCGCTGAGCGGCGAGGAACAGTTGCTCATCCGCATGCGGTACCTGCCACGCGATCCCACCCGGCCCCTGTCGGTTCAACAGATGGCCGGGATGTTGGATATCAGTCCCAAGGCGGTGTATCACCGGCTGCACCGGGTATTAAAAAAATGCCGGGAATTTTTACAGCGGGAAGGTTACCATGAAAAAGACGGATAAATCCAGGAAAAATCAGATAAATTCCGACCCTTATGTCAGGAGGGGAGTGGATGGCTGAACAGAAAAAGACCTATAAACCCGGCGATCTGGAGGAGGCTCTCTCCCGCTCACTGGCGGAAGAAAGCCCCACTCCCTGCCCCTCGCCGCAAGAACTGGCCCGTTTGATTGAGGGGCGGATGAAGGGCAGGGAACGGGACCGGCTGCTCGCCCATCTGGCCCGCTGTTCCCGCTGTTACGAGGCTTTTACCACCGGCAGCCTGTTGTCCCGGCCGGATCCGCCGGCGATTCTTTTCCGGCCCCGGTTGCTGGCGGCTGCCGCCAGCCTGCTGGTGGGCGTCATCTCGGTTTTCCTTTTTTTTCACCTGGACCGCCGGCCCGATGTTCAAAGGGTGGAAGAAACACCCGCTGTCCGGGAGAACCGGACGGCGGATGAAAAACCGGAAGGAGAAATCACTCCCCCGGTCCCATCCCGGGAACGCATCGCTGCCGTGGAGGATCGCCCGCCTTCCACCCCCCGGCGGGCAGGCAAAAAATCCGCACCCGCTCCCCCAGAGAGAACCCGGCAGAAAGGAGGGGTCGGAGGAGTGGCGGTTCGGGATGAGAAAGGGCCGTCGGATCCCATGGATCACTTCACCCGGCGGTTTTTACAGTTGATGGCAGGGGAAGACCGGGTCGGGGAGGAGCAGGTCAGCCTGAGGACCACCGTCAGGCCGCAGCGATTTTCCGCAGTCCCGGTTCGGTCCCTGGACCTTGACCTGAAGGCCTACCAGGCCGAGAGCGGGGTTCAAAATCCCGCCGCCGATTTTTTCCGCCTGCTGGACCAGGGCTGGTATTACCAGAACATACTCTATCACGCCCCGGATTCTCCGCCCTTCTGGAGAGTTTCCGGTCTGAAGGCCCCGGAGAAAAAAAACCGCCTGCAAATCCTGATCGACAGCTGGAAGGAACTGGTTCCCCGGCTGCAGGGAATCCCGGCGGAAATCGCCCGCAATACCCTGCAGAATCTGGGCCGGGTGCTGGAAAAACCGGAATAAAAAAAAGGAAAAAGGGGAAATCCCCTTTTTCCTCTGTATTTCAGTCGATTCTGATAATCACTAATCGTTGATGCTCTGCATGGCCTCCTGGAATTTCATCTGGGCTTCCTGTACCTTGGGATCCTGCATGATCTCCATCATCTTCTCGTTCTGGAACATGGCCATCATCTTGGGCATCACCTGCTTCATCCTTTCTTCGACATCCTCATACCCCTCGGGATACTCGTTTTTCTCCATACCCTCAAACAACTCGGGGTGCTTCTCCTTGAGAACCTTGCCCCTTTCTCCCAGGTCCTTGAAGATAGCGGTATACTTTTCCGTTACGGCCACGGCATCATCGGCGTTTTCCACCTTGCCCATATCCGTAATATAATTGTCCAGCACGTCCAGCGTCTCATTTAAAAAGGCCTTGGGATCATCCCCGGCATTTCCCCCGCAGGCCGTAAAGGTCAGAAAAACGGCGAAACAAAACAGCATGACAATCGATCGTCTCATAAAATCCTCCTATGGTTTAATGGAATATGCTACCAGTATAGAAATTCCAGGTCAAAAACACAAGGAAAAAATTTATTTCTTCGGGACGGCTTTTTTCCACTGGGTCCCGGCCGGGGTATCTTCCAGAACGATCCCCCGGGCCTTCAATTCCTCCCGGATCCGGTCGGCGGTGGCAAAATCCTTCCGACGGCGGGCTTCCTCCCGCTGCTCGATCATCTCCCCCACCTCCCGGTCCGGCGATTCATCGGCAGGGGGCTTCATGATTCCCAGGACCGAATCGATCCGGTTCATAAAGGTCCGGATAACCGTCAGGTCCTCTTCGGCGATGGCCCGGGATTTCAGATTCACCTCGTGGATCAAATCGAACAGCACCCCGAGGGCCCCGGAAATATTCAGGTCGTCATCCAGGTGCGACTGAAACTTCCGCTCTTTTTCCTCCAGCAGGGAGGAGATCCCCGGATCCGGTTTTGGCGCGGCCGGCAGGCTGGAGAGGCGATGCAAAAAATTGTCGATGCGGTCCAGGGACCGCCGGGCCGCCTGCAGGTCCCGCAGGGTAAAATTCAACAGCTTGCGGTAATGGGTGGAAAGCAGCAGGTAGCGCAGGGCCCGGGGATCGTGGCCCTTCTCGATCAGGTCGTCCAGGGTGTACTGGTTCCCCAGGGACTTGGACATCTTGGCGCCGTCCACGATCAGGTGCTGGCAGTGGATCCAGTGGTTGACGAATTTTTTGCCGGTCATGGCTTCGGCCTGGGCGATTTCGTTTTCATGGTGGGGGAAAATATTGTCCACGCCGCCGGCGTGGATATCAAAGGTCTCTCCCAGGTAATGCATGCTCATGGCGGAACATTCCAGATGCCAGCCGGGACGGCCTTCGCCGTATTCGAATTCCCAGGCCGGTTCGCCGGCCTTCTTTCCTTTCCAGAGGACAAAATCCTGGGCATTTTCCTTCTGGTATTCATCGCTGTCCACACCGGTTCCCGTCTGCAGGGAATCACGGTCGATATTGGCCAGCCGGCCGTAGGGCCTGAATTTATCTATGGAAAAATACACCGAGCCGTCTTTCTGGTAGGCATACCCCCCGGCCATCAGTTGCCGGACCATTTTTTGCATCTGGGGGATATGCTCCGTGGCCCGGGGATAAAAATCCGCCGGCATGATGTTCAACCGTTCGATATCGCGAAAAAATGCCCGGGTATACCGGTCGGTCAATTCCTGAATGGGGATCTTTTCCAGCCGTGATTTTTTAATGGTCTTGTCGTCGATATCGGTGATGTTCATCACCTGTTTGACCTTAAAACCCCGGTAGAGGAGATACCGCTTCAGCAGGTCTTCAAAAACATAGGCCCGAAAATTACCGATGTGGGCATAATCGTATACCGTGGGTCCACAGGTGTACAGGCGGATCTCACCGGGAACGAGGGGTTTGAGTTCTTCGATCTCGTTGGTCAGGGTATTGTAAAGTCTGACGGCCATTCATTCCTCCTTCTCAACAGCGGGCGGGTACTGGTCCCGGTACCATCTCACCTGCTTGCAGAAGCGGTCAAATACCGCGATATCGGCCGAAGACCAGCGGGTGCGGTTGAGGGCCCGCAGCAGCGAGCGATGGAACAGTCCCTTTTCGTTCTCCCGGAACCGCAGGGATTTCATCAGCTCCCAGATATTGGTGGACAAACGGTCAAAGGCGCTCTTTTTGGCCAGCGGGGGCAGACCGGGACCGGCGACGCCGCCCACCACCAGCCGCGAGTAGACCTGGTATAGAATCACCATCACCGCCTGGGAAAGATTGAGGGAAGGGTAGGAAACCGCCGCCGGGATCCGGATGTAATAATTGGCCAGCTGACTCTCGTCGATGGTCACCCCCTTATCTTCCCGTCCGAATACCAGGCCGATTTCCTGGTTTTGCAGGTATTCCCCGATCCGGTCCACCGCCTTCTCGGGAGACAAAAAGTCCTTTTTCCATTTCCCCTTGCGGACGGTGGCCAGAAACACCAGGGAAAGATCCGCAACGGCCGCTTCCAGCGAGGAAAATTCCCGGGCATCCCGGATGATTTCCTGGGACCGGTAGCCCATCTTTTTCTGCTGGGGGACCTCCCGGTAGGGGACCGGGTTGACCAGCCGCAGCCGGGACAGCCCCATGTTCTTCATCGCCCGGACCGTGGCCCCGATGTTCCCCGGTTCCTTGGGTTCCACCAGGATCAGGACCAGGTTGTTCAGCACGTCCTTGTCCATTTTTTGGTTATTATAGAAGATGAGCGGGCAAAATGCAACGAAAAGCCCCTCCCGGTGATTTGTGATTTCACCCCGATCCATCTATAATCTAACCATTCAAATCAAACCTTAGGAGGCGTGCATGGATCCATTTGCAGAGACCCGGTACGATTCAAAGAAGAAGTTTTTGAAACTGGTGGGAGGAGAGATCCGGATTTACAGCGAGGACCGGTCCCGGCTGCTTTTTTTTGTTAAACAGAAGGCCTGGAAACTGCGGGAGGACATCACGGTGTACAGCGATGAGAACCAGAGCCGGGAGATTCTCAAGATCAAAGCCCGGCAGATTATCGATTTCTCCGCCGCTTATGATATCACCGATCCAACCACCGGGCAGTCCCACGGCAGCCTGAGGCGCAGGGGATTTCGTTCCATATTCCGGGACCGCTGGGAAATCCTGGCCCCCGATGGTCACCCGCTGGGGGAAGTGGTGGAAGACAGCAAATGGAAAGCCTTTTTACGCCGGTTTCTGACCAGCCTGATCCCCCAGACCTTCAACATCCAGATCGGGGATCAACCGGTGGGGGTTTTGAAACAAAAATTCAACCCCTTCATCGCCCAGTTCACCGCCGATTATTCCGCGGACAGCGGCCGGCGGCTTCCCCGACAGGTGGGGATCGCCATCCTGATCCTGCTCCAGATCATCGAAGGCCGCCAGGGATAATCGATGACCCGAACCCTGCAGGTCAAGCTCCTGGACCCCCGGGCCCGGCTGCCCGCCTACGCCCGGCCCGGTGATGCCGGCCTGGACCTCTTCTCGATCCAGGAGAAAACCATCGCCGCCGGCGCTTCCGCGCTTATCCGCACCGGAATATCCATAGCCCTGCCCGCGGGAACCGAGGGCCAGGTGCGCCCCAGAAGCGGGCTGGCCCTCCACCATCAGGTGACCGTCCTGAACAGCCCGGGCACCATCGACAGCGGATACCGGGGAGAGGTGGGCGTGATCCTGATCAACCATGGCAAGGAACCCTTTCAGGTAAAAGAGGGCATGAAGATCGCCCAGATGCTGGTCAAACCGGTCACCACGGTAGAGGTCCGGGCGGTCGGACAGCTCCCCGATACCCGCCGGGGCAGCGGGGGATTCGGTTCCACGGGCACGGGGATATAGCCGCCGGTAAGGGAAAACCGGCAAATCAGCTGAATTGTCGGATGATTTTGTGATACAATACAGGGATCCGGGCAATTCCTCCGGGGCAGTGGATCCGGGGGGGTTGAGATGACGGGAGAATGGTGAATGGCCATAGGCAAAGCCCCCCCACTGGACATCCAGGCTGAATCCTTCTTCGATATTTCCGGGGTGATATTTCTGCTGCTGGATCCAAGGGGAACGATCCGGCGGATCAACCAAAAGGGCTGCGCCCTCCTGGGATTTTCGGAAGAAGAACTGATCGGCCACAACTGGTTTGATCAGATCGTTCCCCGGGCCCACCGGGCCCGGCATAAAAGGCTCCACCGGGAGTTGACGAGAGGGAATCCGCCCCCCCGGGATCCCCAGCGAAGCCCGGTGCTCACCCGGCGGGGAGAGAAGCGGATTATCCGGTGGCACAGCCACGGGATCCGGGACCAACAGGGAAAGATCCTCGGCATCCTCCGGGCGGGGGAGGATATCACCGAACAGATCACGACCGAGGAAGACCTGCGGGACAGCCGGCGCTTTCTGGACTCGGTGCTGGACAGCATCCAGGACGGCATCTCCGTATTGGGCACCGACCTGACGATCCGCCATGTCAACCAGGTGATGAAAAAATGGTACGCCTCCCTCCTGCCCCTCGAGGGCCGGAAGTGCTACCAGGCGTATCAAAACCGGAAGAAACCCTGCGATCCCTGCCCCACCCTGCAGTGCATGAAAACCGGCAGGACCGAGCGAAACATCGTCCCGGGACCGGAAGGATCCGAGGTGAAATGGATCGAACTCTTCAGCTACCCGATGAAGGATCCCCGGACCGGCAGGACCACCGGGGTGGTGGAATTCGTGCGCAACATCACCGAACGAAAAAAGGCCGAAGAGATTTTAAAGGAGAGCGAGGAAAAACTGCGCAGCATTATGGAACACAGCACCAACCTCTTCTATACCCATACCCCCGACCATGTGTTCACCTATGTCAGCCCCCAGAGCCGGGAGTTTTTCCAGTGCGAACCCGCTGAAGCCATGATCCGGTGGACCGAGTTTGTCACCGATCATCCGGTCAACCGCCGGGGATTCGAACTGACCGAGAAAGCGATCCGGACCGGCAGACGCCAGCCTCCCTACGAGCTGGAACTGGTCGGGAAAAAGGGGAAAAAGCGCTGGGTGGAAATCCATGAAACCCCGGTGGTCCAAAACGGCCGGACCGTGGCCATCACCGGCGCGGCCACGGATATCACCGGGCGGAAACGGGCCCAGCAGGCCCTGCAGGAAAGTGAACGCAAATACCGCACTTTTTTCAAGACCGTGCGGGACTGCGTGTTCATCACCTCCAGGGACGGGCGCTGGCTGGATTTCAACCCGGCGGCCGTGGAACTGCTGGGATACGACAGTCCCGAGGAGTTGAAGAAGACCCGGATTTCCGACCTGTATGTGAACCCCGCCGACCGCCGGCGCCACCTGGCGGCCATCGACCGGCGTGGATATATCAAGGAAAATCCCATCGACCTGAAGAAAAAGGACGGCTCCATTATCCACACCCTGATCACCACCGTGCCGGTCCGGGACGAGAAGGGCCGGGCAATGGCCTTCCAGGGAACCATCCGGGATATCACCCAGCAGAGAGAATCAGCGGCGGAACTGGAAAAGAGCGAGAAGAAATACCGCTCCCTCTACAACAGCATCCGGGACGCGATCCTGGTGGTGGACCCCCGCCGCAACATCGTCGACTGCAATTCCGCCTTCTGCCGGCTGTTCGGCTATTCCCGTAACGAACTGCAGGGTCTGAAAACCCTCCATATTTACCGCGATGAGCAGGAATTTTCCACCCTGGGAGATCTTTTGAAAACCCGCGATCCCGGCCGGCCCATCCTGAAAATCCTGCATTACAAAAAAAAGAGCGGGGAAACATTCCCCGGCGAAACCGCGGTCTACCCCCGGACCGATGAACGCGGCCAGGTTACCGGTTACATCAGCCTGGTCCGGGACGTGTCCCGCCAGGAGAAGATGGAAGCGCAGCTGCGCCAGTCCCAGAAGATGGAAGCCATCGGCAAACTGGCCGGGGGTGTGGCCCACGATTTCAACAACCTGCTGACCGTCATCAAGGGGTACAGTCACATCCTGCTGGAAAAAATCGGCAAGGGCAATCCGGGCCGGGAGGAACTCCAACAGATCAACAAGGCCGGTCAGCGGGCCACGGAGCTGGTGCAGCAACTGCTGGCTTTCAGCCGCAAACAGATGGTCAAACCCCGGGTATTGAAGGTCAACGACCAGGTCCGGGAACTGGAAAAGATGCTGCGGCGGATCCTGGGGGAAGATGTCCTGCTGAAAACCGACCTGGACGACGATCTGAATCCGGTGGAAATGGATCCCGGCCAGCTGGAGCAGATCATCATCAACCTGTCGGTCAATGCCCGGGACGCCATGCCCACCGGCGGACGACTCACCATCGAAACCCGCAATCTGGACCTGGACGACGGATTCGTAATTCAACATCATGGTTCCCGAACCGGCCCCCATGTCCGCTTGCGAATTCTGGACACCGGAGTGGGCATGAGCAAGGAGATCCAGCCTCACATCTTCGAGCCTTTTTTCACCACCAAGAAAACCGGAGACGGCACCGGCATGGGGCTCTCCACGGTTTACGGCATCGTCAAACAGAGCGGCGGGTACATCTCCGTCACCAGTGAACCGGGCCGGGGGAGTGTCTTCAGCATTTACCTCCCGGTGGCCCGAAAACCCGCCAATGCCGGCACCCGGCCATCCCCCTCCCCCGCGGCCCCCGCCCCGGGCCACCAGACCCTGCTGGTGGCCGAAGATGAACCGGCCGTGCGCCAGCTGGTGGAGGAGGGACTGAAGGGGTACGGGTACCGGCCGCTGATGGCCAGAAACGGGCGGGAAGCCCTGAAACGGGCCCGGGAACATCCCGGGACCATCCACCTGCTGCTGACGGACGTGGTGATGCCGGGGATGTCCGGTCGCAAGATCTCCGAGCAGGTGCAGAAAATCCGGCCGGATATCCGGATCTGTTACATGTCCGGGTACTCCCAGGATATGATCGGCCAGCACGGAATCGTGGAGGAGGAGGTCCATTTTATCCAGAAACCCTTCACCATCCAGCAGCTGGTGGAGAAAATCCGTGAAGTCCTGGAAGGGTAACCGGCCCCGGTCCACGGGCCATTAATTCAGCCTTTCCCGGACCCCTTTCAGGAATCCGCCAGCCGGGCCCGGGGCCAGATCAGGCGGATCAGCAGAATCCAGAGAATGGTTCCCAGGGCTCCGATCAGGACTCCGGCCCAGGTATCGTTGATGGCGTAGAGCTTGGGGGTTACCCTCCACCACTGGCACTGGTTCAGGGTATGGATGACCGGTTTGAGATCCGCCAGCTTGGCAATATAGGTTTTGAACAAAACCAGGTCATGAAAATAGGCGAACCCGAATACCAGGGCCACCAGGCCGGGTGAAAGTTGCGACAAAGACCGGAACAGCATCCGACTCCGGCGGGTTTTGAGCTTTTCCAGATCGTTGGTCCGGCGGACCAGGTCTCCATTCATCACCTCCCGGAAGGTCGCGGTCATCCGGTCCACCGAGCGGATGATGATGGCCAGCAGCAGGGAAAAAACCGTGGCCCCGGTGGGGACGGTATTGCCGGCGCCGCCGGTGTGACGAAAAATCAGTTCCATGACATTTCCCAGCAGCCGGTTGATCCATTTGGTATAAAAATAGGGATGCTGAAAATCATCGGGGTACACGATCTTGACGCATTTGATGAAATCAAAAAGATTGGAACGAAAAAGCCGGGCCAGGATAAAGGTAAAACAGAGGGTGGTGACGATGAAAAACAACGGCCGGAAAGGCGACCAGACGGTTTTTTGATCTAATCGAATCACGATCGGCTAATTCTTGAAGAGGGAAGGCTGTTCCTTTTCCTCGAACATTTCGGTCAGCTCCTCCAGGGAAGGCAGTTCGGAGAGGTCGTTGAGACCGAAATAGAGCAGGAATTCCCGGGTGGTGGCGTACAGGGCCGGCAGGCCGGGGACCTTCTTGCGCCCGGTGATCCTGATCAGTTTTTTCTGCAGCAGATTCTTCACCGGAGAGACCGAATTGACATTTCGCATCCGGGAGATCTCAGCGATGGTGGTGGGCTGGCGGTAGGCGATGATCGCCAGGGTTTCCAGGGAAGCGATGTGCAGGCGGGAAGTCCGCCGGATGGAATAAAATTCCTTCAAATCCTCGTGCAGGCCGGGATGGGTCACCAGCTGCAGTCCCCCGCCGGTCTTCTTGATCAGGATTCCGCTGCTGCCGGCGTCGTACTTGCGGTTGAGCTCCTCCAGGATGGTCTCCAGGCGGTCGATGTCAATGTTGAGATAATCCAGGATGCTTTCCGGCTTTACCGGTTCCCGGGAGGTGAAGAGCAGGGCTTCGAGCCGGGCGGTTTCCAGAAAGGTTTCCTTAAGGTCCCGGGGTCGGTCCGGCCGGTTCATGACTCCCTCTTGAATACCGATATGGTGCCGAACCGGGTCTTCTGGACCGCCGTGGCCGCTTTCTGTTTGACGATTTCCAGGATACAGAACAGGGTGATGATGATCTCCACCAGGGAGCGGCAGTCCCTGATGTATTCGTTGAAATTCAAATACCCCTCCCGCCGGATGATCTGCAGGATCTCACTGCGCTTCTCCTCCATGGAATATTCCTTGGCCGGAACCACCCGGAGGTCTTCCTGTTCCTTCTTTCTGAGAATATGGTAAAAAACCTCCGCCAGCTGAAAGGAGGACACCTCTTTGAGGTCGTATTCCACTTCGCCGAAATCCTCTTCGAAGCGGTCCCGGCTCCAGAAAAGAAGCTCTTCTTCCTCCATCTCCCGCAGCAGGCCGGAAATCTTCTGGATCTTGTCGTACTCGATCAGGGTGTGCAGAAATTCCTGTTCGGGACTGGCTTCCTCCCCGTCCTCCGCTTCCAGGCGGGGCAGGAGGGAACGGGACTTGAGGTAGATCAGGGTGGCGGCGGTCATCAAAAAATCCCCTTCCCGGGAAGGGTCGATCCCCTGGAGGTGTTCCAGGTATCCCAGGTATTCGGCGGTGATCTCGTGGATACTGATGTTGAGAATATCCATTTTTTTCCTGCGGATCAGATGGAGCAGCAGGTCCAGCGGACCGGAAAAGGAACCGGTGTTGACCTGATAGCTCTCCTCGATCATACTCCCTTCCCCTCTCTCATTCAAAACAATCCAAAAAGCCCCCCCACCATCCGGATAATGGGACGGGCGATCAAATCCAGTACCCCCAGGTAGATGATGGCGATCAGGATCAAAAACCCGTAGGGTCTCAGCCGGCGGTAAAAGGCCAGGGCTTCGCCCCTCAGGCGGCTTTCCAGGATCCCGGAACCATCCAGGGGAGGGATGGGAATGAGGTTGAAGATGGCCAGGTAAATGTTGATCAGCACCAGGTAGAAGAGAAAAATCCCGATTCCCTGGGACATGATCCCCAGGCCCTGGAGTATCTTGAACAGTAGAACCCCGCCGATCCCGGCGGCGATATTGGAAGCCGGTCCGGCGGCGGAAACGATCATGTTGCCCCGGCGGTAATCCCTGAAATTCATGGGGTTGACCTGCACCGGTTTGGCCCAGCCGAATACCGGCGCTCCCATGATGGCCAGGATGATCGGGAAGAGTATGGTCCCGATGGGATCGATGTGGGCCACCGGGTTGAGGGTCACCCGTCCCATGTCCCGGGCGGTGGGATCCCCGCACTTGAGGGCCGCATAGGCATGGGAGGCCTCGTGGATCGAGATGGCGAACAGGACGATCACGAACTGGATGATGATGCCGATTATATCATTCATGTTTGTTCCAAAATATCACAAAACCGACCTGCAGTCAATTTTGGCCTCCGCGGATCCAGGGGTTCGCCGCCGGGGATTCGAACATTGATTTTCACAGGAAAATGGTTTATCTTTTAATGACCCATGGACAAGAAAAGCGAACCTTTTCCCGTTCTTCCCAACATCCGGATTTCCAAAAAACTGGGGTCGGGGGGAATGTCCGATGTCTACCTGGGAATCCAGGAAAAACTGCACCGGCAGGTGGCGGTCAAGGTCCTCAAACCGGAACTGGTAAAAAAGCCGGAATTCGCCGAACGATTCCTGGTCGAGGCCCGGACCGCCGCCAAGCTGATCCACCCCAATATCCTGACCATCTTTGACGTCAACGATCACGGGGAGTACAACTACATCGTGATGGAACTGCTGGAAGACAGTCTTTATGAACGGATCCAGAACAATCCCCGCAAGAAACTGCCGGTGGAGTACGTGCTGGAGGTTTCGCTGCAGTTGACCGACGCCCTGATCTACGCCCACGGCGAGGGGGTAATCCACCGGGATATCAAAAGCGACAACATCATGTTCCGCCGGGATGCCACCCCGGTACTGGTGGATTTCGGCATCGCCCGGGCCATCCGGTCCACCGACCGGATCACCAAGGTGGGAACCATCGTGGGCACCCCCTATTACATGAGTCCCGAACAATGCCAGGGGGAGACCCTGGACGGCCGCAGCGATATCTACAGCCTGGGGATCGTGATCCATGAGATGCTGACCGGAGAGGTTCCCTACCAGGCGCGCAACGCCACCGGGGTGCTGATCAAGCACATCAGGGGCCGCATCCCTGTCCTCCCCCGGTCTTTCAAGCATTTCCAGCCGCTGATGGACCGGATGCTGGCCAAGCGCAGAGAGGAACGCTTTGCCGACGGCGGGGAACTGAAGGAATGGCTGTCGGCCCTGCAGCAGGACGGCCACCTGGGCCGCTGCCTGGACATCAGCGAAACCGTGATCAGCGGGCGGTTGCGCAGTACCGAGCCGATCCTGGACCGGGAGTCCACCGCCCGGGAATGGGTCTTTCGCAGCAGGGAACCCGAGCTGCCCGAAGACACCCGGGAGGGAGAAGAGGGAGAACGGCCCCGGGGCAAAAGGGTGCGGGTGGTTTTTCTGCTGCTGTTCATACTCTTCCTGGCGGGAGGAATCTATTACCACATCTACCGGCCACAGCTCGCCCCCCGGCTGGAACATTGGATCCGACGGGTAATTCTTCCGCCGGGGAATCGGGACCTGTCCCCGGATGTGATCCGGCAGATTACCACGCCGCGGGAACCGTTCCACCCGGACCCCCTGCCGGTTCCCCCACCCTCCGGGGTCTTTTCCCTGGCCGCCGGTACCGAACCGGGGGATGAACCGGCCGGGAATTTCCGGTTGTCACTCCCGGAGAACCGGTGGGATTTTGCCGACCTGCCGCCCATGCTGAAACGGCTGGAACGCTACCAGGCCCGGGTTGTTACCGTTCGGCAAAACCTCCGGGACCGGCAGTTTGACCAGGCCCGGGAAAACATCCGCGCCGCCCGGCGCCTCTTCCCCTCCCCGGAGCTGGATACCCTGCTGGCGGAAACGGAATATCAGGAACGGGAAACCGCCCTGGACCGGCAGGAAGAGAAGGAAGCGGAAAAACTGCAAAAAGAGCGGGAACAGGCGGACCGCCAGGCTTTCCAGCAGGCCCGCCAGGCAGACACCCTGGCCGCCTACCGCCAGTACCGGCAGCGGTTTCCCGGAGGGAAATACCGCACCGCCGCGGAAAGGAAGATCGAAGAGTTGAAAAATCAAAAGATCCGGGACCTGGAACACCGGCTCTCCCTCCGGTCCATCCGGTTCTTCCAATCCGACCGGCCCGGGGGATCGGGAGAGGAGGTGACCTTCCAGGACCGTTTCCAGCGGGGCCAGACCCGGTTTATCGTCACCCAGATCGAATTTCAAAACAACCTTTTTACCGTCGCCCCCCAGACCACGCCCATCCGGATCGTCTACTCCCTGAAGGGAGAGAGGGATTTTTCCTTTGAGGTGATCGGTGAAGTCTTTCAGGATCCGGCGGCTGAGACGATCACCTACCGGCGGGGAGGGGGCTTTGCCTCCGGCAACTGGAAGACGGGAGAGTACCGGGTAGAGGTCTACACGGGCGATTTTCTCAAGGGAAGCGGATCCTTTGCCATCACCGAGTGAGGAGCCCGGGGAGATCACCCGCCAGACCCCGGCGGTTCTGCGACGAGATCATTCTCACTCTCCGGACGGAGAGCGACGGATAATGCCCCTTTGACGGACCTTTCGGGCTTCGCACACCTTGCTTTTTTACCCGGTTTTTGCTATATTACAGGTGATTTTCATGACCGACGACAGTGCTTTGTGTACTTCCTCATCACCCGCCTAACCCCAAGGGATGCTGAAGCCGGAGAATTACCTGTTCGGGACCGTAAGACCCTGTCCAAAGAGGGACCGGCGGAAGCCCAGGGAATTTTGAGTTTTGTCATACCCAAAATAACCATAATAATAAAATCCGAAGCACGAAATCCGAAATCCGAAATACGAAACAAATCCGAATGAATGAAATTCAAATGATCGAAACGAAAACATAAAAAACAAGGATGAATCTGATATTCGAAGCACGAAATCCGAAATCCG
>Ga0180434_10000222_pt1 | contig 89466 bp, 74 predicted proteins | sample SS_ome_7_FD_132453 | JGI IMG/M metagenome (GOLD analysis project Ga0180434, IMG submission 132453) | Hypersaline lake sediment archaeal communities from the Salton Sea, California, USA - SS_1_D_2 metaG | ecosystem: Environmental > Aquatic > Non-marine Saline and Alkaline > Hypersaline >... | reverse complement strand
TTTTCGACCTTTTCCATATCGTCGTCCTGGCCGACATCGGCCGAAAAGGTCACCACTTCACATCCATACGTTTCGATGAGCCACTTTAAGATCACCGAGGTGTCGAGGCCTCCCGAGTAGGCCAGCACCACCTTCTTCACTGTTGTTGACACGTGCCGCTCCTTTTTTAAAAAATTAATTGTGGGTCAGGACACTTCGGCCAGCGTTTCGTCAAGGGCCGCCGTCAGGGCATCGATCTCTTCCGACGTCACGATCAGCGGCGGCACGAAGCGCAGGATGCTGCCCTGGATACAGTTGATCAAAAAGCCTTTGTCCATCATACACTTCACCACCGCATCGCCGTCGGCGGCAATGCGCATGCCCAGCAGCAGGCCGAGGCCGCGCACATCCTTGATCACCGGATGCCGGCGCTGCAGCCGCAGCAGGGCTTGTTTGAAATACGCGCCCATGCGGCGGGCGTTGGCGACAACATTGTCCGCCTCCATGGTTTCGACCACCGTCAGCGCCGCGGCCGTCACCAGGGGTGTGCCGCCGAAAGTCGAAGCGTGGGCCCCGGCGCCGAAAGCGGCGGCCACCTTTTTTCCGGCCAGCATGGCGCCGATGGGAAGACCGTTTCCCAGGGCTTTGGCCAGGGTCATGATGTCGGGCACCACATCCGTATGCTGGTGGGCGAAAAGCGCGCCCGTGCGCCCGAGACCGGTCTGGATTTCATCGAGCATCAGCAGGGAGCCGTTTTTCCGGCAGAGGTCCGCCACACCGCGCAGATAGTCCGCTGCCGGAACCCGAACGCCGCCCTCCCCCTGAACCGGCTCCAGCAGCACACCGGCCGTATGCGGCCCCATCTTGGCCGCCAGGGCGTCGAGGTCGTCAAAAGGGACAAAATCAAAGCCCGGCAGCAACGGGTGGTATCCGGCGCGGATTTTTTCCTGGCCGGTGGCGGACAAGGCGGCCATGGTGCGACCGTGAAAGGATTGTTCCATGGCAATGATGCGGCAGCGGTCGGGCGCGTCCCTGTCCTGGAAATATTTTCGCGCCAGCTTGATGGCGGCCTCGTTGGCCTCGGCGCCGCTGTTGCAGAAAAAAACCTTGTCCGCAAAGCTGTGCTCCACCAGCCACGCCGCCAGTGCGGTCTGCGGCCGCGTGTAGTAAAGATTGGACACGTGCAGCAGGGTCTCGGCCTGCCGCGACAGGGTCTGCGCCACTTTCGGATGGGCGTGGCCCAGATTGCAGACGGCGATGCCGGCCACAAAATCGGTGTAGGTCCGGCCGGCCGCATCCCACAGCGTACAGCCCCGGCCGCGCTCGATGAGAATCGGAAAGCGTTTGTAGGTGTTGGCCATCACCTCTTCGGCCTTATGCATCCACTCCCTGTCGGTCATGCCACCACCTCCGTGCCGATGCCTTTGTCCGTAAACAGTTCCAGCAGCAGTGCGTGCCGTCTTTTGCCGTTGATGATCTGCACTTTCTCGACCCCCTGTTGCAATGCCGCCAAGGCGCATTCCATCTTGGGAATCATGCCCCCGGAAATACGTCCGTCGCCGATCATCCGCCGGGCGGCGGCGGTGTCGACGGTCGAAACAAGCCGGCCCTGGCCGTCCATCAGGCCATCGACGTCGGTGATCAGAATCAGCCGGCCGGCCGACAACGCCTCGGCCATCTTGCCGGCGACCAGATCGGCGTTGATGTTGAATGTTTCCCCTTCCGGCCCTACCCCCACCGGCGCGATAATGGGAATGAATCCTCGGTTGGTCAAGGTGTGGATGATATCGGGATCAACATGGGTGACCTCCCCCACCAGCCCCGGGTCGATGATCTCCGGCGGTTTGTTTTCCTCCTGAAACACGATCTTGAGCTTGCGCGCCCGGATCAAGCCGCCGTCCTTGCCGCTCAACCCCACGGCCTTGCCCCCCTGCCGGTTGATCTGGGCCACAATCCCCTTGTTGACCTTGCCGCCCAGCACCATCTCCACCACGTCCATGGTCGGTTCATCGGTCATGCGCATCCCTTTCACAAAGGTGGAATTGATGCCCATTTGGCTCAGCACCGAATTGATCTGCGGCCCCCCGCCGTGCACGACCACCGGATTGAGGCCGATGAACTTGAGCAGGGTGATATCGCGGGCGAAATCCACCTTGAGCTGTTCGTCCACCATGGCATGCCCGCCATATTTTACGACCACGGTCATGCCCGAAAAACGGCGGATGTAAGGCAGGGCCTCGATTAAAATATCCGCTACGCTGGGTTGATTCATATCTGTCGCCGTTTGGTGCCGCTCATAAAATGTAGCGGCTCAAGTCCTCGTCGTCTTTGATGTCTTTGAGTCTGGCCTGCACATACGCCGCGTCGATGGCGATCCGGCGATCGCCCATGTCCGGGGCGTCGAACAAAATGTCTTCCAGCAGGTGCTCCATCAGGGTGTGCAGCCGCCGCGCGCCGATATTTTCCGTGCGTTCGTTGACCTCCTGGGCAATGCGTGCAATGTCCTGCACCGCCTCGTCTTCAAACACGATCGTAACGCTTTCGGTTCGCAGCAGTTCCACGTACTGCAGCAGCAAAGCGTTGCGCGGTTCGGTGAGAATCCGGTAAAATTCTTCACTTCCCAGGGCGTCGAGCTCCACCCGGATCGGAAACCGCCCCTGCAGCTCGGGAATCAGGTCCGAGGGCTTGACGGTGTGGAAGGCACCCGACCCCACAAACAGAATGTGATCGGTTTTTACAGGACCGTATTTGGTGGTGACGGTGGAGCCCTCCACAATCGGCAGCAGATCGCGCTGCACCCCCTCCCTGGAGACATCCGGCCCGCGGCCGCCGCTGCCGCCGCCGGCGACGATTTTATCGATTTCATCCAGAAAGATGATGCCCGCCTGCTCAACCTTGTCGATTGCCGACTGCACCACCCGTTCCATGTCCACCAGGTTCTGGGCTTCCTCTTCGGTCAGAAGCCGGCGCGCTTCCTTGACCTTCATCTTGCGCCGTTTTTTGGATTTGGGCATGATGTTGCCGAGCATGTCGCGCAGGTTGATGCCCATCTCCTCCATGCCGACATTGGAAAAGATCTCCACCATGGGGGTCGTTTTTTCCGACAGATGCAGATCAACGTAGCGCTCGTCCAGCTTTCCACGGCGCAGCAGGGCCCGCAGCTTTTCGCGCGTAGCGCCGCGATCCTCGCCGCCTTCCCCCGCCGGGGCCGGGCGGTTGTCTTTCAGAACCACCGCCTCCTCCTGTGAACCGCTGCCCGGCAGCAGCGCGTCAAGCAGCCGCTCTTCGGCGATGTTTTCGGCCTTGTCGCGCACCGCCTCTTTTTCTTGAAGCTTGACCGTGTTGACCGTCAGTTCGACCAGGTCCCGGACCATGGATTCGACATCCCGTCCGACATAACCCACTTCGGTGAACTTGGAGGCTTCCACCTTGTAAAAAGGCGAATCGGTCAATCGTGACAGGCGGCGGGCGATCTCGGTTTTGCCGACGCCGGTGGGACCGATCAGAATAATGTTCTTGGGGGCGATCTCGTTTTTCAGATCGTCTTTTATCTGCTGGCGCCGCCACCGGTTGCGCAGGGCCACGGCCACCGAACGTTTGGCTTTTTTCTGTCCGACAATGTAGCGGTCCAACGCCGCCACGATTTCAGATGGTTTTAAATTCTGCATCAGAGCTCACTCGACAATTCCTCGATCGTCACATCGCTGTTGGTGTAAATACACAGGGAAGCGGCAATGGACATGGCCGCGGCGACGATCTGCCCGGCATCCATGTCCGTATGCGCCAGAAGCGCCTCGGCCGCGGCCTGGGCGGCCACCCCGCCCGAACCGATGCCGATCACCCCCTGGTCGGGTTCGATCACGTCGCCGCTGCCGGATATCAGCAGCATACTGCTGCGGTCCACGGCGATCATGACCGCTTCCAGCCGCCGCAGGTACTTGTCCGTGCGCCAGTCCCGGGCCAGTTCCACGGCTGAGCGGGTCAGGTTGCCGTTGTAACGTTCCAGCTTGCCCTCCAGCCGCTCCGACAAATTCAGCGCATCGGCGGTGGCGCCGGCAAACCCGATCACGATTTTTTCATTGTATATTTTGCGGACCTTGCGCGCCCGGTGTTTGACAATGGTATTGTTCAACGTCACCTGGCCGTCGCCCGCCACCGCCGCCACATCACCACGCCGCACCGCCAGTATGGTTGTACCGTGCATCCGGGTCATGACCGTTTACCTTTCTTCATCGTTTTCCCGCTCAGGCTTTGTCCGCCGGCGGCTATTTCCGGGGATGGGCCTTGTCGTATGCCTCCATCAGCCGATCGATGCTCACATGGGTGTACCTCTGGGTGGTGGAAAGGCTCTTGTGGCCCAGCAGCTCCTGCACCACCCGCAGATCGGCACCGGCATCCAGCATGTGGGTCGCAAAGGAATGCCGCATGGCATGCGGTGAAACCGGCATCGAAAAGCCGCAGCGGCGCGCAATCCCCTCCAAAATGCGGGCAATGGACCGCGTTGACAGGCGCCGGCCGTATTTGTTCAGAAACAGCGGGCTGTCCGGCGCATCCACCGCGGAACGCCGCCCGTCGGCGGCTTTCGTCGACCGCAGACAGTCCCGGTAGGCGTTCAGGGCGGCAAGGGCTTTGCGCCCCATGGGCACGATCCTCTCCCGACCCCCCTTGCCCATCACCCGCACCAGCATTTCGGCGCTGTCGACGCTGGCGACGTTCAGCCCGGCCAGTTCCGACACCCGGATGCCGGTGGCATAGAGCATTTCGTACATGGCGCGGTTGCGCAGTCCGAGAAGGCTGTCGGACGGCATGCATTCCAGCAGGCGAAACATGTCGTCCACCGGAAGATAGGTGGGGATCGTCTTTTCCTGCTTGGGAGTCAGAATCAGTTCCGCCGGGTTCTGATCGATATACCCCTGCTTGAGGGCATAGCGAAAAAAAGACCGCACCGCCGACAGTTTGCGCGCAATGGTCGCTCTGCTGCGCCGCTGCCGGTGCAGATGCCCCAGATAGCCCCTGACCATCAGGGCGTCGACATCCTGCACCGCCGGCGGGGCGGCGCCGCATCCGACGACATCGATGCAGAACCCCCGGCGGGCGATGAACGCACTGAAATCGTTCAGGTCACGCTGATACGCGCGGCAGGTGTGCGGCGAATACGCTCGTTCAACCGCCAGGGCTTCGACAAAAGCCGCCGCCAGGGCCTTAATGGATCGATTCTTCAAGCAAAATTCCTTTGTAAAGGGCTGTTTTTCCCTGCGGTCACACCCTGCGGGTTTTTTTCTTCAACCGGGAAATCCGCCGTCGATAAACAGCAGCCATTTTGCGGTCGGCGGCCTGGAGCGCATCGGTCTTCTGAACTTTCAGGGTTTTGATTTTCTGTTTTGTCTCCCGCATGCTGCGGGCGCTTTTTTTGCGTCCTTTTTCCTTAATACCCCTTTCGGTTTTGATGGCCGACAACAGGTCTTCTTTGTTCATACCGTGGACACCGGTAATGGAGGGAATCTCGAGAGCGATTTCGCGCAATTCCTTTACCGTCATTTTGTCGAGCGGTTTTTCCGCCGTGGTTTTCTTTTTTTCAGCCATGATCTGCCTTTCTCCTTTCCCTTCCTGCGGCGGTCGCTTTGACGCAAAAAAAATCAACGACCACCCGCGGATGAGTTGGCGTTCGAGGTTTCCAAACAAAAGCGGCGGGCGGCCGTTGACGTTTATGAACCACCGGGTTGTCAAGACGACATTCTGAACGCCGTTGCCGAATTATCAAAAAAATTTCAAACCGATATTACTAACTGCAACCCGATGCGCTTGTCAACAGCTAATGCAGCTTCCGACGGCGGTTTCAGCCCTTCTTTTCGTCGGCGGCCGGTGGGTTGATGAACGGTCTGAACAGGTCCATGGGGATCGGGAATATCATGGTGGTGTTGTTTTCGGCGGACATTTCATTGACCGTCTGCAGGTAGCGGAGCTGGAGTGCAATCGGGCTCTTCTGGATAATGTCGGAGGCTTCGGTCAGGCGCGTGGCGGCCTGGTATTCACCTTCCGCGTTGATGACCTTGGCGCGCCGATCCCGCTCCGCCTCCGCCTGACGGGCCATGGCGCGCTGCATCTCCTGCGGCAGATCGATGTGTTTGAGTTCCACCGTGGCCACCTTGATGCCCCAGGGATCCGTGTGCATGTCCAGTATTTCCTGGAGCTGAGAATTGATTTTGTCGCGCTCCGCCAGAAGTTCGTCCAGTTCCGCCTGGCCGCAAACGCTGCGGATGGTGGTCTGCGCCAGCTGGGACATGGCATAGCTGTAGTTTTCCACTTCGATGATGGCTTTGATGGAATCGATGACGCGGAAATAAATGACGGCGTTGACCTTGACCGAAACGTTGTCGCGGGTGATGACATCCTGCGGGTCCACGTCCATGGCCACCAGCCGCAGACTGACCTTGACCATCTTGTCGATGATCGGAATCAAAATGATCAAACCGGGGCCTTTGGCCTTGATGACCCGTCCGAGCCGGAAGATGACGCCGCGCTCGTATTCGTTCAGAATGCGCAGTGCGGCCGACAGGAAAAAAATGATCAGAACGACAATGGCAACGGCGGTAATCATATTTCATCTCCTTTCAAAAGCGGTTGATGGACGGGTTCCACTGTCAGGACCAGCCGCTGCATGCCGGTGACCTGAACGCGGGTTCCTTCCGCAACGACCTGGTCTGAGCGGGCATACCACAACTCTCCGTGAACCAATACCTTGCCTTCGGGATTCAGGGCCTTTTTCACAACGCCGATTTCACCGACAAGTCCCTGATCGCCGGTTTGCGGCCGGCCGATCTGGGCCTTGAACGCCAGCGCGGCCACCAGCACAAAAAAGGACGACACCAGCACGCTGGTTGGAATCAGAACCTGAAAACTGAGCCGACCGTACGGCCCATCGCCTTCGAACAGCATCAGCGACCCCAGCAGGAGGGACACCACGCCGGCCACGCTCAAAAGACCGTAGCTCGTCATTTTCATTTCCATGATAAAAAAGATGATGGAAAGAGCGATCAGCAAAAATCCCGCATAGTTCACCGGCAGCGTCTGAAAAGAGAAAAACGCCAGAATCAGGGCGATGCCGCCCACGACACCGGGAAAAACGGCGCCGGGATGGGACAGCTCGAAGTAGAGGCCCGCCAGTCCGATCATCATGAGGATGTAAGCGATGTTGGGGTTGCTGATGGCGCGCAGGACGCGGGTGCGGAAGCTTTCCTCGATGGGGTGCACGACGGCCCCTGTCAGATCCAGCGTACCCTTGCCGGCGATTTTTCGGCCGTCGATCTTCTCGATCAGCATCGTCAAATCATCGGCGATCAGATTGATGATCCCCTTCTCAAGGGCTTCGTTTTCGGTGACGGACAAGCTTTGGCGCACCGCCTTTTCCGCCCACTCCACATTACGTCCCCGCTTTTCGGCAATGCTGCGGACATAGGCCACCATATCGTTGGTCACCTTTTCCGACATGGTTTCGCCGATTTCCTGTCCGCCCGACCCCACCGGATGGGCCGCACCGATATTCGTCCCGGGCGCCATGGCCGCGATGTCGGCCGCCAGGGTGATCATGACGCCGGCGGAAGCGGCCCGGGCCCCGCTGGGCGACACATACACCACCACCGGCACCCGGCTGGCGTAAATCGCCATCACGATTTCCCGCATGGCATCGGCCAACCCCCCGGGCGTGTCCAGGGCAATGATCAGACAGGCGGCGCCCTCTTTCTCCGCCGTCTCGATGCCGCTGACGATATGCGCGGCGCTGCCGGGACTGATGGCATCCGCGACCGTCAAAACGTATATTTGCTTCTGCGCCGCCGTGACAGCGGCAGCGGCGGCAAGACACACCAGCAGCGGAACAAGAAAAAACATCCACTTTTTCATGACAACCCCATTGCCTGCATCAGTTGTTGAATGTCATCCCACACCTCCCGTTTGCGGGCGGGATTCCGCAACAGATAGGCCGGGTGAAAGGTCGGCATCAGCCGCCATCGGCCGTAGGGATGGAACCGCCCGCGAAGCTTCGATATGGGCCGCCCGGTTTTCAACAGCGCCTGGGTGGCGATCGTGCCGAGGGTGCAGATGTAATCGGGTTGAATCAACGCCAGCTGCTGCTCAAGAAAGGGCAGACAGCAGCGGATTTCGTCCGGATTCGGGTTACGGTTTCCCGGCGGGTGGCACTTGACCACATTGCAGATATACACGTCTTCCCGCTTCAGATTCATGGCCGTGATGATGTTGGTGAGCAATCTGCCGGCGGCGCCGACAAAGGGTCTCCCCTCGCGGTCCTCGTCAGAACCCGGCCCCTCGCCGACAAAAACCAGCCTGGCCCGGCTGTCGCCTTCACCGAAAACGATTTTGCGGCGATGCTGTGACAACCCGCAGCGACGGCAGTCGCCCAGGGCCCGCCGAATTCCGTCCAGGGTGTCGGGCGGCGGCACGGCGTTTCCCCACCGCTGCAATGCCTCCAGGCTTTCCGGACGGCAGTCGAAGCCGCTGATGCCCGATTGCGCCATGTAGCGCAGCGTGTTTTTCAATGCCGTCAGGGTCTCGTCGCGTTCCGTGTTCCCGTGCCGGCCGTAAGCCGTCGGCATGATCCCCTGCTCCTTTCCTGTATCTGGCCGTTGTCAGCGGCCTTGGGCCCTTACATGCGTTCGCGCATACGGTCGAGCAGCACATGGGCCAGCGCGGTTTTGGACATCAAGGGAAGGGATTCACTCGAACCATCCCGGTAGAACAGGCTGACCCGGTTGGTATCCGCCTTGAAGCCCGCGTCTCTGTTGACGATCAGATTGGCAACAATGATATCCAGATTTTTTTCCCGCAGCTTGTTCCGGGCATGGGTTTCCAGCGCCTGCGACTCGGCCGCAAAGCCCACCAGAAAGGGCCGCTCCGCGCGCCGGCCCAGATCTTTTAAAATGTCTTTGGTCTTTGACAGCGTGATGGTCAGTTCATCGGCCGTTTTCTTCAATTTCTGGGCGGCGCGTTCACGGGGGCGGTAGTCGGACACGGCCGCGGCTTTGACAACGGCGTCCACATCGTCCGCATGACAGGATACGGCTTCGGCCATGTCCTGTGCCGAACCCACCGGCACCACCGTCACATTCAACGGTGGTTCAAGATGGGTTTCACCGCAGATCAGTACGACCTTTGCCCCGCGGTGTTCCGCCGCTCCGGCCACCGCAAAGCCCATTTTGCCGGAAGAAGGGTTGGTGATAAAACGAACCGGATCCAGGTATTCGTGGGTGGGGCCGGCGGTCACCAGGATGCGTTTGTCCGCCAGATCCGTCGGGGTCAGGGCCTTGATCGTCCTGTCGAGGATGTGGTGCGGCTCCGGCAGCCGTCCCGGACCCGATGTGCCGCAGGCCAGCGCGCCGGCGCCCGGTGTCAGCAGCGTGCAGCCGTCCTTTTGCAGCCGGTCGATGTTGCGTTGCACCGCGGCGCTCTGGTACATGTGCGTGTTCATGGACGGACAGAGGAGGATGGGTGAATCGACCGCACAGATGAAGGTGCTGAGCGCGTCATCGGCGATGCCGTTGGCGGCCTTGGCCAAAAAATTGGCGGTGGCCGGCGCCACGACCACTGCATCCGCCGTCCGGGCCCATTGGATGTGTCCCACGACGGCATTGGCACCCGGTTCGAAAAGGGTGGTGCACACCGGGCATCCCGCCAGAGCTTCAAAGGTCAGCGGTCCCACGAAGCGGCAGGCGTTGGCGGTCATTATCACCCGCACGGCGGCGGATTCCTTTTTCATCAGGCGCAGCAATTCCACGGCTTTGTAAGCCGCGATGCCGCCCGTCACCCCGAGCACAACCGTTTTCCCCTCAAGGGCGCCCATTGTTGTCGTCCCATCCTTTATTGTCCACGGCCGCACCCCTTTCCGCTGTACCGCTTGCTATTTCAACAGTCCGGACCCCACCACCGCCGCACGCGGCACAACCCATATCTCCACATGTGTGTATAGATCCATGTTTTCCGCGCTGATGGTGATCACACACCACCGGTTTCCCTTTTCGAACAGCAGCACCGACCGGGGCGACTGGAACGAGCCGGCCGGCCGCCAGTTGTCCTTGGTCATGTTGGCTTCGAAAAAGCGGATCAGTGAATCCGCCGTCACCCGGCCTCTCAGCGCCAGAATCCCGGCGGTCAGGTCGGGCGTTTCGAAAACGTATGAGCGTTTGCGATTCATTTTCAGTTCTTCCGGCACCAGGATGTCGGCAAAGTCAAGGTAAGCCGGGGCCGGCCCCCGGCGTGCCTTCCCGGCGGCGTTGTCCGCAGGACCGCCGGGGCGCGGTTTCAGCACGCTGCAGGCCGTCGGCAGCAAGGCCGCACACAAAAGCAGCACCGGCAGCAGGCGGCATGGAGAAAAAAACCGCAGCGGATGAAAAAAAACAGCGGGCCGCCGGGAACAGCGGCTGGATGTGTTTTGCATGGGATGCATCGCTTGAAAAACCGTTCCGGTTGACAGTCAAACGGCCGCTAGGGCGCTTCCGCCGGAGGCTGAATCCAGAGGCGGTCGCCGGGATGAATCGGCTGGTCAAGATTGATCCGATTCCATATGATCAACGCCGCCAGCGGCACATCAAAACGTTCGGCGATCAGCGAGAGGTTGTCGCCGCTCTTGACAATGTAAACCATCTGCTCCCGCTGCTGTTGAAAGGTCGTCAACAGCCGCGCATAGCGCGGTTCAAAATCCGCAGCGCCTCCCCGCGGCACCGTCAGTTGATGCCGGCCGGCGGCCAGGTAGTGCCCCCGGATTTCAGGGTTGAGATCTTTGAGAACCTTGAACCGTGTCTGCGCCGCCTCGGCGACCAGCTGCAGCGGGACGTCGTCAAAACAGTTGACGTGAATCCGTTCGGTGGCCGCGCTGCGATAATAGTCCTCTTCCTGCAGCACAAAGCCGAAGGCTCCCGGATCGGCCATGATCCGCTTGGCGGCCAGAATCCGGAAAACAAAGCGCTGGGTTTCCAGGGGAAGATAGAGATGATAAAAATTGTCGGTGCGCTGCACCATCGACTCGGCACGGATGCCCTCTTCCCCCATGTTGAAGGCGGCCGCCGCCAGCGTCCAGGATCCGGTTTCCGCGAAAAGATCCTTCAAGTACTCCACCGCCGCACGGGTCGACGCAGCCAGGTTGCGGCGTTCATCAATGCGTTCGTCAACCCGCAGACCGTAGCGGCGCGCCGTATGCGGCATGAACTGCCAGAATCCGACCGCGCCTTTCCGCGATGCCGCGTGCGGCCGCAGGGCGCTCTCGATGACGGGAATATATTTCAAATCGCCGGGCAGATCATTTTCGGCGAGCACCTGCGCGATCACCGGGAAACAGCGCCTGGATCGCTTCAGCCACAGGATCACCTGGGCCCGATCCCAGGCGGCCAGCAGCAGTTCTTTCTCCATGCGTTCGCGAATGCCCGTTTCCGCAAGCGGAACCGCTTCGCCGCAGAACGACAGATTCTCAACGCGCCGCAGTTCGGTGACCAGGTCCGGCCCTGCAGCGGCCGCCGGACCGGGAAACAGAATCAGCGCCATCCAAAAGACGACCGCGCTCGTCCAGCAGAATAAAGATGGTTTCAACCGCATAGCATGCTACTACTAATTTTGAATGTTGAATTTTTAATTTTAAATGTTGAATGCTGAATGGCCCACGACTTCTGCGCCAGTCCATAAATCCAACCAACCCAACCATTTCAACCGATTAAACTATTTCAACCATTTCTACGATCATACCCCAAGCCGCCGCAGGTGTCAAAACCCAATGACGCCCGGCGTCGGGCGGCGTCGATGATTCATGCGGACGGTGCAGCACAATGGACAACCGTTCTGATTGCAATTGAATGGGATTCAGCTGTCGCGACGCCAGCGATGCAGACCCCACAAAAGCGCTCCCAGGGCCAGAACACTGCCAACGGCGGAGGCGGCGCCGATAAACGCAATGCCGCCGGCCAGCCACAGCGGTCCGCCCATCAACGCCCCGCAGACACGCCCCATACCGGCGGCGGCCAAAAAGGCGGACATCATGGTCGCCCGCGCAGACGGCAGCACCTCCGTGCCGAGCGACATGCTGGTGACGATCGTGAACTCAAAAGACAGAAAGAGCAGAAACAGGCCGCCGAGCGCCGTGGTCAAGCCGCGGCCGCAAAGCGGTATCAGCGTATAGCTCAGTATCGTCATCAAAAGACCGATGACCACTGCGCGCTTCAACCCCAACCGGTCGGCGACAAGGGCTGTCAAGCCCTCGCCGCAGCTCTCCGCAAGACCGATGACGCCGGTGCCCATCCCCAACGCGACGATGCCGATGCCGAAGGACGACTCCAGCCAGGCGCCGTAGACCACGAACATGTTGTCATTGGCCATGTTCATGAAAAAGGCATAGATGACCATGCCCAGCGCCGGCCGGTGCCGCACGGTCTGTCCCAGCAATGCCAGCCACGCCCTGCCGTTGAATCCCGTTTGCACCTTTTTTGGAGCGTCGCCGGGAATCAGCCGTGCCATGGCCAGCATACCGACGAAACCGGCGATACCCAGGGCAAAAAAGGGCGAGCGCCAGCCGTAGCGGTTCATGAGCAGAGAAATGAGAGGGACCGCAATCAGGGTGCTGCCGGCCCAGGCGGTTTCCAGCAGTCCGATGGCCAGTCCCCGCCGGTGATAAGGCACGCGTTCGCCCACGTACGCCTGGATCGCCGGATCGTAAATACTCTTGCCGACGGCCGCCAGAAACAACCCCGGCATGACCACAACCGCCGTCGCAGCAAATCCGGCCGCCCCCATGCCGACGATCAGCATGACCATGCCGGCCAGCATCATGCGGCGGTAGCCGAAGCGATCGGCCACCGGACCGGAGAGAACGCCCAATACGGACGTGGCCTGCATGGCGGCGATCAGGGAGGTGACCGCCGTCAGCGGAACCGCCAAACCACGGCTGAAAACCGGTGCAAAAGGATAGACAAAGCGCCTGGCCGTGTTGAGAACGATTCGGCACAAAACGGCGCTGCCGATGGACAGCGCGATATTTTCAGGCCGGGGGGACGCCTTCATCACGTTTTGATGCGGTTTCAGGATCCGTTTTCAAAAGCGATGACTGGCGCTGGATCCATTTGTCCAATTCATCGGTGTCATTGGTGTTGAGGACCGCCAGTTCGTTCAGCGCCTCCCGGATTTCTCTGCCGCCATGCTTATACACCTGGTTCACATCGTCATATTCCCGGCGCAGATCACCCAGCGAAAAAACGCCGCCGGTTTTGGTGATATGGCCTCGGACCACAGCGGCGATGCTTTCCCAGTTGTCCCGGCGCGACTGGTTGTCGAGCGCTGTGAGCGTATCCACGTTTTTGACCTGACGCTTCACAAAGCGCTTCCAGAATGTCTTTCGCAACACCAGCATCCACCCCAGCAGCCCGACCAGAAACACCCCGCCCGCCGCCGACAGCAGGATGACGGGATCTCCCGGCAGCCAGCCGACAGCCATCACCGCGGCGAGGGCGGCGGCGGTCCCCGAAAGCGCGGCCAGAATGCCGGCGAAAAAATACCGCAGATAAAATTTCCTTGCCCTTCTGCGGAAGCGGATGAGCGCCTCCAGAAGATGTGACAAACGTTCGCCGTGGGTTTCGACGAACGAGGCCAAATGATCCAGGCGATGGCGCGGCGCTTCCTGTATGGCCCGTTTGAGGCGCTCGCGCTGGTTGCCTAAATACTGCAGAAATCCGCTGTCTTTTTCCGGTCGGCGGCTCGTGTCGGCGGCCTCCGGCGAATAGGTCAGGTGGATGGTGGGAATATCCTTGCGGCCGGTCATTTGAGACAGATTCCAGCAGAGCGTGCCATAGACCTGCAAAAGATCGATCAGGGATGCGCACTCGTCGATGCGGTTCAACACAAACAGGACGCGGTCTTCAAAGGTCCGCGCCGGCAGCGTGTCCCGCAAGCTGACGTGCGCCTCCTGCACAGTGCCGGCTTTGTGGGGATCAAAAAGCACCAGCACCAGATCGGCGATCTGGGCGAAGTCACCGATGACCTCCTGGTAGTTGTAGCCCCGGTCGCGCTCGGTAATGCTGTCCAGCATGCCGGGCGTGTCAATCAGCGCCAGATTCCGCAAAAAACGCGCATTGACTTTCTTGAGCCGGAAATGAGACGCGAAACGCTGGCCGTGTTTTTTGAGGATTTCATACGGGTATTCAGGATCGTTCAACAGGTATTTGCCGTCCCGCTCCTCGGTCACCCTCACGGGTCCGTCCGTGGAAGCGTTTTCGTCATAGGTGATAACGGTGAAGGAGTCGTCGGTCGGCGCCTGACCGGTGGCCTGAATCTCTGCCCCCAGAAAATCATTGATCAGCGTCGATTTGCCCGAAGAGTAGTTGCCGAGCACGAGAACCTGCGGCCGCCATTTGATATTTGCCTCCAGCGGCGCTTCCGAATAGCCGTACTTCAGCGCCACCGGGCTCAAAAAGTCCCGAACCATCTGCAGCAGATCTGTTCTGAGGCGGTTGATGAATGTCTCACGGTCCATGGGTCGCTCCACAGCATCGTTCGGATCCTGCGTGAAAAGCACGCCCCCTTTTCGGGAGCAACTCGGGGCGGCCGGCACGCATCCATCTGCAGGTTTTTTCAGGCGATGCGTTTTTTTGAACCGGCGGCGCCGAATGCCGGACCACACGGGAAAACTACCAGAGCCCGCGCAGGCTGTCAACAAGCCCCTTCGACTCTGATTCGGCGGCCGGCTGAACTTGACCTTGCCGGCCGGGGATGCTATAATTTTTTAAAAAATGCAGAAACCTTTATGGAGGAATTCGAATGAACGACGAGACGATTCGATGTCCCCGCTGTGGCCATGCGAACAGCCCGTCCGCCATCGAGTGCGAGAAATGCGGTGTAACCTTCGCGCTGTTTTTCAAAGGCCGCAAACATTCCAAAACACCGCCCCGGCCGCCGGCCGACCCAGCCGCCCCCGCTCCCGCTCCCGCGGACAAACCGCCGCTTTCCATTCAGCGCTGTCCCAAATGCGGCGCCGAAGTCGACGGCAATGCCAAGGAATGCATGAAGTGCGGCATCATTTTCTCCAAGTACTTCGAATTTCTAGAAAAGAAAAAAACGGAGCCTGATGGGGAAGATGTTGTGTCCGCAGCAGATGATGCAGCGGATCCCGAACCGGCGGTCGCCGCCGACAAGCCGGCGCCGTCCCGGGAAAGCTCTGAAGCCGAAGAGCAACGGCTGAAAGAACTCGAAAAAGAGGCGCTCAAACTGCGCAGCGAGACCGAGGAGCTGCGTCGGCAGAAGGAAGCTTTGGAAAAAGCGGCGGCCGAGGGGCTGCAGCAGCAGGAAGCGGAACAAAAGCGTATTCAGGAACTCGAGCAGACGTCGGAAATATTGAAAAGGGAAAAAGAGGCGCTGGAAAAAGCGACGGCCGAGCAGGAGGAAAAGGAAGCGCGCCGCAAAGAAAAAGCCCTGCAGAAAGAAAAGCAAGAACAGGAAAAGGCCGAAGCCTTGAGAAGGGAACGCATGGATCAAAAGAAGCGCACCGAAACCGTTTTGACGCGCATTGCACCCCGACCGGATATCCGAGGACTTTTGCAGAAATATGAAGGAAAGAAAATCGGGCTGAATTATGACGATCCGGCGGAGGTCAAGTCTGTCTGGCTGGCCAAGGTCAACGAGGACCATTTCAGCGTCCTGGAAATGGACAAGGAATTTGTGTACAGCTTTCCCTTCAGCAGCATTCTGTCTTTTGTCGAGTCCGCCGACGGCATGGCCGCCGACGGCGGCGCCGATGCCGCTGTTTATGCACTCGCCGTGCGGGTTCACCAGCCCGTGGCCAAGAAAAAGTGGGGTTTCATATAAATTTTCGTGCCCAATCCGGCATGCAGCACGGTTTTGCGGACATATAGAAAAAAATGGCCTTGAACGAACCCACGCGCTTTAATGCGTTTCCATTCAGCGTTTTGCAAGCGGTTGTCTTCATTGTCTGCTGGACGCTGTCGGCGGTCCTGTGGGAACCGGCTGCGTTTTCGGCCGGCGGGGAATGCGGGCAGGATGATGCATATCGTTCGGCGCGCGAAAAAATGGTGGCGGAGCAGATCGTCAAAAGGGGCATATCCGACGCCGCCGTCATCAAGGCCATGCAGCGGATACCCCGCCACTGCTTCGTGCCGGCGGGCCAGCGTTCCCACGCCTACCAGGACCACCCGCTGCCCATCGGCGAAGGCCAAACCATTTCGCAACCTTACATCGTCGCTCTCATGACCGAAAGTCTGGATCTTGAAAGCAGCGATCATGTTTTGGAAATCGGCACCGGCTCCGGCTACCAGGCAGCGGTTCTGGCCGCCGTGGTCGAACGGGTCACCACCCTTGAAATCAAAACCCAACTGCACCACACCGCCGGGCAGCGTCTGGCGGCTCTCGGAATGAACAATATCGCCGCCCATCATGCCGACGGTTATTTCGGGTGGCCGGAAACCGCTGCCTATGACGCCATCATGATCACGGCCTCGGTGGACCACATTCCCCCGCCCTTGCTGCAGCAGCTGAAAACCGGTGGACGGCTTGTTCTGCCGCTGGGCAATCCCTTCAGCTATCAACACCTGGTACTGGTCACCAAACACGCCCAGGACGTCACGGTGCGGCAGATCACCGGTGTTCTGTTCGTACCCATGACCGGCCATGCCCTTGAGATGAGGGGGCAATGATTCAACTGGGGGTCTTTGCCACCTCTGTTGCGGCCATTGCCTTTGAAATTCTGCTGACCCGGATTTTTTCCATCAGCCAGTGGCACCATCTGACCTTCATGGTCATCAGCACGGCACTCTTCGGGCTGGCGCTCAGCGGCACGCTGGTGGGCATCTACACCTCGCGCCGGCCTTTCTGGCTCACCGGCTACGAACGTCAAGCCCGGGACCGGCCCTTCATCATCGCTTTTTGTTCCGGCATCCTGCTGTCTTTTCTTGCTTTTCAGAAGATTCCTCTGGATTACGCCAAGCTGCCGGTCCAACCGGTGCAGGTTTTTTTTCTGCTGCTGACCTTTCTGGTCTTCGCCGTTCCCTTTTTCTGTTTCGGGATCATCATGGCCGGCGCCTACATGAGCCGTCCGGACACCAGCTGGCAGACCTATCTTGTCAACATGGCCGGCTCCGCGGCCGGGGCGGCCGTCCCGTTTTTTCTGGTGCCGGCATGCGGCGAAGCCCCGCTGATCCTTCTGCTGGCGCTGATGCCGGTTGCGGTCGTCTATGCCGCCGCCGGCATACGCCGGTTTTTCCTGCACCGGACGCAACCACCGGTCAACCCGCGCCGGAGATTTGTCAACGGAACACTGCTGGCGACCCTTTTCGCCGGCCTTGTCGTGTTGCTTCTGTGCCCGGAAATGCTGCAAATCAGACCTTCCGAATACAAAGCCCTGCGGCAGCTGCGTCTGTTTCCGGATACCGTCGTCCGCCCGTCGGCCCGATCGCTGCGCGGTCAGGTGGACCGGGTGGAAAGCCCCTACATCCGTTTTGCACCCGGCCTCAGCCTGCAGTACCAAGCCGCCCTTCCCCCTCAGTCAGCCGTGTTCAAAGACGGCGACCGTCAGCTGGTGTGCTGCCACGCCCCTTCCCATGAGCTGTCTTTTGCCCGCTGGTCGCTGATGAGCGCCGGCTACCGCCTGCGTCCCGATCCCCGGCGGGTGCTCATTCTGCAAAACGGCGGGGGCGCTGCCGTGGCCTGTGCCCTGTCCCAGGGAGTGCAAGACATCACCGTCGCGGAGCAGCACCCGGAATTCGCCGCCGTACTTGCCTCCGTTTATCCGCTCACGGTGGCTGAAACTCACCCGCGCGCCTTTTTAAACCGTGCCAAAACCCTTTTTGACATTATTCATGTCGAGAACTGGGGGCCGTCGCTGCCCGGCACCGCCGCACTCAACCAGGACGATCTTCTGACGAGCGATGCCATTTACGCCTGTCTGTCGCACCTGACAGAAGACGGGGTCCTGATCGCGGCCCGGCGTCTTATTCTTCCGCCCGCCAACATCGTCCGCCTTTGCGCCGCGGCCTATCGTGCGCTCGAACGGATGGCGGTCGACGCCCCCGCGCGGCACCTGGTTGTGATTCGCAACTGGGATACGTTCGTGATGCTGACAAGCCGCAGACCGATCACGGATTGGCGCCCTGTCGCGGCATTTGCCGAGGAAATGAATTTTGATCTGGTCTGGCCCCAGACCGATGACGGGGCGCTTCTCAACCGGTTCAACCGTTTTGAACGGCCGTTTCACTACCAGGCGCTCAAAGGGCTTTTCAGCGCGCTGGAGACCGGCGACGGGCACGCCTTTTTCAACGCCCGGGCCCTGGATCTCGCCCCCCAGACGGATGACCGCCCTTACCCTGACAAGTTTTTCAAGTGGACCCGGGCCGGGGACATCTACCGAATGACCGGCGGCCGGCTCTACCGTCTGCTGCTGTCCGGCGAAGTCGTCGTAGGGGTGGTTTTTGTCGAGGCCCTTCTGATCTCGGTACTTCTGCTGGGGCTGCCGCTTTTTATTTCCCGGCGCGGCGCCGCCCCCATCGCGTTCGGCGGTCTGATCTATTTCTTTTCCATCGGCGCCGGCTTTATTCTCTACGAAATCTTTTTCATATCCGCGTATCAAAAATTGTTCGCAGATCCGGTGGTCAGCTTTACCGTGGTGCTGGCCGGCGTAATGATCTTCTCCAGCATCGGCGGCCTTCTGTCACGCCGCATTCATCCCGACCGGCTCAACATCATCACCGCCGGACTGGTGATCATCAGCCTGGCGGCGGGCCTGGGCGTCGGTCCGGCTGTCGACTATATCACCGGGACCGGGGGCGCTGCCGCCCTGGCGCTCGCCATGCTTTGCCTGCTGCCGGGCGGCATCCTGCTGGGATTTCCTTTTCCGCTGGGCATGCGCCACCTGTTGACCGCCCCTGTACAGCGGGCGCATGCCTGGGCCGCCAACGGCTGCGCATCGGTGCTTTTTTCCATTGTCGCCGCCCAGCTGGCCGTATCAACCGGTATGAAAAGCATCATGTGGTTCGGCGCCGCCGCCTACGCCGCCGCCTGGCTCAGCCTCCGGCGTTTTAAAAGGGTGTCCAAATGAAGGTGCTCCTTATATACCCCTATTTTCTCGACCGCCGGATTCACGAATCCGAGATCAGCGTACCGCCCACCGGCCTTTATTATGTCGGCGCCATGCTGGCCCACCACGGCTATCCGGTCGAAATTTTCAACTGGTACGACGTCGACCGTCGCCCGGATGAAATCGAAGCGGGTCTGCGCAACGCCGCACCGGACGTGGTCGGCTTTTCCATCCTGCACGCCAATCGTTGGGGAGGGCTGGATCTCGCCGCCGCCGCCAAACGTTTGAACCCGCGGGTCAACATCGTTTTCGGCGGCATCGGCGCGACCTTTTTATGGCGTCATCTGCTGCGCCATTTCGCCGTCGTCGACTACATCGTGCCGGGCGAAGGCGAGCGCACCTTTCTGAAACTGGTGCAATGGCTGGAAAGCCGGCCGGCGGGGGCGGACAGTCCGCCGCTAAGGGGCATCGCCTTCCGAAAAAACGGCGTCCCCGTCAAAAACGACCCGGCGGCGCCCATCAGCAATCTGGACGACCTGCCCGACCCCGCGCTTTACTTCCGCTTCCAGCACGTCGCCTTTTCGCGCGGCTGCCCCGGGGCCTGCACCTTCTGTGGTTCCCCCGATTTCTGGGGCCGCCGCGTGCGCGCCCACTCCCCCCGCTATGCCGTTGATCAACTGGCCCGTCTCAAAAAAATGGGCGTACAGCATTTTTTCTTCAACGACGACACCTTCACCCTGGACCGTGAACGCGTCGCAGCCATCTGCCGCGACATATGGAAGCGACGGCTGAACATCACCTGGGTCGCCATCTCACGCGTCGACGCCGTCAATGAAAGCGTACTCACCTGGATGAGAAAGGCCGGCTGCACCCAGATCAGCTACGGAATCGAAAGCGGTGCCGAAGTCATCCGGCGGCGTCTTGGAAAATCCATCCGCACCGCGCGGATTGAACAGGCCTTTGCCATGACGACCCGATGCGGCATTCTGCCGCGGGCCTATTTCATTTACGGCTCACCCGGGGAAACCCTGCAGACCATCGAGGAAACCATTGCGCTGATGGACCGCATAAAGCCGTTGAGCGCCGTGTTCTACATTCTGGATCTGTTTCCGGGAACGCGCCTTTATCAGGAAGTGAAGCGGCGGCATGGGTTTTCGGATGACATCTGGCTGCGCCGCGTCGAAGACATTCTCTATTTTGAAATGGACGCAACGCTGCGCCGGGAGCAGGTGCTGGACTTCGGCCGGCGCCTGCGGGAGGCTTTTCACCGTCGGCTGCCGGCATACGCGGCAAGCATCGTTCTCAATCCCGATCCGGGTTTGAATGAACTGCACGCTGATTTTCTGTCCCGGCTGGGCATGACCTTCAGCCACGGCGACTATGCCGCCATCGACGCCATACCGGACAAAGAAGTTACCGCCGAATCCCTTTACCGGCGCGCACTGGACCGTTTTCCCCACCCCCGCGCCTATCTGGGGCTGGGAATGCTGCATCAGCGCCGGCGGCGTTTTGCAGCGTCAACAGCCGTCCTTTCAGAGGGGCGGATCCGTTTTCCGGACGATATCGACCTGGCCGTTTGCCAGGGCATCAACCACCTGAACCTGAACGACCCCGTCCGTGCACTGGAATGTTTCGCACCGCATGCCGCCGACCCGCGTGCAGCGCCCTATGTGGCCGAATGCCGGCGCCGGATCAACAGCGGCCGCTCCGGACCGTCTCCTTTATCCGCTGAATATGACCACGGCCCAGGCCCTTGACCTCACAGCCCAATTCAAAGAACTGCTGAATGGCCTCGTCCTCCAGAATGCCGAAACAGTCCACCACCGCCACCGGCCGTCCGGTCATGTCGATCAATTCCCGGGGGGAGAGCGACAGGAATGCCTGATGCCGGACCGCCAGCACAACGGCATCCACACCGTTGACCGCCGCATTCAGATCGGGCTGCATCCGCAAATCGGCCAGGCCCTCCTGGTTCCGGAAAAAGCGTGACCACGACAACCCCGGCGCCGGATAGGAATCCTGCTTCTCCAGTTCCCACCAGTGTTTGACATAAGGATCGTACACAACCACCTCCCCGCCCATCTCCGTCAGCTTGCGCACCACAAGCTCCGAACCGCTGTAGCGGGTATCCCCGACGTCTTCACGGTAGGATGCCCCCAACAGGGCGATTTTGGAGGCGGCCACGATCTTGCCCATGTTGCGCAGGGCGTCGCGGACCAACTCGGCCACGTGCAACGCGCGCGTGTCGTTGATGTTGATGGCGGTCGGGGTGATTTTGAAAATGTCGTCGTCAAAGCCCATGAGCGTGTGGTAGGCCCACACGCCCAGGCCCCCGTCCTTGGGAAGGCAGTAGCCGCCGATGCCGGGACCGGGAAAAATAATGTTGGAATGGGTCGGTCGAATTTTGATGGCTTTGATCACCTTGGTCAAATCCACCCGGTTGCGTTCGGCAAAACGGCTCCACTCGTCCAGAAAGGCCAAAATGGTCGCCCGGTAGGCGTTCTCGACGATCTTGCAGGTTTCGCTCTCGATGGGACTGTCCAGAACCGTCAGCGGATGGGAATCGACGTTGATGACATTCGACAAAAACCGCACCACCCTGCGGCGCGCCGCGTCGTTGATGCCGCTGCACACACGCCAGAAGTCGCGGATGGAGGCCACATACTGACGGCCCGGCATGACGCGTTCAAAGGAGTGGGCCAGCAGGGGCTCCTGTGCAAGCCCTCTTTTTTCAAAGGCCTTCTTCATGGTGGGATAGGCAATATACTCCGTCGTTCCCGGGGGGACGGTGGTTTCGATCAGCACCAGACACGCCGGGTTGATTTTTTCACCGATGACCTTGAGGCTGCTTTCCAGCGCGCCGATGTCGGCGTGGCCCTGCCGCACGTTTCCCAGCGTCTCCTTCTGATAATCGCACTGCACATCCACCACCACAATGTCCGCCAGGGAAAGCGCGTCATAAGTGAAGGTGGCAATCAGGTTTTCCTTTTCTTTGACACAGCGTTCGATCATGGGCGCCACTTCCGGATCCTCCGCTTTGACCGGCGCCACACCGCGGTTCAAATAGGGGATTTTCCAGTAGGAACGAACGGAAGGCCGCTGCATGCCGATGACAAAGTACAGCGGCGCGCCGGTCTCCGGATCCACTGAATCCGCCACAACCCCCGCCATGACCGCGCCCACGAAGCCGACACCCATGACCACGACAATTTCACGGTTTTTTTGGCGCTGCCGGTCGACAAGCGTTTTCAGGCGAAGGGCTTCTGCTTCATAGTCATCAGCCGCCGGCAGCGGAAATGATTCGCCGGCCGGACATATGGATACAGCGGGTGCAGCAGTTGCATTCAACTCCGGTGTTGTCTTTTCTGCCATCGGTTACTCCTTTGCTCGTCGTTGCTTTTGATCGGTTTCGATGCGTTTGGGTTTGAATATCAGCTCCTCTTTTTTTATCATGCCCAGTTCCCGCCGGGCCACACTTTCAATATAGGCCGGATCGTTTTTCAACCGTTCGATGGTCCGGTAAAGGCGCATGTTTTCCTGCCGCAGGGCGGCGTTTTCGTGGCGCAGCCGATCCCTTTCGCTCTTGAGCGTAAGAAAATCCGCCAGCCCGTTGTCGCTGAACAGAATGAAAATCAACAGCGAAAACAAGGCCGCAACCGCCGTTGCCAGTAAAATTTTCTGCTTGGGCGCCATATCTTCTCATGGACCGCGGCATCACGGGTGCCGCCGCGGATATTGGTAACGCTTGCATGAAACTTCGAAATTTTCATGCCGGTCGCCGACAGCTGAGCCTGGGCCGGCGTTTGTTGCTGCGCGACGGGAGCCGGCCGTAACAAACGGGGCATGAAAATTTATATTTTAAAAGAAAAACAATAGATTGTGATAACAGCTAATGGCTAAAGGCTAATCACTAACCGCTATCCTTACCGCGTTTCGACCGAATTTTCAACACATCCCGGAGTTCGGGGCTTTTCAAGCGCCATGCCAGCAGCAGGTAGGTGGCCACGCCGGCGAAAATGGCGGCGGCCACGCCGAACAAAAGACGGCCGAAAGCGGCATCCGGCGCCGGAATCAGGTACCGGGCGGCGGCCGCAACCACCAGCCCCATCAACAGGGAGCACACCGTTGTGCGCACCAGGGATCGCCCCATGCCGGTGGATTTCATCGTCCCCAGACGGCGCCGCAGATAAACACACAGCAGCGCCAGATTGACCATGGACGCCAAAGAGGTCGCCAGCGCCAGGCCGCCGTGCCGCAGCCGGCCCATGAGCACCAGGCTTAAAACGATGTTGGCGGCGATGGAAACGACCGCTGTTTTCACCGGTGTACGCGTGTCCTGCAGGGCGTAGAAGAGCGAGACCACAATGCGCACCGCCGAAAAAGCCCACAGGCCGATGCCGTAGAACAACAGAGCCGACGCCGTCAAGCGGACGGTCGCGAGATCGAAAGCGCCGCGTCCGAACAGCAGGGACACAATCGGAACCCGCAGCACAATCAGACCCACCATGGCGGGCACGGTAATGAAAAACACCAGGTTCATGGCCTGGGCGAAGGTCGCGCGCAGGGCCTCCATATTCCGGTCGGCGGCATAGCGTGAGAGGCTCGGCAAAACAGCCGTCGCCGTGGCGATCGCAAAGATGCCCAGCGGAAACTGCACCAGACGGTCGGCATAGTAAAGATAGGACACGCTCCCGGCCGGCAGCAGCGAGGCCAGCAGCGTTCCGACCAAGATGTTGATCTGATAGACGGCCGCACCGAAAATCGCCGGCACCATCAGCCGGCCGATACGCTTCAAGCCGGGATGCATAAGCGGCGCCGCTTTCCAGAAGTGGAAGCCGAGCCGGATCAAAAAAGGAATCTGCAGGACCAGCTGCAGCAGCCCGCCGGCCAGCACGCCGGCGGCCAGTCCATAAACCGGTCGTTCAAGATGCGGCGACAGGAAGACAACACCCGCAATCATGCTCAGGTTTAGCAGCACGGGCGCCAGCGCGGGGGCGGCAAAATGCCCCAGTACGTTGAGAATGCCCATGCACAGGGCCATAAGCCCGATAAAAAAAATGTACGGGAACATGAAGCGCGTCAGGGCCACCGTCAGGGCGTATTTCGGCGGCAGCGCCATGAAGCCGGGAGCGATCACATGAATGATCCAAGGGGCCAGCAGAATCCCCGCAACGCTGGCCGCCGCCAGGAGGACGGATAAAAGGCGCACGGCCGACCGGGCAAGCCGGAAGGCTTCCGGACGTCCCCGATGGCTGATATACTCGGTGAATACCGGCACAAACGCAATCGTCAGCGAGCCTTCCGCAAACAGACGGCGCAGCAGGTTGGGGATTCGAAAGGCCACAAAAAATGCGTCCGCCGCCATTCCGGCGCCGAAAAAGCCGGCAATGACCACATCTCTGACAAACCCGAAAATACGGCTGAGCAGCGTGGCCGTTCCCACAATCCCCGCAGCCCTGGTAACGCTTGGATGCTCCGCCGTCATGGGGCTAACGGCGCTGTCGTTTTTTTGTTGACTTGCATTGCGCCTTCAGTTTATAGAATGCGTTTGCACGACACAATATATGAATTGAATGGAAAGGAGTACGATTCATTGGCAAATCATCCATCCGCTTTAAAACGCGCCCGGCAGACCGAGAAAAAACGGCTTCGCAATAAAATACTGCGCACCAGAGTTAAAACCGCCCTCCAGCAAACCCGGCAGGCGATCGCGGATCCCTCGCATGCGGCGATGGAGCAACGGCTGCAAACAGCGGCGTCGATTATCGACAAAGCCGCCAAAAAGGGTGTGATTCACAAGAAAACGGCCGCCCGCAAAATTTCGAGAATCGCAAAACAGGTCAACACCGCCCGATAAACCAACGGCGACGGACGGAGCGGCGTTAAAAATCGCTCGTCATGCGGTAAAAAGCGGTTTCGGCAACGCGCTTCGCCGCCCGGGACAAGGCCCGGCGCCGGTTCTCGTCCGTCGTCCCCCTGTCGGCCGCCACCACCAGATAGGTTTCGTCCGCCTTCAACCCCGACCCGGACCACAAGAGTCCGCCGTCGGACCCTTTCAGCACAAGATCGACCCGCACCGACACCCGCCTTTCGCGTGTCGACAAGGCGTTTTTTCGGGAAACAGTCATCGTCCGCACCGCGGTGATCACCCCGGACAACACCGCGGCGGCGGCCCGTGGTTCGCTGATCCGCGCCGGGGCGCGCTGGATCACTTCATCTTTCAGGTAATCCGTCAGCAGCAGATCCAGCCCGGTTTCGACCGAGCGGTTTTCCACCAGGGTTACGGCGATGGTGTCGATACGTCCGAGCGGCTGCCGCTCGGACGGAAAGCGATAGCCGCAGGCCGCCAGCAGCACGACGGCCAGCAGCGCCGAACGCTGCAACAGCGTGCGGGCGGCTACACGACAATGTTGGCCAGCTTGTTTTCCACGTAAATCCATTTTTTCACAGGCCTGCCGTCTATAAATTTGCGGACTCTCTCATCCGCGAGGGCGGCCTCTTTGATCGCCGCTTCCCCGGTTCCGGCCGCGACGGTGAAACGGCTGCGGACCTTTCCGTTCACCTGCACCACAATCAGCACATCCTCCGGGCGCAGCGCCGCCGCATCATAAGACGGCCAGGCCGCTGCTGCGATGCTGTCCTCGTGCCCCATGGCCCGCCACAATTCTTCGCAAAGATGCGGCACGATGGGCGACAACATCAACGCCACCGACTCAAGGGCGAAGCGCACCACACTGAAACCGCGGCGGTCACAGGTGTGGCGGTCCAGGGTGTAAAGGACGTTTATCAGCTCCATCACGGCCGCAATGGCGGTGTTGAAATGAAAGCGGTCCTCGATATCGCGGGTCACCCGGTAAATGGTTTCGTGGGTTTTCCGGTAAACCGTCTTCAATTCGTTTTCCAGCGTTTCCACCGACGCGATCCGGGTGGAAACCACCTGGATGTCATCCATCCATTCCGCGGCAAAACGCCAGATGCGGTTTAAAAAGCGAAATCCGCCCTCGACGCCCTGCTCGCTCCACTCCAGGTCGCGTTCCGGCGGCGCCGCAAACAGGCAGAAAAGACGGGTCGTATCCGCACCGTATCGATCCAGCAGCAGGTTGGGGTCCACCACATTCTTTTTGGACTTGGACATTTTTTCCACCCGCCCGACGACCACCGGGCACTGGCAGCGGCGGCAAAAGCGGTTTTCACCGTCGGCGGTGGTTTCCTCCGGCAGCAGAAAACCGTGCTCGGGGCACGCAAGCGTCTCTTTGCAAACCATTCCCTGGGTCAGCAGGCAGGTAAAGGGCTCCTTGTCGTTCACCAGCCCCTCATCGTGCAGCACCCGGGTGAAAAACCGGGAATACAGCAAGTGCAGGATGGCGTGCTCCACCCCACCGATATATTGATCCACCGGCATCCAGTAGTCGACGGCGCGTTTTTCAAACATGCCCTGCGCATAGCGCGGACTGCAGTAGCGCTCGAAATACCAGGAGGACTCCACGAATGTATCCATGGTGTCGGTCTCGCGGCGCGCCGCCCGGCCGCAGCGGGGACAGGTCGTGTGGACAAATGCTTCAAGCGTCGGCAGCGGTGATTTGCCGCCCTCCAGCAAATGGGCGTCTTCCGGCAGCACCACCGGCAGATCCGCATCCGGGACCGGCACCGCGCCGCAATCCGGGCAGTAGATGATTGGAATCGGAGCGCCCCAGTACCGCTGCCGCGAAATGCCCCAGTCCCGCAAACGATAGCTGACGGTTCTGCGTCCGAGGCCGTGGCGTTCCAGGTGCAGGGCGATGGCATCCATGGCGTCTTTGTTGTGCATGCCGTTGAAATCGCCCGAGTTGATCATCACCCCCTCGCCGGTATAGGCTTCCGTCAAATCCGCCGCGTCGGCCGACGCGCCTTCCGGCTGGACCACCGGCACGATGTCCAGGCGGTATTTGCGGGCGAAGTCGAAGTCCCGCTGATCATGGGCGGGCACACACATCACCGCCCCGGTCCCATATTCCATGAGAGCAAAATTGGCGGTGTAGATGGGCATTTCACGACCGCTCAGGGGATTCAAACAGTACGCGCCGAGGAAAACCCCCTCTTTTTCATAGCGCTCGACGGCCTTGAGGGACCGGTCCTGAACCGCCATGCGGTCGACAAACGCGGCCACGGCCTCTTCCTGCGCAGTTGCCTTGCAGAGTTCGGCCACCAGGGGATGCTCGGGCGCCAGGCACATAAAAGTGGCGCCGAAAATCGTATCCTGGCGGGTGGTGAAAACGGCGATCGCCTCTTCGGAGGTCTTTCGGGTGCCGCAGATCGGAAAGTGAATTTCGGCCCCCACACTTTTGCCGATCCAGTTTTTCTGCATGGTCGTGACCTTTTCGGGCCATCCCGGCAGTTCGTCACACCATTTGAGCAGATCGTCTGCGTAGTCGGTGATTCGGAAAAACCACTGGCGCAGCTTCTTCTGGCGCACCTGGCGGCCGCAGCGCCAGCACAACCCGGCCTCCACCTGTTCGTTCGCCAGCACTGTCCGGCAGCTTTCACACCAGTTGACATGGGATTCACGACGGTAGGCCAGTCCTTTGGCATACATTTTCAAAAACAGCCACTGTTCCCAGCGGTAGTATTCCGGCCGGCAGGTGGCGATCTCCCGGTCCCAGTCATACGAGAACCCGAGGCGCTTGAGCTGGGCGCGCATGTTCTCGATATTGGCATATGTCCATTCCGCCGGATGGCTGTTGTTGGCAATGGCGGCGTTTTCCGCCGGCATGCCGAACGCATCCCAGCCCATGGGATGCATCACGTTGTATCCCCGCAGGCGTTTGTAGCGGGCGACAACGTCACCGATGGTGTAGTTGCGTACATGCCCCATATGAATTTTGCCGGAAGGATAGGGAAACATTTCCAGCAGATAATATTTTTTCATGCCGGCGTCGACATCCACGGCGAAGCGCCGCTCGTCCTGCCATCGTTTCTGCCATTTGGTTTCAATCGTCCGGGGGTTGTATTTGGCCTGCATCCTGTTTTCCTGACGTCCTGAAAGTTCAAGGTTTCAGATATAGGGTTTTCAAGAACTCATTTTCATGCCACAGTACGGGGCAAATAGCAAGGAAGGTTTCGGGGTTCGTTGGGTTCGCTTTTCGACAAATCGTCGTTCCGGCGAACACCAGAATCCAATACAGCCGGCTGCGGCAGCGATGCCACCTGAACACGCAAAGCGCATGAAGCAGAAATGATTTGACTTGGATGCGACAATTGCATATTCAGGACGGGAAGCAGCGTCATCGGTTTCAGCGCTTCAGATCAGCATCAACCTTAAATCAACGCCCGCCGACAATGCCGGCGGGTCGCAGCGCGAACGGACAAACAGGTCGCATACCAACATGACCAGCAAAATTCTCATCAATGCGGTGGATCCCGAAGAATGCCGGATCGCCAAAGTTAAAGACAGCAAGCTCGAAGAATTTCACATTGAAAGCGCCGCCCGGGAAATCACCCAGGGCAACATATATAAAGGGGTCATCGTCCGGATCGAGCCCAGCCTTCAGGCGGTGTTCGTGGATTACGGGGCCGAAAAAAACGGTTTTCTGCAAAAGCATGAGATTCACAGCGACTATTTTCAGGAAACCCCTTCCGGGGACAAGGCCATCAACCACGTTGTCAAGCGCGGGCAGGAACTCCTGGTCCAAGTGACCAAGGATCCCATCCTTAAAAAAGGGGCCATGCTCACCACCTTCATTTCCTTGCCCGGCCGCTACATCGTGCTCATGCCCGGGGCCAAGACGCGCGGGGTTTCCCGAAAAATCGAAGACGAAGACGAACGCCGGCGGCTGAAGGAAATGATCGACAAAATGGAGATTCCGGAGGATTTCGGCGTCATCATGCGCACTGCGGGTCGGCACGTTACCAAGACCATGGCCCAGAAAGACCTGCGCTATCTGCTGCGGCTCTGGAAAAACATCAAGAAAAAAGGCATGCGGGAGTCCGCCGCCCGCCTTCTGTACAAGGAAAGGACCCTTGCCCTGCGTTTTCTGCGCGACCATTTCACCTCGGACGTGGCGGAAATCCTGCTGGACAACGAGGAGATTTTTCAGGAAGTCAAAAACTTTCTGTACATCATTTCCGGCAAACACTCCAAAATCGTCAAACAGCACAAAGGGGACAAGCCGATCTTTTCCAAATTCCAGCTCGAGGATCAGATCGCTTCCATCTATGAAAGCCGCGTCAATCTCAAATCCGGGGGCTCCATCGTTATTCAGCCTACGGAAGCGCTGGTTTCCATCGATGTCAACTCCGGCCGTGCCACCCGTCAGAAATCGGTGGAAAAAACCGCCCTGACCACCAATCTGGAAGCCGCCGAGGAAGCCGCACGGCAGCTCCGGCTGCGGGATTTGGGCGGGCTGATTGTGCTGGACTTCATCGACATGAAAGATGCCAAGCATCAGCGGGAAGTAGAACGCATGATGCGCGAGTGTCTCAAGGTCGACAGGGCCCGGACGACTGTGGGAAAAATTTCCAAATTCGGACTGCTGGAAATGTCGCGCCAACGGATCCGGCCGTCCATCGAATACGGAGGCTTTGAAACCTGCCGATACTGCAACGGCAAAGGGCTGCTGCCGTCCACCGAAACGCTCAGTCTCAGCTTCCTGCGCAAGCTCCGGGTGGAAACGCTGAAGCCGGACATCAAAACCGTCAACTGCGTTCTGCCCATAGCCGTCGCGGACTACCTGCTGAACAACAAACGCAAGGAAATCGTTGATCTCGAAATCCGGCGCAATCTGAGCATTCGCATCGCCGGCGACAACCGTATGGGTCCGGGCGACAGCGATGTCACCTGTGAGTAGCCCGGGGCGTCATCCTGCGCCGGCATTCCTCACGCCGTCCGGTCCGACAAGGGCCGCCGGCCGCTTCCGACCCCCATGCGCCGGCGGAGATAAAGAATGATTTGACGTGGACGGCCATTTACAGTATATCAGCGCCACTTTCGGATGACGGGTGCGCCGGAAAGGGAATCTTTCCGCGATTGAAAGCGAAAGGCATAACGGAGCCATGAACGTTTCCGGCCCATGGCGGAGAGCCCTGGTGCTTGTCTGCATGCTTTTTTGTGCGGCGGGCTGCCGAGGTCCGCACCCGGACGCTTTAGATGACCGGCCGGCCGACACGGATCCGCAACGGCGCTACACATCCGCTTTCCGGACCTGGACACGCGAGGATCGGATATACAGCGGGCTGGCCCTGAAACTGATTGTCAATGCCACCTTTCGTTCGCCGGCGTTCCGACAGGCTTACAGTAATGCCTATGCGGAAATCTATCGCCTGCCGCCGACCGAGGGGCGTAAATTTTGGGCGGATCAGCAGCGGGCCGCCGGGGCGTACCACGATTTTGTGGTCGCGGCATTCGTACCGGACAAACAGTGGGACGATTTTGCCGAAAAGGATTCCATCTGGCGCATCGCCCTTGTCGTCAAGGACGGTCGTCGGATTCAACCGCTGGAAATACGTAAACTGGACAAAAGGGATGCCGTCATTCAGCATTTCTATCCCTATGCGTCGCCCTGGAAATCGATCTATCAGGTTCGGTTCCCGGTCTCGTTCCCGACCACCGGTGAACGGATCCTGTCGGAACCGCCGAGGGATTTCCGTTTGATGGTCGTCAGCGTGCACGGGAGCGCGGAAATGGAATGGTAGGGGCAGACCTTTCACCCAAAACGCGATGACCTTGCCAAGCATACGGGTCATCTTTTACGCAGGAGGTTATTTTGTTCAACGCAACAGTCGCATTCGCAATGGGCCAGGGTGGGGCGTCGGCGGAAGGGGCCGGCGGTTTTTCGGCTTTTATTCCCCTCATCCTCATGTTCGTCATATTCTATTTTCTTTTGATCCGCCCGCAGCAGAAAAAAAGTAAACAGCACCGGGAAATGATTTCAAGCCTGAAAAAGGGGGATCGTATCATCACGACCGGTGGATTGCACGGTCGGATCACCGGTGTGCAGGACACGACGCTGACCGTTGAAATCGCGGACAAGGTACGGGTCAAGGTGGCCCGAGGCAATGTCGGCGGACTGGCCCAAAGCCAGGTTCAGCCCAACGAGCCGACGAACAAAGGCGGTAAATCACCGGAAAAGAAATAGGTCCCGATCGCTCCTAAGGCGCCGGTATCCTCAGCGCCGTCCGCCGGTATGCGGTACGCCACGCCAAAAAAGATTCTCCGCTTCCCGCGATGTACGCAGGGCGGCCGGGAATCTTTGAATTTTGTCAAACCTGCGGGGTCTGGTTCCGCCGCAGGCGGCGTTTTAAAGAAAGGACATGAGCATTGAAGAAGTTGTCATGGAGATTCATCGCCGTTGTGGTGGTGGCCGTCACCGCCGTCATTTACGTGATACCGACCGTTTTTCCCGGCACGTGGCCGTACAAGAAAATCAATCTCGGCCTCGACCTGCAGGGCGGCATGCATCTTGTACTGGAAGTGGACACGGAAAAAGCCGTTGAAGACACGATTGAACGCATCCTGCAGGAGCTGAAAACCCGCGCCCGCAGCGAACGCATCCGCGTCCTGGGGATCGACCTTTTGCAGCGGAACAAAATTGTCGTGGCCATCGCCGAAGACAATGCAGTCGCCCAATTCGAAGCGCTGCTGAACAGCGAGTTCAAAGACCTGCGCCTGGTGTCGCGATCCCAGGCGGAGGATGCCACCCGCTTCACACTGGATCTTCCGGACAGAGACAGCGAACAGATCAAGCGGTTTGCCGCCGACCAGGCCTTGGAAACCATCCGCAACCGCATCGATCAATTCGGCGTCAGCGAACCCGATATCCGCCGGCAGGGCGAACGCCGCATACTGATCCAGCTGCCGGGCATCAAAGACACCCAGCGCGCCAAAGAGCTCATCGGCCGCACGGCCCTTTTGGAGTTCAAGCTTGTCAGCGAAGGGGTTGACCTGAATGCGGCCGTCGGCGGCGACGTCCCGCCCGGCACCGAGCTGTTGTACGAAGTCAAGGAGGATCCGGCCACCAACCGGATCACGCGAACGCCCTATCTGGTTCAAAAGCGCGCCCTGCTGACCGGTGCATATTTAACCGACGCCCGGGTCCAGATCGATTCTCAGTTCAACGAACCCTATGTGGCCATCGAGTTTGACAAAAAAGGCGGCCGTCTTTTCGAACGCATCACGGAGCAGAACGTCAAACGCCGCCTGGCGATCGTACTGGACAATAACATCTATTCCGCGCCGGTCATTCAGGAAAAAATTGCAGGGGGATCCGCCCGTATTACCGGCAATTTCACCACCGAGGAGGCCCGCGATCTGGCCATCGTGCTGCGCGCCGGTGCACTACCGGCGCCGGTGACCGTCATCGAAGAACGCACCGTCGGTCCTTCACTGGGTTCGGACAGCATCCGCAAGGGTCTGCTTTCCATATGCATCGGCGGTGCACTGGTGATCCTCTTCATGGTGGTCTACTACCGGCTGTCCGGCATCATCGCCGATACGGCCCTGCTGCTGAACATCGTCCTCATCGCCGCCGGTCTGGCGGGTTTCAAGGCGACGCTCACCCTCCCCGGCATTGCCGGCATCATTCTTACCATCGGCATGGCCGTGGATGCCAATGTGCTGATTTTCGAGCGCGTCCGTGAAGAACTGCGGTTGGGGAAGACGCTCCGTGCGGCGGTGGAAGCCGGCTATGACCGCGCTTCATTGACCATTCTGGACGCCAATGTCACCACCCTCATCGCCGCGCTGGTTCTGTTTCAGTTCGGCACCGGGCCGGTCAAGGGCTTCGCCGTCACCTTGAGTCTGGGCGTGCTGGCCAGCCTGTTTACGGCGCTCATTCTGACGAGATCCATTTTCGACTACCTGCTGGTGCACCGCAAACTGCGCTCCATCAGCATTTAGCGGTCGCGGCCTGACAGCCCTGCAGCCAACCGCCGGCGTTTGAATACTGGACTTTTTTGACGACAAGGAAAACGCATGCAGTTCATCAAACCGGACATCAACATCGATTTCATCGGAAAGCGCAACATCGCTTTCTATTTCTCGGCCCTGTTGATTTTTGTGAGCCTGATATCGCTCCTGGTCAAGGGCGGACCTCAATACGGCATCGATTTCGCGGGCGGGACCCTCATTCAAATCAAATTCGCATCTCCCGTGGAAGTTGCGGACGTCAAGTCCGGCCTTGAACGGGCCGGCGTCGGTTTTTCTTCCGTCCAGCAGTTCGGCGACCCCGGCGATCATGAATTCCTCATCCGGGCCGATGAGGCCGTCAGCGACGGCGAAGATGCCGCGCGTCAAATCAGCGATGCGCTCCAGGCCGCCAGCGGCGAACGGGGGGAGGTCCGCCGCGTAGAAATGGTCGGCCCCCAGGTGGGGCAGGATCTGCGTGAAAAGGCGCTTCTGGCCATGTTCTTCGCTCTGCTGTTCATCACCATCTACATTTCCGGTCGTTTTGAATTAAAATGGATGGTCAGCGGCGTCATGGCCGGCGCCCTGATGCTGGCGGTGTACTTGTTGAAGCTGTTTCATCTCAGCATCCCCGTATTGATGCTGGCGGCGCTGATCATCACCCTGATCCTGTTCTGGTTTCTGGAGCTGCGCTACGCCATGGGCGCCATTGCGGCGCTCATCCACGACGTCGCCATCACCGTAGGCGTTTTTTCGATCTTCGGCAAGGAATTCACCCTGCCTATCGTAGCGGCCCTGTTGACCATCATCGGCTATTCGTTGAACGACACGATCATCGTTTTCGACCGCATCCGTGAAAACCTGCGCAAACACCACCGGCAGCGTTTTGATTTTATCATCAACCGCAGCATCAACGAAACCCTGGGGCGAACCATCCTGACCTCCACGACGACCCTGATCGTGCTGGTGATCCTGTTTGTCATGGGCGGCGACATTATTCATGATTTTGCCTTTGCCCTGATCATCGGCGTTCTCATCGGAACCTATTCTTCGGTTTACGTGGCAAGCCCCATCCTGCTGGCATGGCACAAACGCCGCAAGTAGCCCCGGTCGGCGTTGCCGCCGCAAGGTCGGAAACAGATGACGCGCTACGTCCCTGGCTGCGTCTGCACCGGGTTCCGGGCATCGGCAGCATGCGCTGCAAGCGCCTGGTGGACCGCTTCGGTTCGCCCCGGCACGTGCTCGAGGCCCCTGTAGCGGATCTCGCCGCCGTAGAGGGCGTATCGCTGCGCCTGGCCCGGGCCATCAAACGGCAGGCCGGTCTGGGCGGCGACATGGAAACCAGAGAACTGGACCGCATCCGCCGCATCGGCTGCCGTGTGGTTACCCTCAATGACGCCAATTACCCGGCCCTGCTGAAGGAAATACCGGATCCGCCGCCGCTGTTATATGTCAAGGGTGACATCCGCGCCGACGCCGCCAATATCGCCCTGGTCGGCTCCCGCAACGCCACCGCCTACGGCATCGCGGCCACAACCCGTCTGAGCCGGGATCTGGCGGGTTTCGGGATGACTGTGGTCAGCGGCATGGCCCTGGGCATCGACAGCGCCGCCCACCAAGGCGCCCTGGCCGGCGGCGGGCGGACCGTGGCGGTGCTGGGATGCGGAATCGACCGCATCTATCCCAGAGAAAACGACGCCCTGTATCACCGCATCGCCTTAAAGGGTGCGGTGATATCCGAATTTCCCATCGGCGCCCCGCCCGAGGCCCACCATTTCCCGCTGCGCAACCGCATCATCAGCGGCATGTCACTGGGAACGGTGGTGGTGGAGGCCACGCGCAAAAGCGGCTCCCTGATCACCGCCCGTCTGGCCGCCGAACAAAACCGGGAAGTGTTCGCGGTGCCCGGAAACATCCACTCGTTCAAAAGCACCGGCACCCACACCCTCATCAAGCAGGGCGCCAAACTGGTGGAACGCGCCCTGGACATTGTCGAAGAATTCACTGCAGTGCTGCAGGCGGCGCCCGCGCCCGACCGGATGCCGGCCGCGTGTGCGCCGTGCAAAGAACCGCCGGTCGCCGCGGACGAGGAAACCGTACTAAAACAGCTGGACTGCTATCCAACGCACATCGATGACCTGGCAAGACGCCTCGGCATGACCGCCGGCCGACTGGCCGCCCTGCTGCTCCAGCTGGAGCTGAAAGGTCTGATACAACAGCTGCCGGGCAAGCGTTTCTGCCTGAAAAACGGAGGATAATCTTGAGCACCAAACCGCTGGTGGTGGTGGAATCCCCCACCAAGGTCAAAACCCTGAAAAAATATCTCGGTGACCGCTACAACATCGCCGCCACCGTCGGCCACATCAAGGATCTGCCGGAGAAGGAAATGGGGGTGGACGTGGAAAACGGCTTCAGCCCCAGCTACCGCGTCATCCCCGGCAAAAAAAAGGTCATCACCTCCCTGAAAAAATCCGCCGGCGATGCCGTGGACATCTACCTGGCCCCCGACCCGGACAGAGAGGGGGAAGCCATCGCGTGGCACGCCGCGGACGTACTGCAAAAAAAAGGCAGGCTGTTTCACCGGGTGCTGTTCCACGAGCTGACCCGTCAGGCGGTGGATCAGGCCATTCAGTCGCCGGAAGTACTGAACCGCAGCAAATATGAAGCCCAGCAGGCCCGCCGTATCCTGGATCGACTGGTGGGCTACGAAATCTCCCCCCTGCTCTGGAAAAAAGTCAAAAGAGGCCTCAGCGCCGGCCGGGTTCAGTCCGTCGCGCTGCGCATGATCTGCGAACGGGAGCGCGCCATCCAGGCCTTTGAACCGGTCGAGCACTGGTCGATAACAGCCCATCTCAGCGGTTCGGCGCCGCCGCCGTTCAGCGCCCGCCTGGTCCGGGAAAACAGCAGAAAAATCACCATTTCCACCCAACAGGAAGCAGCGGACATCCTTGCCGCACTGCAGGGCAAGCGCTTTGTGATCGAACGCATTACCCGAAAAACAACCAAACGCAACCCGCAGCCGCCCTTTATCACCAGCAAGCTGCAGCAGGAATCGATCCGCAAACTGCGCTTCAGCGCCAAAAAAACCATGGTGCTGGCCCAACAGCTGTACGAGGGCATCGAACTGGCGGCCGGCGAACCGGTGGGGCTGATCACATACATGCGAACCGACTCCACCCGGATCGCCCGGGAAGCGGCCCAGGAGGCGCTGGACTTTGTCAAGACCACTTTCGGTCCTGAATATCATCTCAACAAGCCGCGTTTTTTCAAAAACCGCAAAAAGGTGCAGGATGCCCACGAAGCCATCCGCCCTACATCCGTGTTCAACACACCGGACCGGATCAAACCATATCTCTCCGCCGATCAACTGGCGCTCTACCGCCTGATATGGACGCGATTCGTCGCCTCGCAGATGCCGCAGGCGCTCATCGACAACGTTTCTTTTCACATCACCGCCGGTGTGTACCGTTTCAGCGCCAGCGGCTCTGTCACCCGTTTTCCGGGCTTCATGGCGCTTTATCAGTCCGTGGACGATGAAATTGAATCCGAAGGCCGGAATAAAAAGGGTGAATTGCCCCCGCTGGCCGAAAATGCCGTTCTCGATCTCCATCAACTGGAACCAAAACAGCACTTTACCCTGCCGCCGCCGCGATTTTCCGAAGCCTCCCTGGTCAAAGAGCTGGAAGAAAACGGCATCGGCCGCCCCAGCACGTATGCCGCGATTCTGTCGACCATCCGGGACAAGGGTTATGTCGATTTTATGAAAGGCACATTCCGCCCGAGCGAACTGGGCTTTCTGGTAAACGATCTTCTGGTGGACAGTTTCGCCGACATTTTCAACGTCGATTTCACCGCTTCCATGGAAGACGATCTGGATCGCATCGAAACGGCGGAGCTGGTCTATCAGGATCTGCTGGCGCGGTTCTACAACCAGCTCAGATCAAAGCTGGACATTGCCCGGGAAAGAATGCCCAGTTTAAAGGGCGTTGGTATACCAACGGGGCTCGACTGCCCCGATTGCGGCCGGGAGCTTTACATCAAGGTCGGCAAAAACGGACATTTTCTGGCCTGCAGCGGCTACCCCGCCTGCCGCTACACCACGGACTACATCCGGGATGAAAAGGGACGTATTCAACCGGAGGAACCCTCCGACGGCGCCGCCGGTGACAAGATTTGCGACAAATGCGGCCAACCCATGATCGTCAAGCAGGGACCCTATGGAAAATTTTTTGCCTGCAGCGCCTACCCCGCGTGTACGCACACCGTTTCCGTAAACGCCGACGGCCCGGGCCGGGAAACCGGCGTCCCCTGCCCGGAAAACGGCTGTGATGGACAAATCGTCCAGAAACAGTCCAAACGGGGAAAAACCTTTTACGGCTGCAACCGCTTTCCGGACTGCCAATTCGCTGTCTGGGACAAGCCGGTTGCCGAGGCCTGCCCCCGGTGCGAGGCCCCTTATCTGGTGGAAAAAACCACCAAGAAAAAGGGCACATTTCTCGCCTGCCGCACGGAAGGATGCGGCTACACCCGCTCGATCGAAAAAAAGGCTTGACTTTATCGGCGCGGCGCGTTTATAGGGAAAGAAATTCAGGTGGCGGTTAGCCTGCCGGGAAATATGATGAAATCAAACCCCGTTTTCTTCTTCATTATCAGCGTCCTTATTATCCTCGTCGTCGGCATTATTCGCCGCGTCGAGGAGAAAGGGCTGCGAATGGCGTAAATCCCAACAACTAATTTTTTGAACCGCTGCCAGCCCTGACCGGGCGGCAGCGGTTTTTTTTTGGAAATGAAAGGGCAGACCATGAAAATGACAGGCGGTGAAATCATCATGAAGGTGCTCAAGGAGGAAGGGGTGGACACCATTTTCGGTTTCCCCGGCGGCGCCGTCATCGATATTTACGACGAATTGGTGAAAACCGACATTCAGCATGTTCTGGTGCGCCACGAGCAGGGGGCGGTGCATGCGGCCGACGGCTATGCACGTGCCAGCGGCAAGGTCGGCGTGTGTCTGGTCACGTCGGGACCCGGCGCCACCAACACCGTCACCGGCATTGCCTCAGCCTATATGGACTCGATTCCCCTGGTGGTGCTGACCGGTCAGGTGCCGACCCACCTCATCGGCAACGATGCCTTCCAGGAAGTCGACATTGTAGGCATCACCCGCCCGTGCACCAAGCACAACTATCTGGTTTACAACGCAAACGACCTGCCGCGCATCATCAAGGAAGCCTTCTACCTGGCCCGATCCGGGCGTCCGGGACCGGTGTTGATCGACATTCCCAAAGATGTGGTTAAAACCAGTATCGATTACAAGCCCATCGCCCGCATCTCCATGAAATCCTACAACCCCACCTACAAACCGAACATGAAGCAGCTGAAACGGGTGGTGGATCTGGTGAAAAAGGCCCGTCGGCCTGTGATTTTCGCCGGCGGCGGGATCCTGCTGTCCGGCGCTTCGGAAGAACTGCGGCGCTTTGCCGCGCGTACGCGCATTCCGGTGACGACATCCCTCATGGGGCTGGGGGCGTTTCCGGGAACCGATCCCCTCTGGCTGGGAATGATCGGTATGCACGGGACCTACCGCGCCAATATGTCCACCAGCTTATGCGACCTCTTAATCGGCATCGGAGTGCGGTTTGACGATCGCGTGACCGGTAAAACCGATGCATTTGCGGCCCAGGCCGACATCGTCCACATCGATATCGACCCCACCTCCATTCGTAAAAACATCCAGGTGAACATCCCCATCGTCGGTGACTGCCGGCAGGCCCTGATTGAGCTCAACCGCCAGATCGACCAGATCGACCAGATCGATCTGGGTGATGTCGACGCCCGGCGCCGAAAATGGCACCAGCAGATCGAAGATTGGAAAAACACCCGCCCCCTGGCCTATGCGCAGGGCGGGGATGTCATCAAACCCCAGTACGTGGTGGAAACCTTGTATAAATTAACCCGCGGTGAGGCGATCGTTACCACCGAAGTGGGACAGAATCAAATGTGGGCCGCCCAGTATTATCATTTTGACAGGCCGAACCGCTTCATTACATCCGGCGGACTCGGCTGCATGGGATTCGGTCTGCCGGCGGCCATCGGGGCGCAAATGGCTCGGCCGGACGATCTGGTGGTGGACATCGCCGGCGACGGCAGTATTCAAATGAACATTCAGGAAATGGCCACCGCGGTTCAATACGGTCTCCCGGTCAAAATCCTGATCCTCAACAATCGCTATCTGGGCATGGTGCGCCAGTGGCAGGAGCTGTTTTATGAAAAGCGATATGCCTGCACGGGCATGACCTGCGCGCCCGATTTTGTCAAACTGGCGGAAGCCTACGGTGCCCGCGGGCTGCGAACCAACGTGCCCGCCGAGGTGGAGGACGTCCTCCGCGAAGGCCTGTCGACACCGGGTCCGGTGATCATGGAATTCATCGTCGCGGAGGAAGAGTGCGTTTATCCCATGGTGCCGGCCGGCGCACCGATTACGGAAATGCTGCTGGTCTGATCCAGCGTCTGAGCGCAGCGCAAGCCGGCCGGCAACACGGTCTTTTTTGCGCTGCTGGAAAAGAGGTATCCGCAATGGATGAAGAAAAACACATTCTCACAATGCTGGTGGACAATCAGCCGGGCGTATTGTCCAGAGTCGTCGGCCTTTTCAGCGGCCGGAGCTACAACATCGAAAGCCTGTGTGTCGCGCCGACGGTCGATCCGTTGATCTCCAGAATCACGCTCGTGACCAAAGCCAATCTGCCGGAGCTGGAACAGATCGAAAAGCAGCTCAGAAAACTGGTCAATGTCATCAAACTGCGCGATCTCTCGGGCAAAAATGCCGTCAAGCGGGAAATGGCGCTCATCTGCGTCATCGCCAAACCGGAAAACCGGGCTGAAATCCTGCGCATCGTGGACATCTTCAGATGCAAGGTGGTGGACATCGGCACCGAGCATTACATCATCGAAGTATCGGGAAATGAAGACAAGATTAGCGCGCTGATCAATCTTCTCATACCGATGGGAATCAAAAAAATAGCGCGCAGCGGGTCCCTGGCGCTGTTCCGGGAGCCGAATTAGAAACCGGCGGCTTCTTAAAATGCCACGCAGCAATGTTCGTCAATAACAGACCGCAGGGCCCCTTAGCGCCTTGCCGTCGAACAACACCAACAACTTGACCAAAAAAGAGGAGCACGACCATGGCAAAAATCGATTTTGGCGGCGTTTCGGAAAACGTCATCACCGCCGACGAGTTTACCTTAGAAATGGCGCGTAACACACTTGAAAACGAAACCATCGCTGTTTTGGGATACGGTGTTCAGGGACCGGGCCAGGCGCTCAACATGCGGGACAATGGTTTGCGCGTCATCGTCGGCCAGCGGGAGCGCACGGCATCCTGGGACCGTGCCCTGGCCGACGGCTTTGTACCCGGCAAGACCCTCTTTTCCATCGATGAAGCCGCCCACAAAGGCACCATCATTCAGTATCTGCTTTCGGACGCCGGCCAGGTCATGCGCTGGTCCACGGTCAAAGCAGGTCTGGCACCCGGCAACGCCCTGTATTTTTCCCACGGTTTTTCAATCGTTTACAAGGACCAAACCCGCATTGTACCGCCGGCCGATGTAGACGTCATCCTGGTCGCGCCCAAAGGCTCCGGCCGCAGCGTCCGCAACAATTTTCTGGAGGGCAGCGGCATCAATTCCAGCTATGCCGTGTTTCAGGATGCCACCGGAAAGGCTGAAAAACGCGCCATTGCCCTGGGAATCGCCATCGGATCCGGCTATTTGTTCCCAACCACCTTTCAAAACGAGGTTTACAGCGACCTGACCGGGGAACGGGGCGTTCTGATCGGGTGTCTTGCCGGTGTGCTGGAGGCCCAGTACCGGACGCTCAGGGCCAACGGCCACAGTCCCAGCGAGGCCTTCAACGAAACCGTGGAAGAACTGACCCAGAGCCTGATCCGGCTGGTGGGTGAAAAAGGCATGGACTGGATGCTGGCCAACGTCAGCACCACCGCCCAGCGGGGCGCCCTGGACTGGGCGCCGAAATTCCGTGATGCCGTCTTGCCGGTTTTCGACGAACTTTATCAACGCGTGAAATCGGGAGATGAAACCCGGCGGGTGCTCGATAAAAACAGCCAGCCGGACTATCGCGAACAACTGCAGGTGGAGCTGGACCGAATCCGGACGTCGGAAATGTGGCGCGCCGGCACCGCCGTGCGGGCCCTGCGGCCGGAAAACCGACAAGGCGAATCCTGATCCGCCAACCAGAGGATTGATAAAAATGAAGTCGCTTTTAGTGTACGACACCACCTTGAGAGATGGCACCCAGGGTGAAAACATCAACTTCTCCGCCGAGGACAAGCTTAAAATCGCTCAGCGGCTGGATGATCTCGGCGTCCACTACATCGAGGGCGGATGGCCCGGTTCCAATCCCAAAGACATGCAGTTTTTTGAACTGGCCAAGAAAACCGTCTTCAGACAGACCCGTCTGACGGCCTTCGGTTCGACGCGTCGACCCCGTACGCCCGCCGCCGCCGATGACAACCTCAAATCCCTGATCGAGGCACAAACCCCCGCGGTGGCCATATTCGGCAAAAGCTGGGATCTGCACGTGGAACAGGTCATGGACAACACCCTTGCCGAAAACCTGGACATGATCCGCGAATCAGCCGCTTTCCTGGCCGACCACGACCGCGAGGTCATTTACGATGCCGAACATTTTTTCGACGGCTACAAGGCCAATGCATCCTATGCCTTGGAAACGCTCACTGCGGCGGTGGAAGGCGGCGCCCGCAAACTGGTTCTCTGCGACACCAACGGCGGTCTGCTGCCCTTTGAACTCGCCGCCGTCTTTGCGGACGTCTGGCGGCACGTCGCCGGCATCGAGGGCCGCACCAGGAGGCAAGAGCCGATCCAGCTGGGGATCCACACCCACAACGACGCCGGCCTGGCGGTGGCCAATTCCATCATGGCCGTAAACGCCGGTGCCACCATTGTCCAGGGCACCATCAACGGCTACGGTGAACGCTGCGGCAACGCCGATCTCACATCCATCATTCCCATTCTGTGTCTTAAAATGGATCAAGCGTGCATATCGGCGGCCAATTTGAAAAAACTCAAAAACGTGTCGCGATTCGTCAGCGAAACCGCCAACCTTGTTCCCTTGAACTCGCGCCCCTTTGTGGGCCGCAGCGCCTTCGCTCACAAGGGGGGCATCCATGTGAGCGCCATCATGAAAACGCCCATGGCCTACGAAAACATCGTTCCGGAGGCGGTGGGCAACAAGCGCCGGGTGCTCATTTCGGATTTGAGCGGCAAAAGCAATATTGAATACAAAGCCAAGGAACTGGGGGTTCAGTTGGGTGGAAACGGCTTCGACAGCCGCCAGATCGTATCCCGCATCAAGGAACTGGAGCAGGAGGGCTATCAGTTTGACGTCGCCGACGGATCCTTTAAAATTCTGGTGCAGAAGCTGACCCGGCAGTTCAATCCGCTTTTCGAACTCGAATCCTTCCGCATCACCATTGAAAAAGACCGCGACCAACCCTGCTCGGCCCACGCCACCATCAAGATAGCGGTGAACGGCCGCAAGGAAATAACGGCCGCGGAAGGCTACGGCCCGGTGAGCGCGCTCGACAACGCCCTTCGCAAGGCCCTGGATAAATTTTATCCGGATCTTGACACCATGCGCCTGGTGGATTTCAAGGTCCGGGTCATCGACGGCAGGGCCGGAACCGCCGCCCGGGTGCGGGTCCTCATCGAATCCCGTGATCAGGATCACATCTGGAGCACCATCGGGGTGTCCGAGGATATCATCGAGGCCAGCTGGCAGGCCCTGGCGGACAGTTTTCAATACAAACTGGCCCATGAAGCACAAATGCGCGGTCGTCGCGCGTCTGAATAGTAAACGGAGGCAATCAATGACTGAATACGTAAAGATTTTCGACACCACCTTGAGAGACGGCGAGCAGTCCCCCGGTGCGAGTATGAACCCCGGTGAAAAATTGCGTCTGGCGACCCAGCTCGAAAATCTGGGTGTCGATGTGCTGGAGGCCGGCTTTCCCGCCGCTTCCGAAGGCGATTTCAATGCCGTATCCGCCATCGCCCAGAAGTTGAAAAGAACGCAAGTGGCGGCCCTGGCACGCACCGCCAAGACGGACATCGATCGGGCCTGGGGTGCCGTCTGCAAGGCCGCCAAACCCAAAATTCATACCTTCATCGCCACGTCCGACATCCACCTCGACTACAAGCTGAAAATGTCGCGGGAGGCGGTTCAAAAGGCCGCAGTGGAAGCCGTCCGCTATGCCCGTTCCCTGACCGACCATGTGGAATTTTCGGCGGAAGACGCTTCGCGCAGCGACCGGGACTATCTGTGTCGGATTTTTGAAGCCGCCATCGAAGCCGGCGCCGAAACCGTCAATTTACCGGACACGGTGGGATACGCCGTCCCCGAAGAATTCGCGGAGCTGGTGCGTTATGTTATGCACCACACCCCCAACATACACAAGGCAACCGTAAGCGTGCACTGCCACAACGATCTGGGGCTGGCCACGGCCAACACGCTTTCCGCCATCAGCGCCGGCGCACGGCAGGCTGAAGTCACCATCAACGGCATCGGCGAACGCGCCGGCAACACCTCCCTTGAGGAAGTGGTCATGGCCATGCACACCCGACCCAATTACCTGCCGCTGGAAACCGGCATCAAAAAAGAGCTTATCCACCCCACCAGCCGTCTGGTGAGCATGATCACCGGTATCATCGTCCAGCCCAACAAGGCCGTGGTCGGCGCCAACGCCTTTGCCCACGAAGCCGGCATCCACCAGGACGGTATGCTCAAAAACCCGATGACCTACGAAATCATGAAGCCGGAAACCATTGGTTTGAGCCGCAACCAGCTTGTCTTAGGAAAACACTCCGGCCGTCATGCCCTGTACGCGCATTTGAAGGACATGGGATACGAGCTGGCCGACGATGAACTGAAAATCCTTTTCGCCCAGTTCAAGGCACTGGCCGACAAAAAGAAACACGTTGTGGACGAAGACCTGGAAGCCCTGGTCACCGAAGAAATCCTTCGCACCAGAGAGGTGTTTACCCTTGAATATCTCCACGTGACCAGTGGGACAACCGTCATGCCCATGGCCAGCGTCAAACTGCTGATCAACGGGCGCTCCGTCAAGGGCGCCGGCTACGGCAACGGCCCCATCGACTCGGCCTTCAACACCATCGCCAAACTGACCGGCACCGCCTCGGAATTGCTGCGCTTTTCGGTCAGCGCCCTGACCGGCGGCACGGACGCCCAGGGGGAAGTCACCGTCCGTCTGCGCGAAAACGGCCTGGTGGCATTGGGCAGAGGCTCGGACCCGGACATTATCACCGCCAGCGCCAAGGCCTATCTCAACGGCCTGAACCGGCTGGAAACCCTCAAGGCCAACCCGGTGAAGGCGTCCATATAAATGTTGGTTGGGTTGGTTGGGTTGGTTGATGAGGGACTGCTGTTGTCGCCCATTCAAAATTCAAAATGTCAACCCTTCCCTTCATCTTACACATTGCACCCTACATCCGCCATCCAGCACCCAGCATCCAGAATCGCCCCCTTGGACCCTTGGATCCTTGGATCCTTGGACCCTCGAACCCTTGGCCCCTTGAATCCTCTGCTTCATTCCGCCCGCTGCCAGACGGTGGTGCGGCCGAAGAGAGACACGCCTACGAAGCCGCGCACCTTGAGCGTGTCATTCGTCAACGTCATTTTGCAGGAATACGTCTTGCCGTTGTCCGGGTCGTAAATGCTGCCGCCGCTCCAGCGCTCACCGCCCTGGTGGGAAAAGCCCGCCACCAGGTTCAGGCCGATGAGGGGCCGCTGCTGAAGGGCGGGGTCGGGATTGTTCCTGTCCATTTTTTGGGTGCCGTCCTCGTTTGTCGATTCCTTGAGCCACACAATGCGGCCGTTGTATACCCCCGCCTCGTTGTAAATTTCCACCAGCGCCTTTTGATCCTCGGTATACCAGCGGCCCACAATAGCATCCGCCTCTTGGGCGGACGCTCCTGTGAAACCGACCATCACCCCCAAAACCAGCAGCAGTGCGATCCGTTTGGTCATTTCCTTTTCCCCTTTCCATTACATGCTTCGGTATCACGATCTACGGCACCCGCAGTCCACCCACAATCTCGCACACGTCAGCGGCCCCCATTTCCTTCAAACCCTTTTCCAGGCCGTCGATGATGTCGACGGCGGCCCGCGGGTTGATAAAGGAGGCCGTTCCCACCTGAACGGCGGCGGCGCCCACCAGCAGAAACTCCAGGACGTCGGCGGCGGTCATGATACCACCGACGCCCACGACGGGAATATGGACACATTTTGCCACGCGCCACACCATCAGCAGCGCCACCGGTTTGATGGCGGGGCCGGAAAGCCCCCCCAGCACGTTGGCCAGTTTCGGCCGACGGGATTTCAAATCAACCGCCATGCCGCTGAGGGTGTTGATCAGGGATATGATGTCGGCCCCCGCATCTTCGACGGCCCCGGCGATGGCGGTGATGTCGGTGACGTTGGGCGACAGTTTTACCATCAGCGGCCGCGAGATCCGACGGCGGACCGCCTTTACGACAGCAGCGGCGGCCGCCGGATCGGTGCCGAAGGCCAGGCCGCCCGAACGCACGTTCGGACAGGAAATATTGACCTCCACAGCGGCGATCCCATCGATATCGTTGATGCGCGCGGCCAGTTCGCCGTATTCCGCCACGGTCTTTCCATAAATGTTTACGATCACCGGCGTCTTCAAGCGCCGTAAAAAGGGCAGCTTTTCATGGACAAATGCGTCAAGACCGATATTTTCAAGCCCGATGGCATTGAGCATGCCGCAGGCGGTTTCCACGATGCGCACCGGCGGATTTCCACGTGCGGGCATCAGCGAAAGCCCCTTGACGATAATGGCGCCCAGGCGGTTTACATCCATCAGCTGCGCATATTCATCGGCGTAGCCAAAAGTGCCCGATGCCGTCATGACCGGATTTTGCAGATGAAGACCGCCGATATCGACCGCGAGGTTGACTGTCATGGACTGCTGCCCCCCTTCGCCGGTCATGCCGGCCGTTCTTTCAAATCATAATAGCGGCGCCTGTGCCGGCGTTCGGCTGCAAACCGCAGGTAGGGAATGATGATGTCGTTCTTGTCGCCTCCGGTGCCGTCATAGGTAATCGATACGATGGGCACACCGGTGACGGCCTCAATGCTGCCGGCCATGGCCTCCGTCACCAGTGACGGGCAGCAGAACGCCGGACTGGTCTGGACGAACAGCGCAATATCCGGATGATGTTTGAGCGTGTAATATATTTTAAGAATGTTTTCCATGGATTCGCCGGTGTGTTCGATGCGCAGATGAAAGCGCTTGAGAATCGCTTCCGGCGCCTCGTCATACAACGGCTCCGGTTCTTTGAGGATCCGGGCGAAATAGTGCAGATATTTTTTTTCCAGAAGACTGATGGCGGTAATCAGCGCCTTGGAAGACAGCACATTTGCATACCGCCTTTCCACGAACCATTTTCTCAGATAGGGTTTGGCGATCATCTTGATGTAGGAGCTGTAGGGGGTGGTCACCACCTGTCCGCCGCCGGCCTCGATGGTGTGGATCAGGTTCTGATTGAGAATGTCGTTGTCGCGTACATAGAGATCGCCGAAAACAGCCACCTTGGGTCTGTGAACATCACGCGGGCGCCCACGGGTCTTAATGCCTTCCAGCAGGGCGATGACTTCAGCCAGGGCCGCCTCCTTTTTGCGCCGGCCGAGAAAGGCTTCTTCCAGGACCGTCAAGCTGTCGGCAAGGGCCTGATCGGTTGCGCCCTGAATCTTTTCGTCCGGCCGGATGCGGCAGCCGATCTTTTTTAAAAAGCCGCCGAACATATAGGCAAAATACGTATTGATCGGCAGGCGCAACGACAAATCGGCAAAAGACATGGTCCCGGTGTAAACGCCCGCTTTTTCGAACGCGCAGCCGTAGTTGGGCAGCAGATTTTTAATATGGCTGGAAAACAGCTTGAGGTTGCAGGGGATGCTGGCCGATACCAGCCACAATACGGTCCGGGCTGGATCGGCCTGGCGGGATTTCATGAAGTCCACGAACGCCTGGGCGATGATATTGAGCGGAATGCACTGGCCGGTGTTGTAACGCAGGCTTTTACGAATGCTGTCTTGCGATTCCGGCAGCAGATGGGCATCAATGCCCTCTTTCCTGAGATTGGCCACCATCAGGCGCTGAGAAAAGCGGTCCCACCCGGGAATGGCCAGGGTTCGACCGTCGAGTTCTTTTTCCATTTCCGGCATCCGCAGCTGCACCGGCTCCCGCGGAACGACCGCCGAACCGGCCTTGCGGTAGTGATGGGTGAAGGAGCGCACGGCGGCTTCGATGCGGGTCTCGTATCCCACACTGGAATCGTGTTCGTCCAGCTGCAGAATGAGGTACGGTTTGGCATGGGCGGCCATGATGTCTTTGAAACGATCGATGACAAAGGCATCCGGTGAACACTTAAAAGAGGTGATTAGCACGGGATACGCCCCCGGTGTTTCCGCCATCGTCAGGGCGGCCTTGATAATTTCAGCCGCATAGTGCCAGTGGAACTCCCGCAAAAGCGGTGAGATGACAGCGGTGCGCTCGTCGTCAACCGGCAGCATGTCCTGATAAAAGGCCGGAATGCCCATGGCACCGAACAGCGTCGGGATACCTTTGTTCATATACCGGGAAAGGATAGTGTAGGGTCTGCCCAGCAGAACGACGTGCAGACCTTCGTGATCTGAGGTATGGCGCCGGTACAGGGCTTTCAGGGCGGCGCGGCGGGAACGCTGAAATGCGGCGGCACGATCGAAGGCGGCGGAAACAACGGCAAAGGAATACCGCTTTGCGGCCATCTTCTGCAGCATGCGGTGCAGCTGCAAACGGGTGTGGAAGGTGCTGTAAAGGTAGCGGATCAGCGGCGTCAACAGCCGTCCGCTCTGCGTCCTTGAACCCGCCGGCGGCGACATTCCCGCAGCCAGGGAGGGCATGTACTGGGTATAGTAGCAGTACTGCCGGCGGCCGCCCTGGTCTTTGTTGTGGTGATCCATGTAGTAGGGCAGAAACACGGCATCGGTTCGGTCCAGCAGATACTGTACATGGCCGTGCATGGCCGTCATGGGGGCACAGAATTCGGCGCCGGCCAGCCGGCGACCGGTTTTCAGCGCATCGGCGAAATCCTCGCTGCTCTGCGTTTGCAGGCCCAATGCGGCAAAAAACATTTTCCAGAAGGGCAGATCTTCGATCATGTGCAGCCCGGCGGGAAGGCCGATGACCGGCGCCGATGCTGTTTCGTCGGCCGGTGGGGGCGCTAGAACCCGACGCCGCGCCTTGAGAAGATCAAAACCCGAGCGGTTGTTTTCCACATAGTGGCGCGTGTCATAGTCCCGCCCGCACAAAAAACCATAGGCCACCGTCCGACCTTCCACCTCCGCCGTGGTGATCTTGCAGTGATTGGTACAAAATCGGCACACCTCCGTACGAATGGGAATCGTCCGACGGTGCAATCCCAATCCCTTGAAACCGCTGTCAACGGCTTTCCGCTCCGTCAGCATGAGGGCCACGCCCAGCGCACCGGTTAAATGGCAGAAGCGCGATACCCGAATGGGCCGCTTCAGACGCTGTTCAAAGGCGGCCACCAGCGAACGGTTTTTGGCGGTAGCCCCTTGGAACAGAACCGTACGGCCGATATTCTTTTCAACCGCTACTTTGGTCAGGTAGTTTTCCACAATGGAATGCAGAACCGCCGCCAGCACTTCTTCGCGGGTGTAGCCCATGGTCATGAGGTGGTTCACGTCCCTTTCCATGAAAACGGTGCAGCGGTCGCTGGCAAGGGGGGCGGCGACATTTCGGGTGAGCGCCGCGTAGGACGAAAGCGCACATCCCAGCCGCTGGGCCTGCTCTTCAATAAAACTGCCGGTGCCGGCGGCACACACCGTGTTCATGACAGAGAATGTGACACTGCCCTGCTGCAGGTTGGTGAACTTCGAATCCTGCCCGCCGATTTCCAAAATCGTGTCCACCGCCGGCTCGAGCGCCACCGCGGCCCGGGCGTGGGCGGTGATTTCGTCGACGGCCATGTCGGCATTGACGACCGCGGCGCTGAATTTGCGTCCCGCACCGGTCGTCCCGGCGCCGCGGATGTGGAATAAAAGGGCGTTTTGGGTCTGCACATCCTCGACGGCCGCCAGCAGGTGCTGCAGAGCCGCCACCGGTCGTCCGGCGGTGCGGGTGTAAAATCCGGCCAGAACAACCTGGGCGGGGCTCAGGATCACCGCCTTGGTGCTGGTACTGCCGATGTCCAGACCCAGATAGATATCGCAGCGGCGGTCGGCGCTGCAGAAGCGGTCCATGTCCTCGTAAATGTCGACCTCTACCGCATGCTCCCGCTGCCGGTCGGATTTTCGAAACACATACCGCCGCCGCGTTTCAAAATGGGGATAGCGGCTGTACTTCAATTCCAGCGGCGGGTAGAAAAAACGCTTTGATGCCGGGGGACGGCCAAAACACCGGTCGATGCGCGGCGGCGCAGCGCGGTCTGCACCCGCAGAGGTGTCGATAAACTGCAAGGCCGCTCCGACGGCGCCGCAGGGTGCGTTTTCCGGTATGAGCATCGCGCCGGTCAAACGGCTGATGTGCCGGGCAACGGCCTTGTTTTTGGCGACCCCGCCGCAAAAAACCAGCGGCCCCCGCAGCGATTGACCGGAAAACAGCGTGTCGACGATATTCTTGGCCAGGCCGAAACATAAGCCGTCACATATGCCGGCCAGATCGTAGCCTTCCTGTTGCGCGTGCACCAGGTCGGTTTTGGCGAAGACCGCACACCGGGACGCGATCTTGGGCCGCGGTCCGGCATTGCGTCGGGCCAGGGCATCCAGAGCAGCGCTGTTTTCGAGCTGCAGCCGCTGTGCCTGCTGATCCAGAAAACTTCCGGTGCCGGCGGCGCAGGCGGTATTGGAACGGCAGCCGGCATAGTCGCCGTTTTCGTCGAAATGGATCAGGGAAAATTTTTCGCCGCCCACGCTCAAAACAGCGCCGGCATCAGGATGAAGGTGCCGGCAGGCCGTAATAACCGACAAGCGGTTATCAAAGCGGGCGCCGGTGTCGATATACGCCGGGGTCGAAGCGGTGGCGGCCGCGTCCGCGACGTCCGTCGTCGGCAGCTGCTTCAGCAGTTTTTCAAAGGTCTGCTTGATTTTGCCATGGTGAATGCCGTATGCTGTGCCCGCCAGGCGCCGATCGAGAGTGACGACCGCCAGCGCAACGGAGACGGAACCGATGTCAATCCCAAGAACCCCTGCATGTTTTTGCATGTGCCCAATCCCAGGATATGCAATGCGATTCAAACCGGCTGCAGCAAACCATCAGAAAACCGACGCTCCCGTCGGCGTCACCTTTGCCAAACAAACCCTCTTTCTCGCCACGGCGCTTATGGGTTTTATCCTCGAGTTTCTGATCGAACTGCCGTTTATGGTCCTTATGCTGCTGCACACCCGCTTCGCGCACAAGCGGCGGCGCAGCGGCGCATCCAACATTTCCCGCTTTCTTTGGCGCCGCCGACCATGAAAGCGACCCTTCAGCTATGCTTTGCGCTGCGCCGCATTTTTTCGTTGATGCTGTTCCTGACCCGATTGGTCAGAGAACGCGATTTGATATTGATGACCTTGTAGCTGTAGTTGATATTTTTTTCCACAATATCCGGCGCGTGTTTCAGGCTGGTGCGCAGTTTGTGGCCGTTCGAGCGGACCTTGCGCAAGATGTCGATTTCTTTGCCCACCACCTTGATCTGCTTTTTTTTCAAAGCGTTTAAAAAATCAGCGCAGCGCGGTGGGCAATCCGCATAGCTGACCACCTTCCCCAGCTGGTACAGGGCATGGCCGTCGCTGCCGCCGCTGACGGCTTTGTTCAGATTAAAGCCTAAAAGGGCGCACTTGAGGTTCCATTTGTTCAGGTTTTCCGAATTGATGACTTCGACACCGTGGGCCATGTTCAGCAATTTTTCAAGGCGCCGGGGGTCGGTCTGCGGATTGGCGATGCCGGTGTAGAAGCCGCAGCAGGGATGGGGAAAAATGACAACGGCACCGTAATGTCCTGCCCGCCGGATGAGCGTTTCCGGAGACCGGGCGACCGGACACATGACATCGCGGCCGCGATACGGAGCGATCTCCTTTTCAAAAAACAGCGCAAGTGTGTCGATATCGTAAAAATACAATAAGATGTGAGCGCCTTCTTGAGATGTGACTTCAATGCCGGGAATGGTCAAAATATCCTTGAAGGCACTGATGGCGACGGCACCTTCGATCGCGTTGTGGTCGGTCAGGGCCACCCCGATGCCGAGTGCGGCGGCCTGATCGGCAATCGCCTCCACCCGATCCCTGCCGTCTGAATAAATGGAATGAAAATGCAGATCCACCACAGTGTAGTGCTCCGTCAACCGGGGCAGATCCGGATGCGCGAATTGTATTCTATTGCAGTCGTCCATGCGAATCGTCTGCTTTCCTTTTCATAAATTCAATGACCTCCGGCAAGGCGGGAGGTTTACGGATAATCATTCGCTTGATGCCGTCCTTGACATTTCACTTCGATAAGATGATAGTATAGCAGATTCGGCCGCGGATGCCAAACACGATACACCGTAAACCCCTTAAAACATATTCACGGCAAGTCCATGCAGGATGCCATCAAAAAAGCCATCATGCAGGCGGTCAAAAGGGAACCGCTTGCCAAAACCTTTGACATGTCGCTGATTCTGCTCGACACGGGCCGTTCGGTGGTGGAGATGGACTACAATCCGGCCGTGATGAACAACATCTACGATCGGGCGCACGGGGGAGCCGTCTACGCCCTCATCGACGAGGCCTTTGAAACCGCCAGTCAGACCCACGGCACCATTGCCGTCGCCATGAATGTCAACGTCACTTACATCCGCAGCCCGGATCCGGAAACCCGGATCCGGGCTGAAGCGCAGGAAATCAGCTGCACCAGAAAAACGGCTTTGTATGACATCAAGGTGTTCGGCGGGGACGATCAACTCATCGCCGTGTGCCAGGCGCTGGCCTACCGCACCGGCAAACCGATACCCTTTCTGTGACCGGCGCTCCGCCGAGGGCGTTGAAAACGTCAGGAACGTTGAGATCGTTGGAATGATGCCGGCAATTGGAACGAACATGTACGTAGCACCAAACCCAACAGCATCTCCGGAGACGCAGAGATTCAATTCAAAATTCAACATTCATCATTCAAAATTGCCTTGCCCTTGAACCCTATTTTTCCACCGCTGCGACCACCAGACCTTCCCGCGGCCGCTTGATCAGAAAGCGAAGCATCTCACCGGCATCGACTTTGCGGGTCTGTTTTTCAAAATCCTTTAAGGAGTAGACCGCCACGCGGTTGACCTCCTTGATCAGGTCTCCCTGGCGAATGCCGGCTGCATCGGCCTTGCCGCCCGAAGCGACACCCGCCACCAAAACGCCCTTTTCATCGGCTTCAAAACCGTACTGCCGAGCGCTTTCCGGCGTCAATTCCATCAGCTGCAAACCGAGATCGCCGCTGCTCTCCCTTTCCTCCTCCACCGTACCGGATGCGATTTTGTCGTCATCCCTTTTGGCCAGCTCCACATGAACCGTCTGTTTTTTGCCGTTCCGCCAGAAGGTAATGGCCGTGCGTTTTCCGACACGCGTGTTGGCGATCACCGCCGACAGCTCCCGCACGGTCGAAACCGGCTGTTCATCCACCGCGACAATAATGTCATTGGGTTGAATTCCCGCTTTTTCGGCGGGGTCGCCCTTGAACACCTGGGTGACCAGGACACCTTCATGGTCCTTTAATCCGTAGTAGGCGGCCAGTTCCGGGGTCAGGTTCTGAATGCCCACGCCCAGCCAGCCGCGGGTGACCTCACCGCTCGACTTGAGCTGTTCAATGATGTTTTTCGCCAGATTGACGGGTATGGCGAATCCAATGCCCTGCCCGCTGGCGACGATGGCCGTGTTGATGCCGACGACTTCACCACGCATATTAATCAATGGGCCGCCGCTGTTGCCGGGGTTGATGGAGGCGTCCGTCTGAATAAAATCCTCGTAAGGCCCAAAACCGATAATCCGTCCCTTGGCGCTGACAATGCCGGCGGTGACGGTCTGCTCCAGGCCGAAAGGACTGCCGATGGCCACCACCCACTCGCCCACTGTCAGCGTGTCGGAATTGCCCATGGGAATCGGTTTCAAGTCATAGTCGGCCTTAATCTTGATCAGGGCCAGATCGGTTTTGGGATCGCGCCCCACCAGTTCGGCGTCGAATTCGTTTTCGTTAAAAAGCTTGACCTTGATTTGATCCGCATTGCCGACGACGTGGTTGTTGGTGACGATATAACCCTCGGCATCGATGATAAAGCCGGATCCCAGACTCCTTTGCTTGTAGTCCCGCTGCGGCTGCTGCTCCAGAAAAGGTCCCCAGAATTCCTCAAAAGGATTGCGGCCGTTATGCGGACTGTTGAAGTAGTGTCGGAAAACATTTCCGCCGCCCTTGACGGTCGTCACCGTACGGATGTTGACGACGCTGGGTTTGACATCTTTGGCCAGATGGCTGAAATTGGCCGGCACCATTTGAACACCGCTGTCGGCAGCGGCATTGACAGCGGGCAGTTCGGCGCCGAACAGCATCAGCGCCGCCGCCGAGAGAAGCAGACTTTTTTTCCAGAAACGAGCGATCATTTTTTTCCTCCTGCGGTTTGCGTTTTACATGCATTCAGGGAACGTCCGCCGCCCCGGCGCCGAACCCGCGGCCGGCCGTGACAGCGGTATCTTCAACTGTCACAACCCTAACACCCGAACTTAACCCCTGCATGACCGCAAGATTACCATTTGGTCATCTTTTTCATTTTTACCGCTTCAGGCATCCGCCGTGTGGTCTTCGGAAAAAAAATAAAGCGGCAGCCGGACCTGAAAGGTGCTGCCCTGCCCGACGGTGCTGCTTACGCTAATGTCGCCGCCGTGAGCGCGGGCGATGGCTCTGGCAAGACTCAACCCCAGGCCGGCGCCGGATTGCGTACGACTGATATCGCAGCGAAAGAAGCGCTCAAAAATCCTGGCGAGGTTTTGCGGTGCGATGCCGATCCCGGTGTCGTTGACGGTGATCAGGACGTCCTCGTCCTTTTCCCTGCGGACATCAACGATCACCCGGCCGCGGACAGGCGTGTACTTGATGGCATTGTCAATCAAGTTGGCGATCATGCGCTGAAGCATGGAAAGATCCCCGGCGATGGTTACCGGTGGTGCTTTCCGGCAGTCAAGCCGAATTTTTTTATCGCCGGCAATGGGTTGAAACAGCGCACAGGCCTGGGTTGCGGCCGCGGTCAGATCGACCGGCCGCCGTTCCAGCCGATCCACGCCCGCCTCGGTCTTGGAAATAAACAGCATGGTGTTGATCAGGGACAACAGGCGGTCGCACTCTTCAATGGTGTCGGCGGCGACGTGTTGAAAGGTCTCAATCGTGCCCCCGGTTGAAAGCGCGATTTCGGCATTGCCCCGGATGCGTGTCAGAGGGCTCTTGAGATCGTGCGCCACATTGTCGCTGATTTCCTCAATCCCCTTGACCAGCCGTTGAATTCGGTCCAGCATGCGGTTGAAGGTGGCGGCCAGCCGATCGATTTCGTCATTGCGCCGCCCTAAAGGCACCCGCTGCTCCAGCGAAGCGGCCGAAATCCGGCCGGCGATGCGGGTGACATTGGCCACTCCGGACAAGGCCCGGCGGGCCATAAACCACCCGACCAGGGCCGAAAGCAGCACCAGCGGGGGCACCGTGGCGGCAAACAGCTTTTGAAAGGTCTCGCTGATCCTGGAAACCGCTTCCATGGACTGCCCCAGCTGCAAGATGATACCCGAACCGATATCGGCGTAGACGATGCGGGCCCGGTTTGCGCTGCGGTTGACCGCTACGGTTTCATAAACCGCGCCGGCGCCCGCCACCACGCGGTCGATGGCCGTGCGGGTAACGCCGACATCGCGCCAGTAGGTCATGGTGGAACTGGAAAATGAAATGCCGGTGGGATACAGCAGGCGGAAAAACAGCTTTTTTTCGCCGGTGGCCTGGGATTCCAGCTGGGCAAATCGTTTGACGGCCATAAGGCCGTCCGAGGCCTGGATGCGGGTGAACAGCCCGACTCTTTCGCGCAGATCCGTGTCGATGCGCTCTTTTAAGCTGGAAATAATGACAACATAAAAAGACAGGAACACAGCACCAGCGGAAAGCGTAAACACGGCGGCATACCAGATCGTCAAACGGAACGCCAGCGTGTGGACAATGTCAACCGCCTTCTTTAAGTACATACCCGACACCGCGAACCGTGTGAATCAATTTGTCGGCAAACCCCTTGTCGACCTTGTCGCGCAATCGGCATATTCTGGCCTCAACCACGTTGGTCTGAGGATCAAAATTATAATGCCACACATGTTCCATAATCATGGTTTTGGAAACCACCCGCTCTTTGTTGCGCATCAGATACTCGAGAAGAGCGAATTCCAGCGGCTGCAGTTCGATACGTCGTCCGCCGCGCTGGACCTCGCGGCGCACGAGATCCAGCCGGAGATCCGCCAGTTCCAGCCGGGTGGGTTCCATACCGCCGCCGGAGCGGCGGATAAGCGCCTGAATCCTCGCCAGCAGCTCCGAAAAGGCAAACGGTTTGGTAAGATAGTCGTCACCGCCCTTTTGCAGCCCCCTGACACGGTCGTCAATGCTGTCACGGGCACTTAAAATGATCACCGGCAGAAGGACATGATGCTCCCGCACCCGTTCAATCAGGCTCAGTCCGTCCAGCTCCGGCAGCATTATATCCACCACGGCGGCGTCATAGGTGGCCCCCAGCGCCATGTCCAGTCCGGTTTGCCCGTCGCCAGCGTGGTCGACCGAAAAACCGGCGGCTTTCAGCCCCTTGATAATAAACGAGGCGATCTTGGTATCATCCTCCACCAGCAGCAGCTTCATGGGGTGTCCCTGGTTTTTGCAGCGTAGCAGGAATTCATGCGGTTTCCGTGTCCAAGCGGCCGTCCACGAGCCCAAGCACGTGTGCGCACACGTTAATCAGCCATTAGCGGTTCGAGCCCAACAAACCCAAGGATCTTAACGATCTCAACGCTCTTCTCCATCTATCACAAGCCCCACGGAAAAGGCAACCGCCGTTCCGGGCTAATGCGTCAGCGGCCCCGCGTCTAAGGCACTGTTTCCCGCAAGGAACCACCCGGCAAATGGGCTAGAATCCGATGGCGATGAGGCCTAGAATCGACATCGTCAAAAATGCGGTCATGAAAATACAATCCAGAATCGTGCGCCACAACTGGTGGAATCGATGATTTTTTTTTACGTTGTTCATCTTTATACCCTTTCGTTTATTTAAATGAACATTGCTTGCAAAAAAAACACCCGGCCCCTAGCGCAGCTCCCGGCAGAGCCAAACCGCCTTTCCGATGATGCGCACCGCATCGGTATCGGGGACCCGTAAATGAATAGGTGCATAATCACGGTTGTCGCTGAGCAGAACGAGTTGACCGGGATGTTTTTCGAGTCGTTTTATCATAATGGTGTCTTCGACGCCGACCGCATACACGGCACCGGCCAGTATATCCTTCTGGCTCTGATCGATGAGAACCGTGTCGCCGTCTTTCATTTCCGGGGCCATGCTGTTGCCGAAAATGTCGATCATCACCATGCGGTCGGGCGCACCCCGCCGGCGCAGCCAGGCCGGATCAAAGGCATAGTAGCCGTCCACCTCCGGATTTACTTCAAAAGAGCCGCTGCCGGCGCACAACCGCGCCTTGACCTTGGGGACCATGACATAGTCGTGTCGGCCGCCGTCGTCGCGGCTAAAAAAAATCCGTCCGCGCCCGGTCTCCACCCATGCCGGGCTGACACCGAAACGCCGGTACAGCTCCAGTATCCAGCGATCGGGAACAATGTCCTTGCGGCGGGCCTGGGTCACCGCTGAACGGTTGATCCCCAGTGCCCTGGCCAGGGCCGACTGCGAATCGATGCCGACCGCTTCGGACACCCGGGAGATGAATTGGTCAAATGAGAGTCGCGGCATTGCTGGTTGCTGGTTGCTGGTTGCTGGTTGCTGGTTGCTGGTTGCTGGTTGCTTTAAGTAGCATGCTTGTTTATATTATGCAACACTTTTTTTGCATTTATCTTGTCTGAAATTTTCATGCCCAAATTTTCATGCGGTCGCCGACCGCTGGATATGAACCGGCGTTGTTGCTGCGCGAAGGGAGCCCACTTTAACAAACGGGGCATGAAAATTTAAGGCGCGCTATGCCCGCAACAAGTTGAAATAACGAAAAATGGACACCCCACCTACAAATTATGGAGATGCGTTTAGGCGAAATTTTCTTGTTTTTGATTACAGGAATCATGGCAATAAGTCACAACTAACAGCTCTGACCAAGTTTCTGTAATGTTAAATCCGGGCGCCCCGCAGCCTGCCGCGGCGCAGCCCGCAGAGCGCAGACGGGCCGGCGCCATCCTCAAGCCTTGGCCACGGCGGCGCGCCAGCGGGCCAGGATGTCGGCGCGCCGGGCATCGTCAATGAGCGGGTCGAAAGTGCGGTCTTTTTTCCACCGGCGGCGAATGTCCTCGCAGCCGCCGAAAACGCCCGCCCCCAGCCCGGCCAGAAAGGCGGCCCCCAGCGCCGTGGTTTCGATCATGTCCGGACGAACGATGCGGCAGCCCAAAAAATCGGCCTGGCGCTGCATCAACAGATTGTTGGCGCTGGCCCCGCCGTCGACCTTGAGCTGAACCAGCTGCCGTTGGCTGTCCTTTTCCATGGCCCGCAGTATTTCAACATTCTGCAGCGCGATACCCTCCAGGACAGCTCTTGCAATATGGGCACGCCCTGTGCCCAAAGTAATGCCGGTCAGCAGGGCCCGGGCGTCGGACCGCCAGTGGGGCGCCCCCAGTCCGGCGAAGCCCGGCACCATGACAACGCCGCCGCTGTCCTCGACCTCGGCCGCCAGGGCTTCGACATCCGCGGCCCGCGGGATGATCTTCAGACCATCCCGCAGCCACTGAACAGCGGCCCCGGCGACAAAGGCGGACCCTTCCAGGGCATAAGTAACCTGATCGTCGATTTTCCACGCCACGGTGGTGAGCAGACGGCTGGCACTGGCCACCGGTGCCGCCCCGGTGTTCATCAACAAAAAGGCGCCGGTGCCGAAGGTGCACTTGGCCTGCCCCTCTTCGAAACAGGCCTGACCGAACAGCGCCGACTGCTGATCACCGGCGATGCCGCAAACGGGAATGCCGTCCGGCAGGCCGGGAACACGGCGGGTGTGCCCGAACGTCGCGTCACACGCCTGGATGCCCGGCAGAACGGCCATGGGAATGTTCAGCAGATCACACAATGCCGTGTCCCACGCAAGGGTCCTCAAATCCATCAACAGGGTGCGGGACGCGTTGGTCGCATCGGTCAAATGCCGCCGCCCGCCGGTGAGTTTCCAAACCAGATAGGTGTCCACGGTGCCGGCCTGCACTTCTTTATTGTCGGCCGCCGACCGCAGGCCGTCGACGTTGTCGAGCATCCATTTGAATTTGGTACCTGCAAAATACGGGTCAAGCAAGAGGCCGGTTTTTTCGCGGAAGCTGTCCTCCAATCCCTTTTCCTGCAAAGAGCGGCAGATGTCAGCCGTACGGCGGCACTGCCAACCGATGGCATTGTAATAAGGCTTTCCGCTGCGCGGGTGCCACATCAGAGCGGTCTCGCGCTGATTGGTGATGCCGACGGCGGCGATCGCCGACGCCGACACCCCGTCCACCGCCAACACCTTTTGAAGGCCGTCGCACACCGATCGCCAGATGTCGTCGGGCCGCTGCTCGACCCATCCGGGCTTGGGATAAATTTGAGAAAACGCCGCATAGGCCTGGGCGCGAATGTTCAGCCGGCGATCCAGGACGATCACCGTGGTTCCCGTGGTCCCCTGATCGATTGCAAGGATCAATTCATTCATGGTTTTCCCTTCAGGTATAAATTAAATTCCACTCCAGCGGGGGATACTTGTAAACGCCGGGTTTGGGCAGAATGTGCTGACCGCCGACCGTCAGCCAATTCAGATCCGGTTTGATGTCTCTCAACTTGCCGTCGTCCGGGGGTCTTGCCTGGTTTGTGTAGGCATAGGTCGTCTGGAAAATACACACTTCCTTGTCGCCATGCCGGGCCACCACGTAATTTTTTTTAAAGGTGCGCGGCTGAATATGCCGGGCCGCGGCGATTTCATGCATCTCTTCCTGCGAGAACTGCATCAGCACGGATTTGGACGTCCCCCGCTCCGACACACGGATAAAAGACCGGGATTCGCTGCTGCTGGTGTAAACCGTCGTGATGCAGGGAAGGCGTTTGAAGTATTGCGCCGCGACAACAGCGGCGGTGCGCCGTCCGCCCGCCATCACCGGAAGACCGTAATACTCAAAATATTTTTTTTGAAGGTCCTCCGCGCATTTGTCGCCCTTTTCATATAAATCCTTGGAAATGTAGCGCAGACTGCGGCTGAGATCTTCGGCGGCTTCCGCAATGGGCCAGTCGACGCGCACATGAAAATGAGAGAGGGCATACCGGTTGCGTAGGCGGCAGGCCTTGTCCTGTTGAATGAGAAGCGCGTAGTCAACGGGCAGAAGGTCCTGAATAAAACTGGTGAAGCGTATGGATTCCAGATATTTTTGATTCCGATCGAATTTTTCGGAAAGCGTCAGCGCCTCTGAACTCAGCAAATTGCTTTTGGTTGTCTTGTTGACATCAAAAAAGCGGATGTATTTTTTGTGCATCGCCGGGATATCTTTTTCCACGAAAATAACCAGAAACGTGTTGTGGTGTTTGTACTCGATATCCGGAATCCTCGCACGGGGTTTCAGCTCCCGCTTTTCCACAAAGGGATAGGGTTCATTCTTGACGTTGAAGTTGTTGAAAGAATCGACCAGCGAATAGCGCAGCAGCAATTGGTCCAGATCATCCCGAAGCAGTTCGTAATAGGACCGCCGCAACCGGTTGGCCTGGCTCAACTCCTCTCTCACTCTCCAGAATGCCACTTTTCCCCTCCGGCACCGTTTGTGCAGAAAAAACCGCTTGGTTCACGAAAAAAACAGCCCCTTCAGTCGTCTTCCAGCGCCGTCACCGCCGGAAGCGGTTTACCCTCCAGCAGGGTCAAAAAAGCGCCGCCGCCGGTCGAGATATACGTGACCCGCTCCGCTTCCCCCGCCTGCTGAACGGCGCTGCCGGTATCGCCGCCGCCGACAATGGTCATGGCGGACGAGGCCCCCAGCGCCCGGGCAATGGCAACGGTGCCGGCGCGGAAGGGCGCCAGTTCAAACATTCCCATCGGACCGTTCCAAACAACGGTTCCCGCCCCCTTCAGCACCAGCGCGTACAACAGGGAAGTCGCCGGTCCGATGTCGAGAATCATCCCGTCGTCCGGAATCTCCTGTACCGGCACGTTCAAGGTTTCCGCATCCGCGGCCGGCGCCGTCGCGCTGACGGCATCCACCGGCAGATAAAAATGAACCCCTTTTTTAAACGCCGCGGCCTCAATCGCGGCGGCGGTCTGCTCCAGATCCCTTTCCACCAGGGACCGTCCAACCCTGATTCCCTTGGCCGACAGAAACGTGTTGGCCATGGCACCCCCGACAACGAGCTTGTCCACCCGTTGAATCAGATTTTCCAAGGTCGCCAGCTTGTCGGACACCTTGGATCCCCCGACAACCGCGATCAGCGGACGGACCGGATCCAGCAGGGCTTTCCGAAAGTGATCCAGCTCCTTTTTGAGCAGAAATCCGGCCGCTTTGACCGGCACGTGACGGGTCACGGCGGCAACGGAGGCATTTTCCCGATGGCAGACGGCGAATGCATCGTTGACATACACGTCGCACAGCGCCGCCAGTGCGGCGCCGAAGTCGTCGTCATTGGCTCCCTCCTGCGGGTGAAACCGCAAATTTTCCAGCAGCAGCACGTCTCCCGCCTTGAGGTTGTCCGCCAGCGTTTGCACCGCTTCACCGATGCAGTCGGGGGCCAGACGAACCGGTCGGTTCAGAAGCTTTTCCAGGCGCGTGGCCACCGGCTCCAGGCTGAAGGCCGCCACACGCTTGCCTTTGGGGCGGCCCAGATGAGATGCCACCATCAGAGCGGCGCCCTGCTGCAGGATGTATTCAAGCGTCGGCAGGGCCGCCTTGATCCGGGCGTCGTCCGTGATCGTGCCGTCTTCAGCCAGCGGTACGTTGAAATCGACGCGCACCAGCACGCGTTTGCCTGCCATGTCAATCTCGCTGATCGTTTTCATGCCTTCCTCCCTGCCGGGCATTCCTTGTTTACCCGTTTTTTGGGCTGCCGCCGTTGGTGGAACAAGTCTTTTTTGCGGGCCCAGCGTTCCAGAAAACCCACCATCCCGGAAGCATAGGCTCTGTCCAAACACGCCTCCCGGATGGCCAGGCCTTCATCGGTTTTCACCATCGCCGATCGCAGGCATTCGGTTTTGTGTCGGCACGCAAGGCATGTGGACGGCGATCGCCGCAGGCCGTCTTCCGCCATGGGAAAAACCGTCTGTACGTCGCCGAAACACGCCGGGCGCTGATCAGGGTCGGTTTTCATATTCACGGTTCATCTGGGCGATATATCCCTGGTCCGCAAAACTGAAATAACCCCCGTCACCGATGACCAGGTGCTCGTGGACGGTGATGCCCATCGTGCGGCATGCGAATACCAGCTGCCGGGTCACAGCGATGTCTTCGGCCGATGGATCCGCATCTCCGGAAGGATGATTATGAGCGAATATCAACGCCGCCGCGTGGTGATCCAGCGCCGAACGAACCACCTCTCTCGGATAAACCGAGCTGCTGGTCAGCGATCCCTTGAAAAGGGTTTCCGTGGTGATAACCCGGTTTTTCGCGTCCAGGTAAATCACCTCAAAGCACTCCCGCGACTTGTCGCGAATGTGATGGGTCAAAAAACGGTAGAGCGCCTTGGGATCGCTGATGACTTGACGCCCCTCCAGCCGCTTGTCCAGATAACGGTCGGCCGCCGCCTTGATCAGCTTGATACCGAAAACATTTTTGGGCCCGATGCCCTCGATTTCGCACAACTCCCGGGTCGAGGCTTCGAATACGCCCTGCAGTGTTCGAAAACGGTGCAGGGCGGCTTTGGCCGGCGCCTTGCAGTCTTTGCGCGGTGTCCCGATCGTCAGCAGCAGTTCGATCACTTCATAATCATGAAACCCCGCCAGGCCGGTGGTCATGAATTTTTGTCGGAGCCGCTGTCTATGTCCGGCACCCTTGTGTTCTTGCGGTGCGTTCATCTCGAACCTGTTTCAAAGGGGGCGCTTCACTGTTCGTCGAGCTCCTTTTTCAAGTCACGGGTCATGAGACGAAACAGGGCGTCCTGCGGTGCGGTGTCCCCGCAGAGTACATGATGCACCTGATGACAAATGGGCATTTCCACACCGATCCGCCGTGAAAGATGGTAAACGGACGCGGCGTTTCTGACGCCCTCCGCCACCATGCGCATGTCGGATAGAATCTCTTTCAAAGGTCGGCCGGCGCCGATCTCGCGCCCCACCATGTGGTTGCGGCTGAGATCACCGGTGCAGGTCAGGATCAGGTCGCCCATGCCGGCCAGGCCGGTGAAGGTTCTCGGATCCGCACCGAGTTTCACACCCAGCCGACGGATTTCCGTCTGGCCTCGGGTGATCAGGGCGGCCCGGGTGTTGAGCCCCAGGGCCAAACCGTCGATAATGCCGGCGGCAATTGCGATTACATTTTTCACCGATCCACCCAGCTCAACGCCGATGGTGTCCTGATGGGTGTATACCCTGAAATAGGGTGTGGCCAGCACGTGCTGCACCAAGGCCGCTACGCCGAGGTCCCGTGAGGCGACGGTGACGGCCGTGGGCAGATTCCGCGCCACCTCCTTGGCAAAGCTGGGACCCGAAAGCACGGTGAATCCATCTGCCTCCAAATGCCCCAGCACATCCTTTAGAACACCGGTCATGGTCAGATGACTGTTGTTTTCAATGCCCTTGGAGGCGGATACGACAATGGAGGCCGGCGACAGATGCGGGGCCATTTTTTGCGCCACCGCGCGCATGCAGTGCGACGGCACCACCACCACGACGATGTCTTTGCCGGCAACCACACGGGCGATGTCGCCTGTTGGGCGGATGTTCGGCGACAGCTGAATCCCGGGCAGAAACACACGGTTTTCCCGCCGGGATTCAATCTGATCCTTGACGTCCCTTTCAAAAACCCACAAATCAACCGCGTAGTTCTTCAAGGCCAGCAGATTCGCCAGCGTCGTACCCCAGCTGCCGGCACCCACCACCGCGATTTTGATCTCGTCAATATTTTTTTCCATAAACGGCCGCAGCATGGGCTAATCCTCTTTTTCCGCCAACCGCGCCGCGCCCACCACCCGCTCGCCGGGCTCCTTGTCGATCAACTTCACTCCCTGGGTATTGCGGCTGATGACGGAAATGCCTCTGATGGGCATACGGATAATTTTGCCGATGTCGGTCATGAGCATCAGGTCGTCGTGTTCCTCCACCAGAATGATGGATACGACCCGGCCGTTTCTCTGGGTGGTTTTTATCGTGATAACGCCTTTGCCGCCCCGCTTCTGGAGCGGATACTCATCAATGGAGGTTCTTTTGCCGTACCCGTTTTCCGTGGCGGTGAAAAGCGTCTGTCCATGGCTCAAGACTTCCATTCCCACAAGAACATCGCCCTCCAATAGATGCATGCCCTTCACGCCCATTGACACACGGCCGGTCGGCCGGACGTCGGCTTCGTGAAAGCGTATCGATTTGCCGGACATGGAGCCGAGAAAAATATTCATGGTGCCGTCGGTGATTCTGGCGGCGATGAGCTCATCACCCTCCATCAGGCTCAGCGCGATGATGCCGCCCGCTCTGGGGCGGCTGTAGGCCATCAAATCCGTTTTCTTAACGAGACCGCTGCGGGTGGCCATAATGACATAGTGCCCCGGTTCAAAGGAAGGCACATTCAGGACCGTGGTCAATTTTTCATCTTTTTCGAAATTAAGGAGGTTGACGATGGCCTTTCCCTTGCTGAGCCGGCTTGCCTGGGGAATTTCGTAAACCTTGCGCCAGTAGACGCGGCCGGTATTGGTGAAGAACAAAAACGTGTGATGCGTCGATGCGATGAAAAGACGGTCCACAAAATCTTCTTCCTTGGTCCCCATGGCCGTCTTTCCTTTGCCGCCCCGCCGCTGACTCTGGTAAAGCGTGATCGGATTGCGTTTGATGTATCCGCTGTTGGAAATGGTCACCACCATGTCCTCTTCGACGATCATGTCCTCGATGGTCAGTTCCTTGGTGGCGGCCACGATTTCGGTGCGGCGTTCATCACCGAATTCCTGCTGTATCGCCGTCAGCTCCTCCTTGATAAGGTTCAGCACCAGCCGCTCGCTGCCCAATATCTCTTTGAAGCGGGAAATGTCTTTCAGCAGACCGGTGTACTCTTCCTTGATCTTATCTCTTTCCAAACCGGTCAAACGCTGCAGCCGCATGTCCAGAATGGCCTGGGCCTGTATTTCCGAAAGTGCAAAGTCGTCCATCAGACGGGTTTTGGCCTCCAGCGGCGTTTTTGAATCGCGGATCAACGCCACCACCGCGTCCAGATGATCAAGAGCGATTCGGAGACCTTCCAGAATATGCGCCCTGGCCTCCGCCTTTTTGAGATCATAGCGCGTCCGGCGAACGATCACCTCTTTGCGGTGCAGGATGAAATAGTTGAGCAGCTCCTTCAGACACAGCGTTTCCGGCCGTCCATTGACGACGGCGATAAAAATGATGCCGAATGTATTTTCCAGCTGCGTGTGTTTGTAAAGCTGATTGACGACAACACCGGCCACCTGGCCTTTTTTCAACCCGACGGCGATGCGCATGCCCTCCCGGTCGGATTCATCGCGCACAAGCCGCACGCCTTCAAGCTGTTTGTTTTTCACCATGTCGGCGATTTTTTCGATCAGGCGGGCCTTGTTGACCTGGTAGGGAATCTCGCTGATGACAATGGTCTCACTGCCGGTGCGTTTGTCCTTTTCCACCGTCGCCCGGGCGCGGATGCGAATGATGCCGCGGCCGGTGCGGTAGGCTTCCTCGATCCCGGCCGTACCATAGATGATGCCGGCCGTCGGAAAATCAGGTCCGGGGATGAAGGCCATCAGATCCCGGTTGCCAAGTTGGGGATCGTCAATCAGGGCCTTGATGGCGGCGGCGATTTCCGCGAGGTTGTGGGGCGGAATGTTGGTGGCCATGCCCACGGCGATACCGGCGGACCCGTTGACCAAAAGAGAGGGTACCACCGTCGGCAAAACCGCCGGCTCCATGAGGGATTCGTCGTAGTTGGGGACGAAGTCGACGGTTTCCTTGTCCAGATCCATCAGCATCTGATGCGCCAGGCGCATCATTCTGATTTCGGTGTAGCGCATGGCCGCCGGCGGGTCACCGTCCACGGAGCCGAAGTTGCCCTGCCCGTCCACCAGCGGATAGCGCATGGAAAAATCCTGGGCCATGCGCACAATGGTGTCATACACAGCCGTGTCGCCGTGGGGATGATATTTACCGATCACATCGCCGACAACCCGCGCCGACTTTTTGTAAGGCTTGTTCCAGTCGTTTTTGAGCTCTCGCATGGCGTACAGGATGCGCCTGTGAACCGGCTTCAGACCGTCTCTCACATCCGGCAGCGCCCTTCCGATAATGACGCTCATTGCATAATCGAGATACGATTTTTTCATCTCGCTCTCGATGCTGACTTCAGACAACACTTCATTAAATGCCATTCGTCACCTCAACCGCACTTCCCCACATCAACCCGCAGCCGTTCCGCCCCTGATCCCATATCAACGGCTGACATAACTGCCGGCGAACATCAGCAAAACAACTTCCCATAAAAAAACGGGGACATAGCTGCCAAAAAGCGCATACACAATCCCACCGCCGACAATCGCCGGCACTCCGCAAAAGACCAGAACGCCCAGTTTCCTGCTGACATGCATGTTGTTCACTCCTGTTTTGTTACAACTTACAGTTTTTTAAAGATATTCATTACCAATTTGCCTCTTCGAAGTAAAGCGAAAAAACATCAGCGGCCGACCGCTATCGTTCGAGGATCATCGCCATGCCCATACCGCCGCCGATGCACATGGAAACCAGACCGGTTTCACGGTCCCCGCGACGCATGGCGTGCATAGCGGTGACCATCTGTCGGGCGCCGGTGCAGCCGATGGGGTGTCCCAGCGAAATGCCGCTCCCCAGTTCATTGGGACGTTCAACCGCCAGACCGAGTTCACGCATGCAGCCGATGGCCTGGGCGGCAAAGGCTTCGTTCAGTTCGATCAGGTCGAGCGCGTTCAAGTCCGTGCCGCTTTTTTTCATGACCTGCCGCACCGCCGGTACGGGCCCAAGGCCCATGTAGGCCGGATCCACCCCCGCGGCGGCAACGGCGCCGATGCGCACAACCGGTTCAAGACCCAGTGAACGTGCCCGCTCGCCGCTCATGAGCAGAACCGCGGCCGCGCCGTCGTTGATGCCCGAGGCATTCCCGGCGGTTACGGTCCCGTCTTTCTTGAAAGCGGGCTTCAATGCGGAAAGCTTCTCCATGCTGGTTTCCATAGGGCGCTCGTCCGTATCGAAAATCGTCTCGCCCTTGCGCGAACGGATGACCACGGGCGTGATCTCCTCCGCGAAAATCCCTGTCTCGATCGCTTTGCGCGCCCGCTGATGGCTCAAAAGGCTGAGGGCATCCTGCGCCTCGCGGCTGATATCGTAAAGGGAAGCGATGTTTTCCGCCGTAATCCCCATGTGGTAGCCATAAAATATTTCAAACAGCCCGTCATACACCATCAGATCGTAGACATCGCCGACGCCGCTCAACTCCATGCGGTGGCCCCAGCGCGCTTTGGGCAGGGCCAGCGGCGCCGTGCTCATGCTCTCCTGTCCGCCGGCCAGAACGACGTCCGCCTGTCCCGCCATGATGCCGGCCGCACCGATGGCGATGGCCTTGAGACCCGATCCGCAAACCTTGTTGATGGTCATGGCGGGCGTTTCCTTGGGAATGCCGGCCTTCATCATCGCCTGCCGCGCCGGGTTCTGACCTTGTCCCGCCTGCAGAACGTTCCCCATAATCACCTCGTCGATGGCGACAGGCGTGAAGCGTTCATCCCAGTCTTCACCTGCCTTTTCAGGTGCAGCCGGGCCGCAGTTCTTCAGCCTGTCCGGCGCCTGTCGGGTCATTGCCGCACTTTTTACAGGCCGAAGGCCTGCCCGTATCAAGGTCTCCTTCAAGACGAGGGCACCCAATTCCACCGCGGAAACGGTTTTGAGGCCTCCTCCGAAAGCCCCGATAGCCGTGCGGACGCCGCTGACGACAACCACATCTTTCATTGTTTTTCCTCCTGTTCTTCAGTTCCGGATTGATGACGGCGCAAATGCCGTTTCTGTTGACACCACCGGGTCAGCCGATGTTGAATGCGGCGTTCATAACCACCGCCGCCGGGAATGTAAAACCGTTCGTGCCGAATGGCCCGCGGCAGATATTCCTGGTCCACCACGCCGTTTTCAGCGTCCGGAGGGTATTGATACCCCCGCCCGTAGCCAAGGTTTTTCATGAGCCGGGTCGGCGCATTGCGGATGTGAAGCGGCGTCGGCAGTGAACCGGTTCTATCGACAACCGCCTTTATCCGTTGGTGCGCCGCGTAGAGGCGGTTGCTTTTGGGCGCACAGGCCAAATAAACCGCACCCTGAACCAGCGCCAGATCCCCTTCCGGGGAGCCCAGCAGCCGATACGCCTCTGTGGCGTTCAGGGCCACCTGAAGCGCCTGCGGATCCGCATTGCCGACATCTTCAGAGGCGAACCGGACCATGCGCCGGCTGATATACATGGGATCTTCCCCGGCGGCCAGCATGCGGCACAGCCAGTAGGCGGCGGCATCGGGATCGCCGCCCCGCATGCTCTTGTGGAAGGCGGAAATGAGGTTGTAATGTTCTTCACCCGTCTTGTCATAACGCAGGGATTTTCGCAAAACGGCATTTTCGACTTCCGCCAGGGTGACACGGCGCTCCGATGTCCCGGCGTCGTCTGATCCGGCCGCCGGTCGGAGCACGGAAACGACCTGCTCCAGAAAGTTCAAGGCCAGACGTGCGTCGCCGTCGGCCACATCGGCCAGATGTGCCAGCGCATCCGCACGCAGACGCAGCCTCTGCTTACCCAGCCCGTCCTGCGGTTCGATCAGGGCCGCACGGAGAATGCGCTCGATATCGCTTCTGGAAAGAGGATGCAGGGTAAACACCCGGCAGCGGGACATCAGCGGCGGGATAACTTCAAAGGACGGGTTTTCGGTTGTCGCGCCGATGAGAATGATCAAACCGGATTCCACATGCGGCAGGAAAGCGTCCTGCTGCGCCTTGTTGAAACGGTGGATTTCGTCCACAAACAAAATCGTCCGCCCGCGGTGAAGATCACGGTTGTCCTTTGCCTGCCGGATCACGTCCCGGATTTCCCGGATGCCGGACAGAACCGCCGAGAAATGAATGAAACAGGAGCGGGTCTCGCGGGCGATGATGCCGGCCAAGGTGGTTTTGCCGCATCCCGGCGGCCCCCACAGGATCATGGAAAAAATGCGGTCGGCCTCGATCATGCGCCGCAGCGGTTTTTCCTCGCCGACGACATGGGCCTGCCCCACGAAGGCGCTCAGCTTCCGGGGCCGCATGCGTTCCGCAAGCGGCCGGTGCCCCTGTGAAAATTTTCGACTGCTGTATTCGAACAGATCCAAACTGACCTCCCGGCGGTCGGGCGCAAACCGCCGCCACACCGCTTCATCAGGACGGTTGCCGCCCGCTGCGGCGGCGAAACAGAAGCCGGACGGGAACCGCCTCCAACGCGGCGGCCTTGCGGATCTGATTCGTCAGAAAGCGGTGATAGGAAAAATGAACCGCCGGGGGATAATTGACAAAACTGACAAATGTCGGCGGTCGGATCGACACCTGGGTCGTATAGTAGAACTTGAGACGTCTGCCTTTGTGCAGCGGCGGGTCGTGCCGCCGCACGGCCTCTTCCATGATGCGGTTGATCTCACCGGTGCTGACGCGGGTGCAATACTGGGCGTACACGCGGTCGACCACGGTAAAGATTTTTCTGACCCGTAGGCCGGTGAGAGCGCTGACCTGTAAAATCGGTGCAAAGTGAAGAAATTTGGCCGTCGTGCGAATCTGTTCTTGAAACCGGCCGGCCATGCCGTGGTTTTTTTCGACCAAATCCCATTTATTGACCAGAACAATGCAGCCGCAGCCCCTTTCGTGGGCATAGCCGGCAATGGTCACATCCTGGTCGGTCAAGCCATCGCCGGCATCGATCACAATCAGGGCGACATCACAGCGGTCCAGGCTTTTCAAGGCTTTTATGATCGAAAACTTTTCCAGTTTGCGATGGACGCTTTTTTTACGCCGGATGCCGGCCGTATCAACGAGCCGGTAGGCCCTCTGCCCCCGCCGGTAAAGGGTATCCACGGCATCCCGGGTCGTACCCGGCAGCTCGCTGACCACCACCCTCTCCTGCTGCAGGATACGGTTGATCAGGCTGGATTTGCCCACATTCGGCCGGCCCACAACCGCAATTCGGGTCTCCATGGATTCCGCCGCGTCCCGGGCCGCCGGACACAGGCCCGCCAGTCCGGCCGTCAGGGCATCCACAAAATCGTGAATCCCGTAGCCGTGCTCCGCGGAAAGCGGGAAAAGCCGGTCCACCCCCAGGCGAAAAAAGTCCGCTAGTATCCCCTCCTGATCCGGCCCGTCGATTTTGTTGACGACATGCAACACCGGCTTCTCAATGCCCCTGACCAGCGCCGTGATCTCATCGTCAAAAGGCGAAAGCCCGCTTTTGCCGTCCAACAAAAGCACAACGGCGTCCGCGCCTTCAAGGGCGTCACGAATCTGCCTTCCCACCTGCGGGAAAAGGGCATCCTCCCTGCCCCCGAAGCCGCCCGTGTCCACCAGCGAAAACGCCGTGTCGTTCCAGACGGCATCCCCGTATATGCGGTCCCGCGTGACACCGGGGAAATTTTCCACAAGGGCGTCCCGGGTTCGGGTGAGGCGGTTGAAAAGGGTCGATTTGCCGACATTGGGGCGTCCGATGATGGCGACCACCGGTTTCATGGCACTGTCTTTCTGTTGCAGAATGGATGATTCATGCCGGGCGGCAACTCAATGCAGAATCTGGCTTAGAAACAGCTTGGTTCTGTCATGCCGCGGGTTGTCGAAAAATTCGGAAGGAGTGTTGCCCTCGACGATTTGGCCGTAGTCCATGAAAAGCACCCGATGCGCCACGCTCTTGGCAAAACCCATTTCGTGGGTGACCACGATCATGGTCATCCCCTCCTGGGCCAGTTCGATCATGACGTCCAGAACCTCCTTGATCATTTCCGGATCGAGTGCGGAGGTCGGTTCATCAAAGAGCATGACCTTGGGGGCCATGCACAGACTGCGGGCGATGGCCACCCGCTGCTGCTGCCCGCCGGAAAGCTGCCCCGGATACTTGTGAGCCTGTTCGGCGATCTGCACTTTTTCGAGATAGTACATGGCGGATTCCTCCGCCTGCCGTTTGGGCACCTTGCGCACCCATATGGGCCCCAGACTGAGATTTTCCAGAATCGTCAAATGCGGGAAAAGGTTGAAGTGCTGAAAAACCATTCCCACTTCGGCGCGAATCTTCTCGATATTCTTAACGTTGTTGGTCAGTTCGATGCCGTCGACCACAATCCGGCCCCGCTGATGTTCTTCCAGGCGGTTGATGCAGCGGATGAGCGTCGACTTGCCGGAGCCGGAAGGCCCGCAGATGACGATGCGCTCCTTGCGCCGCACCTCGAGATCGATGTTTTTCAGGACATGAAATTCCCCAAACCACTTGTGCATCTCTCGGATTTCGATAATCGGATCGTGCGCGGCGGCAGCGGCGTCTTTTTGGTTCGTATTCATAAATCACTCCCCCGCTTCAGGCGGTCGCAGCGTAAGCGTTGTGTTCGCGGAAGCCGCCGATGCGCGGCACAGCCTACAGGTCCCGGTCCAACTCCCGCTCCAGTTTGCGGCTGTAGTTGGACATGGAAAAGCAGCCCAGAAAATAGAGCAGCGCGACAAACAAATAAACCTCCCGGCTGAATCCCATCCATTCCGGATTCGACAAAACGGTTTGGGAAGTCTTCAGCAGATCGAACAGGGCGATGATCACCACCAGCGACGTATCCTTGAAAGCGGAAATCAGGATGCTGACCGTCGGCGGGATGACCATTTTCAGTGCCTGCGGCAGAATAATCAGGCGCATGGTGAGGTAGTAGTTGAGTCCCATGGACTCGGCCGCCTCATACTGGCCCTTGCTCATCCCCTGCAGCCCCCCCCTGACCACTTCGGCGATATAGGCGGCGGTGAACAAAATGATCGCGATCTGCGCTCTCAGTATGCTGTTGATGTTCACCCCTTCCGGCAAAAACAGCGGAAAAATAATCGATCCCATGAACAGCAGGCTGATCAGGGGCACGCCGCGGATCATTTCGATGTAGACGATACAAATCCACCGGATCATGGGCAGCCGGGATTGACGGCCCAGGGCCAGCAAAACCCCCAGCGGATAGGCGGCGGTCAAACCGAAAACCGACAGCAGAAGGGTCAGCGGCAAACCGCCCCATTTGGTGCTTTCCACCGACGCAAGACCAAACAAACCGCCTTTCATCAACAGGCCCATGCTGAAAAGCCCGGCGATCCAGGTATAGCCGAACCATTTTTTCCAGAAACGGCGGTAGCGGCTCATGAACAAGAGCACAAACAGCAGGAGCATGGCGACAAGGGGCCGCCACTGCAGGTCGTAGGGATAGAACCCGAACAGGATGAACCGAAAATTGGTGGTGACGATGGACCAGCAGGCCCCCGCCGCCTCCCGGCAGGCCTCCCCCCGGCTCAACCATACGCTGTCGATAAAGGCCCAGCGGACAAACGGCGGGATGATCTTGTACAGACCGTAGACGGTAATGAGCGTTAAAATGGAATTGAACCACCCGTTGAACAGGTTGCTCTTTATCCAGCCGACAACGCCGATGCTGGTCACCGGTGGTTTGATCGTGTCTTCCGCTTCCGTCAGGCTTGCAGGACCCATGGGCTATCTTTCCACCAGCGCGACCCGCTTGTTGTACCAGTTCATGAACAGCGACGTCGACAGGCTGAAAATCAGGTAGACCATCATGATCAGTGCGACCCCTTCAATGGATTGTCCGGTCTGGTTGATCGTGGTATTGGCCACCGATACGAAATCGGGGTACCCGATGGCCACGGCCAGCGAACTGTTTTTGGTCAGATTCAGCATCTGGCTGGTCAAAGGGGGAATAATCACCCGCAGGGCCTGGGGCAGAATCACCAGATTTAAGACCAGTGCGGGTTTCAGGCCGATAGACCTGGCGGCTTCCTGCTGCCCCTTGCTCACGGACTGAATGCCGGCGCGTACCACTTCGGCAACGAATGCGGCTGTGTAAAGAACCAGCCCCAGCAAAAGGGCAATGAACTCGGGACTCAGGGTCATGCCGCCCGTAAAATTGAAGCCTTTCAATTCAGGAACGCTGATTTCAAGCGGGGCGCCGCCGAGCACCCATATCAACAGGGGCAGGCCCAAAACAAGGCCGGCGGCGACCCGAACCACCGGAAAAGGCAGTCCGGTGCGCGCCTGGCGTTTGCGGGCCCATCTGCGCAGCAGAAAAGCGCCGGCGCACGCCAGGGCGAAAGCCACCAGCATCAGGGCATAAACCGGGTGGGAAACCGGCATGGGAAACGCCACCCCCCGGTTGCACAGAAAAACACCGAAAACCGGATTCAGCGCCTGGCGCGGTGACGGCAGGGTTTCATAAAAAATGGCATACCAGAAAAAGAGCTGCAGCAGGACCGGGATGTCCTGCATCACTTCGATGTAGACCCCGGCGGCTTTTGAAACCAGCCAGTTGCCGGACAATCTGGCAACGCCGACAACAGCTCCCAGAAAAACGGTCAGCACCACACCGACAAAGGACACTTTCAGCGTGTTTAAAGCGCCCACCAGCAGGGCGCGGGCATAGGTGCTGGCCGATGAATAGGAAATAAGGGACTCGCCGATTTCAAAGGATGACTCTTTGGAAAGAAAACCGAATCCGGTGGCGACCGACTGTTTTTCGAGATTGGTGAGGGTGTTGGATATCAGATACCAGGCCAGAAGACCCACCAGACCGACAACCGCTATCTGATAGAAGACAGCTCGGACTTTGGGATTCAGCCAGAACGGTACTTTCACAGACGCGGTCGCATTCATGACGATTCAACCGGTTGGATTAATTGTTTAAAATCCGGTTCCACCCGCGGTAAAGACCATGGGCGGCGGCCTCCCACCGCGGGTGGGTGAAACATGCTGATGCAAAGGACGGACAAAATGGCCGTGAATCAACGGAACGGTGCGGCGTACATGAGCCCGCCTTCTGTCCACAGAGCATTGAGGCCGCGTTCCAGGCCCAGCGGCGTATCCGGTCCGACATTGCGCTCGAAGATCTCGCCGTAGTTGCCGACCTGTTTGATGACATTGTAGACCCAGGACTCATCCAGCCCGAGGGCCTTGCCCATGCCCGGCGTGGTACCCAGAAAACGCTTGATGCCGGGGTTGGAGCTGTTTAAGAATTCATCCACATTTTTGGAAGTGATGCCCCACTCCTCCGCTTGAATCAGCGCCATCACCGTCCAGTCGATGATGTCGTACCACTGGTCGTCCCCATGCCGCACCACCGGTGCCAGAGGTTCTTTTGATATGACTTCCGGCAGAAGCGCGTAGTCTTCCGGATTGGGGGCCACCGAACGCTGGGCGGCCAGCTGGGACATGTCGGATGTCAGACAGTCGCAGCGTCCGGCAAAAAAGGCCTTGCTCAGTTCAGCGGTCTGTTCGATCACCACGGGTTTCCAGCTCATATTGTTGGTCCGGAAAAAATCAGCGGCGTTCATCTCGGTCGTGGTGCCCGGAAGCACGCACACCGTCGCCCCCGCCAGTTCGAGGGCGCTTTTGACGCCCAGATTTTTCGGCACCAGAAACCCCTGGCCGTCATAGTAGTTGACCTGCGCGAAGTTCAAACCATTGGTGGTTTCCCGCGTCAACGTCTGCGTGGTGTTTCGGCAAAGCACATCGATCTCCTTGGCCTGAAGCGCGGGCAGCCTTTGAACCGCCGTGAGGGCCTTGTACTTCACCTTGTCCGCATCGCCGAAAACGGCGGCCGCGAACGCCCGTGCGGTATCGACATCCAGACCGGCCCAAACCCCCTTTTCATCCGGCATGCTGAATCCGAAAACACCGCCGTTGACCCCGGCAATGAGATAGCCCCGGGCCTTGACGTCTTCCAGTGTGCCGGCACTTGCAGCGGCGGCCAGCGCCAACACGGCGGTCACCACCAATAACAGCTTCACTTGTCTCATTTCTGCCTCCTTTCGGTAGTGTTGTGAATTTTTTCGAACGCCAACCGAAACAACAATTTATTGAATACCATAAGGCCGGCGATGGTTGCAAGGCAATTCATGCCGTCACGGCCCGCATCCCCTTAAAAGAGGACTTTTTGTTGACACAGGCGCCCCCCTGCCGGTAAAGATATCCCGATCAAGCAAAAATCTTCGCACCATGTTAATGTAAGCGTCCGCGTGAACGGGCACGTACACGTGTACATGTACGTGCACGAAAAAGGTCACGGCGCAATAAAAAGAAGTCGTCGGTCTTACTGGATTCCGGCGTGCGCCGGAATGACGATTCAGCGACAATAAACGAACAGCTAACGGCTAACGGCTTTTTCACACAAGGAGTTAAAAAAATGAAGCATATCAGCGCTGTTGCAAGATTGTTCACCTGCCTGTGCGTGGTGGCGGTGGTCGTCGCCTGTGCCAAGCCCTACCGCCTGAATGTGGCCTACCAGACACCGCAGGCGCCCGGCGAAGTCAGCGTCGGGAGCGTTGTGTTGACGGTTACCGACAAACGCGGAAACATGGACATCTTTTCCGAGTCCGCCCGCAAGGAGTTCGACCAGTGGGACGGCACCTTCGCTCTGGTTCAGAAAGACACCCCGGATGCCAAACCGGTTGTCGCCAACGACCTGGCCGCATTGTTTGAAAATGCATTGGAAAAACGCCTGAACGCCATGGGGATCGACGTCGTCGAGGGCACCATCGACGATGCCCCGCTGTTTTCCGTTTCCCTGTTGTCCTTTCGGCTGAATCTTGACAAACGCACCTGGAAGAGCGACATCACGTTTGCCGCCTCGCTGACGCGCGATCAGCAGAACATCGCCAGCGAAAAAGTCAGCGCCCAGGCCGAACGCACCAAGGTGATGGGAAAAGGCGCCGGCGAACAGCTCATTGGAGAACTTTTTACGGAAAGCATCAACCAGTTGAACATCGAAAAACTGTTCGAAAAGGCCGGGATGTAACAACGGAGAAGCCGGGAAGCCGGGAGGCGATGCAAGTGAGCTGTTTCTTGCGCATTGATCGCACCCAACACCAGCGTGCAAAGGCGACGTAAATGCCGGAACAAAAAAATCCCTACAGCATCGACCGCATCCTGCGCCTTGCCGTCAATGCACTGCTCATCGGCGGCTTTATCTGGCTTCTGGGCTATTTGAGTGATGTATTGATCCCCTTTGCGGTGGCGCTGCTGCTGGCCTATATCCTCAATCCGCTGGTCAACTGGACCCAGCGCTGGATCAAGAACCGCATTGCAGCCATTATCGCGAGTCTTGGCATGGTGATGGTCATCTTTGCCGCAGTGGCGGCCCTTCTCACCCCGCTGATCCTTGCGGAAATAAAGCAGATGGGCACTGTCCTTTCCAAACTGGCCGACAGCACCGATCTGTCGGAAAGGGCCCGGCAGATGCTGCCGGCGAACACCTGGGATACCATCCGCGAAATCGCATCCCAAAAAGAGGTGCAGGCCTTTTTTCAAACCGAAACATTCTGGGAAATGGCCCAGAACCTGTCACGAAAAGTGTTGCCGGGCGTGTGGGGTCTGATCGCGGGCACAACCAGTTTTCTGCTGGGATTGGTCGGCCTGTTCGTGATCCTTCTCTATCTTGTCTTTCTGCTGATCGACTACCGCAAATTCAAAGAGCAGTGGAAAGGGCTGCTGCCGGACGTCTACCGCGACGCCATTGTCGATTTTGTACAGGAATTCGACAGCGGCATGAACCGCTATTTTCGGGCGCAGGCCCTGGTCGCCGCCATTGTCGGCGTGATCTCCGCTCTGGGTTTCTGGATCATCAACCTGCCCATGGGAATCCTGCTGGGGCTTTTCGTAGGACTGTTGAACATGGTGCCGTATCTGCAGCTGGTGGCGTTGTTTCCTGCGGCGCTGCTGGCTGTCATCCACGCCCTGGAAACCGGCGGCGGCATCTGGCTGATGCTGGGACTGACCGGTCTGGTTTTTGTCGTTGCCCAGGCCGTTCAGGACGGCATCCTGGTACCGCGGATTATGGGAGGGATCACCGGACTGAGCCCGGCCGTCATCCTGTTGTCGCTTTCGATCTGGGGAAAGCTGCTGGGAATGCTGGGTCTGATCATCGCCATTCCGTTCACCTGTCTGATGTTCGCCTACTACAAACGCTTTTTTGTGAAAAATGCCTGATAGCCAACCCCCGGCGGCATACGCTGCAGCGTCTGCCATCAACCTGAATCGCGACCGGTTTCATCATGCTGCGTGTATTTCAAGACGACCTGGCTGAAAAAGACCGTTTCGTTATCACCCTGGAACTGGTTCCCGGCAAAGAATCCACCGGAAGGGCGGTGGACACGGTCATGGGCATCGCCCGGGATGCATTTGCCGACGGCCGCGTCTCGGCCGTGTCCATCACCGACAATCCCGGCGGTAATCCGGCCTTGAGCCCCGATGTGCTCGGCTATCAGATTTTTAAAGTGGGCATGGATGTCATCGTTCACTTCACCTGCCGCGATCTGAACCGAGTGGGCATGGAGAGCCGGGCGCTCCAACTGGCCATGATGGGCATGAAAAACATTCTGGCCTTGACCGGCGACTACACCGGCAAAGGCTTCGGCGGCCAGGGTGCGCCGGTTTTTGACCTGGACTCCGTCAACCTGCTGATCATGCTCGGGATGATCAGCGACAGAATGCATCGCTCCGGTGATCCGGACGGTTTTTTCACCGGTTGCGCCGTGTCCCCGTTCAAACGCTCCGAAGCCGAATGCTTTGCCCAATATGCCAAGCTGTGCCGCAAAACAGCAGCCGGCGCCCGTTTTGTGATCACCCAGTTAGGATACGACGCCCCCAAATTTCAGGAACTGACCGCTGTGATGCACCTCATGGAGCGGCGCCCCCCGGTGCTGGGGTCGGTCTACCTGTTAAACGCCAGGGCCGCCGCCGTCATGAACCGCGGCAAGGTTCCCGGGGCCGTGGTCACCGATGCCCTGCTCAGCCGGGTGCAGGCGGAATGGCGCGCCCCCCGGAAAGGGCGGGCCGCCGCCGTGGAGCGCGCCGCACAACTGGGCGCCGTCCTGAAAGGTCTGGGCTACAAGGGCATGCATCTCGGCGGTATTCACAAGGATTTCGCAACAGCGGGAACCGTTCTGGATCGCATGGAAGCCATTGAAGACCGTTGGCAGGACTTTCTCCCTGAATTCAGCTTTCCCCAGCCCGACGGTTTTTACGCCTTCCGCCGCGACCGCGATGCCACCGCGCCCCCCCGCTTCGGCCGTTCTGCGCACCACCTTTCTCTATCAGAGCGGATCCACTTCAAGCTGATGCGCAAGTCACACCACCTCTTTTTTGAGCCCGCATCGCGGCTGCATCCCTTGTGGATTCGGATCAGCCGCGAACTGGACCGGCGCAGCGGCGGCCGCACCTTTGCCCGCTGGCTGGAATACATCTTCAAGGGGCCCCTTTTGGGCTGCCGTCAGTGCGGCGACTGCGGCATCGTGCATGTTGCCTTTCTATGTCCGGAATCCCGGTGTCCCAAACACACGCGCAACGGCTCCTGCGGGGGCAGCCTTGACGGCCGGTGCGAAGTTTATCCGGACAAGCACTGTGTCTGGTACCGTGCCTACGGCCGTCTTGCGAGCATCGACCGCACCCACGAAATCGTAAACGGTTGTATTCCCCCGCGCATGTGGGAGCTCGACCGCACCTCCTCCTGGCTCAACTTTCATCTGGGGCGCGACCACCAGAGCGCGGCCACGGAAATCGTGCGCCGGTGCCATGCCCGATCCTGCCGGCTGAAGCCGGACACATCCCAACGAGAAAGCAATGAAAATCATTAAAATCGGCGGCGGATGCCTGCACGGCAAACAAAAAATTGCGGACATTGTGACGCTGCTTCCCCAAAGAGCGGTGGGCAACATTGTGGTGGTTTCGGCCCTCAACGGCATCACAGACCTTTTGATCGACAGCCTGCCGGCCGCGCTGGCGGATGAATCCCACATTGCCCCCATCATGAGCCGCATCAAAAGCCGGCACCATCTGGTCGCACGCCATCTGATCCACTCCGCTTCCGGCCGGCGCAATTTCGAACAGCATTTCAACAAACTGGTGACCGAGCTGGAACGCATTTTTTACGGCCTCAACTTTGTGCGCGAAATCAGCCCGCGCATCAGCGACATCATTTCCAGCTTCGGCGAGCGCCTGTCCGCCTGCCTGCTGTCCGGCGTCATGCGCGCACAGGGGGCCGATGCCGTGTTCCGCATGCCGCATGACATCGGCATCATCACCGACGGCAAGTTCGGCGACGCCACGGCCAACCTGAAAAAAACGACCCGGAACATTCGCAAAAGTCTTCTGCCGCTGATCCGCGACAACCGCATGATTTTCATTCCCGGCTTTTTCGGCGTCAGCGAAAAGGGGGAAATCACAACCTTCGGACGGGGCGGCAGTGACTATTCGGCGGCGGTTCTGGCGGCGGCGTCCGACGCGGAAGGCCTTGAAGTGTGGAAAGACGTGGACGGCTATCTGAGCGCAGACCCTAAATTCATCCCCGAATCCCGCCTGATCCCGGAATTGTCATACGATGAAGCGGCCGAATTGTCCTATTTTGGTGCCAAAATTCTGCATCCCCGGACCGTAGAGCCGCTGCGCAAAAAGCAGCTGACCATCACCGTAAAAAACACCGTGAACCCGGACAGACCGGGCAGCCGCATCACTCCCGGCCGCAGGGTTCTGGCGCCGGTGGTCAAAAGCATCGCCCACGCGACGGACATCGGCATTCTGAAGGTGCACGCATCCGGGGTGGGCGCCCGCCTGGGAATTCTGAGCCTCATTTCCAGCGCGCTTTCGGAAAATGAAATCAATATCAAATCGGTGGTTACCTCGCAGACATGCATCAGTCTGCTGCTGGCCCTGAAGGATCTGGATCCCGGGAGAAAAGTGTTGACGGCCTTGAAACCGCGACCTTTCCGACGGTTGGAAAAAATCGACGACGCGGCGCTGATCAGCATCGTCGGCGAAGGCCTGTCCACCCGGCCGGGCATTGCCGCCAAGTGCTTCAGCGCAACCGCCGACTGCAAGGTCAATGTCGAAATGATCGCCTTCGGCCCGTCCCGGGTCGCGCTGTATTTCGTCGTACGCAAAAACGATCTCCGCAGTGCGGTCGCCGCCATCCACAGCAGCTTTTTTTCCTCTCCGCGCTGCCGATGAGGGCCGGCGCAGATCACGCAAACATGCGGATAATATCTTCCACCGGCGTCAGCGGCCGATTCTGAACCGCCGCCGTCGGGGCGAAGGTCAGATACCCCAGGGCGAATCCCAGCCCGCTGCGCAGAGCGGCATTTCTTTTGACGGCTTCGAGCCAGCCGTTTTCCGCAATTTCGAGAACATAGGGCAGGGTGGCGTTCGACAGCGCCTGCGATGCGGTATGGGCCACCGCGGACGGCAGGTTGTCCACGCACAAATGCCGCACCCCGCCTTCGATATACGTTGGTTCCGCAAGGGTGGTCGGACGGCAGGTTTCGATGGCCCCGCCGGGGTCGCAGGCGATGTCCACAATCAAGGCCTGGGGCTTCATCCGCCCCAGCATGCCCCGGTCAACGATGTGCCCTTTTGCGGTGGGCGGCCATTTGACCGCATTGATCAACAAATCCGTTTCAGGCAGAAGCTGCCGCACATTGTAAGCGTTCATATACCGGGTCTTCAGGCCGGGAAAAATCCGACGGCGGACGTCTCGTAAACGTTCCAGATCGATGTCCAGCAGGGTGACATCGCCCCCCAGTCCCACAGCGCATCGGACAGCCCCCAGCCCGACATTACCCGCCCCCAAAACAGCCACACGCGCCGGCGCCGCGCCCACGGCCCCGCCGATTAAAACACCGCCGCCGCCGTTCATGGTAAACATATGCGAAACCCCCATCAAAAAACCCACCTCTCCGGCAATTTCGCTCATGGGTGTCAGCAGAGGAAAGCGGCCGTCGGCTGTTCGGATGTCCTCATAGGCAATGGCCACCACCTTTTTGTCCAGCAGCGCCTGTGTTTCCGCTGGATTGCCGGCCGAATGGAGATAGGAAAAAATGATCTGGCCCTGTTTCAGAAAGTTGAACTCCCGCGGAAAAATCTCTTTTACTTTCAACACCAGGTCCGCGGTGCGGTACACCGTCTCCGCATCAGGGGCGCATTCGGCGCCGGCGGCGGCATATTCCGCGTCGGATATGCCGCTGCCGATCCCCGCACCGGCTTGGATGCGCACCGACTGCTCTTTTGAAACCAGCGTCTCCACGGCACTGGGCGTGATCGCCACCCGGTGTTCGCCGGGTTTGATCTCCGTGGGCACGCCGACAATCATGACCCGCCCCCTTTTGCGGCGACCTCTCCCGTCGGCATTTGGCCGGTTTGCAGATAGGCTTCGAGGGCCTCCCGCGTGAAACCCGCCAAGCCGAACCGCTCCAGAGTCCGTTTGCCTTGAGCCGCATAGGGAACGCCCGAAACAGCCTCACCCATGGCCACAATGGCTTGGCACGTGGGCGTCGGCACATCCAGAAAACGGCCCAGCGAGCAAAACATGACCAGTCCCATACCGATGTCCTCGTGCAGATAGCGGTTGTCAAGGGTGTCCGGATTGCGAAAATTGCTGAAGCCGCTGCCTTTTTTGTAGCATTCGTAGTAATCGGTGCTGTCCGCATAGCCCTGCTGAACACTGGTGACCGGCTCCGGCTGGGCCTCGACGCCGAGTGCCCCTAAAAGGGCCATGCGTTCCCCATCCACTTTCTGGATCAGGTGGGCCACCGTTTTTGAAACCCCGTCCCGGTAAAAGTATGTTGCCGCGCCCTCATTTTCGATCCGGGCGCCGTTTAAGATGGTAACCGCCGGATGAATGACCGGATTCCCGTTGTGCAGACCGGCCGTGATTACATTGGGACTGCGAATCAATCCGGAATAAAGCGCTTCCAGGTCCGGTGCAAAACGGTTCAGCGCGTCACCGGGGAAAACGGCGTAAACCACCCGTGCGACCTTGACAGCGATTTCCACCCGGTCCCCCGTCGCCCGACAGCCGTAGGTCAAGGTGGACGTTTCCACCATCGGCGGCAGACATCCCATACCCAGACGCCGGAACACATGGGCAAAATGCAGGGTGCCGCCGGTGGAACCGGGATTCAGCATCAACAGCTGCGATGGTTTGATAAACGGCATCAGCGCCCGTGCGACCCGTTCGTGGGCCAGTGCCTGTGTGCAGACCATGATCATGTCCGCATCTTCAACCGCCTGCGCCAGATCGTCGGTAACGCGATCAAGAACCCCCCTGCCGGTCAAAGCGCCGGCGGCTGTCAGAGACCGGCTCTGGCGCACCGCGTCAAGGTTGCTATTAAATTCCGGGAATTCGAACAGGCGTACGTTCTTGCCCTGCAGGGCCAGATCGACGGCGGCCGCCTTGCCGCCGTTGCCGGCGCCGATAACCGCAATGCGATGGATCATTCAAGCGCTCCTTTTCCACCATTGCCGCCGACAACAGCCATGCCCGGTGGGACGAGGCCGTTATTCGCCCGGCAATGCGATGGTGATCAGTGACGCAGAATTTTGCTTAGAAAAGCCTTGCCTCTCCGTGTTTGGGGCTTGGTGAAAAACGCTTCGGGCGACGCTGTTTCCATGATCTGTCCGACATCCATAAAAACCACCCGGTTCGCCACCTCCCGGGCAAATCCCATCTCATGGGTCACCACGATCATGGTCATGCCGCCCCCCGCCAGATCACGCATGACGTCCAGCACCTCATTGATCATCTCCGGATCCAGCGCCGACGTCGGCTCGTCGAAAAGCATGATCTTGGGGTGCATGCAAAGACCGCGGGCGATGGCCACCCGCTGCTGCTGACCGCCGGAGAGCTGCTCCGGGTAAGATGCGCCGCGGTCGCCAAGGCCCACCCGTTCCAGAATCTGAAGGCCGAGTTGACGGGCTTTGCCACGCGGCATGCCACGCACCTTCATCGGTGCCAGGGTTACATTTTCAAGGGCGGTCATGTGCGGATAAAGATTGAAGGATTGAAAAACAAACCCGATTTCGGCGCGCAGAAGGGTCATGCTGGTCTTCCGGTCGTGCACCGCCATGTCGTCCACCACCAGCTCGCCATTCTGAATGGGCTCCAAACGGTTGATGCATCGGATCAACGTACTTTTGCCGGATCCGCTCGGACCGCAGACCACCACGACTTCACCCTTGGCGACCGCGAGGTTGATATCCTTCAACACGTGCAGATCGCCGAACCATTTGTTGACCGATTTAAATTCTATCATTGTTTGCAGCCTGTTGACCCTGCTTGTTATAAGCGGGTGGTGACAATGGTCATGCGTTTTTCTAGCCGGATGGACAGTTGTATCAGTGGATAGCAGATGGTGAAATATAAAATGCCGACCAGCCCGAAAACCATGATGCCTTCGGGAATGCGCTGCACGGTCAGCCAGCCGACGCGCGTCACGTCTACGACGCCGATGGCGGACACGACCGACGAGTCTTTGATAATCAGCACATACTGGCCCACCAGCGGCGGGAGAATCGTACGCATGGCCTGCGGCAGAACGATGTAACGCAGCTGCTGGATACGGGACAGGCCCGATGCACAGGCCGCCTCGCGCTGCCCGTTCGGCACGGCCGAAAGACCACCGGCGACGATCTCACAGATAAAGCAGGCCCCCATGTTGGTCAGGGCCAGCGCCGCCGCCGGGAACGCTTCCAGCTGAATGCCGGCTTCCGGCAGAATAAAAAAAACAATAAAAACCTGGACCAGAAACGGCGTTCCGCGCACCAGATCCACCCAGGCGCCGATGACGGTTTTCAGCCATTTGTTCCCGCCGGAACGAAGGATGCCCAGCACAAAGCCGATGACGGTTCCGGCGATCAGGCTCAGACCCGACACCGCCGCCGTCATCCACAAGCCTTTTAAAAAGAACGGCAGACTGTGTATCAGCTCATTGAAATAATAACCCCACACGGCGCTTCCTTTGTCCGTCAGGCGGATTTGCGGTAAATCAACCTGTTTTGCGACCAGCTGGAAAGGGATTTCAGCAAATAGTATATCAACAAGTAAAAAGCCGCGGTTGTCAGAAAACCTTCCGCCGGCATGAACCGTTCCGAGGTCAGCATCTGGCCCGCTCGGGTCAGTTCCATGATGGAAATGAGCGACAGCAGGGCCGAATCCTTGACCAGCACGATGGCCTGTCCCAAAAGCGGCGGGATGGTGACCCCCATTGCCTGGGGCAGGATGATGCAGCGCAGGCGCTGCAGGTAGCTCAGACCGGCGGCGATGCCGGCCTCGATCTGACCGTAATGGATCGATTGGATGCCGGCGCGGATGATTTCGGCCATGTAGGCGCCGCTGTTCAAGGTGAGGGCGACAATACCCGTTACCTCCTCCGGCAGGCGTATGCCCAGCGTCGGCAGACCGAAATAGAAAAAGTAGAGCTGGGCCAGAAGCGGTGTGGATCGGATGCTCTCAATGTAAATGCCGGCCAACCGGGACAGCAGAGACCTGCGGCTGATCCGCATCATGCATGCCAGCGTACCGATCAGAAGCGCACCGATCAGGGACAGGCCTGACAGCCAGACCGTGGCCCAGAAACACTTCAAATAGAGCGGCATGTACGCCAAGATTACCCGGAAATTAAATGATTCCAGCATGCTGTGGTTGTCTGCCTGCCGTTTATGGGTTGCGCCCGCCGCCGGCCGCTGCACCTGCGCAGCGCCGTGCGTTCAAACCATCGGGCCAAGGCCTGATATCCGCATCCGGCGGCGGGGGAAATCCTTAATGATCCTTTTTCCAGTCCAGAGAATTCACCCAGTAGTCCAGGTTCTCGTCCAGGCGACCGTCGATGCTGGTGTGCAGAAAAAACAGATTCAGCCACTCCAGTAGATCAAGAGAATCGTAGCGCACGGCAAAGGAAAGCGGCTCCCGCGTCAATTGCGAATCAAGGATGCGGATGCTGTTGGGCGGGAAGCTTGCGATCTGGCCGCGAACAGCCGACTTGTCGTTAACGCCGAAATCGGCGAGCCCCTTCAGCACGGCGTCTATCAAAAGGGGACCGCCGCCCTTGTAGGATTTCAATTCCGCTTTGGAAAATTGTTTCTTGGCGACACTTTCGCCGGTGGATCCCAAAAGAACGGCGGCGGTCAGGCCGGCTTTCTGACAATCCGCCACGGTTTTGAGAGGGCTGTCCTGTTTGACAAAAGCCACGGCCCCTGTATAGATATAAGGGTCGGCAAAAGCAATTTTCATGGCGCGCTTGAGTGTCGGCGTCATGTCGGCCGCCAGCATGTCGGCCTTTTTGGAAAGCAGCGCCGGAATAAGGCCGTCCCAGTCATAATTCAGAAACTTGACTTTTACCCCCATCTCCTCGGCGATCAGGCGGCACAGCTCGATAGAACTGCCGGTCCGTTCCCCGTCTCTGTCTACAAAGCTGAAAGGAGGGCCCTGGCTCTGGCAGGCAATCCGGATTTCGCCGCGTTTTGCGATGTCGTCCAGCGTCCCCGCGGCGGCGCTTCCCATCAGACTTGAAAAAAAAACCAGTGCCGTTACCACAGATAAAATCGCCAACTTTTTCATTGCTGCCTCCTTTTGATATGACCATTCACCGCTGTCAAAGAACCAAAATACCCGAGAAAACGTTGATCACCTCCCTTCCCGCCGGCGCTTTCCGCCCGGCCGCTTATCATATTTCGTCCACCGCTTCGGGCAGACAGATCCATCTTTGCCTTGATTTGATAATGACGAACGTTTCACTGCTCAAAACCGTCCCCACCTTGGGGATAATTTCCGATGTAAATCGATACAGATCCTGCGTGCCCCCGGTGACCACCACTTCCGCGAAAATATCGTACCGGCCGGTCACCACCGCTGCCCAGGTGACATTATCCAACAGCGATATGCGCTCTAAAATGGAATTTAATTTCCCGCGGGAGCGTACCTTCAGACCGATCAAGGCGACGATCAGCTCCGGATAACGCTGCGCGTCGATCAGCCCGGCCACTTTGAAAACGCCGGATCTTTCCAGATTTTTGATTCTGGACCGGACAGTGGGAGCCGTGACATTCAGCCGGGCCGCCACATCGCTGATGGACACCCGGCCGTCGGCGGTCAGCAGGCGGATAATGTCGTTGTCCAGGGAATCGTGCGTTTGCCGTTTCATGTATCAAATTCAAATAGAAAATATTTTTATAAAAAAAAGACCAATAACAAAAAATTGTCAAGTTTTTTTTTCTTTTTGAAATTTTTTTTATACATGATTAAAATCAGGATATGCCGTAGCGCTTCATTTTGCTGAGCAGGGAGGGATGGCTGATTTCCAGAAGTCTGGCGGCCTGGGTACGGTTGCCGCCGGTCTCCTCCAGGGCTTTGGCGATCATTTTTTTTTCCAAGACCGCCCGCGCCCTTTTGACCGAAAAACCGCTGAAAAGTTCTTTTTCAAGCCGTCCTTCCACCGGCGCTGAAAGGGTCGGCGGCAGATTCTCCGGCCGGATATGATTGCCTTCCGTCAACACGGCGGCCCTTTCCATGACATTTTCAAGTTCGCGCACATTTCCCGGCCACGGATAGGCCATCAGCATGGACAGCGCCCCGGCGGAGACGGCGCGGACGTCCTTGTCAAAACGCCGATTGAAGCGTTCGATGAAGTGCTGCACCAGATCGGGGATGTCTTCGGTTCTCCGGCGCAGGGGGGGAATATCAATATGCAGAACATTTAAACGGAAATAAAGATCCTCGCGAAAGCGGCCGGCCTCCATCTCGGCCAGAAGTCGTTTCTGCGTCGCCGCAATGACGCGGACATCCACCTTGCGCGGCTTTGTATCCCCGACGGCCCGGATTTCACTCTCCTGCAGAACTCGCAGCAGTTTTACCTGCAGCGCCGGGGGAAGCTCGCCGATTTCGTCGAGAAAAATCGTTCCCTTGTCGGCCTCCTGAAACAGGCCCGGTTTGTCTCTGTCGGCACCGGTGAACGCCCCCCGGCGATAGCCGAAAAATTCGCTTTCCAGAAGGGTTTCCGGTATGCCGCCGCAGTTGACCGCCACCAGCTGCCGGCCGGAGCGCCGGCCGCCGGCATGAATGGCCTTGGCCACCAGTTCCTTGCCGGTCCCGCTTTCGCCGGTGATGAGCACGGTTGTGTCATAATCCGCCACCTTGGAAACCAACGCCAGAACATCCTGCATGGCCTTGCTTTTGGCCACCATGCCGCCGGTATGCGTTTTGGCCTCGATGCGTCGGATGTGCGCTTTGAGGGCACGGTTTTCTCTTTTCAGCTTTTCGCGTTCTTCCGCTTTTTTCAGCGTCAGCTGCACTTCATCCGCTTTGAACGGCTTTGAAATGTAGTCATAGGCTCCCATCTTCATGGCATTGACGGCCGTGTCGATGCTGCCGTAGGCGGACATCATGATCACCGTGGCATCGCCCATCAGCGGCCGGGCCTTTGTTAAAAACTGCATGCCATCCATTTCGGGCATTTTGATGTCACACAGGATAAAATCGTAGGTCCGCCGCCCGAGCGATTCGATTCCCTGCAGACCGTCGGCGGCCACATCGACCGCATAGCCCAGTTTGCCCAGCAGCGCCTTGAGCATGTGCCGCATATTGGCTTCATCGTCGATGACAAGCACTTTCCGCCGATCCGAACGTTCTTCACTCATGCGCACAGCACCTCCCTGCATCCGGCCTTTCTTCAACGCCGCGGGCGGCGCTGTCAAACAAGGGTAGACGAATGCCGACCGTCGTTCCCCCGCCCTCGACGCTGTCCGCGCGGATTTCGCCGCCAAAAGACGCAATGATGGTATAGCTAACCGACAAACCCAGACCGGTTCCTTTGCCGGGCGCCTTGGTCGTGTAGAAGGGATCGAATATATTGTTGAGCTGATCTTGCGATATTCCAGGCCCATTGTCCGCAAACTGAATATGCACCGCCGGGTTGCGGTTTGGCCCCATCTGTTCATTCAGTGTGCGCACCGCAAGACGTCCTTTGTGCGCGGGACCCGGGCTGTTCAGGGCATCGGCGGCATTGATGATCAAATTTAAAAAAACCTGCCGCAGCTGGGCCGCGTCCGCCATGACCACGTCCCTGGAGGCGTCCAGCGCAAATTCAAGTTCGATATCGGTCAACAGCGGTTGAACCGCCACCACGGCCGCCAGGCCGTTGATGATCTCATGAATGGATACCGGTTCCAGATCGGGCGGTGTGGTCCGGGATACATCCAGCAGCTGTCGGATAATCGCATCGATCCGCTGGATCTCCTCCCCGATATGGTCCAGATATTCCCGTCGCTCGGCCGATGCGAGGTCGTCCCGTTTCAGCAGCTCAAGATAACCGGTGACCACACCGATGGGGTTTCCGATTTCATGGGCGATGCCGGCGGAAAGTCGTCCAACGGAGGCCAGTTTTTCGGCTCTGATGATTTCCCGCTGGGCGGTCTTCAACTCAAGGTTGGCTGTTTTCAATGAGGCGATGGTTTCGGTCAGTTTACGTTTGTCATCAGATATGCGTTTGACCATGCTGTTCAGGGCCTTGGAAAGCCGCCGCAATTCCGTATCCTCGCGGCGCACGGAAAACAGCAACTCCTCCTGGTCGCGATAGGCGTCCGCCTGCTTTACCAAACGCCGCAGCGGTTTCAGATAGATGCGCGACAGGCGGTAAACCCCGATAACGCTCAACCCCGCCAGATTGATGAGCAGATAAAACAAGACGCTTTTTTGATCCTGCCGCAGGCGCCGGTAAAGCCCACTGAGATCAATGGCCAGTCCGATGACGGCCCCGTTGTGAAAATCATTTTCCCCGCCGGCGGCCAGCAAAACCGTTTTGCGCTGAAACCAGAAAACGCCCCATGTCCGTCCGACCAGTGCCGTGGCTCTTTTGTTTGGCGACCGCACCTTTTTCAGGTGCGCTTCGAGCAGCATGCGGCAGGATGGTTCGGCGTTGGCGGCAAACCATGGCGGCTGACCTCCCCCTGCAATCAGCAGGCATTTCATGTCCGGCCGCGCCGCCAGCAACGCGGCGGCGACACGGCCGGCGGCAGACGCAGACGCCGGAAGGCCGTCTTTCTCATAACGCAGCGCGTTCATCACCCGCTGGACCATGCAATACCCCTCTTCCACCTTGGCGCGGATCAGATCATCGGTCACCGACCGCACAGCAACAAGATCGACCAGCAGCATGCCGATGAACAGCAGGCCGGTGAAGCTCAAGGCAATATTCCACTGAAGGGATCTAGCGGTGGTCATGGTATTGTCCACATTGTGAACCAGCGGATCCTCGGTTGATTCAACGTTGTCTTTTTGATTCAAACATCGTTTCCGGATGTATTGGGTGTCGCAGGGAAAAACAATTCCATCACCGGTATAACATGAAGCGGCGGGGCTGAAAAATAAAAAAAGCCCGAATCCACCCAGGGTGGATTCGGGCTTTAAAAGTTCTCGGCGGCGTCCTACTCTCCCACCCGGTCTCCCGAGCAGTACCATCGGCGCTGAAGAGCTTAACTTCCGTGTTCGGGATGGGAACGGGTGTTTCCTCTTCGCTATCGCCACCGAAATCGTTATTTTCCGTAATCAATCAGGATATGCGCACATAAAAACGTTCAATCAGAGATTGTCGGGGTATGGCTAAGCCTCACGACCAATTAGTACCCGTTAGCTGAACATATCACTATGCTTACACACCGGGCCTATCAACCTTGTCATCTTCAAGGGGTCTTCAGTCCACCGGTTTCCCGGCGGAAGGGATATCTAATCTTGAGGCCGGTTTCCCGCTTAGATGCTTTCAGCGGTTATCCGTACCGAACTTAGCTACCCAGCGATGCCGCTGGCGCGACAACTGGAACACCATTGGTTCGTCCATTCCGGTCCTCTCGTACTAGGAACAGCTCCTCTCAAATATCCTGCGCCCGCGAAAGATAGGGACCAAACTGTCTCACGACGTTTTAAACCCAGCTCACGTACCACTTTAATTGGCGAACAGCCAAACCCTTGGGACCTGCTCCAGCCCCAGGATGTGATGAGCCGACATCGAG
>Ga0180434_10000218_pt1 | contig 90085 bp, 74 predicted proteins | sample SS_ome_7_FD_132453 | JGI IMG/M metagenome (GOLD analysis project Ga0180434, IMG submission 132453) | Hypersaline lake sediment archaeal communities from the Salton Sea, California, USA - SS_1_D_2 metaG | ecosystem: Environmental > Aquatic > Non-marine Saline and Alkaline > Hypersaline >... | reverse complement strand
TAATGGAATACCGAGGTAAAAACCACGAAGAATATCTCCGCCATGGGCTCCAGCTTCCATTGGTTCTGTATATAGATCATCCTGGCAGAATCGGTTTCAAGAGTCTGTCCAATATGCTGGACATCTGCCGGTATAAGGAGAGGTGTCTCTAGCATCAAGAAGGGTATCAAAAAGGTTTTCCAAAAGGAAATTAATTTCTGCCAGCTTCCCTGAAGTTCCCGGAACTCATCCAACTCAGGTAGCTGACCAAATGGTCCGCTGGAGGTGGCGAATATGGTCCTCTCCATGCCAGTAGTAGATAGTGAGCATACGACCGTCGGCCAGTTGCTGTGTGCTTGGATACCCGATGTCCCTGTCCGGTCCATCATCCCGCAGGACGACCTCCACGGGCCAGGTCTCGCCATCGTCTTCGCTGAAATAAGTCCGGATGCCGAATGGTTCACGGCGATAGCCGCGCGATAGTAGCAACCGGCCATCGCGTAATACCTTCAGGTCCGGCGGACTGCTACCGCCGCACCAGATGCCAGTATCGATCGTTGGACCCCATGTGTGCCCGTCGTCGTCGGACCAGTTCCGGTAATAGTTACCCTTCGGAGTGCGGTGCATAGCAAGAATACGACCACTTGGTAGGCGAACCAGTCGTGTCTCGTGGAAATCGGTTCCCTTCGGTCCATCATCGGTTATGCATACTGTCTCTCCCCAGGTGCGACCGTTGTCTTGGGACCGAAAGACCATGCCCAGTGCGGGTGCGCCGGTATCGTTGCGCCGACCGGTTACTGGTAAGAGTAGATCTCCATCCGGAAGTTCGAGCACGGCACCATGACAGGCGATGTACGGCCAACCGGGCGGTTCAGGTATTTGCACTGGACACTCCCAAGTATATCCATCGTTGTCGGATCGGGTTATAAAAACGCCACCACCGGCGGTTGCCATGCCCAACCATTCTACTAGCCTTTGCTCCGGCCTTCCCGAGAGTCGATCGCGTTGATTCTCGGGCACGAACAGATGATGGTAGGTGTTTACGATCAGCCAGCCGTTGGACAGGCGGGCAATCGCAGTGCCATTGCCACCCTGCGCGTCGGGGCTGACCTGGCTGAACCACGTGATGCCTCCGTCACGTGAACGGAGGAGGGATGTGCGGGTCGTGGGGTCCATGTGGGTGGGTCTCCCGCGCCACTTGGCCTCTCGAAATAGCAGTAGTAGTTCGCCATCGGGCAGCTGTTCAAGCATGGAAATCGGGCCACAGTAAGAGTCTTCGTTCCGGTATACAACGCCGTGTTCGAACATTGAACCGCCCCTAATTATTACAATGAAATATGTCTCATATGGGTCTGACCATTTCAAATTGTGGAAAGAAATCACATGCATTCATCGGCGATGGGGTCGGGCCTTTTTCCCGGAAGGAATTACATCGTAGGATTGGATTTCCCGACAGGAGGCGAAATTCGACCGTTTCTGGTGCCCTTTTTGGCGTTTAGGAGCCTCACATTATGATCCTATCAATTTTCTTTGCTATCGGGTTTGAAGTGGGTAACCGACTTCCGTTCCTTCACGAAATCAGTTACAAACCTCGCCCATTTTATGTACATTTTAAGCCCGATGAAAATTCCAAAAAAGAGAACCATTACTATCAAAGCTAGGACGCCATTGCTCCATCCACCTTTGGTCGTGGGGTCATCCAGGTTCGTCTGGTTCAGGATAAGGAAGCCGAACTGGCAATCACAAAATGCAGTTGTGTTGAAACGGAAGAGGAGGATATCACCGGTTAACCTGTCGAGGGTGATGGTCCTGGTTTTCTCATACCGCCTCGTCTCCTGGCCGTCGGGAAGGGAAACCCATGCCTCTATCACCGCCAATCCACGCCCACCGTAGTTCATCACCTCGCACCAGGTCTCCACAACCCCATCTCCGAGATAGGCAATCCCCCGGTCGATGAGGTCGACCATCACCTCCTTCCCGGAGGTGCCAAGGGGGATTGCACCTGCTGTGAAGATGAATACGATGACCAAAAAGATACTGCACTTTCCTTCGAAGGTCACAATCAACAAGGCAGCCCCCCTTTATGGCTCGGGGGACCCAGTTGTTTCTGCATGGAGAGGAGAAACGGCATCAGTACACCTTCCCGATCCTGTTATCCTCCTCTTCTGATGTGGTTGCCTTCCTCCTTGCCCCCTTCTGAACCTGCCTGGAATCAATCCACTCGCTGGCATCTGGGACCCATACCCAGCTTTCATGGCATGCCTGGCATTCGGCGAACAATGGTCCTGCCCTGTGAAATCGCCTGTCGACCACCGGAAGGAAAACGAAGGACAACTCCTGTGAGTGGCTCAGCTTGATGAAGCTGATGAATCGTCGAGGTCTTCCGCAGCTGGGGCACCTTTTTGGAAAAGACTCCCTAGGAGATTTGGCCAAACATCCCACCCCACCTCAATTTCACGCTATGGAAGATAAATTTCTCATTCAAACGGGATACATCTTCTCCTGGCCAATTGATCCACCTTTTCGTAAATGCTGGGATTATGATAGTGTGATATGGGGTTGCTCATTCCGGGGCGATACACTTGTGGTACTTGTCGCAGTACTGCTTCCCGCCCTTCAGTATATTGTATTTGCACCGGGGGCAAAGCTCCCCCGATGGAATGCCCCCGCATAACTTATAGGGCGGTGTTTCGGGTTCAGGCTTTTCATTGGCCATTATCGATTCTTGTATTTCCCTGTACCCCTGGTGAAGTTCGGATGCTTTCGTGAGCTGGGCATCCCGGCCCTCGGGCCAGATGAAAACCCGCTCTCCCATAATGGCCCCTCCGTTTCTACCACCACCTGTTGGACCGGTGCTGACAAAACCAACATCACCCAAGTCCTGCAATCCCCTTATCACCGTCAGGGTCGCGGACAGGTCGAGGTTGTGGAGGCGCATTTCGTACAGGGTGCCGGAGAAATGGGAGAGCATTCTCGTTGTTATGGTTCTATTAGATTTCTCATCGTAGGGAACCTTGATGTATATCCTTGCGTAATCGGTGGGGTCCTGCTTGCCCAGGTCATCCCGGATTTTCAGGTCGCCTTCTATCCACTCGTGTCTACCTCGTGTCATTCTTCTGACATCGAAGTGTCTCGACATGGCGTTATGGATTTCTAGAAGGGATGTCTGGGACCTTTTCATCAGTATTTCCAACTTAATCTACACCTTGCGGCGAGACCGGGAAAGGAATCTTGGGAAACCGGCACAATGCGCCCCAGGGGGATAATTATTGCTATTCTATTAAAGATAATCTGCTTCGCTTTGGCAAAAACCCGAGGTGCGTTCCCTTTTTATACAGTCCATCCCCCCTTTATTTGGTTGGTTGGATGGGTGAAGAGGAGATGGAAAGCCCTATCGAGCTTCTGCGGCAGCTAATCGAGGAGAGTGGGAAGTGGACCGAGGAGATAGTAAAACTTTGCCGTAACCAGATTTTGGTTTATTCTTACGCTACTTTACAGACAGTAATCGTGATATGGCTTGTATTGGTTTACAACTTTTCTTCCGAAGATCCAGTTTCCATCCCAATCCTTGCCGTAATAGGCGCCTGTGTGGTTTTCCTATTCATAATAAATGGTAATGCAATTTTCGTCTTGTGGCGAAAATACAGAAACCGCAAGGCGAGGCGGGATCTTTGGAGGGAAAAATTCGAGATTTTGAAGAAGCGGGAGGAGGAGATTGAGAGGCTCCTTTCCGGAGAGGCGGATTGATTGGACAGTCAGGGATTCAAACCGAACCCTTACATCGTGGCCCGTTTCTTCGGACGCCTCCGGAGAGGCAGGTTGAAGCGAACACAGCTCCAGATGGCGACAGGTCTGAAGTGGGCTGATTTCACGAGGTACCTGGCCCGTCCGGTCGACTTGGACTTGCTGGGGCTCGAGGAGGAAGGCGGAGAGCAATACGTAGTTCCAACCGCAAAAGGAATGAAGCTCTACCATTCGCTGTTGGAGGTACTGTGCGAACTTAACGGGAACCTTGAGGGATGAATTCAAGCGTTACCTCTTAGTAAGTGCAGCTACATCGATCCGGTTTTTCTTCCCCGGCGATTTCGTGACGACTTTTTCGGAGAATCTCAGGTTCGCGATCTTCATAGAGGCGATGCACTCGAGTGCTATCCCAAAAAGCATGATGAGGGACAGGATTACGGTATTGAGAAGTGTCCAGCGGACGCCTAGAAGGTCCGCACCAGCGATGATGCCCGCGACTAGGGCCGGTATAACCACGGATAGTGGGAACAGGTGAGCCTTCCTGGAAACCACAATTCTCCCCGGGAAGGACCGGGACTTGAACCTGAAATATCTTATTTCAGTTCAGTGTCACGCGACCTCGGCATCTGCCGGTGTAGAAGTCTCCCCCGGTTGTCCTGATTTTGGTGTCCAGTTTGCGGGGTGTATTACGATTCCTTTCGATTCTGATGAGAATGGTAGGCCTCGGATGTATTTGGTGAGGTTGTTGAGGAGTTTGCGGTTCAGGGTTTCGCGGTCGTCGGAGGGGTGGAGGGGTATGGCCACCATGTCTATCTCGGTGTGTAGTTCCCCGGGGATGGGTTGGTATCTGGGGAATAGGCCGATGGAGATCGTTACGCTTCTTCTCTGTCCGGGTGATATTTCGATGGTGGATGTGCCGCGGATGGATATGGCCCGGTGGTTCTGTGGGTCGGGGAAGAAGGCGTCCATGAAGCTTTTTCGTTCGTAGGTTCTTCTCCATATCTCCCTGGCTACCTGGTCCGTGGGTTGGTATAGTATCTGGATTTCGACGTTCTCGCCTGGTTCGCCGTTGCGCCCGGGGTTGGGCAGGGTTCCGGTGAAGAGTGGTCCTGTGCCGGCCTTTGAGTAGTATTTGAAGAGGTGGACCTGTTCCTCCATGACGTCGGCTATTTCGAAGAGGGTCCAGAGTTCGTATATCCTGGCCATGTAGTCCTCTCCCTGGCCGGGGAGGTCTCGCAGTATGCGTGTTGATTCCTTCTGGACGTCGAGTGTTCCGGTGAGTTCTTTGCGCCAGTCCATGACCTGTTGGTACCCGGGGTTGCGTATGAGGTTTAGGTTCAGTCTTTTCTCGAAATCTCGTTCCAGCTCCTCGATGCGGGAGGGGTCTTCCATGAGTTCTTCGACCTGTTCCTCTATTTTTTTGAAGTAGGGTACCTTGGTTCGCCTGTTTCCCTCCTGGGCTAGGGCGTCTAGGACGTTGCTTTCCATTATCCTCTTGGTCCATCGCGAGGTCTCGACGGAGTCTTTGAACATGCGTTTGAAGTATGAGGTGTTTTTGACGATGTCGAGTAGGCAGAGCATGGAGAGGAGGTTTTCGGGTGTGTCCCATTCCTGTTTGGGGTTGACTACGACGAATTCTTTTCCGAATATCTGTCCCTGGGAGAAGTTGCGGATGAATGTTTTGGGCCAGTCTATTGTGCCCCTGATCTCTTTTTCGCATATGCTTCTCTCCCTGGTGGAGAAGAAGCTGGGTTTTTTCTCTATGAGTGGCATGATGTCGTTGAGTAGTACGTGTGAGATGGATTCCAGTGTGTTGAGTTTGAAGGCGTCCTCGAATTCCTTCCTCTTCAGGTCGAGCTTGGTTTCCTTGCCCAGGTCCACGGTGATCTGTTTGAGCTCCAGGTTCTCGAGGAAGTTGGTCAGCAGGAGTCCGAAGACACGTTTCCTCATGTAGGACTTCATCGTGTCCTCGAGCATCGACTCCATTTCTTCCATCGGTTCACCGGCCTAGCTCTCTGCCTCGGCGGCCTTCCGGCGCCTCTCCACCACGAAGCCTCCTAGGATGAACACGCTCACCATCGCGAGTGCCAGAAGGATTCTGGGCCCGCTCTTGCTTGCCACGGCGCTAACCACGATCTCGTTGTCCTCCTCGTTACCCGCGTAATCCATGCTCCTGACCAGGTAGAAGTACTCCCTTCCGTTGACCAGGTTCTCGTCCAAGTAGGTCGTCTGGTTGGTGCTGGTAACCCTGGTTATATTCGACATGTCGGGTGATATGGTCCGGTATACTGCGTAGGTTACGTTGGACTCGCTGACTCCCTCCCAGGAAAGCTCGATCGAACCGCCGGTAATTGCCTTGGCAGTCAGGTTACCCGGCTGTTCCGGGGGAAGGAGGTCCACTGCGATTACGGTCTTCCAGATATCATTCGTGTCCTCGTTATCGTGGTCGTCCACCGCCCTCACCAGGTACGAGTAGGTTTCCCCGCTCACGGTGTCGAGATCCTCGTAGCCAGTCAGGTTCGTCGTCGCAATCGGCATGCCCGGGGTGGAGCCCGGACCTCCCTCGTTCCGGTATACGTTGAAGTATTCGACGTCGCCAAGGTCCTGGTGCTCCCAACGGATTTGGACGCCACCGTTTGTAAGCTGCATGGCCTCCAGGGACTCGGGTGAGAGTGGCGGGATCCTCTCCATTGAGATGGCCGAGACCTCGTTTTCGTTGGTCTCCTCGCCGCCCTTGGAATCCACGGACCTTACGATGTAGAAGTACTGCTGGGAGTGGTTGAGCCCGGTGTCGATGTACAGGCCCGTGGGATACGGGATCTCGTCAATGGGCTGTGCGAAGTTGTACTCCATGCTTGAGCCCGACCTGTAGATCCTGAACACTTGAACGGGAGTGGCTGGCGTATCCCACCGGAGCACTATCTCACCCCTGTTGTTGGTGGTGGCCTCAAGGTTCGGCGGGAATCCGGGTGGCGTGGTCGCAGATACCCTGTTCTCGTTCTCGTCCTCGTTGCCGATGGAATCCACCGACCTGACCACGTAGTAGTATGTCTGCGAATCCCCCAGCCCGGTATCCAGGTAAGATAGACCCGCGGTGCTGTTGAGTACGAACTGGTTACCCGGCTTGAAGAAGGGAGACAGCGAGCGATAGATCCTGTAGTTCGCAGGGATCTCGTCCCTTGGGTGCTCCCACTGGAGAAGTATGCTACCCGTGCCGTGAGGGCTCGCCTCCAGTCCAATGGGCTGCCCGGGCGGCTTGCTGTCCAGGGATGTGGCCGACCTCTCGTTGAGGTTTTCCTCCTCGTTGCCAGTTGAATCAACCGACCGCACGATGTAGTAGTAGGTCTGGCCGTTCTCGACGAAGATATCGAGGTCACCCGCCATGCCAGACACCTTGTAGGGCTGGTCGAAGTCGTACTCCATCGACTGGGTGGACCTGTATATGTTGTAGTATGATGGAACCTCGCCGCTTGGGGGTGACCAGATCAGCGATATCGAGCCCTCGGGCCTGACCTGTAGCCTGAGGTTCCTGGGCGCCCCGGGTGGTGCATCGAAGGCCTTGCCGGATATCTCCTCTGTGTTCTGCTCCTCGTTACCCGCCTCGTCCACCGACCTGACGACGTAGAAATAGGTCACTCCGCTGCTGGTGTCCTCGTCTAGGTAGATTATTCGGCCGGTCTCTGCATAGGGGACGATGAAGTTGTAAAGCCCGGACTGGGTTGACTTGTAGATGTTGTACTTTGCCACCCTCTCCCCGGCCGGTGTCGTCCAGCGGAGCTCTATGTCCCCCGAGGGCAGCTCCACCATGTTGAGGTTATCGGGCGGCTGGGGCGGTATCCGGTCGGCGACGGCGCTCACCTCCTCGGATTTTGTACCCTCGTTGTTGTAGATGTCGATGGCCCTTATCGTGTAGTAGTACCTTGTGCCGTGGACCATGAACTGCGTCGTCCCTCCCGGCAGGACCCTGTCCTGGTCAGTGAAGGAGGTTAGCACGGTCTCGTCCCAGGGCTGCCCGAGCTCCTCTATTCCAGGGCGGGTGTTCCTGTAGATATTGTACATCTTGACGGTACCTGCGCCCTCGGCGGGAGGCTCCCAGGTAAGCCTGATGTTGCCGTTCTTCTCCGCACGTGCAATCACGTTCAGTGGTGGTCCGAGGAGGACGGGGGCAAGGATCTCGATGGTGTTCCTCCCCTCGTTCCCCGCCTTGTCGACGGACCTGATCACGTACCTGTACTGGACCGCCTCCGTCACGTCGTTATCGACGAAGGTATTTTTCCTGGTTACAACGTAGGGCTGGGAGAAGTCCTGCGTCTCGTTCCCGATGAACCTGTAAATCCTGTACTCGAAGACCTCCTCGCCCTCCGGGTCATCCCAGGACAGGAGGATCTCGCCCCTGGGAGTTCTCTGCACCACCTCGTTCATGGGGGGAGATGGGGGGCTTGCATCGGCGGTGCCCTTGATCTGAACGACGTTCTGGTCCTCGTTACCCGCCGCGTCCAGGGCCCTTACCACGTAGTAGTAATCCTGCCTATCCCTCAACCCCCGGTCGATGTAGTAAAGCAGGGGGGTCTCGGTTATGTACTTCGAGAAGTCGTGGTCGCCCGGCTCCGTGGAGCTGTACACCCTGAATAAAACAGCCCTGTCTGCCTCCCTCGGCCCGTAGATGGGGGAGGAGGATTCAACCGCCGGCTCTGTCCAGTTTATCATCAGGTCACCGCCCGCAAGTTTCTTCACGACAAGCTCCGTTGGTGCCCCGGGTGGCAGGCGGTCCTCCGAGATGTTGCCAACCTCGTTGGTGTTCTGGTCCTCGTTGAGAAGGAAGTCGGCGGAGCGTACCACGTAGTAGTACGACTGGCCGTGTGTGACGTTTTCATCAACGAACTCGGTTTCACCCGATCCGTGGAAGACCATTGAAAACGGGAGGACCCCGAAGATCTGGGCCCCCGGGCTGCGGGCCCTGTAGATGTTGTACCTGTACGGGGCCTCCCCGGAGGGCGCATCCCAGTCCAGCCTGATGCGCCCGTCATCGAGCCTGAAGGTCCTAAGGTTGGTAGGGGAGCTGGGCGGCGAGGTATCCGCGATGGCACTTGCACCGGGATCATTCAGGTTCTCGTTCCCGGCAGCGTCCACGGACCTCACTATGTAGTAGTATCTCTGTCCATCTACCAGGTCCGTGTGAATGGCCATGGTCTCGGTATTCGGGGGGAGCATCTTCTCGGGATCTGGCTCGAAGCCCTCGTAGGTATTCCAGTAGACGTGGTAGTGGTGGATATCGGCGCGTATCTCCGCGGCTCGCTCGATATCGCCCTCGTTTGTGCCGGGTGGAAGCCAGCTTATGCCGATGGAACCTCCCCTCCTCGCGGATGCACCCACATCCTCCACCGGTGGGGGTGGAGTCAGGTCCTCCGACGTGACCCCGATCTCGTCACTGTTGGTTTCCACGTTCCCGGCGCCGTCAACAGAGCGGACTATGTAGTAGTACATTACACCGTCCTGCACCGTCCTGTCAAGGAAATCCGTCCTTGAGACCTGTGCGAGGGGCGATGTGAAGTTATGTCCCTGTGATACGTTCGATCTGTAGACGAAGTATTTCTCCGGGCTCTCCCCTCCCGGTGGTAACCATACCAACTTTATCCTTCCGCCCTTGCTGGTCTCCGTCTCGTCCGCCTTCAGTCCCCTGGGCGGTCCGGGCGGCGTCGCATCGATAGAATTCATGCTTGCCTGCTGGACGTTTTTCTCCTCGTTTCCGGCGACGTCCCGGCTCCTTATCACGTAGAAGTAGGTCTTGCCGTGTTCAACGTTCTTGTCGAGGTAGTAGGTCTCCTGGGTGGTTGTGTACACATTCCAGAACTGCTGGCCGCCGCTCGTCTCGGCCCTGTATATGTTGTAGACGAATACCTCCTCCCCGGTCGGGGCTGTCCAGCTGACGTTTAGGTAGCCTGTCTCGTCGGAGGTAATTGCCAGGTTCGATGGAGGTCCAGGGGCAAGGGTGTCGTCCGAGGTGTTCCCCACAGTCCCGGATTTCTGGCTTGGATTTTCCTCCTCGTCGATGGCCACTACAGCGTAGTAGTGGTCGTAATTGGATGATATCCCCTGGTGGGTCCAGGAGGTACCGGTGGTGAATGCGATCAAATCCTCCGGCTCTGGTATCTCCACATCCGGAAGGGGGTTGTACCTCCTCTCCGACGGGCTCATAGGATCGATCCACATGGGCGTCCTGTCTATGGAGTGGTAGATGAGGTAGCCCACCACATCCTGCTCGAGGCTCCTGTTCCAGCTGAGGATGATGGAATTTCCCTCCTCCGGGACATCGGTCTCCACCCCGACAACGACCTGGGGGGATGTGGTATCATTAAACGGGATGACCGGAAGCTCCGATGGGCGGAGTATAGACGGGTTTCCCGCCCAGTCATACACCCTGATTCCGTACCAGTAGGTTAGCCCGCTCAGGAGGTTGTGTTCCGGGTCGAACCACTGCACCGTTTTCTGGTCAGTTATGTTGGCCACGTCGACGGCGTCGGAGAAGGACTGGTTGAATGACCTTACCACCGTGTATCTACGGAAGTCCTTACCCTTGTACTCAGTCCAGTTTACCCTGACGGATCCCTCCTCGGTCGCGTTGGAGTCGCAGTACCGGGGCCTCGTGGGCGCCTGGTCGTCCATGGTAATGTTAAAGACGTCCGTTGTTCCCTGGATTCCATCCCGGTCGATGTCGGAGGAGAGGATGACGCTGGCCCCGTTAAAGGTCCTAATGGTGTCCTCATCGTCATTCGTCTGGAGTGGATCTGTGTAGAAAACCGTCTTGTAGATTCCAGAGTTCGGGGGGGTCTCTATGAGGTCCACATCTATGCTGACCCCGCCGACCTGGATGGTAAGCCTCGGGCTGGTGGCAGAGGCAGTTCCAAGGGCCCTGAAGTAGATCGTGGAGCCCGTGCGGAAGTACCTGTTCTGGTAGGTATACGATTGATCCTCAAAGGTCCTGAGCTGTCTGTCCACGGCGGCCAGGGTTGTGGGGAGGATGAGGGTTGTGGCGAGTATGAGTGGTATGGTCCATTTCTTCATGGGTTTCGCCTCACGATGCTAGTTGGTCGAGTATGTCGAGTCCCATGGTCATGGCCCTGAGCTCGGTGGCTACCCGGGAGTCCTTGCCGAGGACTTTTTCCACGTTCTGGACGAGTTCTTCATCTATCTCGCGGTTCATTCCGTCGAGCTGGGGTAGGACGTTTGATTCGATTGCCCGGTCGAGTAGGTCGAGGTGTTGGGCGTCTCCGTCCATGAGCATGCCCATGAGTATGAATCGGAGTGTGTCTATCATCTGGGCCGTTCCGATTCCGCGGATTTTGCGTATTCCGGTTTCGGAGTTCATGACTTCGTATAGTTTGTCGACCAGGGTTCTGTAGGGTGTGGATGTGAGTACTCTTTCTACTTTTCCTGTTCCTAGGCTTTGTTTGATGTCGTTGTATGCTACTCCTCTTTCGCCGGTGAGTATGGCTCTTTCTTCGTTGTGGGGGGGTATGGGCATGCCTATGAAGGCGAATCGTCTCATGAGTGCGTAGGAGATGTTGAAGAGGAAGTGTCTGTCGTAGGTGTTGAGGGTTCCGATGATGCGGTAGTCGTCGGGTATTTTGATGTTGCGGGTGGTGTTGTCGAGTGTGGGTACGTTGAGTTGGTGGGATTCTATGGCGGTGAACATGCCGCCGAAGGCTTTGTCGATGTCGGCTCTGTTGAATTCGTCGATGACGAGCCATTCTCCGGTGAGGGCTGTTTGTGTGACGCATCCCATCTTGATGCTCATTTTTTTTCCGTCGTACATGAGTCCGCCGATTACGTCGTAGGTGGTCCAGTCGGAGGTGGCGGTTTCGACTCTGTAGGGTTTGTTGAATATCATGGATGGTACCATTTTGGCGAGTTCGGTTTTTCCGGTGCCGGGGGATCCGATGAGTATGACGTCTTTTCCCATGAGGAGGTTGGTGACTACTTCGCGGATTATTTCTTCGTCGATGGCGAGTCGTGTTTTGATCTGGGTGATTCTTTCTTCGAGGTCGATGGGTAGTTCGAGGCCTCTGCCTTCGCGTCCCCGGATGGTTTCGGTTTCTTCTGTTGCCTCTTCTTCTTCCTCTCCTCCGGCTGTCATTACCTGGGCCATTCTCTCGGTGTATCTGCCGATGAAGGAGTCTACGGTGCGTGAGATGAATTCGGTTCCCAGGAGCACGAGCCAGGATATGACGGATAGGAGTATGGTTATTCCGAGGATTATTGCTGGTCCGTTCTCTACCTGGTTGCCGATGTACCTGGATGCGAAGAGGAGTATGAAGGGTCCGAATATGGCTGCGATGGCCCTGGAGCTGAAGGCGGCGGATAGGAGTATGAGTAGGGCTAGTGTTGCTGCCATGGAGGCGAAGAACCATGTTGATTCGTCGTCTATGGGTGAGTACTTGAGCTGGGTGGGTTCGGTGAGGAAGGATGCTACGGCGAGGGAGATTATGGTGATTATGGCTATGTGTTTGAGCTGGAACCTGCCGGGGGGCCTGTAGGTGGTGGGTGTCTTACCGGTTCTGTACTGGATGGCGGCGAGGATTGTGCCGAGGGCTAATAGTGTTAGTATGAGTTCTGATCCTCTGAACACTCCTCCGAGGCGGTAGTCTCCGATGGAGGAGTCGAGTACTAGGTATAGTCCGAGGAACCAGATCGGGACGATTAGTGTTACGACTATTGTGGGGTCGAAGAGGTAGTAGGACAGGGCGGCTATCGCCATGAAGGCGGAGTTGGTTACGAGGAACCATTCGGCGTCGGACCCGACTGTTTGGAGCTGGGATGGTATCTCGCCCCAGAGGAATGCTGAGAATGCGAGGGATCCGATGAGTATTATGATGAGGTGGGTTGTTTTGATCCTGCTTCTGAGGAGCCTGAGGGTGGAGAGGTAGTATATGACTACGACCAGGATGATGGTGCCCAGGTTGTTGATGGTGCCGAAGCCCAGCCGGTAGACACCGAGGGCGATGAGGGGTGTGAAGGCCTGTTTGGGTATGTCCTCCCCTCCGTACCTGTGTATTACCAGGATTTGGAGGATGAAGCAGGTCAGGGCGGTTAGTCCGAGGATTGCGGTGGGTTCGAGGTAGTTTATGTATTCTGCGGGTTTGGGTGCTGAGGCGAAGGCGCCGACCGAGAGGGATGAGGTTACCATGATGGCGATGTCCTCGGGTTTCATTGTGTGTATGTCGAGGCGCAGGGCCATGATCACGGCCAGGGTGAGGAGCCCGGTTACGATGATGGTGGGGAGGGTTATTGTGGGGAAGATGCCGGTCAGCCAGACCAGGTTTAGTGGTGCGATGGTTTTTATGGCGGTGATTGAGTCTGTTTTCTGTACCTGGGAGACGCCCAGCAGGGCTGTCAGGGCGAAGACCACAATGGCGGCGAGTATCTTGTAGCTGCCTATGGGTGCTATCCTGGCTCCCAGAACGGCCACGGCAAGCGAGGAAGTGATTATCGCGATAAGCTCGACTGGTGAAAACCTCATATTACCGATAACTATGGTCGATTCAAGTCTCTCCAAGTCCGGGGCCCCCCTGGGCTTCATCAGTATATAGATATGAAGATATACCTAAAGGGTTTCCCATTTTAAAGGGGAACTTGAGGCTGTGGCCCTTGGAGATCCATAAAAATGTCTTTGTGGACGTATTTTCCGGTGAAAAATGGCCCAAATACAGAAGTTGACGGTCGGCATCAGGGATTTAAAACCTTTGGCCAGAAGGGCGACAACACCTATCCGAGGCCAAGTAGTTTGCGGGTTTCGCCCGGTGTGGCAACCTCACGGCCTACCTCGCCCGCAATTCTGACGATTCTATCTACGAGCATCTCGTTCGTGGCCAGTATCTTCTTATCGTAGTCGTAGTAGATGCAGTCCTCGACCCCGATCCTGACACCGCCGCCCATCACCACAGAGGCAACGTTGATGGGTAGCTGGAACCTGCCCGTGCCCGCCGCAGACCAAACCGCTCCAGAAGGAAGGTTCTCCACCATGTGGGAAAGGCTGGACATGCTGGCCCTTGCTGCGCCCAGTGATCCCAGGATTAGGTTGAAGTACGGGTGGTCATCGGGGATGGTGCCCTTCTTTATGAGGTAAAGGCCGTAGTTTATCATGCCGGCCTCGAAGACCTCGAGTTCGGGTCTTATCCCCCTGTCCTTCATGTGCTCTGCAAGGGCAACGATGGTCTCGGGTGGGTTAGGGCTAATGCTGTAGGACTCCCCACCCCGGTCCTTCTCCTGGGACTTGCCCAGGGCAACTATGGCTCTTGGGAAGTTGAACGAACCAAGGGTCAGGCTGGCCATGTCGGGCTTGGCACTTCCCCCGAGGTCCAGAACCTCTCCCCTGAGGCAGGGATCCCTGAAGAGCCGACCGCTGGTGGAGGCGCAGATTATCACCTCATCGTCCAGCTCCCTTATTCCTCCTATTATCTCCCTGTAGATATCCTTGCGGTAGGTGGGCTTGCCCTCCTCGTCCCGGGCGTGGACGTGGAGCATCGAGGCACCAGCCCTTATGCAGCTTTCCGCGTCCCTGATGATCTCCCCCGGCTCTGTTGGAACGTGGGGGGTATCACCCTTGGTTGGTACCATGCCCGTTAGGGCACAGTTTATTATCAGCTTGGAATAGGGCCTGAGCGGATGGTCCTGAAGTCTCTCCTCCATGGTATCACAAATGAACGGTAGCTATAAAGATTTGCACCAAATGGAATTGCAGCCTCGCGAACTAGATGGCCTGGAAGAGGGGTACGAAAGTCAGTGCGACAATAGACATCAGCTTGATGAGTATGTTTAGGGAAGGTCCGCTGGTATCCTTGAAGGGGTCCCCAACCGTGTCACCTGTAACTGCTGCCTTGTGGGCTTCCGATCCCTTCCCCCCAAGGTTACCTGACTCTATGTACTTCTTGGCGTTGTCCCATGCCCCACCGGCATTGGCCATGACAAGAGCGAGCAGGAATCCCGTGGCCGTTGCCCCTGCGAGCAGTCCGCCGAGGGATTCCATTCCGAGTACGACCCCGACGACTATTGGCGCTATCACGGCAAGGAGGCTCGGGACTATCATCTCCCGCAGGGCTGCTGATGTGGATATCGAGATGCACCGTTCGTAGTCCGGCCTGTCCTGGCCTGTCATTATCCCCGGCATCGTCTTGAACTGCCTCCTGACCTCCTCCACCATCTTCACCGCAGCCGACCCGACCGCGTTCATCGTGAAGGCGGAGAACACGAAGGGTAGCAGGGCGCCTATGAATAGCCCGGAGATCACGTAGGGATCCATCAGATTTATGGCCTCCAGGCTGACGGCCTTGCCGTACGCTGAGAACAGGGCCAGTGCCGTGAGCGCCGCGGAGCCTATGGCGAAACCCTTTCCTATTGCAGCGGTCGTGTTTCCCACGGCGTCGAGGGCCTCCGCCCTCTCCCGAACCTCATGGCCCAGGTCTGCCATCTCCGCGATGCCGGCCGCGTTATCGGCAACGGGTCCGTATGTGTCGGTGGCAAGCGTTATGCCCAGGGTCGAAAGCATTCCAACGGCCGCCATCGATATTCCGTAGAGGCCCCCGTGATAGTAGGCGATGATTATTGCCGCGACGACAGCGAGGATTGGAATTGCCGTTGACCTCATTCCCAGGGCGAGGCCTGCGATTATGTTGGTGGCCGCGCCCGTCCTGGAAGACTCTGCTATTGCACGGGCCGGGCCCTTTGACTCCGAGGTGAAGTACTCGGTGGTGAGCCCGATAATAATACCCCCGATGAGGCCAGCTATGGTCGCCAGCCAGATATTGAATCCATCCGGGCCCAGCACCCAGTTGATAATGAGGAAGGAGAAGATGAACATCATGCCGGCCGCTGCGAATATGCCCCGGTTGAGGGCACCATGCAGGTTGCTACCGGATGTGCGCACGAAGAAGTTGCCCGCAATGGATACGAGTATTCCCGTGCCCGCGATTGCCATGGGCAGTATTACCCTCTCGTTCCCCTCCCCCAGGGCCGCGGATATTGCCCCGATCGCCATGGCCGCGATGATGGAATCCACGTAGCTCTCGAAAAGGTCAGCGCCCATTCCCGCGACATCACCGACGTTGTCCCCCACGTTATCGGCGATGGTTGCGGGATTCCTCGGGTCGTCCTCGGGTATACCCGCCTCGACCTTTCCGACGAGGTCAGCTCCCACGTCGGCCGCCTTCGTGTATATCCCGCCGCCGACCCTGGCGAAGAGGGCGATTGAGGAGGCACCGAAGCCGAAGGAGTAGAGTATCTCCGGGTCCCCGAAGGCGGCGTAGAGGATGGATACACCCAGCAGTCCAATGCCAACGACGGACAGCCCCATAACGCTGCCGGATGAGAATGCGACCCTGAGCCCGGAGTTGATGTCGGACCTGCACGCCTCTGCCGTCCTGGAGTTTGCCGAGGTGGCAATGCGCATTCCGATGTTGCCGGTCAGGGCAGAGAAGAAGGCACCCAGGAGAAAGGAGAGCACTGACTCCACATCAAGCACGAAGTAAAGCACTACGGAAACGACGGCTATGAAAACGATGAGTACCCTGTACTGCTTGTTCAGGTAGGTCATCGCCCCCCTCTGGATGAGGTTCCCCAGTTCAACTATTCTCCCCGCGCCAGCGGCTTTACGGCGAATGGAAAGTGCGAGGTAGAATGCGAAGAGAAGTGCTAACCCACTTGCTATCCATGGTATTAGCTCGAATTCCTGCGCCATGTCTTGGGGGAGTCTCCCGGTGTTATTAAGTATGAACCAGAATGCCCGGGCCCGGGTTTACTCCCGGGTAGGGAAGGGATGGCAGTTCGCGAGGTGCTTCCTCTCGAGCCAGGCCCTCCTTGCGACGGAGATCCCGAACTGCATGTACCTCATCTGGTCGACATCGTGGGAATCCGTCCCGATGGCAAGCTTCAGTCCAGCCTCTGCTGCCCTCCGGGCCATCCTGTCGTTGAGGTCAAGCCTTTCCGGGAAGGCGTTTATCTCCATCATCGTACCGGCATCGATCGCGGCTTCGAAGACCCTGTCCTCGTTTATGGGGTAGGGCTCCCGCTTTCCGAGTATCCGACCTGTCGGGTGGCCGAGGATGGTGAGGGACCCCGTGCTTATAGCGTCAACAATTCTCGAGGTCATGGTTTTCTCGTCGGACTTGAAGCCCGAGTGAATGCTACCAATCACCAGGTCGAGTTCGCCGAGGACGCTGTCATCTGTGTCCAGCGTCCCATCGGACCTGATTTCCACCTCTATTCCGGCCAGTATCCTGGGGCCGTCCTTCATCTCGGAGTTCAGCCGATCGATCTCATCAATCTGCCTAAGGATGTCATCCTCCTTCAGCCCGTGTGCTATCTGGAGGGTCTTCGAGTGATCCGTTATACAGATGAAATCGTAATCCATCTCGCGTGCAGAGTTGGCTACCTTCTCTATTCCCTGCCTCCCGTCGCTCCAGCTGGTGTGGACGTGGAAGTCGCCCAGCGCGTCACCATATTCCACCAGGTCTGGCAGTTCACCCCGGGTGGCCGCGTCTATCTCGCCGGTGTTCTCCCTGAGCTCCGGTGGGACGTAATCCATGCCGAGGTGCTTGTAGATCTCCTCCTCGGTTCTACCGGCGACTCTTTTCCCGTCCTGGTCGAACAGCCCGTACTCGCTCAGCTTCAGCTCGCATCTCTGGGAGATCTCCCTGAGCTTGATGTTGTGGTCCTTTGATCCCGTGAAGTACTGGAGCGCAGCACCGAAGCAGTCGTCCGGCACTATCCTCAGGTCGACCTGGAGTCCGTCCTCTAGTAGAACACTCGACTTGGTCTCACCGCTCACCAGTACGTCGCTGACCCACGGCATTGAGACGAACTTTTCCGCGACTGCAGGCGGGCTATCGGTGGTTACCAGTACATCGATATCGCCGATTGTCTCCTTCATCCTTCTAATCGATCCCGCCAGGCTCATGCGCTCGACCCCGGGTAATTCACCGAGGTAGTCCCTTATCCTTGCTGCTATTGGAAGGGCATACCCGAGTATCATCCTCCCGGCTCCACCCCTGACCAGCTGTATCCCGCGGAGTATATTCTCCTCGGTCTTCTCGCCCATGCCCTTCAGTGGCCTGAGCCTGTGTTCGTGTATTGCCCTCTCGAGGTCATCGATGGATTCGATACCCAGCTGTTTGTGAAGTATCAGGGCCGTTCTGGGACCTACGTCCGGAATGCTGAGCAACTGGGCGACTCCTGGCGGGACCTTTTTGCGGAGCTTCTCCAGGTGCTGGATCTTACCGGTCTGGATGAATTCCTCGATCTTCAGCGCTATGTTCTTGCCCACCCCGGGGATGGAGGTCAAGCTGTCGGACTCCATGAGCTTCAGCAGGTCCTCCGAGGAATTCTCGATCGATCTCGCGGCCCTGCGGTAGGTTCTGGGCCTGAACCTGTCACCGAGAACGTCGTGCATGTCTGCTATCTCATTGAGAGCCCTGGCCACGTCGGTCTGCAGCATTGATTCACCGGGTCGGTGAATTTTTTACCACATGGTCCCATTAATCTTTCGAGTAAATTGGTATTTGGAAAGAAGAGGGATTTTGATTCGCTTGGCCCACCCATCGAGGGAAAAAACCTGAAAAGCGGGAGGTATTGATACTAGTATCAGGCCCGTCCCGCCTGCTTGATGTCGACCCTGCCCCTGACGTCAATCTCGTATACCCACTCCGTCTTGCAGGAAGAGCAGGTGGCGTTTGTGGGCCTGATCCCACCGCTTCTCCAGATCAGGTAGTCGCTGTGCATTCCGATTATATTCCTGCACTTGGGGCAGTGGACGGGGATCTCGCTCCGGCCCCTTATCTCGTCGGCGATCTTCTTGTGGGAAAGTATCGCCTTCGCAATGTCATCCCTGTGCAGCCAGAGCCAGTACCTGTTGTACTCCAGTCCTTTATGGGCGAAGTAGGCGATCGCGTCGCTCCGAGAGTTCTGGAAACCCAGGTCGACCAGTAGGTCTATTATCTGGTTATCCTGTGCGAGCATCCGGACTGACGTGGTCTCCGTCCCCGTGGAGGGTTCCATGCTCGTCGATTCGAAGAGCTTCTCGCGCCAGTTAGCTGTCTGCTCCCTGACCTGCTCCGCCTTCTGAACGAACCTCTTGCCGAGCTGGGTTATCTCGTCCCTTGAGAAGCCGTTCTGTCCGAGCACATTGGCGATCTCGTCCTTCCACTCGGACAGTCTAAGGTAGGACTCGCGACCTGACAAGTATTGTGAGGTGAAGAGGACTCCCATCATATCGACGTATTCCTCACCAGTGAGAGTAACGGGCACTCCATCGCCTCTGATACAAGTATCACACAGGCATTATATATCTTTGCGGTTCCCGCCCATGTAAGCTTGACGCATTCGCGAATATCTGATGCAGAGATTACTACTCCTGAGCGATTCTCGAAAGCGGTGACATTGCTGTGATTGGGGCCATGGCCGATGGTTTTTTCATGGTTGGTCTGAATAGCACAACCGGGTAACCGGGGCTGCCTGGATGCAGCTGGTGGCCGGTAGTGTGCGAAGATCGCCGACAGTACAGCCCACGACTTCCCCTCAGACCCTTGCTCATCACCAGCTGTCTCGACCTCGGACCTGATCGGGAGGACCATGCTGACACTTGACGGGTGCACTCCCGGGCGGGGCGGTCGGGAGCGAGGAAGTCTGGAAGCAGATCCGTATCTACTTCTTCCGGAAATTTGATGACCCGGCCACCAACGATTTCACCCACATGGTCTCCGTGGACATGCACGCTTGAAGTCCAACTTTCTTTGAAGTCGTATTCGTTTGATACTATTGGTGAGATTACCCGACGATCCATGCGGACGAATGTGTATCACGGGGTCGGGTCGCTGACCCGGACACAGGACTCAGATCCAAGCATTTTCCGTATTTTTCCCCACATGTATTATCATTCCCTGATAGAAGGATACCATTATGGAAAAAACGCAAAAGCATTCCCCCGGTGCCGCCGACCAATCCCCGCAACCCCCCAAACCCTCCCCCGATTTTTACTCAACGGTTATTCCGCAGTTTTGCCCCTGACATGTCCGGCTGCCGGTACTTCTCGCGGTACATCTACCGGCCGGGAGTTGGTTAAGCAGCTGATGTGATCTTGCCTGGAGGTCGATAGTGCCTGGGCCGACTTGGGCAGGTGCTCGGTCCGAGGAGGGAGGACGGCAGAGAGAGTTCGTGGCGAGCGCTGTACCCACCCATTTGATCCTGGTTGCTCGGTATGAAAAACCCGGTGGCATCCGGATCTCTTTTGAGGCTGGCCTCTGCAACTTCACCCGAGGAGATTCAACGAGTAGCGTTTCAAGTTTTCCCCGGGGGTGGTACTTCCCTCAACAGAACTCGGTTTCCCATCCACATGGGACGGTTTGGTTTTGCAGCCAGGGTCGCTGGGGAAAACTCACCGGTGGTACAGGATGAATACTCGGGTCCCGGAATTCCCCGGAATTACCCGGATTTGGCCCCCCTGGGAGGCATGAATTAACATTCCCTCTCCGCGTTCCTAACTTTCTTCCCTGGACTTGTAACATTCCCCCGGGTGGAGAATAGGGGTATTCCCAGAATGGGGATCATTCCCCGTTCCGACCCGTAACATTTTCTTCCCCGTAATCAAGGAGGGACTCATCAACGAAGAGAGGTGGCAATCCGATCAGACTCCTGATCACATCGCGGACGTACCAGCCCTGGGGAGAACACCCCGGGACAAACCTACCCCTTTCGGCCTGGGCTCTGAGGCAGTTGCCCATCAGGATCCACTTTCCCTCCTTTCCCTCTACCTCCGCCTCGGGGCCCAGGGCGATGTTGATGCATCCTAGTCTTTCTGCTAGGGTGTCAAGCTCGCCGGCCTCCGACATTCTCTCCAGGGAAACGGTCAACGCCCCGATACAGCCGGAGCATGCATTGCCCTGGATAATATTTACCCCCCTGTAGGCCCCTGAAAAATCCTCGGGGGGGAGCTTGAAGGGACGGAATAAATTGGGGGGTCTTTCACCTACGACCCTGATTCTGCCCTGCCCAGGACAAAGCCCCATATTCATGGCAATTTCGAGGTGCTTTACCCTGGAAATATTGATGCCCATTGCTTTGATACATGTGGCATCGACCGCGACGGGGTTGGTCCCGGCTATGGTTGCCCCTATCTCTACCGGTGTACCACTGATGGGCCCGAGGCCCTCCTGGCCAACTCCACCATCCACGATGACGAGATCATTTCTCACCACCGATACCAGCTCCGCAATACACCTGTCCAGGCCAAGGAAGTGGAACCTCTTCTTCTCAGCAGAGGGCAGAAGCCCCTTCAGGTTCTTGCATGCTATGGTGACACATGTATTGACGTGGGTCTTTATCACCGGGACGTTGATGATGTAGTCCGCGGACCTGTAGGACTCGGGAAGGTCAACGTGTTTCAGAAGGGAATTACCCGGGAGCTTGATCGTAAAGGTGGGATCCTTCCCGAGGTCCCTTACCTCAACGCCCATGTCCCGAAGTCGATCGTAGCCCGTCTCCCTGAATACATCTTCCCCAACCATTCCGATTGAGGGGCATTCCCCAACGATGATACTGGCGGGGTTCCGCTCCTCGATTACCTCGATCAGTGACGAGATGAAGTGAGGGCTTGTGGTGGTTCCCGTCTGCCATGGTTTGTTCCAGCCCAGGTTGGGCTTGATAAGAACGGAGTCCCCCCCTTGCGGGAGTAATTTCCCTGCTTCTCCCAGGAGGTTGATGGTCCTCGATATCGCACCCGCTTTATCCTCGCCCATGCCGCATATACCAACAAGGTCTTCCTTCATCTAGGGCCTCCGGCATCTGCTACATGTGTTAACGGAGAATATGCTAGAGTAGGCATCCCTGAACGTGGAATTATGGGATCGATTATTCCCCATTCAGGGTGAGGGGTAAGGGACTTCCTAATTTATTTAATCGCGGTAGGATTCATGGCTCCATACCATCGGGTCAACGAACCCGCTGCTGCTCCTGGGATGGTGGATCAGAACCTGAGACGCTCTCGGCAATTATTTCCCGTGACGAATGCCGGTGCCCCTGTAATGTGGACGGCCCGACCGATGACATAATCGAGGATTTTCTACACCAGCATCTCGGGTGGAAAGACTACTGGTTGCAGTGCCAGGTCCAACGGAAAAAGAAAGCCCTTTTGATTTCAAATTTCCGTGATGACAGGAATAACTCGGAATCTATTGTTGATTGACTCTATGGGGAAGGAACGGGAAAAAAAGGGGAGGGGTAAAAAAAATTCGTGGATGGGTATGTTACGGAAATGGAATGCTCGGGACCCGGACGGGAATGGTAATGTACATCCCGTCAGGCAGCAACTTCTGGCTTTTTCATGATCTCGATCATGTCAGTGACGCTGTCGACCCTGAGGCGGTCACCCTTCTTCCAGCCAAGGGATTCGACGACGTTCTTCGGTATGGTTATTGTGTACTGGACCGTCTCGCCACCCTTTGGGAGCGGGTGGGCCTTCTCCTGGAGCTTGACGGTTGTGTTGGGCATCTTGACCTCGAAGGTCTCGAGAAGCCACGTTCCCTTGACATCCCATATGTCCGCGAGGTACTTGCCTCCCTGCCTCCTTATGCAACCCCGTGGCGTGGATCCAGAGAATAGGGAGGCCTGGCCTTCACCCTCGGGCCCGCTGATTCCCGATGGACATCTGAATTTTCCGTATGGTGTGTAAAGAGTGCGCCCCTTGAGTAGAGATTCCCTCACTCGTTCTCCTCCTCGTTAAGGAAGAGGGAAAGAGACATATAAAGAGTTCGCAAAAGCGGGGAATGTTAATCACCTAATTCGCAATAAGTAAAAAACATGTAATAATTAAGTCGATAGGTGGGGTATCTGGATTACATTTGTCAATTTATTCAACCAAAAAAATGCGCAAATCGCATATTATCCATGCCACCCGGGATACATGTATCGAAGTTCACTTTACTGGGTGTCATTAATCTACCCGGGTTCCTGAATCCCGTTTCGGTGCGAATCAGTTGAATCCCCCAAGTCTCAACGAAAAAGTACTGGGTTGCCTTCTCGCCTCGGCCCTGGGCAACGCCATGGGGTCGCCCGTGGAGAACAGGTCATGGGAAACCATCGAGGATGAATTCGGCAGGATAGAGAACATCATCGACCCGGGAAGGCTCGAAATAGAGGACGACAACAGGATCGGTCTTCTGCTCTGTCAGGCATATGTGGAGAAGGGTGGTCCGGTGACACCGGAGGACCTGGCCAAGGTCTGGCTCAGGGAGCTCGATCCGGAACAGTTCTTCTGGTGCATACGGAACACCTACCTCCTGCTCAAGGCGGGTGTCAGCCCGAGGTTAACCGGGATACACAACATAGTCACGGGGAGCGCAATAATGGCCATGGCCCCCGTCGGACTATTCAACGCGGGGCACCCTGACCGGGCCTTCGTTGAGGCGCTCCAGCTGGGTTACATGGTCCAGCCGAGGCTAGACACCGAGTGTGCTGCCGTCATCGCCGGGTGCGTGGCGGAGGCCATGAAGGAGGATGCTACCTGTGACAAAATACTGCAAACCGGACTTCGACTGGCACCCGATGAGAAAATCACGACCTTCGATGACAGGGAGCTGACAATCAGGGGAAGCCTGAAGAGGGCAATGGAGGTTGCGGATAAGCATGAAGACGTGTTCGATGCGAGGGCCGATATCTACGGGAACCTGCTTCAGTGGCATGCCATCGACCCGGTGGAGGTGCTCACGCTGACCCTCTGCATATTCAAGATCAGCGGCGGGGATGTGAGAACGTCGATCATCGGCGGGGTTAACATCGGGAGGGACAGCGACACAATCGCAAACCTCAACGGAGCACTGAGTGGCGCTCTGCACGGTGCCGGTGCAGTACCCAGTGACTGGATCGACCAGGTAAACGCCGACAGCGTGGACAGGTTCAGGGACATCGCCAGAGAAATGGGCCAGCTCATAATATCCGGGGCGAGGGAATCAAAGACCCAGGCCGAGGGTATTCTCAGGATGGCCGGCAGGCTTTAGTTGCCGGCAAAGTTTCGCCAACTGCAAGAAATTAAATAGACTCCGGTTGGCCTCTACACCATCCATGGAGGTATTCCTCTGCCGTCAAGATACTCAGTTTTGGCCACGGCCGCGATCCTGATTCTGCTAACAGTCACGTTGCTTCTCGCCCAGCAGGCGGGTTACATGAATTCCAAGAACGGCTCCATGCCGAGGTTGTGGAAGGATCGCTATGAATCATCGTTGGGTGATATCGGAGACCGGGATGAGGACCTTGCCGAGCTGGATGGTGAACTGTCGAGCACGAGGGAGAGGGCTGAGGAGCTGGAGGCAGAGGTCGGTCAGCTCGAGGAAAGCGTCGGGGAAATGAGAAGGGAGGTCGAGGCCCTGAGGTCGGAGTACGCATCCAGAAATGAATCCTGCACGGAGGCCGAGCTTCAGCTCGAGAACCTGACCACCCTTCTGTACGTTGCACGGGAGGAACTGTTCGATGCGAGAAACCAGCTGAGTGGTTTGCATCAGCAACTCCACGTCGCCGACGTCCAGCTGGCGCACCTCCGCGGGAACCTGAGTAAACTTGAGGAGGAGATGGACGTCCTCGAGGATGACAAGTTTGAGCTCAACCGGAGCCTCTCGCTGGCGAGGGAGCGACTGGACTCACTGCAGTACTCGATCGAACTGGGCGGGGAGATCCATCGGAAGTTCGAGTGGTTCTACCTCGGCGAGAAATCCCTATCGATCGGGAAGAGCGGTCAGCGGGGATCCGGGTTTAACCGCACCGAGTACCTTGAGATAGCGACGGGGGATCACATCGAGGACACGCAGTACGACAGCTACACCGAGGTTCTAGATTTCCAGGTGGAGGAGGTCCTTGAGATAGCGGGTTACCTCTACGACGGCGGGGCGACGGATATCCAGAGGGTCAACAACATCCTCAAGTTCGTCCAGTACCTCCCGTACATCCACGACTGCAACGGGGATAACTACGTTAGGCACCCGCTGGAGACCCTCATCGAGGGGGGAGGTGACTGCGAGGATACATCCGTGCTCGCGGCAGAGCTCATGCGGGTGGCGGGCCCGGAGGGATTTCCCGTCGTTCTCCTATCCGTTGATACCAACAGCGATGACGAGGCCGACCACATGATGTTAGGAGTAGACGTGGAAGGCGCCACCGGCGAGAGCTACGAGTTCGGTGGCGTGGACTACTACCTCTGCGAGACGACGAGTTCGTCTTACAGGGTTGGACAGCGGCCTAGTGGATACGAGGTCCTGGATGTGATCCCGCTCTTCTAGGTCACCAGTTCGGGAAACCTCGATAGGCAGTAGAATAGCTGGAAGGGAGTGAACTCGGCGTAATCCCTCTGACCCGGCGTGTCGAACCTGGAGAGGCAGTCGAGACCGTTCTGGGATATGTCTTCCATTACCATACCAACTATCTCGGAAAGGTATCTCCGGCCATCCATGAAACGGGTAGCGTAAACCACCGCATCTCCCAGTGCAGATACCTGGCTACTCTCGACCAGTGTCTTCTGGATATCCCCGCGCAGGTCTATGGCAATCCTCCTCCTGTTCACGGAGATGACGATCTCGTCCCTGCCCTGGTGTTTGACCTTGATCCTTCCCCTCATCTCCGGGGACCCGGGCACTCGCTTTCTCACATCGCCAAATGACAGGCCGCGAAGCTGTTCCCTCCTCGCCTCCTCCTTCGCCTCTCCAAGCATCGTCCTGACCTCGTCGGGCAGCCTTTCAGCGACCTCCTTCATGAGCTCGACAGTTGGATCATTGCGGAACTCCGAGATCCTGTCGGTTGCGTCCTCCACCCTGAACTCGTGCATCATGATAATCCTGTCGGCGATCTCCGTGAACTCGCCCAGGGCGCCGACGACCATGATCGGCGTCAGCCCTTGCTCCCGGTGGAGGCTCTTGATCGTGTCGATCAGCGGGCGAATCGGCTCGACGTCGCCGGGAACGAGTCTCCTCAGCCGGCTGTCCTTGACCAGCAGGTTGACGGCCGAGTCATCCTCGTCCACCAGTATGCCCGGGACGCCTGCCTCGACGCAGTCGATTATGCAGGCCGCCTGTGAGGTAGATCCCGAGGATGATGGACTTGAAAACCTTGAGCAATCCCCGACGCCCGGGAGCTCGCGGATGAATGGGGTGATATCGGTATCCGAGACAATGCGCCTGTTCTCCTTGTTGGCAAAGGCCAGGTCCTGCACGCAGACCACGAGCTCCCTGCCGTCTCCGGGGACGTGATCGTACATGCCCTGCCCCAGCGCCTCCAGCAGAGTGGTCTTTCCCTGGAAGTTGGCTCCCGATATGCAGGTAAGCTTGCCAACCGGGATGCCCAGTCCCCTGACCTCCTCGCCGTGGGGCCGGCTCATGGAGACCTCGAGGCTCTCGGGGGCCTCGAAGGGAATCGCGCCGGTCTCCATTGGAAGGTCGGTGTTACCGTTGCGGGGGAGAACGGAACCATCTCCGACGAATCCAACTAGGCCAAGTTCCGGTAGGGCTCGCCTTATGGCCAGCTGGTTTTCCACGCACCTGATGAGCTCATCAAGGTCATCCTTACGGATTTTTTCATATGCCGTTGACCTGACTATATCGGGAAGGACCTGGCAGTACGCCTCCGCGCATCTCCGACCAAGTATGCGTCTCCCTGCAGCTTCGAAGTGGAAGCCCAGCCGGAGCTGTATTCTATCCTCCTCGACGTGGACGCTGGTCCTGGCCAAGACTACCTGACCAGGTGAGTCCATCCTGACGAGGTTGAGCCCGTAGTCCCCGAGCATGCGGTTGACGAGGCTGCTGAGATAGTGACCTACACAGGTCCTTCTCGCTTCCGATGACAGGACCTCGGGTGGGTACCCGTACTCCCGGGTTCCGATCTCGGCGATCAGCCTGCCGGGCGGGGCGAACCTGTCGGCGGGGGCATACGTAAACCATAGCATGAGGTCTGGTGCCGAGTACCTGCCGATCACCTGTTTGCCGGAGCCGTAGCCCTTTCCGTCGAGGCGCCTCAGTAGCCTATCCAGGTCGCCCATGTCATTCATGGGTGTTCCCTGGAGGTCGAACTATAATACTCTAATCGAATTGCCCTGGATCAGGACTGGATGCAGTGATCCATCAACCCGGCCTCGAGGAACTTTGACTTGGCCTCCTCGTAGCGGTCCGGGTCACCTAGTGTCTCGTTGAGCGCCTTTTCCTGGACGTGCTTGCCCGCCTTGACCCTGACCTGGACCGGTATCCCCAGGTCCCGCTCGAGGGCATATTTTATTATAACGCCAATCGCACCGCCCATCGGGCAGAAAGGCACGGTTGGGGAGAACTCGACGTCAATCCTGTCGGATTCTATCTTGATGTCATCCTCGGTAACTATGTCCATGTCGACCACGGAAATGGGGTGCTCGGGATCGTTAACCTTCTGGAGGACTGCAAGGATCTCACTCTTGTCCATTACTTCACCTTGGGGTTGGCGGTCCGCGCGGTGTGTAGATAAGTGTGACGATTTTGTAGGTCGAGAGCCAGGAAGGTTCACTCTCGGCTGGCGCTTGTTGTGCCAACCTCCCTGAAGACCCTTTTCCTTATCATGACCTGGTAGATCAGCGATCCCGATATCACCAGGGTTCCCGTTACCGCCAGCCACTCCGAGATGTAAACGGATAGCAGGGCCCCGTCCTTCAGGACGATCGTCCTTTCGAAGGCCGCCCGGAGGTCCTCGACGGCCTGGGTGATGATGGTAGACGATTCCCCGTGGCTGCCCTGCATGTAGAGTTCATCGGCCCGGAACTTCTCATTCTCGATTCTATCGATCTCGTCCTCTATAGACACGAGGTTGGCGCCGAACCTGTAGGCAAAATCCATCACCGATATCAGGTTGCCCTTCCTGATCCTGTACTCCTTGAAATTCTCCTTGACGTCGTGGATGACAATGACGTCCTCGAACATGGGCCTCCCCGTCACGTGCAGGAGGACGTTGACGAAGAGCTCCTCGGCGTAAGGATTCTCCGACTGCTGTTCAAGGTCGCCGTAGTCGCTCCAGAAGGGATGCCCGAACCACTCGCAGATCGCCACGCTGGTTCCCTCGCCAAACTCCCATGACAGCGAGAAAGGTGGACCGCTCTTCAGGAATCCGTACCTCCCGGCCATGGTGGCAAGTATTGAGGAACCGGCCCTGGGTATCATGTTCCGGCCTGCGAATCCCCTGACATCCTCGATGCCAACCTCCACGAATGAGGAAAAGGGGTTGGAGACAACATCCTCCCTCACCCTTATGGTGTAGGGTACTCCCTTCAGGAAGTAGCCGGGGTATGTCCCCGAGAACTCGGAGTAACTCGATGAGAGCACGCCCTCGACATCGTTGGGGAACATCGAGCCAATACCGGAGGCGACCCAGGATTCGATGGACTGCTGGATCACGCTGGTGCCTCCGCAGTCGGCAACAGCGCCAACTCCACCTTCTACTCCATCCATCATCCCGGCGATCTGGGAGGTGGTGAGGAACACGACGTCACCGGCGGAGAAGAGTATCACATCGACCGTCTCCCTGTCGAGTTTTCTCGGGAAGTAAAGCCTGATGAACTTCTGGGACTCCTCTGCGTCGTATGTGGCCCCGCCCAGCCGGGTTGGAATTATGGTGGCGGTTGCCAGGGGTTCGTCGGCACACCAGTGAACGATGGGAGTATTGAACGGGAGGACGGCACCTATGCCAAGTAGCTTTATAGGTTTGGTTTCCTCACCCCGGGCAGGGTAAGATAATAGTGACGGGAGGAGTATAGCCGCGAGTAGAAATACGGAAATTCTCATACCAGTAGTAAGTGCTAGGTAACTGGAAAAGTTTTCGACTAAAAAGACATTGATAAAGCTCTCAAACCAAGGACGCCCCGTCGTGCAGAAAATGCCCGCGGAGAACCTGGAGAAGATGTTCCGGCCCGGATCTATTGCCCTGATCGGGGCAAGCGAGAAGGAGGGATCCGTCGGCAGGATCATCATGGAGAACTTGAAGAAGGGATTTGAGGGCCCTGTCTTCCCGGTCAATCCAAAGCGGGAGACCGTGCTGGAATCACCCTGCTACAAATCGGTTGGGGAGGTTCCCGAGGACGTGGACCTGGCGGTCATAGCCACCCCGGCCACAACAGTCCCCGGAATCATTGAGGAATGCGGGAAGGCTGGCATTGGTGCGGCCATAATCATCTCCGCCGGTTTCAGGGAAACGGGTCCGGATGGGCAGGCGCTCGAGGACGAGATCGCCGAAATAGGCGAGAGGCACGGGCTCAGGATACTGGGTCCCAACTGCCTTGGTATCATAGTCCCGTCGCTCGGGATGAATGCGAGCTTCGTGGACCAGATGCCCGAGAGGGGAACGATCGCCCTGATATCACAGAGCGGGGCGCTCGCCTCCTCGATACTCGACTGGTCGATGGCATCCCGCGTGGGATTCAGCAGCTTCGTCTCCCTGGGAAACATGGTCGATGTGAACTTCGGTGACCTGATCGATTACTTCGGCCAGGACCCGGAGACGAGGAGCATCCTGATGTACATTGAGTCAATAAAGGACGCCCGGAATTTCATGAGCGCGGCCAGGGGCTTCGCCAGGACGAAGCCGATAATATCTGTGAAGTCGGGGAAGTTCGCCCGTAGCGCCCAGGCCGCGGCATCCCACACCGGATCCCTGACGGGAGAAAACAGCGTCTACGACGCAGCATTCCAGCGCGTCGGTGTTACCAGGGTTGACGAGATACAGGAGCTCTTCGACATTTCCAAGATCCTTGAAACGCAGTCCCCGCCCAGAGGACCTCGCCTGGCAATTATAACCAACGCCGGCGGCCCGGGCATCATGGCAACGGACTCGCTCCTGGAGAGGGGTGGCGAGCTATCCGAGTTCTCCGAGGAGACCATACAGAAGCTGACCGAGCAGCTGCCTGACCACGCGAGCAAGATCAACCCCGTTGACATAATCGGCGATGCTGATGTGAAAAGATACGAGGACGCGCTAAAGATCGTTGAGAGGGACGGTGGTGTTGATGGTATACTGGTGATCTACACCCCCCAGGGAGAGGCTTCTCCGGAAAAGCTAGCCGCCTCGATCATTAACCTCTCGAGGAAATCAAGGAAGCCGGTAATAGTATCCTTCATAGGTGGCCTGAGGGTTGAGCCAGGTCTCCAGATACTCCACGAGGGCGACATACCGGCCTACAGCTCCCCCGAGCAGGCCGTGAGGTCCTACATGTACATGTACCAGTACTCCAGGAACCTGAAGCAGCTATACGAGACGCCCGAGGAACTACCAGTGAACGCCACGCCCCTGAAGTACCACCTCAAGGCACTGATATCGGGAATAGCCAGGGATGGCAGGAGCACGCTGACCGAGGAGGAATCGAAGAAGTTCCTGGAGACCTACGGGATAAAGGTTGCTGAGACGGAGGTGGCCAACTCTCCGGAGACCGCAGCCCGGGTCTCGGAGCGAATAGGTTTTCCGGTTGTACTCAAGATACACTCCCCCGACATAACCCACAAGAGCGACTGTGACGGGGTCGTCGTCGGGATCAAGAACAAGGAGGAGGCAAAGAACGTATTCAATTACATAACCTCAAATGCAAGAGAACACTACCCGGATGCTGATATCAAGGGGGTCGCCGTCCAGAAGATGGTGACGGGAATAGACCTGGAGCTAATTATGGGATGCAAGAAGGACCCGGTCTTCGGACCGACGATAATGTTCGGGCGCGGGGGAACCGGCGTGGAACTCTACAGGGACGTGGCCGTTGGTTTCCCCCCGCTCAACCAGGTCCTCTCCAGGATGCTTATGGAGCAGACGAAGGTCAACACTCTGCTGAAGGGGTACAGGGGCAAGAGCCCGGCCAACATCAGGCTGCTGGAGGAGTACCTAGTACGTTTCTCTCAGCTCGTAATAGACTTCCCGGAGATAGTCGAGATCGATGTAAATCCACTGGCCGTTTGTGGCCAGGACTTCGTGGCCCTGGACGCCAGGATCATAATAGACCCAGAGCTCGCACTGAAGGAGGTGGAGCCTCACTCCCACCTCGTGATAGAGCCCTATCCCAGGAAGTACGTTGAGAGCTGGGTCCTGAGCGACGGGAGGCCTGCGACGTTGAGGCCCATCCGGCCCGAGGACGAGCCCCTCGAGTTTGCCCTCTTCGACACCTTCTCCCCGGAGACATACGAGTACAGGTTCTTCGGCCCCCCGAGGAAGATAACCCACGAGGAGATGGTCCGCTACACGAACATCGATTACAGGCGGGAGATGGCGATCATAGCTGAGGTAGTGGAGGACGGGAAGAGAAAGATGATCGGGGTTGGCCGCCTGATAATGGATCCAGGTGGCGACTCGGGCGAGTTCGCGGTTGTTATCGGTGACCCGTGGCAGGGTCTGGGGCTGGGCAAGAAATTAATCGACCGGATAATTGGGATCGCCAGTGACCTGAAGCTCTCCAGCATATACGGCCTGATACAGACGGACAACGAGAGGATGATCCACATCTGCAGGGACATGGGTTTCCAGGTGAAGGCCGTGGATTCAACCACGTCCATGGCACGCCTGAGGTTGAGATAGCTCTAGAGAACTCCGGAGAAGGTCACCGCAAGGTAAAAGCCGTATATGAAAAGGAAGAGGATGGATGTCCTCCTCGAGACGGTGCCCTTTCCGCCGAGGACCATGAGGAGAGCTGTTGCCCCTATCATGACGGGTATGTCGAAAAAAAGGGTTGAGTCCTCCGCGACCAGGGGCTGCCCGTGCATCACAGTGCCTATGAGGGCGGCGCAACCGAGGACGAGGGTGACGTTGTAGATGTTTGCCCCAAGGATGTTCCCGATAGATATCTCCTCTATTCCCTTCTTCGTCGACGCGATCCCCGTGGCAAGCTCGGGTATTGATGTTCCCACCGCGACGAGTGATAGGCCTATGACTATTTCCGGGATACCCAGGTCGGAGGCGATCGACCTCGAGGCGTAGACGAGGAGATAAGATCCGATGCCAAGCACGACCCCCCCGAGGAATATGATGGAGACGTCCCGGATAAGCGAGCCGGGTGGGGAGGCTATCGATGGGGCGCCCACGTACCTCTGGCGGTAACCGTAGTAGAGGGAGGCGGCGAGAACCCCGAAAAGGATGATGGAATCGTAGGCATCTATTTTCCTGCCGATGATGGTGAGGATGAAGAAGGCAAAGTATGCGATCAGGGCATTCCTGCCGAAGTCCCTGAGGAAGGCCTTGTCGAAGTCCAGTGGCCTGATCAGCCCGATTATCCCGACGATGCCCAGTATGTTGAAGATCGTTGAACCGATGGCATTGCCTATCGAGATGCCCCCGCTCTGGAGGGCGCTGGCCATGCTGCTGACGGTGACCTCGGGGAGAGTCGTCATCAGGCCAGCTACCACCATGCCCAGCATCCCCGCCGACACCCTCTTCCGCAGGGATATGTGCCAGATGGAATCCGTCAGCCAGTCTGCACCCTTCGATATCATGAGGATGGAGGCGATCAGGGCCGGTATGGCGAGGAGGTTCATCTGGTGGGTCCCCGCATGCTGGGCGTCAGCTCACGACAATTTGCGTGGGTAGAGGCATTGTAGAACTGTTCTGTCACTACCTTCTCCTCTCTGAGAATCATGGTTCTCTCGACAGGTTTTCCAGATACCCGGGGCAATCGGGTGTTGGAAAATGTATCATCATTGCCCGAATAATCCCCGGGCATATAGAACCGAGTGAATCGACACCTCCCGTACGAACACGGTAAGCTCGCCCTTCCTCCACTCCCATTCAACCGGTCTATGGTAGGGCTCGAGGAATACATCCTCGGGACTGCTGGCAGACCTGATCTCGGTGAAGATCGGACCGACAGGGGGAATGCTGTCCACCACGGTGTGGCAGGGCGATACCTGCATTCCCGTCGTGTTCGCGATGTGAGCAAGGAGGTCGTCATCCCGCCTCCTGAGGGAGACGTCGAAGGAGGGGGGGCCCCCGAAGAGTGCCATCAATCGAGGTCTGACCGATCTCAGAGCATCCCCCGCGAAACGCCTTATCACCGAGTTGTGCGACCGGCTGTAGACGCTGGCAAGAGGTCCGTAGATTCCAGCGATCTTGCCCTTCCCGACCTCGTTGACCGAGGCCGCACAGATTGGAGGCTCCCTGGTGTCCTGCGAGGCGTAGGCATTTCCGATGGATGATTTGGCCTCGACGACCTGCCACTCCCCGCCCATCCATGCTAGGTCAGGACCACCTTCCACGTAGGCATTCAGTTCCCGCGGCTCTCCCTCGAGCTCGACGTCGAGGTGCTCGGCCAGCTGGCGGGTCGTTCTCGAGCCAACCGCAAGCACGGTTCCACCGCTCTCGGCGTAGTCCGGAAGTCGGCTCCTAAGCCCCTCGGAGATGTGCCGGCACTCCGGCAGGACCAGCAACGGATAATCATCCAGGCGTTCCCCGATCTGGTGCTCTGCAAGCACGTCCACCGAGAGGTGCAGCTCCAGGAGCAGGTGGAGCATCCCGTTGACCGGGGCCAGGGCCTCCCCCCACGGGCCGAATAGCCTGTCGCTCCCCCTGTAGAGATCCTCTCTCGAAAGCAGCAGGGCCACCTGTGGGACTGTCTCGGTGCGGTGCGAGAACTCCCTCCGCGCGCGACAGAACCTTGAGACGTCCGACATTATCCTGATCATCCAGTCATCGATCCAGCCCGCCCTGGTGGGGTTGTAGTATACCTGGAAGCCACCACCCTGGGAAAGGACCACGGAAGCCTCCTGCTTCAGCTGGGCGGCGCTCTTGGCAGACGGTCCACAGTCTTTCCCGCGGTTATTTCCCCATGCCATCAGGTCCCATGGCAATCCGTTGGATGACATGTACCTGGCCTCGATTCGGGCAGTGTTGACGGAGTCGACGGGCGAGAAGTCCCCGGATATGAAGTCGAGGGGGATGGTCGCGGGCTCCGGGGCGAGAGTGCTGTACATCCAGTTGCTTGCTACCTGGAAACCACTCCGGTGCTCGTGAAGGGCGCCGACGTACTTCTCGACCTGCTTCCTGAACCGGTCCCTGCAGAGTTCCATGAACTCGTCCCAGCCGGGTTCACCAGGCTTGGCCGGGAGTTCCTCCAGCCCCGTGGCGGCCTCGAAGGCCTCCCGGGCCGCGGGACAGTAGTCGGGCTTGGTTGCCCAGCAGTCACCATCAACCCAGACGCCGTCCAGGTCGTAAATGTCGATGGCCTCCTTGAGCTGGGGTATGAGGAGCTCGTCGCAGTAGGGACCGAAGGTGCTGGTGGCATTGGGATCCCTCTTCCCCTCGTGGTCGACCCTGGCCCACCCTGGGTGATTCTCGATGGCGACGGAGTCCCAGACACCGGAGTAGTGGACGTACAGGGCGACACCCCTTTTTCTCGTGGCCTTGCGCCATATTTCCAGGGAGTCGGCGACGATGCCGGGTGAGGGAGTCCCTACCCTCGTCGGGTATCCGGCATAGCCCGGGTGGCCCTTGCAGTCGTACTGGACGTAGTCGGGTTTAACCTCATCGAGAAGGTGCAGGACCATTTCCTCGGTTAAGTTCCTCCCAAGGACGGTGTCGTCCTTTTTCGGGTGAAGGTCGAAGTGAAGACCGAAGTAGGAATCCTCCCTTCCGGGAGCCTTTGCTCTTCCCATGCTGTTGGGAAGATTCGGGTCATTAATATTTGGTGCGCTGACTTCAGGTGCGTCCCGGAGTGACCGCCAGGCTGATCAGATTGCCTCAATGGTCGATGGGGGCTTCGTGGTGATGTTGTAGGTAACGCTCACGACCCCTGGGACCTCAGAGGTTATGCGGGCCGCGAGTCTCTCGAGGACATCGAAAGAAAGCCTCGTCGGTGAGCCTATAACGGCGTCCTTGCTCTCCCAGCACCTCACCTCGATCTGGAGTCCGAAGTCCCTCTTTCCATCCCTCATCCCCGTCACCTTGTCCTGATGGAGGATGGCCAGGTACTGGAAGGCACCTGTGTCCTTGAGCTCCTCCTCGACAATAACTGTGGCTTTCCTCACGGTCTCTACCCTGTCCGGGTTGGCCTCCCCAATTACCCTGGCGGAGAGGGCCGGACCGGGGAAGGGCGGCGCGGAGTGTATCTCCTCGGGCAGGCCGGCGGCCTCTGCAACCATTCTGACCCCGGTCTTCCTCAGCTCGAGAACCGGCTCGAGGACGCTGTAGCCATAGGCCTCCTTTGTGTCGATACCGAGCTGCTCCAGGATGTTGTGCTGTCGCTTGATCCCCGCCACCGTCTCCTCCACGTCGGTGTAGTTGGTTCCCTGTAGCAGGTACTTGGCACCGCTTTCACGAACTAGTCCGCCGAAGACCTCCTTGTAGAAGGTATCTGTTATTGCATTCCTCTTATCCTCGGGATCGGTCTTGCCCCTAAGGGCCTCGAAGAACTGGTCCCTTGCATCGACGATCTCGACCTTCACGCCCAGTCCAGCGAAGATCTCGACGACCCTCTGCGGCTCACCCTTTCTCATGAGGCCGCTGTCGATGAAGTACGTCTTGAGCCCGTCACCGAGTGCCTTGTGGGCCAGCATCGTCACGGTTGAGGAATCGACCCCACCCGAGAGGGCGTTAATCGCAATCCCGTTACCGACGTCCCTCGAGATTTCGGCGACCTTCTCCTCGATGAACTTCTTTGGGTCCAGGTCCTCCAGCTTGACCTCGTCTATTTCCATCATCGGTCGGCTTCAACCCGGGTTAGTAATTTAATTCTTTCGGAAACCCCCGTGTTACAAAACGGACTGCGGGGAATATCGATGAGGTCTAAATGTTACGGGGGCGCGGCACTGGACGTGGGGCACGCCATGGTTCCCGGCGAGGATCCTCGGAGCAAGGCTGAGATACGCCCAGGTCCATGACGTCTGGCCCCGGGGGGCTGTCGATTCTGGACCGCCACCTACCCGTGGGTCAGGGAGCCATCGAGGCCGGGAAGCTTCGGGACATCGTCAGGGGTGTTCCCCGGTCTGTGAAAATCTGCTCGCCCGGGCTCCCCTCGTCGCGGCGTTATCGATGCAGACGGCCATGGAAATTTCCCGGACGGAAGAGTTTAAACAGTTCCGGGGAAATGAACCGGAATGGTTTCGAAAAACATCGTAATACAGCTGGTGATAGGCCTTCTGTTGGTGGTTCTACTCTACAGCTACATTTCTTCACGCGCCGGCCTGGGGGAGGGGGAATTCCTGGTGGAGGATCCTTCCGGGGACAGGATGGTCATCGAGGTAGGACCGGGGCTTGAAGCAGTTGACTCCCTCATCGAGATGCACGAGAGCGGGGATCCCAGGTGGGTCGGCGGCTCGATCGAGGAACACGACAGCAAGTTCGGTTTCAGGTTCAAACCCGAGACCGTAGTCGTGTCCGAGATCACGGCCGAGGGCCTCCAGGCGGTCTACTACGAGACCATTCAGGAGAACCTCACCTACTGGAAGGGACTGGGATACGTCTACATCGAGGGAAAGGTGATCGGGGTACCCGATTCCCCGACAGGGTAGGTACGGCAAAAAGTGGGCAAACGGTAGCACTTTTCTAATTACCAGCATTTACACAGAGGGATGCTATCCAGACATCTGCTCCTGCTCGTTCTCATCGTTCTATCGTTATCCGCGAACGCAAAAGCCCGGGGCGAGGGAAGGGCGAAGGTCCTGGTTGCGGGCGGTGAGGGACACCTCGTCCTGGCAACCAACTGGCTTCAGGTCGATCCCCTCACAGATCCTCACCCAGTTCCGGCCAGGTCCCAGGACAGCTCGTGGTCCGGCGAGGAGGTCTCCAGGTTCGTGAGGATATACTTCCCGCGGACCTACGATGACCTGCTGGAATTCGAGTACATGATGCTTGTCTCCATCGAGATCTGGGTCTTTAACAACAAGCAGCAGAAGATGCTCCACGACTCCATTAAGCTGGACGGGCTTGGCGGTATGCAGGAGAGGAGCGTGATGAGCATGCATCCCTACATATCCATGCCTTGGGCCGAGTCGGTTCTTTCCGATGCCTTCCCTAATGATGCGGATGCGGTGGTCAGCATCGACTACACGCTCCACAGCGAACCGATGCGGGTCGTGATAAATTCCCACGGGGACATCCCACCGATCTTCACGCCATACAAGGACCTCCCGGGTGTGGAGTACTCCTTCGGTGGATCCTACGGGACGAACCTCGCCATCCCGAAGCCAGGTGCCGTGATCACCTCATACTCGGTGGGCCCATACGAGTTCGGTTACGCGGGCGCACTGCCGGCTCCCGATTACGGCGGCATCGGCTGGATTCCCCATTCCATGTACTGGCGGTACGGGAATGGCACCACCTGGACTCACCAGGACATGGTGGGCCAGTACTGGAACACCATGTACAACCCGTACGCCCCCGACATGATCCTGCAGGAGATCATATTTTCCACAGGCAGGAAGCTGCCGGAGGATGTCGTACTCCTTCACAGGCTCAGGATCAAGTTCTCGGACTATGCCTCGTCGAGGACGTTTATCTACTCACTGATGGATTTCATTGACAAGTTCGGGGCAAATACGGAACCTCTGGTGAGGGACCTTGGGGAGATCTCCGTGGACAAGGACCTGGCCGAGGAAGAATACCTGGAACAGCTGTACGAATCCGCCTCCGCCAGGATGGACCAGACCCTCCGGGACATGGAACTCCTGAGGGAAAGATCAATTGACCTGAAGGACCGGGCCCTCCTCTGGATCTACCTGATCGAGTGGTTATCGGTCACCGGGGTTATGCTGGTGAGCTCCTTCGCGATCTGGACCCTGATGGTACGGCGCAGGCTCTACAGGGAGGTTAGGGTCACCCGGCTTGTCTAGTGGATCGGTGCGTCGCAATGATCCCCTCGAACCGGGGGCACCAATTTTATCCAGTCGGACATCTGGGTCAATGTGAATATCGGGAAGCCTCAGCCCGCACTTTTACTCTTCCTGCTCTCTCCCCTCATCGGAGAGCTGCTATCAGGCTCGGCTCCTCCAGTCGAGTTCTTCACGCCGTTCGGTCTTTTAATTCTGCTATCCCTCTACGGGGGAGGGGCCCTTGCTGCTAGAGAGCTCAGGGTGAGGTGGAGAAAGGGGGTTGCATCGCTTCTGCTTCTCGGGGCCGCCTACGCAGTTCTGGAGGAGGGCCTGATGGTGGCCAGCTTCTTCAACCCGGCATGGCCGGACCTGGGCCAGATGGCGGTCTACGGGAGGTGGATAGGGGTCAACTGGGTCTGGTCAGTGATGCTGACTATCTACCATTCTGTGTACTCGATAACGATCCCGGTTATCCTGGTCGAGCTGGCCTATCCCCGAAGACGAGACGAGAGCTGGCTGGGTGATAGGATGTTAAGGCGTGTGCTGGTGCTCCTCGGGTTCGTTGTGGTTCTCGGCCTGGTTCTGTTCTCGGTGGAACTGGGATACTGGCCACCTGCTCCACAGTACGCGCTATCGGTCCTCGTGATGCTCGGGCTCGGTTACTGTGCCTACAGGCTCCCGGCCGGGTGGGGAGGCGGCGGTTCAAAACCCCTCCCGGGAACCCGGCGGATGTGGTTGATGGGCACGGTTGGTGCCTTCGCGTTCTTTCTGGGGTTAGGGCTATTGCCAGATCTCATCCCGGTCTGGCATGCCGGGATACTGTTCGGTCCACTGCTCGTATTACTCTATCTCAAGCTGCTTCGTGGATACCGGTGGGAAGTCCCGCACGACAGGCAGGTCCTGGCATTTGTGGCAGGTCTCCTGATGTTCTTCGTATTGACCTCTCCGATCCAGGAGCTTGACGTAACCCGGCCCGATAATACCAGCGGCATGACCCTGGTTGGCTTTGCGGCCCTTGTGATTTTACTGGTCCTGAAGAGGCGGGTGTGGGCACGAACCGGGGATGCAGTGGAGACGGTGGATGCTTCCTGAGGGATTCCACTGGATGCCAAGATGTTTCATCACGACAAATTATTGTCCTTAGATAGCGAAAAGATGTGGTTTATAAATTTGAGAATGAGCATTTGCTCTGGAAATGGCTCTCACCCTAGATCCTGAGCTTAAGGATAGTATAGACTCTATTCTCGCGAGGCTGGAGCGGGTGGCAGGCGGCGGGGGTGACCTGCAAAACCAGACCGCGCTACTGGAGGTCAGGATGGAGCTGGGTGACCTGCTTGACGACTGGGCCAGAAGGAGGCTGGGGAACGCTCTAGGGAGCCCAGTGGATTTGCAGCTGGTCGCCAGGTCCCTGGCCGAGATCCACATGGAACTATCCGGGGCGGAGTCGGTAAGTGTCAGGGCAAACGGGAGAAGCATGGTAATGGAGGTAAACAACTGCCCCGGGTACAGGAGTTGCAGTTCTAAATCGAGCGTGAGCTGGTGCCTCTCTAACATGGTCGTTGCCGCGATAATGCAGAGGGCCATGCAGACCCCGGTTATGACCGATGTGCATCTGAAAAAGGGAGGGTGTGTCCACGAACACAGACCTGCCTGGCTTGTCGAGCTGGTATCCGAGCTCGACCAGTTCGGGGCCGAGGGCATGGTCATGCTCTACGGCGACAGGTTGCTTTTCTCCCACCTGCCATCCGATGAACAGGCCGAGATGCTGAGCGAGGAACTCATGCGGCACGAGGAATCCGGCACCGGCCTCCCGAGCGGAGGTATCAAATACCGTAACAGGAAGATCATGCTACTCCACTTCGGCAAGATCTTCGTCTCCATCTGCCTGAAGACGGGGGGTGCCGACGAGGATAGAATCCGCGGGCATATCGAGTCAACACTTCGGGCTGCAGAACTGATATAGCTAGCTGCGTCGCAAGGCGACGGGCTTGACCCTGCCGTGTCCCCCCCAGGCAATGGGCAGATCTCCCGTCAAAATAAGGAGCTCGCGTACATCGATGGATTCGAGCAACCCGAAGCAAAATAGTTGCGGGGCCGACTCGTAATCTACTGGGATATTGATGAGATGCTTCAGGCTCGAATGAAGGCCCTCGAGATTCAGGCCGTCCAGGTATTCAGGCTGGATTGCGGCGGAGCAAAGGGAGGCGAAAGATGTGCTTAATCCTGTTGCCGAGAGGTGTATCGGATCTCCGCCCAGAGTTGAGTGGGACCAGTCCACGAGGCCCATGATCTGCCCCACCATTATGCCCAGGGGTCTCTCCCCATGGGCCGCAAGCGTCATCTGGTATTTTGCCGGGTAGCTGGATTCCCCGGTCCCGAAGACATCGGCAGCCACCACCCGATGAAATGATTTCATCTGACCTAAAACTGAATCGTGCAGCTGCCTCCTGCCACCATCCGAGAGCAAAATCCCCGTGCCCTCCCCGCTTCCCTGGAATACCGTAACCGGAATCGTCCAGAACCCTCCCATGTGAAGCCGGTGCAGGTCCACGCCATCATTGCCATCCAGGAACTCATCCTCCACCTGCAGTGCACTGTATTTGATAGCATCGACTAGCCTGCTCCTCGTATCTTCCACCCAGGAAGCTGCATCGGCTTCAGGGGGAATGCCCGTACTTGGAAGTCCCCTGGCGGCATCAATGGCAAGGGATGAGATGGTGGCGTTATCTTCCGGGATGCCGACCTCCAGCTGGGTCTCACTGAGGAGCTCGTCCTCGTACGGGAGGTCGGTCTCCGGGGTGTCGAGGGAGAAGTGCCTGTTCAGGAACCCGTATAGCTGACTCCTGTTGTCGCTCTCGTAGTTATGGGTTCCGGGGTCGGTGTTCTCGTAGAACTCGAGGTTCCCGGGAACCCCGTAGAGGTCGAAGACGGGCTTGACTGGTTCGTAAATGCTGGCCCTGGTCCTCCCCGACCTGAAGCAGCAGTCGTCATCCCTGTTGTAGATGAGGAGGGTTGGCCGGGGTGCACAGAGGGCCGTCAGCGCATCGTAGTCTGCAACCGTGCAGATATCCGAGGGGTTCTGCTCCATGTCCCCTATGTCGGAGTCACAGGATGGCCTCTGCCATATCGGTGAGTGGCCGGCCACGGGTACGATCACCCTCACCCTCTCGTCGAGGGCGCTGAGCACGATGGTCTGCCATCCTCCCCCCGAGAGGCCGGTCACGGCAACCCTCTCCGGATCCGCATAACGGTTCTGAAGCAGGACGTCAAGACCCCTTTTCATGGCAAGGTAGAAGATGGCCACTCCGGACCTTCCGCAGAGGTCCATGTGGACGATCCTGTTGTGGGGCACGTTCATCGACAGCTCTCCCATTCCTATGAACTCGGTGGAGAGGGCGATCATGCCGCGCTTTGCGAGATTGATACACCTTGCCTGTTTGTACTCCATCGACTTGCCACCGGTGTGGTGGCCGTTCGGGTTGAGGACGCAGGGGACGGTGTCTCGAAGGTTCTCGGGCTCGTAGAGAAGGGCCGGTATCCACATTCCCGGGAAGCCCTCGTAGAGGAGCTTACGGATCCTGTATCCACGCCCTGTATCCATGGTGTCCCGCCAACGGACCTCGGGCTCCCTGTGGATGAGGTCGGCCGGGTGGCCCCTCATGTAGATCTCGTCCAAAAATCTCCGGCGCATCTCCCCGGCCGTGGCGGTCCACTCGTCCAGGCTTTCGGGGCACCTGAACCGCCTGGCCTTTTTTTGCATGAAGCGGTGGAGTTCGCACCGTTCGGGATCCTCCGGGTCGGGTTCGGGAAGCAGCTTTCTGCCCAGGGCAACTGCAGGGTCGGAACGGGGGAGGGAGGCATGGACCATTTGATCACCCGGCCCGCAACGGAATTCTGGTGTAAAAGGTTTTTGGTCCTGAAGATTCATCTGCATGAGCTGGAGATCGGAAACAAAAAAAAGCTCGACCCCGAAACTTCGGCCAATGCCTCGCATTTCCACAGCAGCAGTCATCCTCTCATTGCTCATTGCTGGAACCGTTACGGCCATGGATACAAGGGTCGATCCCGAGACCCAGAGGATCAGGACGCTGCTGGGAGGCCTCCCGAGCCAGGGTGTCGGGTGGGCGGGCTGGCCGGTTACATTCCTCTACGTTATCGATGATCCCCGCTTTGACGTCCGGGCACCGCTTCCCCACCTGGGACTGGACACCCCCATGATAGACCTGCAGCACTCCCTGAGGATGGCGAGGATCTACCTGCCCCGTTCATACGAGTCATTCCTGGAGAATACGGACCTGGTGATACTAGCCAACATCGACGTCAGGGTATTCACACCCCAGAACATAAGGTGGTTCAGGGATGGCGTGCTGGAGGAGGGGCTGGGGCTCACGATGACGGGTGGCTCCCAGGGCTTCGGCGGGTACGGTGGGTTTCCCAGCTGGGGAGAGACCTTCATCGGTCCAATACTTCCGGTGGACTGTTTCGAAGGCGAGCACAGCAAGTCATACACTCCCAAGCTGAAAATCGTGGCCGAGGACAACGAGCTCGCGATGAGCCTCCCCTGGGAGGACGCCCCCTGCTTCTTCCCCTACAACTTCGTGGAGATTAGGGATGGAGCAACCGTGATAATCGAGTCCAGGGATGAGAAGCACACTCCCATCCACTTCTACTGGGACGTGGGGGAGGGAAGGGTGGTCGGCTGCCAGAACATCTTCGGCGTCTTCGGATGCAACTTCATGGACTGGGAGTACTTCCAGGATAGCGTCCTAAACGTTTACTACTACGCCGTTGGCCTGCCGCTGCCCGATGATCTCGTCGTGGTGCACGAGATACGCAGGAAGTGGTACGAGTACGGCATGGAGAGGAAGCTGCTGCTGAGCATGATAGAGTTCGCCGACAGGTTCAACGCCAACCTTATGAAGGTCGAGGAGCAGATAGATGGGCTGGATGCGATGAAGAAGAACGCCGATGATCTGTACCTCGCCCAGAGCTACCCAGAGGCCCTCAGGGCCATCGAGGAGGCGATGGCTGAGTCGGCGAGGCTTTCAGGCCTCACGATCGAGGCAAAGAACCTGGCCCTGTTCTGGATCTACGTAATCGAGTGGCTGACGGTTATGGGAACGCTCATGATCACCGGGGCGGTTACCTGGACTCTGATGGTCAGGCGTTCCATGTTCAAAGAGGTCGGGTCAACGAGGAACATCTGAGGCCCAGCCATACTGCTGTCGTCAAATGACTTTCCTACTGGCGAACCAGAGGGGGGCATTTTTAGGCATTCCAATTCAATACAGTGGACTTCCATTGGGGAAATGACATGGATCCCTTGAAGGTAGGCGTGGTGGGAACCGGGAAGATGGGAACCCAGCACGCCCGGGCATATGCCAGGAGCAGGCTGTGTGAACTCATCGCCGTTGCGGATGCAAGGGAGGAGACAGCGAGGAAAGCTGCCGCTGAAACGGGGGCACGGTTTTTTTCAAGCGCGGAAGAGATGGTGGATAGCTGCCAGCTGGATGCAGTCAGCATCTGCACGAACGACGAGGGTCACGTGGACCCGGCTCTCACCTGCCTCGAATCCGGGCTGAACGTGCTGCTGGAGAAGCCGATCGCCACCTCCCTGGAGGATGCCGACAGGATACTGGTCGGGGCCCGGAAGGCGGGAACGAAGTTCATGGTCGGGCAGATCGTCCGCTTCGAACCCCGCTACGCCCTGGTGAAAAAGCGCGTCGAGGAGGGGGAGCTTGGAAAGCTGGAGGCCGTCCATGCCAGGAGGCTAAACCACGTAGGGTCACAAGAGGTCCTTGGAGGCCGGGTTTCGGTGTTGAGCTTCCTCGGCGTGCACGACTTCGATTACTTGCTCTGGCTCAGCGAAAGCGCGCCCACAAGACTCTATACGGAGAGCATCGAGAGGATTCACAGGTCGTCCGGCTACGGTATTGAGGACCACACATTCACCCTAGTGAGATTCGAGGACGGCATGATCGCATGCGTGGAGGTGGGTTGGGTACTGCCGGACATCCACCCCAGGCAGGCCGACTTCAAGCTTGAGGTCATAGGGACCGGGGGCATGGCCAGCGTCGATCTGGTGTCCAACGACATAGTTATGGGAACGAAGGACGGGTGGGTGATCCCAAGGGTGGGCCAGATGCTCGACCTCGAGATAGAGCACTTCCTCACGTGTATCATGGACGATAGCGAGCCACTCGTGTCAGGGGAGGAGGGCAAGGAGGCCCTCCGCATCTGCCTGGCCGCGCAGGAGTCGGCAAGGACCGGCAGCATAGTGAAACTCTAGGGAAAATGCCAGATGCCCCGCGTAACCGATTACAGCATATTCGCCCTGATCCTGATCGTCATAATGGGCAGCTCCCCATTGACCGGGGCATCGGTATCCGCGGGCAACCCGAATATAATCGATGTCCTAATGATCGACCGCTGGCTCGCCCAGTCAGTGAACTTCAACAGGATCATTGAGGCCGATCCCTCCATATCCGTCCTCGGAGTGCCTATGCCCGGTCACCACACCCTGGGCTGGCTACAGATGGAGGCCGGGGCGATGAACAGGGCGCTCAGGATATACATGCCACGGAATTACCAGCAGCTCCTCGAGGAGCGGGACATGGTACTCCTCAGGGAGGCGGCAGCGGGCAGCGTCGAGTACCCGGAGATTTTCTTCGATGCCAGGTGGATGGCGTGGTTTGTTCGAGCCGTTCAGGATGAGGGCAGGTCCCTGAGCATGTGGGGAGGTGATGCCTCTTGGGGCGGGCAGGGGGAGGGAGCGTACACCTCCTGGGGCGAAACTATCCTGGACGCGATCCTGCCCTTCAGGTCCCACAGGGGATACAATCCAGTTATCGCTGCTCCCCACAAACCCCGCTTCCTCGACCCTGAAAACCCCCTGGGCAGGCTGCCCTGGAAATCGGCCGGGCCCATCGAGCTCCTGAACAAGGTCAGCCTCAAGGACGGGGCAACGCTTGTTGCCACAGCGGTCGGGAGGGGCGAGGAGTACCCATGGATAAGTATATGGGAATCCGGGAGGGGAATCGTGCTGGGCGAGTCACAGGTCTTCGACAGCATGGGGGCTGAGGGCAGGATGTGGAGGGACTGGGACTGGTACCAGGACTTCCTGATCTACCTGACCTACATGTCCGTGGGCAAGCCGCTGCCGGGTGACATCATCAGGGCCCACAGGATCAGGGAGGAGATAGCCACCCACCTGGCGAAGGCATCGATGCTAATCTCGCTGATGGATTTCGTGGAGAGCTTCGGGGCAAACGCCCTGGAGCTCTACGACATGCTCGAGGATGTAAACGAGCTCGAGAAGGTTGCAGAGGACCACTACCGTAAAGATGACTACGACTCGGCATCGGAGACCTTCGAGGAGGTCCACGCTTCCTGGAACGAGATCAACGTCAGGGCTGCAGAGATCAAGGGGAATGCACTGATCTGGGTATACGTGGTAGAATGGCTGACAGTCCTCGGGGCCAGCATGGCATCGGGCACGTTCCTCTGGGCGGTTCTCGTTCGGAGGAGGCTCTACCGGGAGGTCGATAGCACGAGGATGCCCCGGCCTGATTTCCACAGGGAACCGGGTGGCCGGTGAATCAGCGTAGCCGCGTCGTCGTTACCATCCTGTAGAGCCGTCTTCGGATCATCAGGGTCCAGAGCATGAAGCCCGCGGCGAGAAAGGTCCCGGATACCGCGAACCACTCGATGACGTAGATCCAGAGAAGGGCCCGGTCCTTTATCTCCAGGGCCCTGCCACGGAGGAGTGAGATCTCGCTGATCAGCCTCTCGATCATTCCCCAGGACTCCGCGTAGTCCTGTGACAGGTAGAGCGCCCTGGATTCCACGAAGTCCACGTCCATGAGGAGAATTTCCTCCTCAAGCGCATTTGTATTGGCGCCGAACCTGTCTATGAAATCTATCATGGAGAATATGAAACCCTTGAGCTCGACGTATTCGTGGAAACGTATTCTCAGCTGGTGAACCATTACCACGTCCCCTGGTAGGTCCCTGCCGGTGCTGTACATCAGCATGCCCCAGTAGGCGTCCAGTCCGTAGGGGTTCTGCCCCTCGCTCCAGAAACCGCTGGCGCTGTAGTCCATCAGGGACCAGGTGTAGCCACGGCCGTACCGCCAGCCGAGCGTGTGGGGGAACTGCCCGGGCACAGGGTACGCGAACTCGGAGTAGACCGGGGACCTGACCCAGCTGTATACCTGCGTCCCCTCCCTGGGGATCATGAGCGTGTTTCCGGAGTAGTGCCCGGGGAAGTCGAAGAGGTCGATGTAGGGCATGAGAATCGGGGGCAGAGTCCGATCGCCGTTCACGAGGATCTCGATGTAACCAGATTTGGAGTAGTCAACGCTCACAACTGCATCCGCGTCGTTGGGGAATGCCTCTGACGTGCTGGTCTCGGCCCATGGTATGGAGTAGGAGGTCAGGCTGCTCATCACGCTCCTGTCGTTCAGGGCTCCCATTCCATCCTCCTCGATCGACCTCCTCATCCACTCGAGCTGCTGGAGCGTGAAGAAGGTGCTGTCCATTCCCCTCAGGATCAGGAACTCGTACTTCTCGATCAGCTCCCCGTAGGTCCTCGGGAAGTAGAGCCTCATGTACCTGTAGATCGCGTCCGCCGTTATCTTCAGCATGGAACTGGTAACCCTGGTCGGGATGATGACGGCATCGGTCATGGGCTCCTTCTTCAGGATTGAGTTCATGAAGGGCATCGAGCCGGCGTGGCCGGTGCAGAGGACCTCGAGGGGATCCACATCTGGGCCGGCATTTGCACTGGTTACCAAACTGACAAGGAGCAAGACCAGGAAAGCGTGACCAGCTAATCCCACGGGGTAAGAAAGTGAGTTATTCCTTTTAACCATTCCGAAGAACCATAGTTAAACTCGCAGCGTTTATCTATCGGTACAGTACTCGAGGTGCCCCGGGAAAATGGATGTCCTCCTGAAGAGGTCGCAGATCGATCTCGACCGGCTGGAGGAGGCCCTATCGAAGCTGTTCATCCTCCACAGGGTCAGGGGCAGGTGGCACGAACGGCTCGAGGGCAGGTTAAGGGAGGACGTTTTCGCCGAGGTGGGTATCAGGCAGATGGTCAGCGTCAGGATCCCCTTCGACGAGACGGGGGAGGGTGGGTTTATCACCGGCATCTTCTCAAGATTCCCACCGGCACTTTACAGGGTCCGTTTAACCAACCTTGGGCTGAAGTCCCTTAAGCTTGTGATCAGTGAGCTCCAGTCCCTGGGGATAGACATCGGCTTCGTCGAGTCCCGGGAGGAGGGGGGCAGCAGGTCTCCCCTCTCGGGTGGGGAGGTATTCAGGTGGCCGGAGGGCGGGGAATCACAGATGCAGACTGCGACGCGCCTTCACAGGGCGTACTACCTCCAGGCACACCGGACGCCACTGGTGGACCTGGATTTCTTCATACTCTCCTACCGCAGCATCTTCAGGAGGAAGCTCAGGACGATCTCCCTGGTCGCGGTACTGAGCCTGGTCTGTGCCAACCTGATGTTCCACATCAACTTCCAGATAAGCGAACTCGGTCTCACGCTCATCATCGCGAGGTACTGGGAGCTCCCCCTCGCGGCGGGGCTGATGTCATTCTTGACGTTCTTCAACCTGATGCAGCTGTCCATATACGAGAGGCTCGTAGAGATCGGGACCATACGGGCCGTGGGTGCAGAGACGACCACGACCCTGCTGATATTCGCCTCGGAGGGCATGCTGATCGGCGCGCTGGGCGCGGCCCTGGGCTACGTAATACTGGTCGGCATTAACCTGGTGATCAGGTACGGCGGGTTCAATCCCGCCCTGGACCTCATGGCGGCCTCGGGCCCGGGGAAGGCATTCCTGGGCCTGTTTCTCGGCCTGTTGGTCGGCCTGCTTGGGACGGTGATCCCCATATTCTCGATCATCTGGATGCCACCGGAGAAGTGCCTGGCGGGGCCCAAGTGATCATTACCGGGGACATGCCCCCATGTCGAACTATATCTTTCTGGCCAGGCAGATGAAGTAGCTCTCATCATCCCTTTCAAAGGTAACGGAAAGCCCGCTCTCATTCATCATCTGCTTGAGCAGTTCCATTCTGGGCAGGAGATCCTTCCCGATCTCCACGCCACCGTCCATGTGGACCTCGTTGATCTTCTTTAAAGAGTCCGAATGAGCCACCGCCAGGGTTCCTCCCTTTCTCAGCGCCTTTGACAGTATCCTGATGACTAGAGGCTGGTCGATGAAGTGGGGAAAGCAGGAATAGCACACTACCAGGTCGAATTCCGCATCATATCTCAATTCGTAAACGTCGGAGATCAGGTATGAAACCAGGGGATGACTTTCTTCTGGATACTTCGAGCGAGCCACCTCAATCATCTTCTCCGAATGGTCCACAGCGACAATACCTCCGTCCACTAGGTATCTCTCGTAGAATGGTATAAGGATTCCAGTCCCTGTGCCGATGTCCAGTACCCTATCATCGCTCTGGATTCTAAGCAGCTCGATGATGTACTCCACTTTCTCGAGATCGTGAATGGTGATCTCGTCCCATACCTCGGCCCTCTCATCGAAGAAATCCCTCTTCCTCGAATCTGTCATCTTCGGGTTCATTTTATCGTCTCCATTCAAGCGGGGATGATCACCGGTATCCCTCTCACGCTCTCCACGTACACCTCGATGTTGTATACCGCCTTGATGGTCTCGGGGGTGATGACCTCTGGACCTCCCACGGAGTGAACGGCCCCATCCTTCATCAGAACGAACTTATCCGAGTGTCGGATAGCCAGATTGATATCGTGAATGGCCATGATCGCGGCCATGTGATTCTTCTTGATGATATTCCTGACAAGCTGCAGTATCATGTGCTGGTTGGACAGGTCAAGATTGCTCGTGGGCTCGTCCAGGAGAATCAGTTTCGGTTGCTGAACCAGAACTCTGGCTATCTGCACCAGCTGGTATTCGCCGCCACTGATTTCGTCGACGTACTTCAGTGCCAGGCCGTCCAGGCCCAGTAGATGGAGCACTCTGCCTGCCAGCCTTATGTCCTTCTCTGTGACGTCCCACTGGAAATGTGGTTTCCTCCCCAGTAGAACGGAATCGAACACCGTTGTTCTGGATGTCTCGCTCCTCTGGGCCACGTAACCTATGCTCCTAGCGATTTCCTTTCTTCCCATCCTGTGAAGGTCCAACCCCTCCATGTGCACCGAACCGGCGTCCGGGTTGAGTATCCTGTTTATGCACTTGATGAGAGTGGTTTTCCCAACGCCGTTGGGACCCAGAACGGAGACAACGTCATCGGCCTTTACGGCAAACGATACGCGGTCCAGAACCTGCTTGGTGCCGTAGGAGAAACCGATGGCGTTTACCTCGAAGAACATCATGCTCGGTACCTCCTGATTAGAAGATAGATGAAGAGGGGCCCTCCGAGCATCGAGGTTATGATGCCCACGGGTACTACCGAGGGGTAAAGGATGACTTGCCCAACCCCATCCGCCGTGACTAGGACGATGGCACCCAGGATGATGGAGAGGGGGATGAGGTGTCGATGGTCGCTGCCGATGATCATCCGAGCGATGTGCGGTCCGAGAAGACCTATGAAGGCGATTATGCCGAAGAAGGAGACGATGACCGCGGATAGGACGGAGGACAGTACCATTCCCACGACCCTTTCCCGCTCTGTGTTGACGCCCAATCCTTTGGCTGTATTCTCCCCCGCATCCATGGCATTGTAATCCCACCTCTTGTAAAAGTAGTAGAGGGTCACTGGTAGAAACACCAACAGTATCAAGGAGTTCCAGGACCAAGTTGCCTTCCCGAGATCACCGAAGGTCCAGGCCACGATATTGCCCAGCTGTGAATCTGTGGCTATGAATTGCATGAAGGATAGTCCGGCCGAGAACATGGCGGTGATGGCCACGCCGGCCAGTATCATCGTCTCGGCACTGACTCTGGTGATCCGGGTGAGGAGCAGTATCGAACAGGTCGCCAGCAGAGAGAACAGGAATGCACACACGGTCGTGGCATAGGGATTGCTGATAGTGACGGTGGATGTCATGCTACTGCCAGCACCCAGGAAGATGATGGCGAAGGAGGCTCCGAAAGCCGCAGAGCTGGATATCCCCAGGGTGAAAGGCGAGGCCAGGGGATTGCGGAGGATACACTGCATCACCACACCGGCGACGGCCAACCCTGCCCCGGCAAAGATGGCCCCCGTGATCCTCACCATCCGGATGTTCCAGATCACGCCCCCCCTTCCAGCTGTGTCGAGGGTGAAGATGTATCTGATGACATCCGCGAAAGGTATGTCAATCGGCCCATTCTGAGCAGCGATTATCACCCACACGACCAGCAGGATCAGCCCGAGCAGGAGGAAAAGGCGCTTCCGTTTTACGAAGCCCCCGTATGCCCTGGATATCTGGTTGTCCTCGTCCTCATCGTCCTGGTAAATGTCAAAGGCCTCTAAGTTCAACGTAATCCCCGGAAAACTGGTTCTTATCCGTCTAAAGCACCACTACCAAGAATATTGATATGAGATCCGGGTGTCAATCAATACTAACCTTGCTGCATCCGTTGCTGGTCTGCCCCTCCGCGATGTCTGAATAGGTCATGTCGGTTTCCGGGTAGAATAGCTTAATGACCTCGTTCGCCTTGTCCTCGAACTCCCAGGAGTATAACTCCCCGTTCATTATAGATGCGACGTAGTATGCATTCACCAGTTGGTTGTCCCAGTTTGTGCCGTAGCACTTGTAGACCATGGTTGAGTATATGTCCTCGTTATTCACTGCCGAGACATCGCCTAGTCCGGTATTCGCGTCTATGTATTCTTTGATCGAGGAGATAACGCCGCTCAGGCCTATGCTGTCTATGAATATGTAGTCTGGGTCGGCGTTGATGAGGGTTTCCAGCGTGATGACGTACGGTTGCCGGTTGGCGGCAGGATCGATTGCATTGGGGATGTTGGAGTAGTCGAAGGGAAGGTAGTTGCCGGATCCCTTAAGAAATGATGCTCCACCGTAAAAGAACATGCCGCATGCGTATGCACTCTCTGTACCGGCAGAGGGAGCCTTGGACTTTATGTCACTGATCATCCCCTTGATGCCCTCATTGAACTCAGCAGCCCTGTCCTTTTCACCAAACAAGGTGCCCAGAGAAACAATCTGGGCATAGAAATCCTCACCGAATTCGAGGTCTGCGTTGATGACGTAAACGGGTATGTTGGTCTGGGTCTGGAGGGTGTCTGCGATTGCCGCATCCTGCGCCTTGGAGGTGATGATGAGGCTTGGGTTAAGGGCCAGGATTGCCTCCGCAGTTTCTGCTACCTGTGGCAATGCAGAGAACTTTGCCTTGTTGATGAGATAGTAGGTCTGGTCGTCCCGGGTGTTGAAAGTACCGTGGGTCTCAATCGCTTGAACCTTTTTGACCGCATCGAAGTAGGACACCAACCTCAAGGAGCACGCACCCACGCAGAATATCGAGTCCAGCTGCTCGGGAATATTCACCGTTCTTCCCAGTGCATCGGTAACGTTTGTTTCCGGTGCCTCCTCGTCCGCCTTGTTTGAGAGAACGTAAACCGCGCCTAGGGCGGCGACTAGGACCACTGCTATTGCCACTATGACATAAACTTTGCCTTTCTCCATTCAATCACTTCTGATGCCCGGCTGCAGGAGTATTACTAATTTTAAATCGAATAATACGGTACGGCTAATAAACATTTCTCAGGATGGTGAATACCATGGTGCCCAACGAGTTAACTCCTTTTCCATCCCGGTCGGCTTTGGGACCTCCTTTCCAACCGGCAGGATATCCCTTTCGAAAAGCATACCATTCGACACGGGGATAAATTAACCGGATACACAAGCAATCTTTCCAGTTACACAAAGACCTTGGGAGTTTACTCGAACAATCGATGTCGAATCAAAGCACCAATGTATAGCGTGAATGAATCTACAAATCCCCGGGAATCATTATTTACCGCGCGGATCTCACATCGAATTCTTGGTGATTATGATGGTCCGGGGTGTTCGAAGTGGAATTTGACCCACCTTTTTCGTGGCATTACTTTTGAGGCTTTAATGCCTTATCCAGGTAACAAGGTTCTGGTGGATCGAGGTTTTTATAAGGATTTTTTCCTTTTTTTAATTTCACATATTATAGGGTATACATCGCGGTGGGATAGTGATAGTTGTGGACATCCTGAGTGTTGGTATTTTTCATTGGATTTTACTTAGCGCCTTTGCGATGCTGACAGGGTATCTAATAGTGCAGTATATGGTCCGATCACTAAATCTGTACGGGATTTATGGCATTTTTCTCACGATTTCAGCAGGCTGCTATATTTTTTTCCTGGTAAATGCATTCATGGATTCAAGCATGAAATACGCACCCATGCTTACATTGGTTCTGGTATTCGTTGGCTATGTTATAGCTAATGCTGTTTTCCTAGCACAGGATGAGGTGCACGACCTGCCTGCTGTTACACGCACTGATGGCGGAGATGGTCATACTGCAATACTTTACTTCACTCACGGTGAACCCCGTGGATACGATCCCCTGCCCTGGATATTGACTATGGGTGAACTGGACCACGATAATGTCCCGTTCGTCCCCTGGTTAGCCCGGCCGTTTTTTTTCAATGCACTCAGAGCTGCGTATCTAGAAGCCGGAGGAAGTCCGCATAATGATTTACATCGAACGTATATCGATAATCTGAGACATGCAATGCCTCAAGCAGTAACAGATGGCACCCGGTTCTATCTTGCATTCCTTGATACTGCACCACATCCAGGCGAGATGGCAATCAAGGCAATCAACGAGGGGGCCAGTAAAATAATCGTGCTACCAATATTCGTTACAGAATCAACTCATACCATTGCTGGACAGGAGATGGTAGATAAGGTGAACCCCCAGCAATATGGGGTAGAAGTTTCTTATGCTGGTGCGATCGGTAAATACGATTCTCTTCATAGGGTATTTGTCGATCGGGCTAATGATATGAGTATTGATATGGACAAATCCGATGTTGGCATTTTACTGGTCGGTCATGGGCAGCCAGATGAATGGGAAGAACTCTATCCGGAACAGAATCTCCAAGAAAGCCAGTATCGCTCCTCGATCCGTGATAAACTGATCGCAGATGGATTTTCCTCAGAAAAGGTGATTCTTTGCTGGATGTCTTTTCAAGATCCCACTATTACAGAATCTGTAAAGGTGTTAGAGGAGAATGGTGTGAAAAAAATCCTTGCATTTTCTGTGAGTTTGAGTGCTTTAGCGATACACAGTGAAATAGATGTGCCCAAAGCGGTTAAAGCAGCGGAGTTACCAGCCACTATAGAAGTTGAATATGTGGGCCAATATGGAGATCATCCAATGGCAATTCAAGCAATGGTCGAAGCGATTATGGCTGCTCCATAAAATCTGGTAGTCTTTATTCCAAACAACTCGGTTCAGGAAGCTGGGTGCGATCGTTACCCCAGGTCATGCATCTGTTTTACCGCGTATCCTACGGAGGAGGCCGATCAGGCCAAATCTGTCTAGAGCACGACCGAGTCCCGTGCCCATCCCCAGGAATTCGGCTATTTCCTCCTGGCTGGGGTCGACTCCTTTTTTCCCGAGCTCGAAGTACTGCCTCAATTCCGGGCTCATGGTATACCAGTAGATGATGTTGACGAACGTTATGTAGGCTAGGTGGGGATAGCTCCCGGTGGTAAACCAAAGCCAGGGGATAAGCAGGACGAGACCCGCCCATCTGAGGATGAGCAGATGACCAATAGCGAATCCCAGAGCCATTCCAAGTATGTTCATGGCCAGGGCACCGAACCAATCTATTACTATCAGACCCCCGTAAATGGGGGATTCGCCCCGGCCACCCCTGAAACGATGGTAAATTGGCCAATCGTGCCCTATCAGGCCGAAGGCTGCCACGATCAGGAAGTATGGTTCTTCTGGATGCCATAGTTTGAAGGCAAGCGTCGGGAGACCGACCTTCAGCATATCGAGAAATGCGGTTATAACGCCCTGCTTAGTGCCAACGTGCATTCTTACCGCGGAGGCACTAATTGAATCGGATCTGAAGACCTCTGTGGTTCTCGGAATTGTATACTCAATCTTTGAGATATCCGTTCCAGGAGCGGTCAGCCTAGTAAGAATTCGCCCATTGGAGATGGAGCCTATGAGGTATCCGGAGGCAGCAGCGAGAATGACGTAGAGTATTTCCATGTAAACACCTATCGAGGGATTCCGGGATTCGTAGAACTTTCATCGTGGAGCGTTACTGTACCCGTGAAACCATCGACTGAGACCAACTGTCCATCGTTCAGGTCGAGCGCTCTATCAACCGATACCACGGCTGGAATTCTGTATTCACGGGCTACAATTGAACTATGTGAGAGGATGCCGCCGGACTCGGCGATAACGGCACCCGCCCTGGCAAAAAGAGGGGTCCAGCCAACGTCTGAGTAGGGGATGACGATGACGTCCCCGTTAACCAGCTTATGGAAATCCTCGGTGCCGCGTATTATTCGGGCCGGGCCAGTGTAGTAGCCCCTGGATGTCGGTACACCCCGGATCTCCTCCAGGTCCTCGCTGTGGATGGGGGGTGGGCGGTCCCCGAATATGATCGTGGGCAGGGAGATATCACGGTACTCCTCCATTTCCCCTCGCCTTTTTACCACCAGCTCCCTCAGGTTGGGTATTCCCCCTTCCGCCCGGATCGAGTTCCTAATCTCATCATAGTAGAGGAGGAATATATCATCGACACGGTCCAGTGCTCCCCTCTGGACCATCCTGCTTCCCAGTTCGAGGAATAGATACCTGAAGCGACCGTACCCGTAAGTATAAAGCGAGCTAATCTGCTCCCGAAGGAGCCTGTACTCCCTTGCCCTATTGGTAAGCAGTTGGAATACTGGCCTTTGGATCATGGGGATTTCCAGCGTGTCAATTCCCTGAAGTTTTGCACCGCCTCGGGTTCCCGCGTTAAATGCCATGTCCAACACCAGGTCGGGGCTCTCACGCCAGGGAACCGATGAGAAGTCGTTCCCGCTTTCGCTGAAGTGACCGAATCTTTTAATGAAAGTCTGGAGTTCCTCGTGGAATTTTTCGGCACCTGGAAGCTTTCCGATTTCCTCGAATGTCTTCCCCTGTAAAAGATCGGAAAAACCCTTTTCGGGCTTGAGGTACTGGTCGTGAATACGCTGGAGGTAAAAATTCGGCTCCAACTCCCTTAGGCCCTCCAGTCCGCGGGTGATGTCAATTTCATTTAGATCGATTCCCAACCTACCAAGCTGCGTACCAAGCAGACGGTTGTATAACTGCATCAGCAGTGGGACGACGATGTTGAAGTAGGCCGTGTCCTGTGTCATTGAGAAGAGTTCGTCTGTAGTCCTGAGTATGTCTTCATCCTCTAATCGACTCATGTCGGTATTAGCCATGGCCTGGTACCGAGACCACATCTGCGGCAGGAACCCTACGACCTTCCTGGAGAACTTCCACTTATCGATGGCAAAGGACACGAGCCTGGGGAGGTGGAGGAAGGTCCTGGCAGTCGGCTTGAACTTAGGTTTTTCCTCCCCGACGGCCTCGATGCCCATCAGTATCTCGAGGCTATCCCTGGGCATGCCGAGGGCCTCGAAGATCTTGCCGATAACACCCATGTTGAAATATGCCCTGTAGTAGAACTGCTTGGAGAGGTCGACGGGTTCGATGTCGTTTTCCCCGATGACCTCGGTGAATAACCTTACCCAGGCCCCGTTGACCAGGGGTATGTTAATGGACCAGATAAGGGGTTTGATCATGCCGGGGAGGAATTCTTTTGATATCTTGTTTGAGTATATGTTGATATTGTCCAGGGAGGTTATCTCCCGGACCTGTATCCAGTAGATCTCCCGGCCATCGTAGATCCATTCAAGGTCGACGGGGGTGCCGAACTCCCTCTCTATCTCCATGGTCTCCTCCGCCACCTTCTCGATAACAGCAATTGGCATGTCGCCTTCCGGAGGACTGGATATCCACCCGCCCCATTTCCTGACCCACCGGCGGGGGGTGTTTCCCTCCTGTACCAGGGCGGTGCCTGAACCCCTAACCGCCTCCACTATAACCTCGTTTAGGCTCGTCATCGGGTTCCTGCTGAAGGAGACCCCGGATATCTCCGCGGGAACCATTTCCTGCAGGATGACGCCCATCTTGAGGTCATCGTGGTCCATGGATATTTTCTCAAGGTAAGACCTGATCCTCTCGGAGTCAGTCGAGTCCCAGACCTTCTTCACCGCTTCCAGTACCCCCTCGATGCCCCTGACATCGAGGAATGAGTCGAACTGCCCCGCGAAAGATGCGATCTTTTTGTCCTCGACATTGGCGGAGGACCGGACTGCATATGATGAGCCGGGGTCAATTACCGATGATAGCTCCTGCTTCAAGATCTCAATCACCGAGTCATCATCGGTAGAGTCGAATTGGGCATCCCATCTAATGAAGTTTGTCCTCGGCACCCTGTGGCCCCCCTTTTCTAGCAATCTCAGCTGCCCGGCCTTGCTCCCGATATTTTCGATTTGGCCGTCGCTGGATGTTGAAACGTATCTGGCCATCAGGTATCACCCCGTACAGATTAACTCCAACTTTACTATTAAGGAATCTATTGTGGGGTTCTAATGCCTGTTTGAGTCAATAAATGGGTTGTATTATCCCTAAATTATTTCACCCCCCTTTTTGTGGGGGGAGGGTGGTCAAACTTACTGATTCGCGGTAAACTTCCCGAGGGCACCGTTGGCGGTCTTCTTGAGGACAAGGAGAAGTTGACTGCAGTGCTTACCTACCATGTCGTTGCTGGTAAGGTAATGGCTTCAGACGTAGTGAACCTGACCTCAGCTAAGACAGTCCAGGGCGGAGAGCTGAAGGTGAACACTTCCGATGGAGTTAAAGTAAACGAATCAAACGTGGTGAAGACCGATATCGAGTGCGATAACGGGGTCATCCACGTAATCGATGCAGTCCTTCCGTAGAATTTTTTTCCCGGGGGGAACTCCCGGGTTTTTTTTATTGAATAATTCTTGCTTTTTCATTTCACCTTAGTTCCACTATATCTGATCTAATCACTTAGAACAGGGGTTTGCTGGGATGCAAGTATACCTCGGTCTACACAGGCCTCAGGGTGCCAGCAAAAACCTGCCATGCCAGGAACGTCTTGGCGACCAGGCTCAGGATTACGTAGAACCTCTCGCCGTAGAGGTAGTCCCGCCAGGGCCCGACCTTTTTGTACTGCAGTACCATGTTGATCGCGAAGATGTTGAAGAAGAATGCGATCGATATGTAGATGTACAGGACGAAGTCGGGTATCGATCCCGCAGCAGCCTGGCTTGCACCGGCGAAGTATATGCCTATCACAAGCCATGGAACTATGCCCGCGAGGCAGCCGATGTAGTAAGCAGTCCAGCTGGTCTTCTCGGTGGTCTGGTTGTGCAGCTCCATCATCAGCCCGCAGAAGTTCATAATCGCGTTGATCACGAAGCAGGGTAGCAGTATGCCGATGTCGTATATGCCGACGAGCATGGAGATGACGACAATCATCACAGAGGAGCTGGCGGCGTACTCGTACCACCTGGCGTAGTTGATTCCCTTCTTCAGGTTCTTGACGTACCACGGGTACCCCCATGGAGATGCGATTGAGAAGTGGGCTATCGCCGACATGAGTAGGAAAACACCGACCAGCGGTCCGATCGGTATGTCCGCCACCGTGGTCTTCGCCAGCTCCAGCGACATGGTCGCGTTGTTGTAAACCAGGTAGCTGCGCGTAAGCGGCAGGGCAAAGTCATTGCTGAGCACGAGCATCAGCAAAAACTGGATGAAGTGGAAAACTCCCATAACGGCATTGAACCGCCGGAGCTTCCGGAACTTGGTATCATCATCTCCATTTCCCAAGTTAGATTCCTCCGAACTGGCCTGAGGATTCATTTAATCCGTTATAAACTTTGTGTTCTTAAGCACAGATGGAATCATCCGGTCAACTTGACAGATGCTGTCCAGCTGACTGATAAAACCAAGATCGCTTTGCTCGAGGTATGACTACCAGGAGTTATACCTGATTATCTCCCCGGCGGTCTTCCGGTTCTTAACCCTGCCCTTTTTCGTCGAGGAGTAGCCGATTGCCATCAGGCTTACCACTCTCACTGATTCGGGGATTCCCAGAAGCTCCCTGACCTTTTTCTCGTTGAAGGCACAGATCCAGCAGGTTGAAAGCCCAAGGTCGCTTGCTACGAGGCACATGCTCTGTAGGGCTATAGCCACATCGACCATCCAGTAGCCTTGCCCATCCTCACGAGTCCAGGACTTCCCGGGCTCGGCGCATCCGACCAGGATTACATCCGAGTTCCAGTCCTGGTTGATTGCCTCGTTGAGTTTCCCCTTCATCTCGGCATCGTTCACGACGATGAAGGTCCAAGGCTGCTGGTTATTGGCCGAGGGAGAAAGCCTTCCGGCCTCCAGTACCTGCTCCAGTTTTTCCCGCTCCACGGGGACATCATCGTACTTCCTGTAGCTCCTGCGGGTTTTGACGACGTCCAGTACTGACATCATGGTCACCGGCTCACGGTGCTTTTTCCCGGTTTATAATTATGACGGGGTTTTTGTTTGTGTCCTGAATGATGACACTAGATATTAGCGCCTCACCCGGGCGATTATGCTCGGGGAGATAACGATCACCATGATGAACAGGGCTATTCCCGAGAGCAATGAAACCAGCGTGTTCAGGTCACCGATGGGCTCTGCCTCGACCGTGATCGAATCTGAGACAATCGCCGTGGGAATTGGGCTGGATCCCTGTTCCGCCGTTATCGTCACGATGTGCGTCCATTTCTCGGCGACCCACTCGAAGTCTATGCTCTCCCCGGCACTGGTATCCAGCACAATCCCGGTGATGTTCCCGACCTCGACCTGGTCAACTAGGAGGCGGACCGAAATAGTTCCGAGGGGGATCGACTGGTTGCTGTATATTCTCGAACTGATCTTAATCATCTCGCCCTCGAGGGGGGAATCATCGGAGAATGTGATGTTCTCGAGGTAGATCACCGGTGCCAAGCCCTGGTCAGGTGGCATCTGGCACAGGCAGGGAGCGATCAGGAAGAGGGTGAAAATCATCAGTGGAAGCTTCTTCAACCAGCTCATTATCATCCCACCTGTTTCCGGCTGGCTATGATCATGCCGAGCAGCAGAAAGCCCACCGCGTGAACCGTCATGACCCAGACCCCGGTGTAGAACTCCGGGAGGAAGAGCTCGTAGTTGGCCCATGGACCGGCCTGGCCGATGAAGGGGGATGGCAGGGCGAAGATGTCGGTGATGAGCCCCGCCTCGTGGGTGATGATGTACCAGGGGTTAATATCCACGATTCTGAGGACGTTGGCGACGACGGGGAGGACCATCAGAAGCGTGAAGAACCCGACCAGGGTCGAGGTTATGGATCTTGAGAGGGCGCTGCTGAAGAAGAACACGACGCTGACCACACAGGAGCAGTACAGGAGGGCCACCAGCCAGGATTTCAGCAGGCTCAGGGAGAGGTCCGCCACCCCGTAGGCGGCCACAACCTCGAGGGATGTAATCAGGTAGTAGAGGGAGATGGCGAAGCATGTCGCGATGAGGGCGGCCAGGTACTTGCCGACGAGTATCGAGGTTCGCCTGTGGGGCAGGGGCAGGATCATCAGGGAGGTCTTGTTTTCGAACTCCCCCGAGATCGTGTCGCCTGCGAAGAGTGATCCGCAGATGATGACGAGTATGCCCAGGAAGCTCAGGTTGTTGGATGCAAAGGAATCCCCGGACTCGGGGAACTCGACGTCGAAGAACTGGGGTATGAAGTAGAAGAGGGTCGGGAGGACCAGGGCCAGGAGCGTTACCATGTAGAGCCTCCTCCTCTTGAGGTGCTTCCTCATCTCGAAGCGGAGGCTGAGGAGGGTCTGGGAAATATCGGTCCTGACGTCCTCGGTGAATGATATCATCAGCCGACCCCCTTTTCGTCACCCATTATGGAGACGTAGTAATCCTCCAGGCTGGCCGTGCCCGGAGAATAGCTGACAACATCGAGGCCCAGTCCGAGAAGATCCCTGAGGATAGCGGTGGCCGTCTGGTGCTTGCCGTCGAAGTGAATACAGGCACCGTCGTTCTCGGCTTCCAGTTCCCCAACGCGCTCGATATCGCCTATTCGCTTGATGTCCCCAGGTGTAAGTGGTGCGAGGAAGCGGACCTCAACGATCTTGCTCTCGGCCTTTCTCTGCACGTTGTCGACAGAGTCGTAATCGACCAACTTTCCGTGGTTGAGGAATATGACGGAACTGCAGGTCTCGCTGACCTCGGGAAGGAGGTGGGAGCTCATGAGCACCGTGATGTTCTCCCTCTGAAACCGCCTTATCAGGTTCCTGACGTCCATTATCCCCTTCGGGTCAAGGCCTATGGCCGGTTCATCGAGAATGAGAATCTCTGGCTCGTGGAGAATTGTCTGGGCAATAAGGAGCCTTCGGATCATCCCGGTGCTGAAGGCCCCGATCTTCTTGTGCTCCCAGTCCGAGATCTTGGTCAGGCTCAGGACCTCCTTGATCCTATCCCGTACATCCCTGCCCCCCATTCCGTGGACCTTTCCAACATAGGCTAGCATCTCGTGGGGGGTGAGGTAGTCGTAGACTCCGGGAACCTCGATCATGGAGCCGATGTGGCGGAGGGCCTCCTTCGGGCGCCTGTTTATGTCGATGTCGCATATGAAGGCATGCCCGCTGGTCGGCCTGAGAAGGTTCGTCAGTATCTTGATGGTCGTAGTCTTCCCCGCGCCGTTTGGCCCCAGGTAACCGACGACGTCCCCCCGCTTGACCTTGAATGAGACGTCGTCGAGTGCCCTGAACCCGTTGAAGTCCTTGGTTAGATCCCTGACATCTATCGCGCATTCCATTGGGTGCCCTCTTTTTTTCATTTCCTGTTCAGCGGACAAACCACTTCCGATCATATATCAACAGTGCATCCATAGGCCTAACTCTGAGTTAGTTTTCTGGATGACAACTGATGGTTGCATCTGGTCCTTGATATCGCGTTTATTAATAGTCCGGATCTCTGCCGTTTTGAGTGGGTAAGTCTTTTTCCGTTTTGAGTGTTTTGTGCGAGTATGGCTAGAGAGCTTTTTGAAGAGACTCTGGGTTTGGCGGAGCCATGGTATGTGGAGCGTGTTGTCTTCGATAAGGAGAAGCTCCAGGTAGATGTGTTTTTGGCGTACAGGAGGGGTGCAAGATTCCCGTGTCCTGAGTGTGGAGAGATCTGCGAGGTACACGACAACAAGGCACGTTCATGGAAGCATCTCTACCACTTCCAGTACCCCACATACATCCACGCCGGGATACCCAGGGTCATATGCCGGCACCACGGAACAAGACAAATCAACATCCCCTGGTCCAGGACCAAGTCCAGGTTATCAGAGGCCTTCGAACATTTCCTGGTCATACTCTGCGGGGAGATGACTGTCTCGGCTGCTTCGCAGCTCGCAGGCATCCACGAAAACCGGGTCTGGCGGGTGCTCCACCGATACGTTGAAGAGGCCAGGAAGAAACAGGACATATCCAGGCTCAGGGCTGTTGGTGTGGATGAGGTATCTGTTAGAAAGGGTCATAACTATGCCTCTGTTTTCTGCGACCTGGACAAATCCTGTGTGATCGACGTGGAGGAGGGGAAGGATGCCTCCGTCCTAGGACGCTTCAGGCAATGGGTCCAGGAAAAGGGCGTTGACCCAGGCCAGATCAAGCAGTGCTGCTGCGACATGTCCCCTGCATACATCCTGGGCATCGACACAAACTTCCCATATGCGGAGGTGACCTATGACCGGTACCACGTGATGGCCATGGTGAACAAGGCTCTTGACACGGTCAGGAGACATGAGAGAACAACCAACCAGGCCAAGAGAGATCTACTCAGAAACACCAGGTATCTCTGGCTCAAGAACCCCTCCAGCCTGACCGGGAAACAAGCAAACAGGCTTACCGATATCAAGAAACTGGACCTCAAAACAGCCAGGGCCTACCACCTGAAAACCGCTCTCCAGAGACTCTGGGACTACATGGATCCAGCCGAAGCTGACAGATACCTCAAGAAATGGTACTTCTGGGCCACCCACAGCCGCCTCCAACCCATGATCGATCTGGCCAAGACCATCAAGAGACACTGGGACGGAGTACTCCAGTTCATCCAGAGCCGCATCACCAACGGCATGATCGAGGGACTCATCAACAAGATCAGAACAGCTATGAAGAGAGCCTACGGATTCAAAAAACCCAAGTACCTCAAAACCATCATATACCTGGTAGCAGGCGACCTGGACCTACCCACACCAAAAAACTTCGCACAACTCCAATTACCCACACAAAGTTGAAGAGAACCAATAGTCCACACCCAGGGGGAAAATTCAATTTACAGGCAGGGCGGGTATATGATCGGCGGGAAGAGGCAGGGGCAGTTTATAATTATCTCCGGGCTCCTCGTTTTTATCATGGGCGTTGGGGCGGCATTTTCGTCCATGGTGAACGTGTGGATCTCCGCTACCTTCCTGGTGATATTCGCACTGCCCGCGGTGGTTTTCCTGTTCAAGAGCATTCCCAGGGAAAGGGCACTTCTCGCGGTTTTACTCTTCATGGCATTCCCGGTTTTCATGGAGTCAATTGGAATAACGACGGGAGTTCCCTACGGTGAATTCGAGTACACGGGAGCGATGGGTCCGAAGGTGTTCGGCCTAGTCCCACTGACGGCCGTTCTGGTTTTCCTTCCCCTCGTAGCGGGATCGGTCGCGCTTGCCCAGAGATTCACCAGGAGACCTCCATACGTCATTGTCCTGGGCGCGCTTCTCCTCGTCGCCTCCGACCTGGTCCTCGACCCCTGCGCGGTGGAAATTGGGCTGTGGGTCTGGGCAAGTCCAGGTATCTACTACGGGGTGCCCATCAGCAACTTCGTGGGCTGGGCCCTGGTAGGCCTGTTCACATCATCGGTCATGCACTACCTTGCCAGCAACCATGAAAAGCGTGCCCTCCACGGGGGAACCATAATCGGCATTTTTCTCACGATATCGTTCTGGACGGGTTTCTCGATATACAGCGGCCTGCTGATTCCCGGGGCCCTGGGATTGGCACTTACAGTTTTTTCGCTGCGAAAAATACTAAAGGATTTTGGGAAAGGGGGAAGCGGGGAATGAAAATCGAGGCATCAATCATCCTGCCCAACCAGCTCTTCGCCTCCAGCCCTGTGTTGATGGTTGACAGGAAAATTTTCCTCGTCGAGTCAACGAGGTTCTTTTCAGATTTCAGGTACCACAAGAAGAAACTGGTTCTTCACAGGGCCTCGATGAGGGCCTACCTCGAAAAAATCCGGGGGGATGGATACGACGTGGAATACATACCCTACCCGGACTCGAAAACGGCGGATCTGCTCAGGTTGATAGGGGATGACCGGCTGGGTGCGGTCCACATCTGCGATCCCAACGACCACAAACTCAGGTACGAGTTCGATTCCATAGGGCGGAAGATGTCCCTCGAAATCAACTATCATGAGAGTCCTGGTTTCATCACCCCGCTGAACGTGGTCCTTAAGTCACTCGAGGGGAAGACCCACTACTCCCTCACGGGTTTCTACCGCGAACAGCGCAGGAGGCTGGACATTCTGATGGACGGCTCGAGGCCCGTGGGGGGCAGGTGGACCTTCGACACCGAGAACAGGAAACGCATCCCGGCGGACCAGAGGGTACCGGGGCTCCCGGAGCTGGATGAGAGTCCGCACGTCAGGGAGGCCTCGAGCTGGGTGGAGGAGCACTTCGGTGGTAATCCCGGGGAGGTCGATGGCTTCAAATACCCCGTCACCCACGCCGATTCCGATTCCTGGTACAGGGACTTCCTCGAGAAGAGGTTTGCACATTTCGGCGACTACCAGGATGCGATGGCGGTGGGGCATGAGCACCTGTTCCACTCTGTTCTGACACCTGCCCTCAACATCGGTTTGCTGACTCCCGGCGAAGTGGTCAGTGAGGCCATGGAATTTGCCAGGGAGGGCCCGGTGGGTCTGAACTCCCTGGAGGGTTTCATCAGGCAGGTAATCGGCTGGAGGGAGTTCATCCGTGGCATCTACATCCTGGAGGGTGAAAGGCAGAGGGAGTGCAACCACTTCGGACATGGTGGGGAACTCCCCCCGGGAATGTATGATGGTACCACGGGAATACTCCCGGTTGACCTCGTGGTCGAGCGGCTGTTGAGGTCTGCCTACGCGCACCACATCGAGAGGCTCATGGTCCTGGGGAACTACCTGATGCTAGCAGAGACGGACCCCGACGAGATCTACCGCTGGTTCATGGAGATGTTCATCGATGCCTACGACTGGGTCATGGTGCCCAACGTCTACGGGATGAGCCAGTATGCGGACGGTGGGATGATGACGACCAAGCCCTACATATGCTCCTCGAACTACCTGAGGAAGATGGGCGATTTTCCCGGCGGCCAGTGGTGCGAGGTGCTCGATGCCCTGTTCTGGCGCTTCGTCGAGAAGCACGAGGACTTCTTCAGGGCCAACCCCAGGATGGCCACGATGGCCTACCAGCTCTCCAGGATGGACGGGGAGAGGAGGGAAGGGCACGTGAAAATCGCTGGGGATTACCTGAGATCGATCGGTCGGACCCATGGGGTCAACGATACGGACCAAGGTACCTAGTCCCCGTGGTCCCGACCTCACTGCAGGTCCAACTTCCTCACCATCAGCGTCCTGCCCGAATGGTATCCTGGCGTGAAGTCGAAAGCGTTAAGTACGGCAGGAATTTCGGAGATGGCATGCCCGGGAAGACCATCCTGCTGGCCCTCCTGATTTTCACATCGGCCATTACTACCGCGACGGCGGGGGGTTCCATTCCCTTCACCATGGCGATCTACAATCCCTACTCACAGGACGGAGGCCACACCTGGACCTTCGAGGAGCTGGCGGCCCACGGGTTCGGAGCGTTCTACCAGCAGGCGGACTGGACCTGGGAGTGGTTCAGCCCGGGGTGGCACGAGGAGAGGATGGGCACCGACAGCGTTGAGGCGGCGAGGCACGGTCTGTACTACGTGGCCGGTGGGTACTACCACTCCCCGCCCTGGGACATGATTAACTTCACCTACAACAGGGCAGTGAACTGGGACGGGGTCGTCGAGGTCAAGACCCCCTCGCCGGTTGATGAGAACTACTGGAAGTACATCATGGAGGAGGGGGCGGTCAACCTGGCGAACCTCTCCCTCCATTACCCGATCTGGGGTCTGGTCTGGGACATCGAGCTCTACAACCACGGTGCCTTCGGTCCCTCCGACTACAGCTACGACGAGGGAGCCCTGATGGGATTTGCGGAGGATATCAACAGGTCCATTCCCCAGCTGGCACCGAACCAGCGGTACAGCTGGCTGAGGGACAACGGACTCCTCGGCGCCTTCCAGGACTGGTGTGCTGACAGGGCCTTCGAGTTGGCCAGGGGAACCCTGGAGAAGGTGCAGTCGATAAACCCCGAATTCAGACTTGGGATCCTCTACTTCGAGGAGAGGTCCTGGTTCCACTGGGCACTGGTACGGGGACTTGGATCTCATGAGAGCCCAACCAGCGCGTGGACGGAGAAGACCTATGCCGGTTACAAACACGGCCCGGGGGGAGGGGACAAGACCTACCTCGAGATGTGGGAGGAGCACGGCGTGCACGGGCAGTTCATACCTGGAATAGCGGCGATAGAGGCATGGAAGCAGTTCGGGGCAATGGAGCAGGCCCTTCGCTACATGGGCCACCTGTGGCTATACCAGAGGCACTACCCCTACGAGAGGGGTGCGGAGTTCGACAGGACGTTCAGCTTCGTCCAGAAGTACGTTTTATTCAACGGAACCGGGATAAACCCCCTCCCCACATTCAGGCTCCACCCTGGCCTGAATGCTAGCCCCCACATGGGGCCCGACGGAAAGGTCTCGTGCTTCCTAGATACCCACGTCTGGAGCCTACCGCCACCGACCTCTTACAGGATCATAACCGACGCTGACGAGATCGAGTACTCGGGCAGCTTCAACTACACGACCAGGATCCTCAGGGGCCCGGACTACGTTCTCCATCCCGATGATTTCCCGTGCATAATTCACGGGCTCTCCGAGGATGATCTGGAGAGAACCGAGATTACCGCGGTCATCCAGGAGGTCGAGGACATCGCAGGATTTTACCACCGCCTCGGACTCGGGAACCTGTCTGAAATCGTCAAACAGGCCGGCGATGCCAGGGGATACATGGAGCAGGGCAGGCTGGGAGAATCCAGAGTCAGGTCCCTCGAGGCTAGGTCGGGGGCCTACGCTGCACTTGAGGCAGCGGTCTGGCCAATGGTCGACGAGGCGAACGCCAACCCGAGGGAGAGCGAGATACCGCTGAGCCTCTTGAGCGTTTTCGCCAACGCCCGCAACATGATGTCCGGGCAGGACCTGGCAAAGGGCCAGTCCTACCTCTACACCGCGGTAAGGGACTGGTCATCCTCCGTGCCGGAAGTGATACCGTCCATGGTCTCCATAATCACTGGTCTTGGCATCCTTTCGCTAAGGAAGACATAGTGCAATATAATCGGCGTGGTGTTAATGAAAAGAATCGATTTATCGCATGGATGGTTGCTGGCATCGGGTCAGAAGGTCGAGGAGGCCAGTGCCCTTTGCGACGAGAGGGAGGCAACGGAGTGGCTCCGACTCCAGGATACCGAGACGGTCCAGGCAGCGATGGTTAGAACCGGGCGGGTCACGAGACCCTTTCTTGACGACAACTTCAAGGCCATCGAGGAGTTCGAGGAGGGTAGTTGGTGGTACAGGCTCGAGTTCGACGTTCCAGTCGATTGCCGGGAATCGGACCGGTTCGAGATAGAGTTCGGGGGAATCCTTTTCTTCTCAACGATCTGGTTGAACGGCGGGCTAGTTGGTTACACCAGAAATGCACACCACGCGCACAGGTTCGATGTCACCGGGCTGGTGAGGAGGGAGGGACGAAACGTGCTCGTAGTAGAGTGCAGCCTGGGGCTGCCCTGGCTCCGGAGGAACGTTAGACCGGACGTCAGCGCCAACGAGAAGGACATCAGGCCGTACGCGAGAATACCCCAGATGATTTTCGGGTGGGACTTCGCACCGAGGGTTCCTCTGATAGGGCTGTGGCGGCCGGTGAGTCTCCTCTGCCACGGGAGGGTCAGCCTGGAGGACATCCACGTCCGGACGGAGTCCGCGGGCGAGGATTCGGCGGATGTCGAGATCTGGCTGGAGGTGGGGGGTCCGGGGGATGATCCCCCCCTTCTAAGAACCACCATTGAGGAAGAGGGGAGGGTCGTCTGGGAGGAGGAGAGGACGGTGACCAGGGGAGTAAACAGAATCCGCCTGACCCTTGACTCTCCCCGGCTCTGGTTCCCGCAGCCCGCGGGAGAGCCCTTTCTATACAACCTGGTTGCCAGCCTGGTCGTTGGCGGGGTTGAGGTTGACAGGGAGAAGATCAGCTTCGGGGTGAGGACGGTCGGGCTAGAGAGGGAGGGGGAGTTCACCTTCGTCGTAAACGGCAGAAGGGTCTTCGCCAAGGGGGCAAACTGGGTTCCGGCCGATAGCCTCGAGCTGGAGGCTTCCCCCGAGGGATACGAGCACCTGCTCGCGATGGCAAGGGACGCGGGTTTCAACATGATCAGGGTCTGGGGAGGTGGAATCTACGAGTCCGAGCTATTCTACGAGCTCTGCGATAGGTACGGCATCATGGTATGGCAGGACTTCATGTACGCTTGCGCGATGTACCCCGACGACGATCCGGTCTTCATGGAGAGCGCGGAAAGGGAGGCGGTGGAGGTGGTCAGGCGACTGAGGAGGCATCCCTCGGTGGTCCTGTGGTGCGGTAACAACGAGTGCCAGGAGGCCTGGGTGCTTGGTGACTGGCCAGAGCGGGCCCCGAGGCACCTGGGCGAGAGGCTGTACGACCACCTCCTGCCGAAAGTGGTTGGGGTCATGTCCCCAGGCACGCCCTACTGGCCCGGCAGTCCCTACGGTGGTCCCACCACGAGATCCCTCGAGATAGGTGACTACCACGACTGGTACAGCCTGCCGAAGTGGAGGACATACGACGAAAATGCTCCGAGGTTCAGCAGCGAGTACGGCTTCCGCTCGGTGCCCCAGCGGGAGACCGTGGACCAGATGATATCCCCGGGGTACTCTTGGAGCCCCGAGTCCCAAGACGAGATGTGGAGGCTCAAGGGCGGGGCCGATGGCTGGACGAGATCCATCCTGCCGGAGTTCGGTTCACCGGGGACTTTGGAGGACTACATCATGCTGACCCAGGAGCTCCAAGCCACGCTTATGAGGTATGCCATTGAGGTCTACCGGCGTAGGATGTTCGCCACGAGCGGCTCGCTCATATGGCAGTACGACGAGCCCTGGCCCGGGGCGACCTTCGCCCTGGTCGACTACTTCGGACGGGCCAAGGCCGCGTACTACTGGGTGGGCAGGGCATACCAGCCCGTCATAGGCCTCTTCCACAGGTCCGGGGATCGGACCTCGTTCTGGGCTGTCAGCGACCTCCCGGAGGAGAGGGAGTTCGAGGCGGTCCTTCGCAGATTCAATCATTCGGGGGAACTTCTGGGGGAGGAGAGAATATCCGGCAGGCTACCGGCGAACAGATCTGTCAGGCTGGTGGAAAACCTGCCGGAGGAGTTGCTGATAGGGAACCCAGCGGCCGAGTTTCTCCACAGCAGGTTGAGGGCGGGTGACCTGGTCAGCGAGCGTTTCTATCACCAGGGCAACCGCAGTGACTGGTTACTATCCGAGACAGAAATAGAGGCATGCCGCCAGAGGGAGGGTGAGAACCTGGTCATCACCGTACGTTCCAGCGGGTACGCCCATTTCGTGACCTTGACCACCGAGGATCCGCTTGCCCTTTTCTCGGATAACTTCTTTGATCTCTTACCTGGAGAGGAGAGGAGTGTAGCAATCAGGACGGCTGGGGAAGAAGAGGTGGTCATCTGGGCGGCGAACTCGAAAAAGCGGGTTCTTGTTCCACCGTGATTCGCCCGTTAAAATATTTTGAACGCCTGTTAAAAACCGTAGGTGTTTATGCGATGTTGATAATATTTTATCGTTGAAAATGTCAAATGATGATCTAGATTTACGTGTGAGTATCAGGAGGGTCGCCTCATACGCCATTGCCGGTATAATACTCGGGTCAGTTTTTGGTTTTGGGATGTGGAGATTCGGCGGGGTGTATAAGCCTGGCCTGTCTGGTATAGAACCGACCTCGCTACAAAGGTTCTCATCGTACGGGGAGCTCAAAGAGTACCTGGATAAACCCCGGGAAAGCCATAGAACTGGCGGAATAAGCATAGGTTTTCCCTGGCCTTTCGGATTTGAGAAGCAGTCGGCTGGTCCAAGCAGGAATTCTCAGGTAAGTGCTTATGACTACTCTGAGACCAACATTCAGGTCGAGGGGGTGGACGAGGCAGATCTGGTTAAGACGGATGGCGAATACATCTACCTGGTCTCCGGGAACTCAGTTCTCATGGTGAAGGCCTACCCACCGGATGACGCGGCTGTCATGGCACGCCTTGAGTCCGCCAAGGAGGTCGGGGATATCTTCATCAACGGCGATAAGCTGGTCGTCTTCTATACGGGTTATGGGCAGGGATACAAGGGTGAGAGGATGCCTGCATCGGGGGAGAGGTATACGGATGTCAAGATATTCGACGTATCTGATAGGTCCAACCCCACGTTGGACAGGACCATAAGCGCGAAGGGGTTGTACTTCAACTCCCGGATGATCGGCGATTACGTCTATGTTATCGTAAGGGAAGAGGCATACCTTGACCTTGATGAAGAGGTGGAGCTCCCCTCGATACAGACGCAGGACGGGGAAATGGAGATCAATGCAACCATGATCTATTATCCCAACTCCCCTGATTACGGCCACGCATTCATGAATATACTGGCGATTAACGTTCAGGACCCTGAGGAGGATTTCTCCCACGAGACATATCTCCTAGGTTATTCCTGCAACATGTACGTCTCACAGGGCCACATATACATAACCTCGCCCAAGTGGTCCGAGGACAAGGGGGAGTACTTCAGAGGCACCTCGATACACAAGATTCGGATCGAGGGCAGGGAGATAACCTACCTGTCGGACGGATTCGTGCTCGGGCAAGTCCTGAACCAGTTCTCGATGGATGAGCATGATGGTAACTTACGAATAGCAACGACCTCCCACGAATCATCCCGGTCGGTCAGCAACGTCTACGTCCTGGGCCAGGATATGAACCTAATTGGAAGTTTGGAGGGGCTCGCCCCTGGTGAGGAGATCTACTCCGCGCGTTTCATGGGCAATAGGTGTTACCTTGTGACATTCCGGAAGATCGATCCGCTCTTCGTCATAGACCTCGGGGACCCGCAGAGCCCGGAGGTCCTTGGTAAGCTCAAGATCCCCGGCTACTCCGACTACCTCCATCCCTATGACGGGAACTACCTGATAGGAATTGGGAAGGAGACTGTGGGCGCCGAGGAGGGGGATTTTTCATGGTACCAGGGGGTCAAGATATCCCTCTTCGACGTCAGTGATGTCACAAAACCGAAGGAGGTTGCCAAGTACGAGGTGGGCGACAGGGGCACCGATTCCCCGGTTCTCAGGGACCACCGGGCCTTCCTCTTCGACAGGGATAGGAACCTGCTGGTGATACCTGTTCTGGTCGCGGAGATCGACGAATCCGTCTACTCTGGCGAGGTGCCGGACCATGCCCAAGGGATGTACGTGTATCAGGGAGCCCACGTCTTCGACATATCTCCCGCCGGAATTTTCCTGAGGGGACGGGTAACCCACCTGGATGACGGGTGGGACCTGGAGAGAAGCGGCTATTACCTAGAGTCAGACCTGCAGGTGGAGAGGTCCCTTTTCATCGACGACGTTATCTATACCCTATCCCAGGGCATGATCAAGATGAACGATCTCGAGGACCTCGAGGAGATCAATAGGCTCGAGTTATCCTGATATTTAATTTAAAAGCCCATGCAGGATCATTACCAGGGGAGTCGGGATGGAAGTAGAAAGGAACCTTCACGGAACCACTTGGGACATCTACCTCTGCCTCCTGACGTCGAAAAAACCTATGGGAGCCAGGGACATCTGGAGGAAACTTCACCTCTCCAGCCCAAGCCTGGCACAGTACCACATAAACAAGCTAATTGAGCTTGACCTAATCAAGCCAGTACTCGGGGGAAAGTACCTCATCAAGGGAGGCCCGCAGGGAGATGCGCTGAAGGGATTCTTCATGCTCAGGGGGAGGTTGATCCCAAGGTTTGTAGTCTACAGCGCATTCCTCCTGGGCATGCTGGTTGCCTACATTACCTTCTGGCCCTTCAGGGGGGACTTCCGTGATCTTTTCACTGTCGCCGCTAGTCTCATTGCCATCTTGGCCTTCATCTATGAAGCCTACAACCAGTACAGGTACCTTCGTAGGATGGGAGAGTAACTGGCTAGGTAAGATTCGAACCCGAGGAATTTTATCTACTTGTTCGTTATTACTTTACTAGTGAAACAATTGGGCATAAGGGTGGGAACATCTGGTTGGAGTTATAATCACTGGAATGTGAGGTTCTATCCAGCCCACCTGCCGAGCACCGGGAGACTGGTTTTCTATGCGAAGGAGTTTGACACGGTCGAGCTCAACAGCTCATTCTACCACCTGCCCCGGGAAAAGACCTTCCTCAATTGGCGCGAGAGGACGCCCACCGACTTCGTCTTTGCGGTCAAGGGAAGCAGGTGGGTTACCCACGTGAAAAAGCTCTCGGGGGTCGGTGATGAAGTGAATACCTTCTGCAAAAGGGCGGTGAATCTCGGGGAGAAGCTGGGACCGATCCTCTGGCAGCTCCCCCCGCAGCTGAAGAGGAACGAGGAGCGGCTGGAGGGCTTCCTGGAGTGCCTTCCGGAGGACCTAACCCATGTCGTGGAATTCAGGAGGAAGGACTGGTTCGACGACGGGATCTATGCCCTGCTGCGGAGTTACGACGTGTCTTTCTGCTCTGTGAGCTCCCCGAGCTTCGTCACGGACCTGGTTGTCACGGGAGAGGTCGGCTACCTCAGGATGCACGGCGAGGGCGGAGGCTGGTACGCGACCAGCTACGGGGAAGACCAGCTGAGTTCCTGGGCGAAGAGGATATCTCAGAGCTTCTCGAGCTGCAGGGCGTCCTATGTGTACTTCAACAACGATGCAAGTGCCTACGCGATCCAGAACGCCAGGGACCTAAGGAATCTGCTTCATTGATTCATCGATCTATCAGGACCTGTTGTAGACCGTGGAGAAGAGGAAAATCCCGGCCATGGTGAAAACGATAATTCCGCTGGTGGCCACGTCGAAGAGAACAGAGAGGAAGAGCCCGAGCATGACGCCGATTAGCCCGATGATGATGGATGCGGTCGTCGTACCCCGGAACGAGAGGTTGAACTGTAGGGCCGATAGACCGGGAAGGACCATGAATGCAGTGACGAGAATTATCCCAACTACCTTGATGGAAATCACGATGGTCACCGCGACCAGGACGTTGAAGACGACTGTGAGCAGGGAGACGGGTATCCCCAGGAGGCGTGCGTCCTCCTCGTCGAAGGTGACCGATAGCAGCTCCCGCCTGAATAGCCCGAGGAAGAAGAGTATGAAGAGCACGAGCAGCCCGACCATCCAGAGGTCGTGCAGTGAGATAGTCAGGATCGAACCGAAGAGGTAGCTGAATATCTCCACGTTGAAACCCCCCGCCAGGCTGATTAGGATGAGACCCCCCGAGAACCCCAGGGCCATCATAACCGCGATGGCAGAATCCGACTGGGCAAGGCCCTTTTTCCGGAGGTAGGATATCCCGGTGATGGTGACAAGGGCCGTCCCAAGGGATGTCCAGAGCGGGTCTATCCCGGCAAAAAGCCCCAGGGCAATCCCCCCGAAGACGCTGTGGGCGACCCCATCGGTCAGCATGGATTGCTTGCGGAGGATAAGGAAAAGCCCGACCCATGCGCAGCATACCGCGACGAGTACCCCGCCGATCAGAGCGAACTGGAAGAACTGGTAGTCCAGGAGGGACAGTATCTCCTGGAGCCCCAGCTCAGCCATTCCTGAATAGCCCCCTGCATTCATGCACGTGGTAGGCGAACTGGAAGTGCTTGCCGTAGGTCTCCTTGAGCATCGGGTTCGGATCGAAGTCATCGGTGATGGGGCTCGTCCTCACGTACCTGTTTACGCACATCACATGGGACATGCGGCAGAAGACGGCGGCCAGGTCGTGGGAGACCATAAGTATCGTTATGCCCTTTTCGATGTTGAGGTCGGATAGCATCTTGTAGAACCTCTCCTGGGTTTCGGGGTCAACGCCGCTGACGGGCTCGTCCATGATTATTAGGGACGGCTCCCTGACCAGCGACTTCGCCAGGACGACCCTCTGCTTCTGCCCGCCCGAGAGCTGCCCTATGCGCTTTCCCGATAGTTCGGTGAGCCCCATGAATTCCATGGTCCTGTCAACGATCTCCCTGTCATCGCTGTTCATGGGCTTCCCTATCTTGCTCCGGTCGATTCTTCCCAGGATGACGAGCTCACGAACGCTGAGGGGGAACTTCTCATCGAAGTTAATCGCGTGTTGGGATAGGTAGGCAATTTTCTCCCAGTGGTCGAATTCCCTGATGTCCTTTCCGAATAACTGCACCTGTCCGGTCTTAAAGGGGATGATCCCGAGCATGGCCTTCAGGAGGGTCGTCTTTCCGCCCCCGTTGGGCCCCACCATCCCGATGTAGTTCCCCCTCTTGATCTCGAAGTTGGCCTTTTCAATGACGATCGATCTATTTCGTTCAATAGCGAGGTCCTTTACCTCCAATACCGTCTCCCCCTGATCATTCCGGAGGGGCCCTTTCTCGGTTAGTGACATATCGCTGGGGCCAGTGGAAATTGAAGTAGAAGCCTCTTCAGCGGCCATCAGAATCGCCAGTCGCATCAAGTCCAATTTTAAGATTAATAAGGTTTGTCTGTTGCTGCTGGATGTAATCCTTCCCGTCAATTGGGCCCAGCATGAAATATAGCTTCAGTATCTGGACCTCTTCCCCGGTCCGTTTTTCAAGAGTGCCCTTCAGTGTCTGGGCATAATCATCGGAATAGATCGGATCGACATATATCGTGAAGATGCCCTTTTCCTCCATCTGCATAACGAGCTCCTCGATGGTCGATATACTGGGCTGCTCGTCGGCGGATAGACCGATAACGCCGTGCTGGTGGAAACCGTAACGCTCGGCGAGGTAGCCGAAGGCCGAGTGGGTTACGAATATGTCATCCTTCCCCTTCTGGGAAAGCTGGGTGATGAAATCGGTATCGATGCCTTCGAGCCTCTCCTTCAACTCGGTCCAACGATCCCTGTAGAGGTCCTCGTTTTCCGGATCGGTCTCGACGAGGGCCTGGAAGATCTTCTCTGCCTGTTTCCCTGCGATGTACGGACTGAGCCAGGTGTGGGGATCGTGGAGGTCCTGCGCATGTTCATGTTCTTCGTCGTGTGATTGTCCATCTTCTTGGTCGTGTGCATGCCCATCTCCCTCTTGGGATTCAATGAGTTCGATGCCCTCGGTAGTCTCGATGATTAACTTGCCAGATGTTTCGAGTGAGGGTAGCATGTCCTCCTCGAACCAGAGGTCGAGTCCTGCACCGTTGTAAACGATAATATCTGCTTCCTCCGCTGCCAATACATCGGAGATCGAGGGCTGCCAGGAGTGGACCTCCGAATTGTAGGGAACGAGTGATTTTACGTCCACGGCATCCCCGCCGATTTCCTGTGCGAGGTATGCAAGGGGATAGAAGCTGGCCACGACCCTGATCCGGTCACCTCGATCCGCTCCGTTCCCTGCGAGCTGCCACAGCCCCAGGGTGACGATGATAGTCAGTATTGTTAGCGTTCCCAGCGTTATGAACTTTTTACTCACGGAGCCCGCCCTTTACTATGTTAAACATGGAAAGATAAATATGTTATTGATTATCATTATCATTATGGCCAGAATTAGGAACACGAGGCAGAAGGATATCATCGAGGAGGAGATGAGGGAGTTCTCAACCTTCTTCACAGCCGAGGAGCTTTACCAGAGGGTGAAAAAGAGGGACCCAAGAATCGGGATAGCGACCGTTTACAGGTACCTCAATGACCAGGACCGGGAGAACAGGCCACACTTCTACTACTGTGACCGGCGAAGGGTTTATTCCTTCAGCAAGAACAACCACTGCCATTTCGAATGTGGAGTATGCAGGAATGTCGTCCATTTCGATATCGATAAAATCGACTTCCTGAAAGGATGCATAGATGGCAGGATATGCCACTTCCAGATAGACGTCTACGGGATATGCCAGGATTGCGCGAAAAAGATGGGTGCGCGAGAGTGCTCGGATTCGCGGTGAAATGAGAAACCGATTGGAGCAGGATAGAGTGGAGAAAGAGTATTCTTTAAAACTCCCATATTAATCATGGGTGCTATTATGATTCCCATAGATTCACTGAAAGACGAGGTTCGCCCCCTCTACGAGGAGAGGGACCCGGCCCATCGATTCGATCACGTGGAAAGAATCGTTGCATTCTGCAGACTGGTCGGCGAGGATCTCGGGGCAGACATGGACGTCCTGCTTCGAGCTGCGATAATACACGGCGTAGGGGACAAGGAGCGGTTCAGGGAAGCCCTCGGGGAAGACCACGATAAAATCATCAGGATTGCCGAGATGAATTCCGATATCCCCAAACCCCTGGAGGAGCAGATAATCTGGGATGGGAACATCATCGATTCACTGGGCATCATCGGGATTGCCCGCGCATTCACTAGAGGAGGGCACGAGGGCCAGGGACTCGACGAGACAATTAAAGTCATCAGGGAGAACATGCTCAGGCCCGTCTACACCGAGGTCGGTCGGGAGATATCCATCAGGTTACTCGTGGAGACGAACGAACTGCTCACCAAGCTGGAAAGGGAACTCAAAACCACCCGGGAATGATTCTCAGGATCCGTTTCCCTTTTCGATGGTGGATACAAGCATCTTCATCAGTTCATCCATGGAGCTCTGCGGCCTCCCGACCTCACGCCAGTGCGTTACTCCCCCGGCCTTGGCGGTGGCGAAGAAGTCCTCGATGAAATCCTCGTACCACTCACCAACCGGTTTCTTCATGTCCTCGGGATCTATGGAGGAAATCACCCGTGAGGCCATTCTCAGCTTAACATAGTCTAGTGGAAGGCGAGCAGTCTTCACTCTGGCCAGGAGATCTGGATCACCATCCACCCCGCGCTCGGCCTCGTCGAAGAGCTGCCATGCTTTTTTCATGACGTCGAGATTGAGGTAGGGGGCGGTTATGGATGGCTCGAAGGGCTTGACGTGAAGACTGTGGTAATCCGTTCCCTGGACCTCGCTCTTAAGAAGATCTATGTATTTTTCGATCGGCCCGGCAGCATCGCCAAAATATGCATCTAGAAATTCCTCGATTCCCCTCTCCACGTCGTAGTCTGGATTCCAGAGGAGCTTTGCCGACAGGTAGGCCTTCAGGGGAGCCATGTCGGCCATGCGTGCGCCCCCACTGCCCTGCTGGAATATTCCCCTCACACCGTTCTCGACGAGGAATCGAATGTTGGGACCGAGAATGTGTATATTTGGGAATGGCATCAGGTACTGGCGGAAATTAACGATGTAGTCCCAGACGTAAATCCTGTTTGTCAGGCGGAACCAGTCGGCTATGTCCTGCCGTATTCCTGCATTAAGGATGCACTTCACATCCCCTATGACGTGGGAGCAGCATCCACCGGTGGTGAGGCGGATAACGACGTTGGGTCGGGGCCTGAGGGTTTTCGGTGCCTTCCGGCTGTAGCTGTAGGCGAATGTGTCTATCAGAACATCCGGGTGCTCCTCCGCGATAGCGTCTGCGATGCGGTTGACGAAGTTGATGATGGGTGCGGAGTGGGCTCCGCCCTCCCTCTCCTCCAGTGCCGCGCACTTCTCGCACTCGCACCAGCCACCCGGTCCGTCGTTCTGGGAGACCGAGATGACCCTGGCCTCCGGGTGCTCCCCTATCCATTCCTTGACGGTCCTGATTGCCTGCTGTGTCATCTCCTCGTTGGTGAGGCAGAGCTGTGTCCTGACGTACCTGCCCTTCAGCGTGCGCTCACCGTCCACAAGTGAGAACCACTCGGGGTGGGACTCGAAGTACTTATCGGGGGGGATGAGCGTCCAGAAGGAGTGCCCGAAGGGGTAGAAGGAGAATTTCCCCCCGTACTCATCGGGCAGGTCCCAAGTTCCGTTAACCCTGTTTCGAACGGCCCACTCAGGGTTTCTGGCGTCGTAGAAGAAGACGTCCCTGTACTCCAGGATAGGTACCTGCCTATCGTCGATTCTGTTGATTTCGAGTTTTGTTTTTTTGGGTATGTACGTGTCGGTGGGCGTGAACCAGCGGCAGCCAAGTTGTTCCTCGAGGAATGCGTAGACGCCGTACAGTGTTCCGCGTTTTCTGCTTCCGGCTATGACGAGGTGTGGGGATTTCGTCCGGATGATGAATCCCTCGTCGCCGAGTTCTTCTGTGTCGATCTGTATTCGGATTTGGTCGGTGTGTGAGTTTTGTCCGAGCATGATTTCGTGTTTGCCCATGTCGTTCTGGTCGTTTTTTATCGTGAGTGTTGCTCCGGTCATCCGTTGTAGGTGTTCCTGGAGTTCTTTTGCTGCGTGGTGTTCTGATGGTGATGCGTCTTTGGATATCACGATGCAGTAATCACTAGCATTACCATCAGCGATAATGAGTGATTCTCCAGCGGGATGTTTTTGTCCCGAAGTCGGGTTCTCCCCAGAATTATTGGCGTTCTTTCCTTCCTTATTCATGATGCTATCTCCGGTTTTCATGTTCAGAGTGTCGGGAGGACCGGGATCAGGTTTCTAAGTGTTTCCCGTGATAATGTGCCTGGCGGCATTTTCAAGCTTCTTTCTGAACTCCTTCATCGAAGCCTCCGCGCAGCTGCGATCAAGTATGCGTATCCCTTCAACTTCGAAATGTCATCTGTATCAGTATTGCCATTTGATCGACCTGCAAGTATTATATGCGAGAGGCTCTTCCAGATGGTGTATCCATGACCAACCAAATTTCAATTGCGGGAGTGTTGGACGAAATCCAGTCCTCGGGAAGGGGTTACGAGAACTTCATCACACTCTGCGATGATGCCGGCGGTAGGTTCAGTGGTACCGGTGGAGAGCGACTCGCCCGGGATTACATCGCAGGCGAGGTGGAGAAATTCGGGCTTGAGGAGGTACACCTGGAGCCCTTCGAATACCTCTCCTGGCACAGGGACGAGGCCAGTATAGAGGTGACCGCACCGGTCCGCAGGAATCTCGGGGCACTGTCTCTGGCGTACTCTCCCTCGACGGAGGCGGGTGGAATAGAGGCCGACCTGGAATTTGTCCCCGAACCTACCGGGAAGTGTTTCAGCGGCATGGCCGATGATATTGAGGGCAAGATTGTACTTACCTACATCGGGAAGGGAGTCGGACCGGCCTGCCAGAGCACGCACTGGGCGAATGCATTCGGCGCAGAGGCCCTGGTCCTGATGGCCAACCATTACGGGTCACTCCAACCCGCCGGTTCCTGCAGGTGGAACCAGCCCGGGCCATTACCGGTTCTATCCGTGAGCCGTGAGGAGGGTGAATACCTGGTGAGGCTTCTTAACAGGTTTGAAGGGGCAACGGTGAAGTGCCATCTCCATAACACAATGGAAGGGGGGAGGGGCTGGAACGTCGTCGGCGAGATACCGGGAAGCGACCGATCCGGGGAACAGGTCGTGATAGGTTGCCACTACGATGGCTTCGACATCGCACAGTCCGCGATAGACAATGCCTCGGGCACGGCCGCTATCATGGAGGTTGCGAGGGCCCTCACGCGGGGCGGAGTGTCTCCGGAACGCACGCTGAGGTTCGTGTGGTTCGGCGCCGAGGAGCTCGGCATGATAGGTTCACAGGCCTATGTGGAGAATCACTCCAGGGAGATGGGTGACGTGGTGGCGATGATAACCACCGACTGGCCAGGCTCCCCCGCCAGCTGCGGGGTCCAGCGACCCTTCACCGAACTCTCGACACACCTGGAGAGGTCACTTGGGGGAGATATAGGGAGCGTTTCAGCCGGTCTGGGCATGTACAGCGATCACTTCCCATTCACACTTGAGGGGGTGCCCGCCATGTGGATAGGGGGCTCGATAACTGGCAGGGACCTGGAGATATACCACACCGTCTTCGACACGGCCGACAAGGTACCGCCCGGGGTTATCACGGACTCGGCAATTCTGATGACCAGGATTATCATGGAGCTGGCCAGCACGGGGGAACATCCTTCAAGGCACAGATCGGGGGACGAGATCAGGAAGCTCCTCGAGGAAGAGGGTCGATCAAAGGACCTGGAGATCGAGGGGAGATGGAGGAATGCATGAATTGAAAAGCCGCGTGAAGTCAAGGCTCAGGGCTGGCAAGACGGCCCTGGGCGTGAACCTGACGGTGATGCACCCCGGATCGATCCGCGAGGTATCGAACTCCGGTTTCGACTGGGTCCTTTTCGACCTGGAACACGGGCCCTGGTCGGTCGAGACGGTAAACGACATGATCCAGCAGACAAGCGGGTCAGACGCAAGCCCGATAATTCGAGTGGTCTGGGACGACAGGAATGCCATCAAGAGGGCCCTGGACACGGGAGCCTTCGGGATCATCGTGCCGTGGGTGAGCACGGGAGAGATAGCGGAGGATGCCGTGTCCTATAGCAAGTACCCGCCAGTCGGTCTCCGCGGGTGTGGACCTGGTAGGGCAGCCTCGGCCTGGGGCATGTCTACTGTTGACTACATAGACGTGGCCAATGAAGAACTACTGGTGGCCGTTCAGATAGAGAGGGAGGAGGCCGTTGATAACCTCGAGGATATCGTTTCGGTGGACGGGGTCGACGCGACATGGATAGGTCCCGCGGACCTCTCGCTCTCGATGGGTCTTGACGTAGGTGGTGCTCATTCCCACCCGAGGGTGCTGAAGGCCATGGAGAGGGTCGTCGAGGTTTGTGAAGGCGCCGGGGTTGCTCCCGGTATAGCAGCCGGTGGAAGCGCAGATTACATCAACGACCTCATCGAGAGGGGCTTCAGGTTCATCCTGGTTCAGGGTGACCTCGGCCTCCTTGGCCTCGGGTGCGAGGAGTACCTGAAGAAAATCGAGCGCTCATGATGAAACCGCACAGCCGGGGAGGGTGAGATTCGCCGTGTATCCCAGTCTGCAGGTGGGTCATTACGGGGTGGGCATCTCGCCATCCCCGATAATCCTCTCGATGGCATAGCCCATCAGGACCACGAAGATGATAGTCAGGGTGAGCCTCGAGGCCATGAAGGCGGGACCGAGGAAGTGGAGCTCCACCAGCTCCTGGGGCATCTTGATGCATGCCCAGGCTGAAAGGAATATCACCAGGTTGCTGGTCCGTGCTCCCTTTTCCCTCAGAGTGACGGCAACTGGGAAGGCGATGTAGAGGGGTCCCGTGGGGAGGGAGCCGAAGAAAAGTGCCAGCGCTATTCCCTTGATTCCCGAGGTCTCGCCCAGGTGCTTAAGAACCAGGTCCTTGGAGACGTACACGGAGAAGATGCCCATTATTACCATAACTGCAGGCAGTATCAGCATTACCTCCAGCAGGTAGTGGTATATCGAGTCCAAAGTTGCATCAACCTTGCCTGGGTTAAACCATAGTGTGCCAATTACGCAGACAAGGACCGCCATCACCCCGAGGTAGTTCCTGATTAATTTCTTGTCATTTCTCTCCGGGGTATTATCGCTCAAGTGAGAATCAACCCCATGATTAGTGCGATTGCCAGGGCTATGATGAAGCTCAACCCATTTCTGAGGAGGGCCATCTTCCTTCCCATTTCCCTTATCTCCAGGGGGAGAGTGATGATGCCGACCATCGTCAGAGTGGTGACGAAGGCGGCGATCGAGGATACGGAGGCACCGCTGTCGAGGAGCGAACCGGCAAGTGGGAAGGAGATAATGGATGGTATGAACAGGATGGAGCCAACGAGTGCCGTTATGATAATGCCGAAAAATCCGCCCTGTTGCCCGATGAACCTGCCGATGGATTCATTTGGGATGAATGCCTGTAGAAGTCCGATTACCAGGATGATGATTACCACCATCGGGAAAATTCGGAGGAAGGTCTTCGCCGAGATGGTCAGCGACTTGAGGATCTTGCTTCGGTCTCTGGATAGAGCGAATGCTAGGCATGCAAGGGCGACGAGATTGATGAATATGGCCGTCTGAACCAAGTTCAATCCTCAGGAATTGGGGGTTTAAAGAATGGTCCCCTGAAGACTCTTGTGCTGAACCAGATTCAGGGAGATCGATACGAGATGAATTATAAAACCGGGTGAGAGTAGATGGTGAAGGATTGCTCGGGAAGGAAGTCCAAGTCCTCATCCAGAATGTACCCCGCCTGTTTCATCTCGCCCAGGAGGACATCCTTGGGGACGAAGTGCCCGAAGACCCCACGAAAGCTCATCCTCCTCGCGTTTTTGTACTCAATGATCGCCACCCTGCCATTCCGGCCCAGGAATTTCATAAGGTCACCGAAGTACGCCACCCGGTCCTCAATGTGGTGGGTTACATTTCGCATGAAGATCAGATCCAGGCTGCCCTGTGGAAGGTCCAGTGAATTTCCATCGGAGATCACGGTTTCCACGTTGCTAAGTCCCTTTTCACGGGCGCTCTCCCTCACGAAATCTGATAGTTCTGCATCTGTATCGACCGCGAACACACGCCCTGCCGGGCCGACCATTTCGGCGAACTTGAGGGTGAAGTAACCACCACCCGAACCGATATCTGCGATCTTTTGCCCCGCCTCCAGCTTCAGGGAATTCAGAACCTCGCTGGACTTGCTCTTGGAAGAGGAGGCTTTCCTGTTAAACATCCTAGCCTTCCGGCTCATTGCATCTCACCAGTGATCGTAACTGAAAAAAAGGGGATAAAAAAAATCTTATGATGGTATGAAAGCTGCTTCAGGTTTGGCTCTACTTTCTACCATCTTCCTCGACGTCCTCGTCCGAAGCCCATTCCTCGTCCGAAGCCCATTCCTCGTCCGAAGCCCATTCCTCTGCCATAACCTACCCAGGGGCTTGGCGTCCAGGCTTGGGCGGGTGCGGGTCCGTACATGGGGGAGTAGGTAGCGGGGTAAGCACGCCCCGCGGGATTACCCATTCCGTAGGGTGTGGAGGCACTAGCTGGGTAGTAACCTGTACATAATCCTCTCATTCCACCGGTCATGGGTCCCTGTCCCCAGGGCCCTGTTCCATCCAATCCGGGCAATATATCACCTCACAATACTTATGTGCATAAGCACATATTAATGTTGCCTTTTTCTGGCGTCCATTTCAGAGATACTCGTGGTAATAAATACAGGACTGGGGGTTGACTATCACAAAAAGGGCATAGGGGACCGTTGTTTCAGTATCGAGTTGAGTTGCACATCTCCTTCGTGATCTTCCGTTTTTCTATCAGCGTGTTGGTCGATGGATGGGGGTTGGGTCGATCATTGGTAACGATATCCAGGCTCATCCCGGGCCCTATTCCATCAAGAGTAATTGCCTCTGCCCTTGCATCACCCAGTAAATCAAACACGTAAACGAGGTGTCCCTTGATAGTGTCGATTATTCTTCCGTGCCCGTCGAGGATTCTGACGCATTCCGGGTCGTTTACGAAGACCTCATCCAGCCCGTCCCCGTTCCAGTCCCCGAGCCAGAATCCGAAGCCTCCCTCCTGCATATTGGGCTGCCTGACCTCGTGTTTCCAGAGCAGTTCTCCGTGCGAATCAAGGGCGATTACTCTATCGGGCTTTCCGGGCTCAACACGGCTTGCGCCCTCGTATATTACGAACTGCTGATCAGGGATGTCGCCCCGGATTTTCCCGATCCTCAGGGCCTGTCCATGCTTTATCTCATCCCTTCCCCAGATTGGGTTTCCACCAATATCAAAGCAGTAGGCTCCGGTGCTCATGAGGAGAACCGGCTTGCCCCCGATATGTGATATGCGGACGCTGTCCGCGTGACCATCCCTCAGCAGGGCCGGGAGATCTGGGAGGACGGTCATGACGCTGCCATCGTGGTCCAGGAGCACGGAGCCGGCGAATATCTCGTCGCAACCATCACCATCGATGTCGGCGAAGTGAGGTGAGTGCCCCATAGTCCTGTGCTTTCGATCAGGGTGGTGATCGATCTGCACGTTCCATAAAATGTTAAGGTCTCTGTCAAGAAGCGTGACCGACCTGTAATCCCATCCCACCAGTATATCAGAGGGACGTTTTCCACCAGTTGCGTTGATGATAAAAACCGAGGAGCGGAAGTGGCCCCCCTGGGGATTCTCTGGCATCTTTTCCCGATCGGGATAGGATATACTCTTCCTCAGGATCCCAGTTCGTGCATCCACGATGCAGAGGTGGAGGTCGCCGTGAACCCTCCGCGGGCAAACCAGTTCGGTAACTCCGTCTCCATCTATATCAAAGACCGGAAAGTTAGAATCCATCCGGATGTCCAGGCAGCTGGCCCCGGCATCCTCGTACCTCCAGATCTCAGAGCCATTCTGACGGTAGGCAATCTGCCGGAAGGCACCGCAGGTCAGGGCCATGTCGATCTTCCCGTCCCCGGTAATATCCGCGAAACGCCAATCGTAGAAGAACTCCATCCATGGTAACCAGCCATGCCTCTGGTAGTTCCAGGTCACGCCGCCGTCAATCTCGGGTTCCTCGATTAGCTCCTGGTTGGGCGGATCCGAAAGTCTTGCCAGCCATCTGGCGAACCTGTGGTTCATCCTAACCCTGTCGATGAAAGGAATTTCGTAGGATGCGGCTTTCCTAGCCAAGATCCAGCACCCTGGGGACATTACCCAGGGTCTCTAATAATGTAGCTGGAATATAGAATGCGGGAAGACATCTAATCAAGGCTTCTTAGGGGTAAGAGGGCCTTTTTAAAGGGAAGCCCTGGAATTCGGGCCTTCCAGGTTTAAGGTATAACACTTAACAGTGCCAAAAGGCACCAAAAGGATAATTATCTCCTCTGAATATGCTGTACAAATACCGAATGAGGGGATTATTTGATCGTGAATAAGGAAAAATATGGCTGCGTCTTCTGCAACCAGAGATTTGAGCGCTGGAAGGACCTGTTGAAGCACGCCGAGAAAAAACATCCCTCCAAGAAGTGGGTAAAGGTAAAGCATGAGGGATTCAGGATGGCTGCCCCGGCGGGGGAGGTCGGAAGGATCGCCCTTGAACTGGAGAATCTGTTCCTAAGGGAGAGGCTGAATTCCAGGTAATCGTCTCATTTACCCGGGAAAAGCAGATTCCCTCTATGTGAGGGTCTTCAACTTGGACCTTGACTTGGGCTTTTTTGAGCCCTTGTAGTCATTTCCGAGAGCCGATTCAATGGCCCTTTGTAGCTCCAGGAGCTTGGTTTTTGACATATCGGCGTTAAAGGTGAAGGATCCGTCCGGGGTAGTAACGCGGAGAGAGTAACCGTCTATTCCCGGGCCAATTACCAGGGAGGATCTTGGGGAGAGGTCAACAGTGAACTCTTTAGCCTGCTTCTCGGTCTTTTGACCATTCTCTACCGTTATCTCGTCCCATATACGTTTTGAGGAATCCTTTAGCATCATGGCAACCCTGTGGCCCTTCTCGGTGGGTTCTACGAAGACGGGCCTTCTGTCCTTGACCTTTTCCATTGTTACGAGTCCCAGGGATTCCATCCTTTTCGCGAGATTGCCCACATAGGTCCTGTTGGTGTGGGATCTCTTGGCGAGCTGGTACAGGTTGATCCTGCCTACATCGCCAATGGTGATCATGGCCGCGACCATCCTGTCGTTGAAAAACATCGACGGCACCCGGAAATAGTACAAGGATTATGGTTTATCAGTGTTGCTATTACCCCCTACCATAATATGGTCCCCAGGACCCTGTTCTCAGGGTTTCGTATCAATTATAATGTCTGTCAGCGATAGAGGTCTCTCTGCATTTTTACCGGTCTCCAACCCCTTGCATCTGCTAATGGTCGGATCCCAGTATCTTGGCACAATCATCAAGTGTGGGCCTAATGGAATGTGTTCTTGATAGGTCTCGATTTATGCTAGTTTACGAAGATTAGGAATGTACTTATTCTTCCGCCATTTCATCCACTTCTTCTGCACCATCCGCTAGGAATTTCTCCTCGTCCTCAAGGAGGATGTTCAGTAGTCTTAGAAATTCACCCGCGTGGACCTTTTCCTCATCGGCAATATCCTGGAGTACCTTTGCCGCAAGCTCGTTATCCGTGGCATCTGCAAGGGCTTCATAGAGATGCACGGCCTCCTCCTCCGCTGACAGGGAAAGGCGTATAGTCCGGGCCAATTCCCTCTGGGTAAGCTTCCGTTCTGGCACCAACCCGATAAATGGATTTAAAAAATCCGGCATAACAGACCTCCGAATTATTTCACTACATCCCACATAAAAATCAATGGTTTTAACCTTTCAAACCAGGCAGATCGCTGGTATGTTAGGTTGACATTGGCTGGCTTGTGATTTTCCTCTAGGCAAAATTATTAGAGGGTTTAATTCTTTAGGGGTGAGTCCAACAAGAGGCATATCAAAATGAATCCGGTGCTGAAGGTCCAGAATCTCAAAGTGGCCATCGAGGATGAAGAAATTCTCCATGGCGTGGATCTCGAGATCGGCAGGGGCGAGACCCACCTCCTATTCGGCCCAAACGGTTCGGGCAAGACGACTCTGATGATGACTCTGATGGGTTTTCCCAAATACGTGATTACGGGCGGTCAAATTCTTTTCAAGGGAGAGGACATAACCGGGATGCCTGTCAATGAACGTGTTAAACTCGGCCTCGGAATATCTTTCCAACGACCACCGACGATCCGCGGTGTGACAACCAGACGTCTCGTAGAGATCTGCTCCAAAGAGGATATCGATGTCGAGAGACTAGCCGATGAGATGGATTTGGTTTCACACCTTGACAGGGATATAAACCTGGGTTTTTCGGGTGGGGAGATCAAGCGAGCTGAACTGCTCCAGCTTCTCGCTCAGGGACCAGATCTGGTCCTCCTTGACGAGCCGGAATCAGGAGTGGACCTCGAGAACATGAGCCTAATAGGGAATTCGATCAAGAAGCTTCTAAAGAAGGACCGACCTTACAGGGAGAGGAAGGATGATGACGGTAGATCCTCCCTGATAATTTCCCACACGGGCCATATACTCGATTACATTACGGCTGATGTGGGACATGTGATGTGCGGGGGGGTCATGGGTTGCAGCGGCAACCCCAGGGAACTTCTCTCCGAAATTAGGCGGATGGGCTACGAGGAGTGTATCAGATGCCAGATTCAGAGCTGACTAAAAAGGCCGTTGCTGCAAAGGATAAAGCCGCATCACTTGGGCCAGACATCGATCTGAAATCGTATTCCACTGAGGTCGAAGAGAGAGACCTCCTCACGGACCTCGGGGAGCTCCCAAAGGATGACCGGGAACAGATAAGGCATGTCGGGGTAAAGGAGGAGATCGAGGAGAGATCGGGGACATTCATCCAGATCGACGATTCCGTGGTATACTCCGAGACCAGCGAGGAGGGAATTGAGATAATGGGAATGCCAGAGGCCCTCGAAAAGTACGACTGGCTCGATGAATACTGGTGGAATGCCGTGCCCGTGGACACGGATAAGTACACAGCCGCGGTCGAACTCGACTTCGGGGGAGGTTACTTCATCCGTGCGAAGAGGGGACACAGGGCACGTATGCCGGTGCAGAGTTGTCTGTATCTCTCCACTGATTCCCTTGCCCAGCGCGTCCACAATGTCGTAATCGTCGAGGAGGGCGCGGAACTTCACGTGATAACGGGATGTGCAAACAGTACCGACCTTCGTAAGGCCCTGCACATGGGCGTTTCAGAATTCTATGTAAAGAGGGGCGGAAAACTCAGTTTCACCATGATCCATAACTGGAAACGTGACCTGGCCGTCCGACCCAGGAGCGCGTCAGTCGTGGAGGAGGGCGGTGTCCTCGTCTCCAACTATATTTGCCTCGAGCCCGCGGGTTCACTCCAGATGTACCCGACCGCGTACCTTGCAGGAAGAGGCGCGGTTGCCAGGTTTTACTCTCTCCTCCTTGCCAGTCCTGGATCGGAGCTCGACGTTGGTGGCAGGGTTCACCTCCAGGCAGAGGAAGCAAGAGCAGAGATCATATCTAGGGCCATCACAACGGGTGGTAGAATAATTGCCCGGGGCGAGATGATAGGGTCTGCTCCGAGGGTGAAGGGTCACCTGGAGTGCGATGGCTTGATTCTATCGGATGATGGAATCATCCACGCGGTGCCAGAACTTCGTGGCGAACTCGTCGACGTGGACCTCTCCCACGAGGCGGCCGTTGGCAAGGTCTCCCAGGAGGAGATCGAGTACCTGATGGCAAGAGGTCTGAGCGCTGACGAGGCAACTGCAACGATCATCCGAGGTTTCCTCGATGTAAAAATCGAGGGTCTTCCCGACGAGCTTTCGACCTATATTCACCAGGTCATTGAACAGAGCGAGAAGCAGAGAACTATGTAGTTAAAAGTCATTGGTACTTATTCAATGACATATTGACGAAGGTTTAATTGTGTGTGTCGGTAATTCTAGAAGAAGAATGATAGTAATATCACAGACCTGTTCAGTTCTTACCAGTCAAGATGGAACCGGTTGGGTGTTCACTAGGTGGTAGCAGATTCACCGAGTTCGCCCTGGACTATAACCAAGGAAGAATTATTGCGTACCCTTGATTTCGATCCGGGTGCTGGTCTGTCCAGTAGGGAGGCACGGGCACGGCGGAAAAAATTTGGCCCCAATCGCCTCAGAGAACCAAAGCCCCAGAGCATATGGAAAATTTTCATCAACCAGTTAAAGGGTTTCATTATTCCCCTGCTAATCATCGCCTCGGCTCTTTCTTTTGCTTTTGCTGAGTGGGTCGAAGGGACGGCAATATTGGTCGTCATAATAATTAATACCGCAATTGGATTCGTTACCGAGTTACGTGCTGTTAGATCGATGGAGGCCCTTCAGCATCTTGGGACGGTTGATGCGAAGGTCATCCGTGATGGGAAGATGAAGGAGATTTCTGCTCAGGACCTCGTGCCTGGAGATGTTGTCGTGCTTGAGGCTGGGGATCTGATTACTGCTGATCTCAGGTTATTTGAATCCTCGAACCTCCAGGTCGATGAATCTGCACTTACCGGGGAGTCGGTACCCGTCGGTAAAATGACAGGTGTTTTGGATGAAAAAAAGATCCTCGCCGAGAGGTCGAATATGCTGTACAAGGGCACAGCCGTAACGATGGGGTCAGGAAAGGGCGTGGTAGTAACAACTGGAATGGATACTGAGCTTGGTCAGATCTCTTCACTTGTGCAGGAGGCGGAGAAAGAGCAGCTAACACCAATGGAGAAGCGACTAAACACTTTGGCAAACAGACTCGTCTGGATTACCCTGGGACTGGCCGCGATGCTAGCAACAACCGGAATACTCGCCGGCAGAGATGTCTTGTTGATGGTGAACACTTCGATCGCTCTTGCCGTTGCATCAATACCCGAGGGGTTGCCCATAGTCGCGACTATAGCTCTGGCCCGGGGCATGTGGAGGATGGCACGAAGAAACGCCCTTGTGAATAGGCTGTCCACGGTTGAAACACTGGGCTCAACTAACATCATCTGCACCGATAAGACCGGCACGCTTACCCAGAACCAGATGAAGGTCGAGAAAATCCTGCTCTGGTCTGATGAGGTCTTGCTTGACTCGGATGGTAACTTCAGGAATGAGGGGGAGGAAATTTCTACTCGAGAAGATTCCAGACTGGCCGATATTCTTAAAATTGGCATGCTCTGTAACAATGCATCTCTTGACGAGATTGAGGCTGATATGGCCAGGGGAGTGGGTGACCCACTCGAGCTGGCGCTGCTTGCAGCTGGGAGATCTGCAGGTTATTCGCGTGATGATCTTCTGGGAGAGATGCCAGAGGTTCGTGAAGAATCCTTTAACCCAGAAGTAAACATGATGGCCACCTACCATAGGACTGGGGAAGATTTCTACGTTGCGGTAAAGGGAGCTCCCGAAGCTGTCATCCAAGTCTGCAATAACTTCTACGATGATGGTGGGGATCTATGTGAAATGGGTGGGGATAGCAGAAAAAAATGGCTTGATATTGCCCGTGATTCAGCTAGTGAAGGTCTGCGAACCTTGGCATTTGCTAGAAAGATTTCAGGTTCTTCCGAGGAGAATCCGTATGAGAACTTGACTCTGGTTGGCATGGTTGGTCTCTTGGACCCTCCCCGGAAGGATGTATCTGAGGCGTTGGATACTTGCAGGAAGGCTGGGATACGCGTTGTAATGGTGACTGGAGATCAACCGGAAATCGCAAAAAACATAGCCCTGGCAACCAACTTGCACGAGAAAGACGATGTGGATATCCTGCTGGGCGATACGATAAAAGAACTGTCGGAACTGGACGAGCAGGACAGACAGCGCCTTCTGGAAGTACCAATTTTTGCGAGGGTAAGTCCTAGGGAGAAATTAAGGCTGGTTGAGCTCTACCAGAACGAGGGGCAAATCGTCGCAATGACGGGAGATGGGGTAAACGATGCACCGGCACTGAGAAGGGCCAATACTGGCGTGGCAATGGGTAAACATGGTACTCAGGTCGCTCGGGAGGCGGCGGATATGATACTGAAAGATGATGCTTTCTCGAGCATTATCGCGGCCATCAGACATGGCAGAATTATTTTCGACAATATCCGTAAGTTTGCTATCTACCTTCTCTCCTGCAACATGAGCGAGATACTTGCCGTAGCAATCGCCTCATGGGCGGGTGCACCTCTTCCTCTCCTACCCCTCCAGATACTGTTCCTGAACATGGTCACGGATGTCTTTCCAGCCATGGCCCTGGGCGTGGGAGAGGGAGACCCGGTGATAATGGAGCAACCACCGCGGAAGGTCAAAGAACCGATACTCAGAAGGGACCATTGGCTTGGCATAGTCATATACGGGATCTTGATTGCCATGACGGTCCTTGGGTCACTGGCCCTGGCCATAAGTTGGTTGGGCATGGGCGAAGAGCAGGCAGTGACCGTGTCCTTCTTGACGCTCGCTTTCGCACAGCTCTGGCATGTTTTCAACATGAGGGATCCCGGATCTAAATTCATTTCCAATGAAATAACGCGGAACAGATATGTCTGGGCGGCCCTGGTTAGCTGCTCGGTCCTGCTCATTATTTCGCTATATTACCGAGGGCTGGCGAGTGTGCTGAAGATAGTCGATCCGGGAATTTCGGGCTGGGTACTGATACTCTCAATGAGCATCGTGCCCCTGTTAATAGGCCAAACTTGGAGAGTAATAAAAGATCACTGACGGATATACCTTTTACCCAAATCCAATAAGGTCGATCTTCTTATTCGGTTCATCTCGGTCTTACAGGGATTACAATACGGTAATTACACATTAAATCTGATCCCTTCAAACTGAAATT